>ERZ808245.25-NODE-25-length-114803-cov-6.127776_pt1 | contig 114803 bp, 111 predicted proteins | sample MGYA00521243_ERZ808245 | MGnify/ENA primary metagenome ERZ808245 (study PRJEB31516, sample SAMN03275576) | gut metagenome | biome: mammalia-associated habitat; material: feces | host: Papio cynocephalus | place: Kenya | collected 2012-07-07 ... | reverse complement strand
CAAACACGAACGTCTGCCCATCGCTCCACGTCATCGGCTCCGCCGCGGCGCTGTTCGCGCTGCGGGACTGCCCGCGGCTGCGAAGACGAGCGTGGCAAATGACGTCTGTTATTCTGGCTCTGTGCATCAGCCTTTCCACGGTTTTCATGAAGCAGCATTCGATCCTCGATGTGCTGTGCGCTTTGCCGGTGTGCGCGCTGGGCTGGTGGCTGTGCTATGGGCGGACAAGACGCCGTAGTAGGTGAAAGCAAAAAAGGGGGGGAAGTGTCTCCTAACGAGTTTTTAGCTTGGCGGTGCTGGGGACATCTGGTACAATACCCTCAATTTGAAACAAAGGGGGACTCGTGCCTGTATGGATACTGACGGCAGTGACTATCACAGTATTCTCGAAGAGCTGGTGGGTGAAATTTGGGACGAACACGAGCAGGAGGAGATGCCTATTCGCAAGGTGGCGGAGCACACCTATCTTGTAGATGCGGGTATGGATTTTGACGATTTCGCCGATTTCTTTAGCCCCAAGACCGACTCAGAGTCAGAGATGGTGTCGGTCAGCAGCTGCGCGATGGCGAGAAGGAGAACAGCGCGCGGACAGGGGAGGGCCTTTCATGAATAAGCAGTTCAAGCAGCAGATGCTTCTGGTTTTTTCGGTGTAGCGCTTTTTGCCGCGCTGACCAACCTGAACGATGTGGCAGGGTTTTTCCGCATTCTGGCGGGCATTTTGTCGCCCGTGCTCTCAAGACTCCTGCTTGCGTTCGTGTTGAGCGTCCCTATGCTCGGTGTCGCGCGGCGGCTCGCGGCCCATTTCCCGAAGCTGAGGGAAAGTAAGCAAGTCTGTCACATATTGCATGGGTTAAATCGTTGCAATCATCGGCAGTTGTTTCTGGAGAGATTTCAAAATGGTAGAGGAAGGGCAATAGTGTTAGCAGTATGTCCTGCGCAGCAGCAAAAATTTAGCCTTTATTTTGGCCGCTTTTACCCTTGTTTTCTCACAAATTTGATACATCTCTTATACAACTTTTTATCAAGTCCAAAACAAGTTTGAAGCGGCTTCCCAACTGCTTTTGAGCGAAAAATAGAGCAAACTGTTGCACTTTTGTTGCACCTGTGTTGCACCTATCTGCCCCTCGAAATCAACCAAACGCCTCGCAGACTTTCTTTGCCGTTTCCTTGCGGCGGCTCTCATGCTGATAATGCGTGTAGACACGCAGCGTCATATCAATGGTGGTGTGTCCGGCAAGGTATTGTATCTCTTTGATATCCAGTCCGCTTTCAAATAATCGCGTGATGTAGGTATGACGCAGTTGATGCGGCGCACCATATCCCACAGATTAGAGAAGCTGGTTTGCGAAAGCGCGCCGCCGTTGTCCATGTGGAGCACAAAAGGACTCTCAGAGCCATTCTTTTCGCTTGTGAGCAACGCCAAGAGCGTCGGGGGTATTGGGGGGATAGGTCTTTGATTGCTGTGCAATAGTCATCATCAGAATAATCGGAATAGTATGATACGCCCTGCGCAGCAGAAACGGTGTGCACATCTGTGTAATTGGCGATAAGCAGCGAGGCATTAAGGTGCCGAAATTGATGGATACCGTACCACGGCAGTCCGTGGCGTTCGCAAAGCTCTTTTCCCCAGCCATAGAAATCGCCAGAGCGCGCCGGCGATCCGTCGAGCTGGGTAAAGCGCCTGTCGCTCTCGCGCCATTGGTCGCACAGCTGCCCTACGCAGCATGGATTGCTCTGCCCGCAACGCCTTCACCATATCGAAGATCCACGCAGGGAGCTTCAGAGAGCGATGGGAGCGTGCTGCCTTTGGCGGGCCTGTGAATATTCCGTGCGCCGTGCCGAAGAGACGGTGGATCTCATCCAGAGCGGCGATTATTCGCAGAGGCTCCAACTTGGAGAATTCGCCCTCAGTGGTCTGCCGAATGTAGCAGCATCATTCTATCACGATTAGTTCCGCTTCCGTGATGACCATATTCTGTGTCCGGTTCACGAGTATTGCCTCCGTCGGCGGTTCTGGTGTATCACCATACATCCGCCAGAAATCCCGCGTCCAGTGTACATTGCGCGGGGAGAAGCCAGACATCTCTGGATACTTTTCTCTGCCAGGCACTTGGTAGCGGCTGTTGCTGCGTCCTTTTCCGGGCGTTTACAGATGATCCCGTCGATCCTACATACAGCTTCCATCTGCGATAGTCCTGCGGTGACGGCGGCGTCCAACGCGGCAAACATGGTGCTGTAGTCCGATTCTTTTCGAATATTCATGATTTTTCCTTTCTGGCGCGGTGCGCTTGATTAATACTCAAAGCAGGGATCACGCGGGCAAGGATATCCGGCAGCAGCACACGCGGCAGCCGGCTTTTGTTTTCGGTTCCTTGATGTGCGGATTGTTTGAGACATACTCGACGGACTTTGTGACGTGGATCACCTGCGCCCTCCGGTCGATGTCCTCGTAGCGGAGCGCGAGGCATTCGCCGCGTCGCAGGCCCGCATACAGGCAGATGTATGCGAAAAGTCCAAATGGCTGATCCAGACCGCGCTTGACCGCCTCGATTGCCTCGTCGGATGGGATCCCGCGCGTCCCCGCGGCCAGACCCTTGGGCATAGCGATGTGGTCGCACGGATTATAGCGCGTCAGCCCCTCTGCGATGGCATAGTTATAGATCTGCGACATCATATCGCGGTGCAGCTGCATGGCACACTTGGCGTACCGCTGACCGAGAAGACTTTATATTTTTTCACTGTTCTCTTGGCGGGGTGCAGTTCAATTCGGGCGGTCCAAAAATTTTTTATTTTAGGTGCGTAGTTTTTCCGCTTTTTGTCCCTATATAGGTGTAAGGACTATTTCGGGAAGGAGGAAACGGAATGTACGACACGGCGGAGCGCCTGCGGCGGGCGAAGCGCACGGCGCGGCAGCTTACGCGACGGCAGGAGCGGAAGGCTCTGCGGCGGCTCGGGATCTTGTGCGCGGCGCTGGCGCTTGCGCTGACCGGAGCGTTGATGAATTTTGCCGGCAACATACTTGGCACGGTGCAGGGCGCCTACGGCGCGACGCTGCTCGCCGACAGCGCGGGCGGCTATGTGCTCGTCGGCGTCGCGGCGTTCGTGACGGCGGTGGCGCTGACGGTCGTCTGTATGCGGCTGCACGAACAGGAAAAGAGAAAGAACTGCAACGATGAAAACGAGAAGGAGAACACACTATGAAAAAGATGCTATCCCTTTTGTTGACACTTTGTTTGCTGCTTGGAGCGCTCCCTACGCAGGCGCTGGCCTATGTAGGGGACATCCTGACGGCCGACAGCCCGTCTGTGCAGCAGAACACGCTGAGCAGCGGATCGCTTGAACTGCGAAACGACTATCTTCGCGTGATCGTACGGAAGGACGGCACGCTTTCGACGGCCCCGGCGGCGGACAGCGCCGACCCCACGGACCGGCAGACACCGTTCTGTGAGTTCGTTACATGGAAAGGCTATGGCTATAACAAACAGGAGCTTGTGTATCCAGCAGATCTCCGCCTAAAAAATGCGTCGTTTGTGGATAAAACGCCAAACGGCAATGCAAAGGCAATCAAAGTGGAATACGACCTGACGGCCAAGCTGCCCAACAGTACGCTCACCGCAACGACGGCGGTTTACTATGAGCTGGTGCAGCGCAAGGAAAACGAATCGTCGGCAGACACCTGGGGTGTGCTGACAACCGTCAGCAGCATCTATATCACCGGTGGTTATGTTCCTCCCATGACCGATAGTGATGCTTATGAGCCCAGGTGGGGCTATACCCTCGACGGCTTTACCGGCATGGGCCACGCAAACGCCACAGACGGCCCTGCCATCAAGATGAGCCGTACCGTCTACAATACGGATAAGAGAACGAAATCGACCGAAAGCTCCGTACTCACCGGCAAGGTGGAAAATCTGTCTGCTTGGACTGCTTACTTTGAGGGAACGGATTATTGTGGGGTCGACATCGGCGAGATCTATGTGGACGGGTACACTTGGGCAAATCCTTTTGTGGGGCTGTTGCAAGCCTCCGGTGCAGATGGCAATAAAGTTATTCTGCCGGATACGGTCAGCGTCATGCCGGGCAGCAACCCCGCCGCCACCCGCGTGGAGTGTAGGGGTGACGCCAATTACCATTTCAACAGCAATGAGCCTGGCGGGAATGCGCATTTCCTTTGGGGCTTCCGCAATTTGAGAACAGGAAAGGGAACTGATTCTGTTCCCTCGGAACCGGACAAGGTGGAAATCTCCATCAATGCAAAGCGTCTCGCGGCGTTTGCTGACGGGAATGGCGGCGTAACGGTGGAGTATGTGACCGATGATGCGGCGCTGAAGGCCTTGAAGCGACAGTACGGAAACCCGGTCGCCCTCATCAGCGGCGATTATGAGAGCACCAACGGCACGGAATTTACCTTTACCGGTGGCACCGCCATGCTCTCGCCCTCTGTCACGGCAACATGGAATAAGGATAACGGCGGAAAGCTTGTCATTCACAAGAACGGAACCGTGGAGCAGAGCGGCGTGAGTCTGAACGCGCCGAGCTTCAAGTTCTATCAGCCGAACAGCGGGAACGGCAAGGATCTGGAGATCACGCTCACACAGGACGGCTTCGCATTTGGTATCGACCCCGACAAGAATGGCGCCATCGTCTTTGTGGACATTCCCTATGCTACGGTGAAGCTGGAGAAGGCGACCGCCGACGCGGCGGGAAACCTTGTGCTTGGCGGCGGCATCGGCTTTCAGACCGTTTTTGAAGGGGCGAGCTTTACCCTTGAGGAACTGGGCTACGGCTTGAACGAGAAAAACGAATTTACGGTCAACGGCGTCCACGCCACAGGCAGCTTTGACACGGCCAAAACGCTGTCGTTGGAGCTGGCGGAGGTTGAGGGCGAGGTCAACACCTTCAAGGGGAAGGAAAAATATGCCTTCAAGCTGGAGCTGAACGCCTTTGACCTCTTTGAGACCGAAGCGGAGCTTGAGTTGGTGCGCAGCAAAAAGGACGGCAGTCTGCTTCCCAATACGCTGTACTTCTATGTTGCGGCGAGTCCCGGCATTCCCCTTATCCCGCCGGTACCCATTGGACAGCTCAATGGCGGCGGTGCGGGCTTCAGTAATTTGGCTGATACGGTGAACGGCGATTATTTCGCGATCCCGCCCCTCAAACTGCGCGGCACATTAAAGGGGACCTATCTCCACCTCATTGAGGGTAAGGGAGACGTTGTGATCGGCCCCAGCGAAATCTCCCTCAAGGCCAGCGACGTGGGCATTGTGGGCACGAACGCTTCCATTATTGACAGTTTCGGCTATTCCCTCAAGCTCAACGGACAGGAGCGGACTTACAACGGAACGACCTACAGGGGCATCTATTTGGCAGGCTCCGAGGCCCTTGAACTGAATCTGCCAAGTACTGAGATAGACGTATTTATATTGGACACATCCATCGAACTGGGCGCATTCGGTGGAACGGGTACGAAAAATAATACAAAGCATTTGTATCTCGGTGTGGGTGCCAACGCCGTTGTCAAAAGCAAGGTGCAGGTTCCAAGCGATGTTCCTGTGATCGGCGGCTGGAAGCTTGGCAGTTGGGACGTTGACCTCATTGCGGGGGGACAGACGGAGTTCCCGATTGAGAATGCCAGCGTCAGCGAGGGCATGAAGCAGGCGTTTAACAATATTGATTTGTACCTTGGCGCGATGACCGGGGTGTATGCCGGAATCATTGACGCGCGGCTGTGGGTGCTTGTGCCGAATATCGTAGAGACCAACTTCCGCAGGGGCGGCGGCTGGGATGTTGAAACCAAGTGGTTCGGCAGGCTGCCCGAATGGGACTGGTCGGAAAAAGACGTTGAGCCGGTGGTGCGGCCCATGTCTGCGGAGGACGGCGGAGAGGCTGTCCCCATGCTGCTTGCTGCGGAGCCTTTCGCGCTTGAAACCGGCGGAGAGAACACACAAACGATCACGGTGACTGCCGGAACAGACGAAACACCCTATATCCTGTTGGCGTTTGACAAGAGCGTTACCGAAGAACAAATAAAAGACAATTTGTCTGTTACGAAGCAAAACAGCGCCGACCGTCTTGCCATCAACTGGCTGACCTATACCACAGAAGACAGCGAAAAGGGAAAAATCGATAAAGACAAGGACATCAACGCGGCCACCGACATCATAAGGCACAAGACGGAAAACAAGGACTACCGTGTGGCAATCCTGCGGCTGTCAGAGGACGGAACTTATGTGGTCAACACGGGTTCGCTTCCGCTTGAAACGAATAAATCTCAGGGCGTTTCCATTGCGCCGTTTGAAAGTCTGGACTTGAATTTGAATAACAATCAGGTGTCCGGTCAAATCAAATACGCCGAAGAAAATACAAAGTATGTGCTTCGCACCTATTTTGCCAGCGAAAAGGGCGGCGCGGACTATCTGATCGACGAGCAAGAGGTAACGGAGCCAACCAGTATTTTGGTCAGTATCCCGCAGAGTGGCGCACTGGCTCCCACGGGCGACTACTATGTGACCTCCTTCCTCATGACGGAAAAGAGTGTTGAAAGCACCAACGAGAGCGGTGAAAAGGAAACTCTGACCGGCCTTGTCGCCATCGACAACCAGCAGTTTAATGCAAAGGTGAGCTATCAGAACACCAAAGAGCCAAGTGCACCCCAAAATGTTACGCTGGAACTTGCCGGAAATGAAGTCATGACGACGAAGTGGGATGCGGTCGATGGTGCGGACGGCTACGCCGTGACAATTTATCAGGAAAAGGACGGCGATTGGATCGACACCGGCTTCGGCTATGATGTTGACGAAAGCACCACCTCTATTAACATGGCGCTGACTGTGGGCGGAGAGGAAACAAAAGAATCCAAAAATCTGTCTGCGAACGAGACCTACAAGGTCGGCGTGCGCGCCTACAAAATCGATGAAGGCGGCAAGTACTACAGCTCCGAAACGGAATCTTCCGGCCAATATCTGTACGAATACACGCCGCTGACGATGACGCTCTCCGTGAACGAAACGGAATGCACCAAGGATGAAAACGGCGTGTACCACGCCTATGTGGGCGGCAGCAGCAACTCCCTCACCGTGACCTGTGATGATACGGACGCCAGTTTCACGGTCACGAGGATGGATACCAATGATCCTCTTACATCGACGGGAACGAGCACCTTTGCTATCCCCGACTTCACCGGCACCCTTATGCTCCGCGTGGACGGCGTGAAGGGCAAGGATACGACCAGCGTGTTCCTGCTGGTAAGTGTGGACGAGACGCCGCCCGTGCTCACGCTCTCCGACCCAATCTTCTTTGCCGATAAGGCCACCGGCGGATATACCGTCACCGGCACGGCAGATTCAGGCAGCAAGATCATCTACGGCAATGATAATAAGAGCGTCTACGCCGCAGGCGACGGCAGCTTTGCGATCTCCGGCACGCTGGAGGCGGATAAGAATAGCGGAGTCCTCTCCCTCTATGCGCAGGACAGCGCGGGCAACCGCTCCGATCCGCAGCTTGCGCTGATCACGAAGCAGACGAAATATTCCGTCACCGTGAACGGCAGCTCCGCGGAAAACTCCGGCGCGGGGAAGTATGCGGAAAACAGCACGGTCACCGTCCGCGCTGGGACCCGCAGCGGCTATACCTTCAGCGGCTGGACCTCCGATGACGGCATCACCTTTGACGATGCCAGCGCTGCCGAAACGACCATTGTCATGCCGAGCAAAAATGTGACCGTTACGGCAAACTGGGTGAGCAGCGGGGGCTCCTCCGGCGGCAGCTCCGCGTCGACCTATCCCGTGAGCACGCCGGATAAGACCGAGAACGGTACCGTGACGGTCAGCCCGAAGAACGCTTCCAAGGGCGATACCGTAACAATCACAGTGAAGCCGGACGACGGCTTTAAGCTGGGTGATCTCACTGTGACCGACAAGAACGGCAATGAACTCACACTTACCGATAAGGGCGACGGCAAGTACACGTTTACCATGCCGTCCGGCCGTGTTGAGGTCAAGGCGACCTTTGTCGAGGAAATCAAGGTCAGCCCCTTTGACGATGTGGCGACCAACGCCTATTATTACGAGGCAGTCAAGTGGGCGCAGGAAAAGGGTATTACCGGCGGCATCGGCAATAACCTGTTTGGCCCGAACCGGCCCTGCACAAGGGCGCAAATTGTCACCTTCCTGTGGCGCGCCGCGGGCTCTCCCGAGCCGGAGGGCAGCGCGGCGGGCATGATCGATGTGACTGCTGGCAGCTACTACGAGAAGGCAGTCGCGTGGGCCATTGAGAACGGCATCACCACCGGCACGGGCGAGGGGAAATTCTCTCCTGATGCTACCTGCACCCGCGCACAGGCGGTCACGTTCCTCGCTCGTGCGCTGAACGCAAAGGCGGACAGTAAGGCGGAGTTCAATGACGTTCCTGCCGACAGCTATTTTGCTGACGCAGTTGCATGGGCGGCGTCCAACGGTGTGACGACCGGCATTGGCGGCGGCCTGTTCGGCTCCGGCAACGATTGCACCCGCGGCCAGATCGTGACGTTCCTATTCCGCGCCTATAACAAATAGTTTCAGCACGACTCACAATATGGGGCGGCGGCTTATACCGCCGCCCCATATTGTGATCTCGGCCTGTCAAGCAGGGCTATGTCTTCGGCGGCTGGTACACGTCGACCACGAGCAGCGGGGCGTTGAGGGAGAAGGGGCCGCAGCAGTTTTCCGCACAAGCCATGGGTGCTGTCTTCGAGTGTTCGGGTACGCTTACGGCCGAGGTTTCCACCGATACGATCGGAGAAGATTTGGAGGTCTTTGATTCGAGCGAGCTGAACCGCTATCTGTACTTCACTGTGAGCTGACCACAGGACGGTGCGCATCGTGCGCCCACAAGATAAAACGGGCGGCGCGTAACAACGCAGAGCAGGAACGAGAACGGCGGCGCGAAAAATCCCACGCCGCCGTTGGGATTTAGGGGGGTGCTCCTTTTTGACAAAAAAGCGGCTATTTTTCTCGGAAAATCAGTCGCGGCCGCAATAAAATGCTTGCAATCGGCAAAAGACTATGGTAATATAGACATGTTATTTCGGTAGGTTAGGCAGAGTGGACTTCCAGTCCGCTCTTTCTTTTGCAATTTTTGCCTTGGGCAAACACTTTTGCGCACGAAAGTGAGGGAGCTATGAAAAAGGTAACGGAGATCGTCGCGGAGCTCGCCCGCCCCGTTGTAGAGGAGCACGGCTGTACTCTGTGGGACGTGGAGTACGTCCGCGAGGCGGGGCAGTGGTATCTGCGCCTTTTGATCGACAAGCAGGGCGGCGTGGACATTCTGGACTGCGAGGCCATCTCGCGCGTCGTGAGTGACCTGCTCGATGAGGCGGACCCCATCGAGGGGAGCTATGTCTTTGAGGTCGGCTCCGCGGGAGCCGAGCGCCCGCTCAAGCGCCCCTCGGACTTTGAGCAGTTCATGGGCGCGGACGTGCTGCTCAAGACCTACAAGCCCAAGGACGGGCGCAAGGAGTTTTCCGGTGTGCTCGCGGGCTATGACGACGGCGCGGTGAGCTTGACCGTCGGCAGCGAAACGCTGCGCTTTGAAAAGCCGGAGATCGCGCTCGTGCGTCTCCGCTGCGACTTCTGACAACCACCACTTTATCATAAATAATAAGGAGCTTATTTCCATGAAATGCGATGAAATCTTTGCCGCCCTTGCGATGCTCGAAAAGGAGCGCGGCATTTCCCAGACCTTTATGATGGATAAGATCGTGCAGGCGCTCACCACCGCCTACAAGCGCGACCACGAGGGCGTGGAGAACGTGATCGTGGACGTGGACGAGGCAAAGCGCGACCTGAAGATGTATGTGCAGAAGGAGGTCGTCGAGGAGGTCGAGAACCCCGGCACGCAGATGTCTCTCGAGGACGCGAAGAAGCTCTCCGCCAAGTATGGGGTGGGCAGCATCGTCAACCTTCCGGTCGATAACGTCGAGTTCGGCCGCATCGCCGCCGGCAACGGCAAGCAGGTCATCATCCAGGGCCTGCGCGAGGCCGAGAGCGGCATGGTCTATGAGGAGTACAACTCCAAGCAGCACGAGATCCTCACCGGTGTCGTCACCCGCATCGACCCACGCAACGGCAGCGTCGCCCTGCGCATCGGCACCGGCGCGGAGGCGACCGACGCCATCCTCACCTCGGGCGAGCAGGTCAAGGGCGAAACGCTCGTCGAGGGCCAGCGCATCAAGGTCTATCTGGTGGACGTGCGCCGCCAGTCCCGCGGCCCGCAGGTCGTCATCTCCCGCACACATCCGGGTCTGGTCAAGCGCCTCTTTGAGCTGGAGGTCCCCGAAATTTATGACGGCACGGTGGAGATCCGCTCCATCGCGCGTGAGGCGGGCAGCCGCACGAAGATGGCTGTGTGGAGCAACGACGCCAACGTCGATCCCATCGGCGCCTGCGTCGGTCCCCGCGGCCAGCGTGTGAACAACATCGTGGAGGAGCTGCGCGGCGAGAAGATCGACATCATCAAGTACAGCGACGACCCCGCGGAGTACATCGCCGCGGCGCTCGCGCCCGCCGACGTGGTCGAGGTCCGTATGGCCGACGACGGCAGCAAGGCCTGCCGCGTCATCGTGCCGGACGACCAGCTCTCCCTTGCCATCGGCAAGGAGGGCCAGAACGCCCGCCTCGCGGCGCGTCTGGTCGGCTATAAGATCGACATCAAGCCCAGGTCCTACAAGGACGAGGAGTAATTCGGAGGGGAGGCGGTCCCGTGCAGAAAGTGAAGAAGCTCCCGCAGCGCCAATGTGTGGGCTGCCGCGAGAGGAAGGATAAGCGTGAGCTGATCCGCGTGGTCCGCTCGCCCGAGGGCGGGATCTCGCTGGACTTCAAGGGCAAAAAGCCGGGGCGCGGCGCGTACCTCTGCCCCGACCCCGAGTGCCTAAAGCGGGCGAGAAAATCCCGCGCGCTGGAGCGGGCGCTGGAGACCGCCATCACGCCGGAGCTCTACGATGAGCTGGAAAGGGAGATGGTGAGCGGTGGATAAGCTTTTGAATCTCATCGGCCTTGCCCAGAAGGCGGGCCGGCTGGCCGTCGGCGAGGAGCCGACCGGCGCGGCGGCGCGGGCGCGCGACGCGCGGCTCATTCTGGTCGCCGCCGACGCTGCGGAAAACAGCGTGCGCCGCGTGCGGCACTTTGCCGACGCGGGACAATGCCTCTGGTGCCGCATCGGGGCGGATAAGGACGCGCTCGGCCGCGCGGTCGGCCGCTCAAGCTGCGCGATGCTGGCGGTCACGGACATCGGCTTTGCCGAGGCCATCGCCGGGAAGCTCGCCGAGGGCGACGAGCGCTTCGCCGAAACGGCAGAGAAGCTCGCGGTCAAGGCCCGGCGCGCCGCCGAGCGGCGCAGGGAGGCCGAGGCGCACGAAAGGAACGTCCGCACCGGCAAGAAGCGTCCGGCGAAGAAAACGGCGGAGGCGGGCGAAGCGGAGCCGAAGCGGGCGGAAAAGCGTCCCGCAGGGCAGGCTGCCGCGGGAGCGGGCGGAAAGCGTCCGACCGGCGCGCAGAGCCGCAATGGCGCGAAGAAGCCGAGCCGCGAGGAGCGTAAGCGCAGCGCCGTCAAGGCGGCGGCAAGAGCGCGCTACGCGGATTCCCGTCCGGTCAAGCGCGGCAAGGGCAGCGCAAAAAAAGAGAAGCAGTAATTCGGTCACATCACATTTGGAGGTGTTATATTGGCTATTACGGAGAACAAGAACAAGGTAAGCAGTCTGGCAAAGGACTTCGGTATGCAGTCGAAGGATATCATTGCCATCTTGAAGGACTACACGGAGGCCCCCAAGGGTCACTCCCAAGTGCTGAGCGACCGTGAGCTGTCGATCGTATTCGACTATCTGACGCTGCACCATCAGGTGAAGATCGAGACGATCTTTGCCGAGACCTACACGGAAAAGAAGGAGGAGTCGAAGGCGGCTCCCGCTCCGGCCGCGAGCGCGCCCAAGGCCGCGCCCGCTCCCGCGGCGAACGCGCAGCCGGGCGCCGCAAAGACGGCGGCTCCGCAGACAGCCGCGCCCAAGGCGGCTCCCGCCGCGGCGCAGGCCGCGCCGGGCAAGTCCACCGCCACGCAGCAGCCCACGACCCGCGTGCCGGAAAAGAAGATCGTGGACACCCGCAAGTCCACCAACGTCAACCTCGACAAGTATGACGAGAAACTGCAGGACATGGCCGAGCGCAGCAGCGCCGGCGGTGGACGTCGCGACAATCTGAGCGCCGGCAAGGAGAAGTTCCGCAGCGCCGCGAACAAGAAAAACGGCCGGGGCGCACCGACTTTCTCCAACAAACGCCGCCAGGAGGAGGCCGAGAAGATGCGCCGCCTCCAGCTCGAGATCGCTAAGAAGACCCCGCTGACCGTCAAGATCCCAGACGAGATTTCCGTCGGCGAGTTGGCGAGCCGCATGAAGAAGACCGGCGCGGAGGTCGTCAAGTGCTTGATGAAAAACGGCGTCATGGCGTCGCTTTCCCAGATGATCGACTTCGATACCGCGTCCTTCGTCGCCGAGGAGCTCGGCTGCAAGGTCGAGAAGGAGGTCGTCGTTACCATTGAGGAGAAGCTCATCGACGACCATGAGGATACCGCCGACGAGCTTAAGCCCCGCGCCCCCGTCGTGGTCGTCATGGGCCACGTCGACCACGGCAAGACGAGCCTGCTCGACTATATCCGCAACGCGCACGTCGCCTCCGGCGAGGCCGGCGGCATCACGCAGCACATCGGCGCCTATCAGGTGCAGATCAAGGGCAAGCCTATCACCTTCCTTGATACCCCGGGCCATGAGGCGTTTACCTCCATGCGTGCCCGCGGCGCGATGATCACGGATATTGCCATCCTTGTCGTCGCCGCCGAGGACGGCATCAAGCCGCAGACGGTCGAATCCATCAACCACGCCAAGGCCGCCGGCATCCCCATCATCGTGGCGATCAACAAGATGGATAAGCCGGATGCGAACCCCGAGCGCATCAAGGAGCAGCTCACGAAGTACGACCTGCTGGCCGAGGACTGGGGCGGCGACACCATCGTCTGCCCGATCTCCGCCAAGACCGGTATGGGCGTGGATAACCTGCTCGAGATGGTCGCGCTGACCGCCGAGGTCGGCGAGCTCAAGGCCAACCCGAACCGCGCCGCCAGCGGCGCCGTCATCGAGGCGCGCCTTGACAAGGGCCGCGGTCCCATCGCGACGCTCCTCGTGCAGAACGGTACGCTCCATCAAGGCGATATCATCATCGCGGGCACGGCGGTCGGCCGTGTGCGTATGATGACCAACGATAAGGGTCAGAAGCTCACGAGCGCGGGCCCGTCCGTTCCCGTGGAGATCACAGGCCTCGGCGAGGTGCCGGGCGCGGGCGCGAACTTCAACGCCGTCGCCGACGAGCGTCTGGCGCGCGAGCTGGTCGAGCAGCGCAAGGCCGAGGAAAAGGCCAAGGCCAACGCGCCGGTCTCCAAGGTTTCCCTTGAGGATCTGTTCAGCCAGATCCAGGCGGGCGAGATGAAGAACTTGAACATCATCGTCAAGGCGGACGTGCAGGGCAGCGTCGAGGCGGTCAAGGCCTCTCTGGAGAAGATCTCCAACGACGAGGTCCGCGTGCGCGTCATCCACGGCGCGGTCGGCGCGATCAACGAGAGCGACGTCATGCTCGCCTCCACCTCGAACGCCATCATCGTCGGCTTCAACGTCCGTCCCGACGCGGCGGCCCGCGACAGCGCGGCCCGCGCCCACGTCGATATGCGGATGTACCGCGTCATTTACGACGCCATCAACGAGATCGAGGCGGCCATGAAGGGTATGCTTGCGCCCAAGTTCCGCGAGAACGTCATCGGCCACGCCGAGATCCGCCAGACCTTCAAGGTGTCCAACGTCGGTACCGTCGCCGGCTGCTACGTCACCGACGGCAAGATCCAGCGCTCCTGCGAGGCGCGCATCGTGCGTGACGGCATCGTTATTCACGAGGGCCATCTCGCCTCCCTCCAGCGCTTTAAGGACGCCGTCAAGGAGGTTGCCTCCGGTTACGAGTGCGGCTTGAACTTCGAGAAGTTCAACGACATCAAGGAGGGTGACGTAGTCGAAGCCTACGTCATGGAGCAAATTGAACAGTAATTGAGCTGAAAGGGGCGGGCGGAAACGCTCGTCTCTTTTCCCGCAAAGGAGGTCATTTTTATGGCAAGCAATCGCATCGGGCGCATCAACGAGGAGATTCAGCGCGAGCTGAGCGCCCTGTTCCGCACCCTCAAGGACCCGCGCGTGCAGGGCGGCATGGTCACCATCACGCACGTTGACACCACCACCGACCTGCGCTACTGCCGCGTGTTCGTGAGCGTGCTGGATAAAACGCAGGAGAAGGATGTGATCCGCGGCCTAAAGTCCGCGGCGGGCTATCTGCGCCGCGAGCTGGGCATGGCGATGAGCCTGCGCTACACGCCGGAGCTGCAATTTACGGCGGACGACTCCATCGAGTACGGCGCACACATTCTGGAAATGCTGCGCGACCCGACGAAGGTCAAGCCCGCGAACCCCGCAAACGAGCATATTATACTGGACGGTGAGGAAGAATGACGGTCAAGGAGGTCGCCGCCTTTCTGCGCGCGCATGACAGCTATCTGATCCTGACCCATCGCCGCCCCGACGGCGACACGCTCGGCTGCGCCGCGGCGCTGTGCGCCATTCTGCGGCAAATGGGCAAAACGGCGGCGCTGCTGCCGAACGCCGAGGTCACGAGCCTCTATGCCGATTACGTCGCGCCCTATTGGGCGGCGGAGGACTACCGCTATGAAACGGTCGTCTCCGTCGATCTCGCGGCGCTGGGGCTGTTCCCCGACAACGCGGAGCGCTTTAAGAACAGGGTCGATCTTGCCATCGACCACCATCCGAGCTATGAGGGCTTCGGAAAGGAAAGCTGCGTCCACCCGGAGTGTGCCGCCTGCGGCGAAATTCTCTATGAGTTGGCGGTCGAGCTGGGACAGCTCACCCCTGCCGTCGCCCTGCCGCTCTATGTCGCGGTCAGCACGGACACGGGCTGCTTCGTCTACTCCAATGTGACGGCGAACACGCACCGCGTGGCTGCCGCGCTGATGGAGACGGGTATCGACTACCGCGCGGCGAACAAACGCCACTTCCGCACCAAGACGAAGAAGCGGCTTGCGCTCGAGGCGGAGCTGCTGCGCACGATGGAGTTTTACGACGAGGGGCGCGTGGTCGTCGTCACGCTGCCGCTGAGCCTTGCGGAAAGGCTTTCGCTCACCGAGGCAGACATGGACGACGTCTCCGCCCTCGGCGGCGTGGTGGAGGGAACGGACTGCTCCATCACGATGAAGGAGACGAAGGACGGTGCGTGGAAGATCAGCGTGCGCACCGGCGCGCGCGTCAACGCGACAAAGGCCTGCGCCGTGCTCGGCGGCGGCGGCCACCGCGCGGCCTCCGGCTGCGTGTACCACGGTTCTCTTACGGACGCAAAAGCGGCGATCCTCGCCGCCGTGCAGAACGCGGTGGAGGAGTAAGAAAAAGCATTTGCCTTGCGGCGAAACGCTTGAACGGCGCAAAGGAGGCACATTCTATGCCAGATGGCATCATCATCATCGACAAGCCCGCCGGCTGGACGAGCATGGACGTGTGCGCCAAGCTGCGCGGCATCCTGCGCGAAAAGCGCATCGGCCACGCGGGAACGCTCGACCCCATGGCGACCGGCGTCCTGCCTGTGTTCGCGGGCCGCGCGACCAAGGCGGTGCAGTTTGCCGAAAACGGGCAAAAGGAATACCATGCCGTTTTGAAGCTCGGCATGGTCACCGACACGCAGGACACGACCGGCGCGGTGCTGAAAGCGCATCCGGTCACCGTCGGCGCGGACGAGGTGCGCGCGGCGCTGGAGCACTTTACCGGCGAGCTTTTGCAGCTCCCGCCGATGTACTCCGCGCTCAAGGTCAACGGGCAGAAGCTCTACGACCTTGCGCGGCAGGGCAAGACCGTGGAGCGCAAGCCGCGCGCCATCACCGTTTACGAGCTGGAGCTGCTGGGGCAGAGTGCACCGGACGAATTTGCCCTGCGCGTGGTGTGCTCCAAGGGGACCTATATCCGCACGCTCTGCCACGATCTCGGGCAGGCGCTCGGCTGTGGCGGCTGCATGGCGGCGCTGCGGCGCACGATGGCGGCGGGCTTCCGCATCGAGGAGGCCGTGACGCTTGAACGGGCGCAGGAGGAGCGCGAAGCCCTGCTTCTGCCGCTGGACGAATATTTCCGCGCCTGCCCGCGCTTTACTGTGCAGAATGAGATGCAGGAAAAGCGCGCCTACAACGGCAACGCCTTCACCGTGCGCGGCGTCGCGGACGGGGAATACCGCGTTTACGACCGCGCGGGGAACTTCCTCTCGCTCTCCCGTGCGGAGGGCGGTGAGCTGCACGCCATCAAGAATTTCTTTTGAGGAAAACCGACCATGAGTGAAGCAACTGTTATCGCCCTCGGCTTTTTTGACGGGGTGCATCTGGGCCACGGCGCGCTGCTGCGGAAAACGGCGGAGCGCGCCCGCGAGCTGGGCGTCACGCCCGCGGCCTTTACCTTTGACCGCTCGCCGAAGGAGTTTGTCACCGGCGTTCCTGTGCCGCTGCTCACAAGCGCGGTGGAGCGCGCGGAGGTCATCCGTGAGTATTACGGCATCGGCACGGTGTTTGTCGAGCCGTTCGACCGCGCGATGATGACCATGCCGTGGGAGGCTTTCATTACCGAGCTGTTGGTGAAGAAGTACCGCGCCGTGCACCTCGTCGCGGGGCACGACTTTCATTTCGGCCACAAAAACGAAGGCGATCCGGAGAAGCTGCGTGAAAAATGCCGAGCGCTCGGTCTTGGCTGCGACATCATCCCCAAGGTGGAGCTGGACGGCGTGACCGTCAGTTCGACCTATATCCGCTCACTCGTCGAGGCGGGCGAGGTGGAGCGCGCCGCGCGCTTTCTCGGGCACCCGCACCGCATGAGCGGCACGGTCCGCCACGGCGAGGGTATCGGCAGAAAGCGCCTGTTTCCCACGGCGAATCTTGTGCCCGACGCGCACAGCATCGTGCCGAAGCGCGGCGTGTACGCCACGCGGGCACACCTGCCCGGCGGGACGCAGTACGTCGGCGTGACGAACGTCGGCGTGCGCCCGACGGTCAGCGAGGCGGACCGTGTGACGGTAGAGACCTATCTGGTGGACTTTGACGGCGACCTCTACGGACAGGAGCTGCGGCTCGATTTCTGCGCTTACCTGCGGCCCGAGAAGAAGTTTTCCTCCACGCGGGAACTGCACGACCAGATCGCCGAAAATATCCGCGAGGCGGCGTCGCTCGTTTCTCTGACAACGTGTGACGGAAAAACCGATAAATAACATCGGGAAAACTGATGCAAAAAAGAACGGAGCCTTTCCGTTCTTTTTTCTTATTCCGCGGCGCTTTTCCGACGAGCTTTTTGCCCTCCCTCCGCTACAATGAGGAAAAACGACCGGGAGGTGGACAAGCCTTGAAGCGTGGAGAGCTTGCCGTAAAACTGGAACGATGGGAGCCGCTGGTCCCCTGTGCCGCCTGCTTCCTGCTGGCCGCCGTGCTCTGCGGCGCGCAGCTATTCGGCGGCTATGCGCCCTTTGCCCTCGGGCTTGTCGCCGCGGCGGGAAGCGGAAAGCGCGGCCTCGCCGCGCTGCTCGGCGGCGTGGCGGGGGCGCTGGTGTTTCTCGACTTTTCCCATGCGCTGCGCACGCTGGCGGTCGCGGTGCTGCTCTACACGGCGAACAACGCCTTCTGCGAAACGAGGTGGTATCGCTCGCGGCGCTTCCTGCCGGTGATGACGGCGCTGATGTACCTCGCGGTGGAGCTTGTGTATCTGCTGCAGGCCGGGCCGGACGAGGCGGCGCTGTGCCTTTTGAGCATCACGCTTGCCGTGCTGGCGGCGGTGTGCGCCCGCGCCGTGCTTGAGGGGAAAGCGATGAACGAGGAGCAGCGGCAGGCGGCGCTGCTGGTGGTCGTCACCGGCGTGCTGATGGCGGCGTCCACGCTGCAGCTTGAAAACGGCTTTGCGCCGGGGCGCATCCTTGCGATGCTGCTGGTGATGCTGCTCGCCTATGACCGCAGCGCCGGAACGGCGCTGGCGGCGGCGCTCGGCATCGGGCTCGCCATGGACCTGACGGCGCAGCCGGGGAGCTTTCTCCACGCGGCGGTCTACGGCTTCGGCGCGCTCTCGATGGGAAGGGAGCGCCGGGGACGGCGCGTGGGCGCGGCGCTGCTGTGGTGCGTGCCGCTCCTCCTGCTCTCGCTGCCACTGGACGTGGAGCAGGGCCTAATCCTGCTCTACGAAGGCCTTTGCGCGACACTCCTCTTCCTCGTGCTGCCGAACCGGCTGTTCGGCGGCAAGCGACTTGCGGCGGAGAAGCCGGAAGCGGATGCCGCGGAGACGGAGGAGGCCGAGCGCTCCACGGCGCGCCGCCGCCTGAGCGCGACCGCGCTCGCGCTGCGTGAGCTGTACGACAGCCTAATGCGCACGCCGAAGGCGGAGGACGAAAATCCTGCAATGATCTTCGACCGCGCGGCGGAGCGCGTGTGCCGCGGCTGCTCGCTGCGCACGATCTGCTGGGAGCGCGACTATGCCAAGACCTACAACGCGCTCAACGACGCGACGGCCGCGCTGCTCGCGCAGGGGCGCGGGCGCGGCGGTGACTTTCCCTCGTATTTTACGGACCGCTGCATCCGCTTTCCGAGCTTTCTGTCGGCGGTCAACAGCGAGCTGAGTGCCTTCCTGCTGCGGCGGCAGTACCGTGGGCGGCTCGCCGACACACGCGCGCAGGCGGCGGGGCAGTACGCTCAGCTCTCCGAGTTGCTCAGCGGCGCGGCGGAAACGCTGGAGGCGCAGCCGACGGCGGCGGAGACGCTGCTGACCTATCGCGTGGGCGCGGCGCTGCGGCCCAAGGAGGGCGAGAACGTCAGCGGCGACAGCGTGACGCATTTCGAGACCGAGGACGGACGGCTCTGCCTGCTGCTCTCCGACGGCATGGGCTGCGGGGAGGAGGCGCGGCGCGAGTCGGCGCTGGCGGTGCGGCTTTTAGAGCGCTTTCTGCGGGCGGGCGTGGAGACCTCCGGCGCGCTCAAAACGCTCAACAGCGCCCTGACGCTGCGCGCTGAGGTGTCCGAGAGCTTTACGACCATCGACCTTCTGACGCTTTCGCTGCGCGACGGCGCGGCGGAGGTCTATAAGTACGGTGCGGCGCCGTCCTACGTCAAGCGCGGCGCACGGGTGCGGCGCATCACCGGCTCCTGCCTGCCGGCGGGCCTGCAAAGCGCGGATACCCGGCCGGAGACGACCGGCTTCACGCTGGAGAAGGGCTCCTTTTTCGTCATGCTCAGCGACGGCGTGGCCGACGTGAACGACGACGGCTGGCTTATGGCGCTGCTGGAAAAATTTCAGGGCGACGATCCGCAGGCGCTTGCCTCGGCGATTCTTGCCGCGGGCCGTGAGCGCCGCGGCGGCGACGATGACTGCGCGGTGCTGGCGCTCTACAGGGACAAGGACGGCGGCGCGGTGGAGGTATAAGCGGAGCCATGCGGGGGAATACTTTCCTTGTCAAAATTATGGGGGCAAGGAGTGATGCGCCATGGTCAGGGGTACGTCCCGACGGGTGATCGTTGTGGAATCACCGGATACCAATTTGTTTGAGCAGGCAATTTTCATCGTGCGCAACGATGCGCTGAGTAAGGACGGCGTGACGGCGCAGCAGCTCGTGGACGAGGCATGCCGTGTCGCCAGGAGCTATACGCGCTCGCACAGCACGCGCCGGCCGCTGCTGCGGTGCGGCTCGCCCGTGTTCTGGAGCGCGGCGGGCGCGCTCGGCATTGCACTGGTCTGGCTTTTGACTGCGCTGGTCTGAGGGAGACCGGTCTCCTCCTTGGCGGGACGCTTTGGGCGTCCCGCCCTTTTTATGGCTGAAAAAAGAGCCGCGGGAGCGGCTCTTTTCGCTTGATCGGAATGGGACTCAGATCGCGTGGCCCTCCTCGGCCCAGAGCTTTTCAGCCTCCGGCTTCCAGCACGCGGCGTAGGCATGGCATTTATCGCACAGATGCTCGGCGCTCTCGGGCGCCTCGAGGTCGGTGGAGTGTGCGCCGGCGCGCTTGACCATCTCGGGCAGGCGCTCGGGATTTTCCAGCATCGGGCAGGGACGCAGCAGGTTATCGTTGAAGGGCTGACCCCTGCGGTACTCCATGAAGAGAGGCTGCTGGAGACATTCGAGAAAGCTCTTCTCGCGGATGTTCGCGCCGGAGTAGTGGATGAAGACGCAGGGCTCCACGTCGCCCGCGGCGTTGATGTGGCAGTAGAGCTTGCCGCCGGCGATGCAGCCATGCGTGAACTCGCCGTCGTTCTGGAAGTCGATGGCGAAGATCTCCTTGCCGCCGGTGAGGCCGCGGATCTCGCGCACGCGGTCCTTCATATAGGCGCGCTGCTCGGGCGTGAGCAGCAGGTCGGTCGCCGCGCCCATACCGACGGGCATATAGTGGAAGTACCACGCGAAGTAGCAGCCCTTGGAGATGAGCAGGTCAAGGAACTCGTCGCTCGTGACGACCTTGTAGTTCCTGCTCGTGTAGCAGATGGACACGCCGAACGGAATGCGGTTTTTCTGCATCAGCTCCATGGCCGCGAGCGCCTTTTCAAAATGGCCCGCGCCGCGGCGGCCGTCGTTGGCTTCCTCGAAGCCCTCGATGCTGACCGAGACGATGAAGTTGCCCACGCGCTTGAGCTCGTCGCAGAAGGCCTGGTCGATGAGCGTGCCGTTGGTGAAGGCGTGAAAGGCGATGCCGCGGTGCTTTTCGCACAGACGGATGATATCGGCCTTGCGCATGAGCGGCTCGCCGCCGGTGAAGAGACAGGCGTGGGTGCCGAGTTCCGCGCCCTCGGTCAGCACGCGGTCCATCTCCTCAAAGGTCAGGTTCTGCTTGTAGCCGTACTCCGCCGCCCAGCAGCCCGCGCAGCGCATATTGCAGGCGCTCGTCGGGTCCATGAGGACGATCCACGGAATGTTGCAGTCGTATTTTTCGGAGTTCGCCCGCGCCTGCTGGAAGCCGCGGAAGCCGCCCTCATAGGCGGCGGCCGTCAGAAAGGTCCTAAGAAGATAGGGGTCGCACTCGCGCAGCAGGCGCTCGGCATAGTGCGCCCACTTGCTGTTCGGGTCGTTTGCGATCCGGTGCAGCATCTCAAAGGTCTCCGGCTCCCAGACGCTCGAGTGGATCCTCTGCACCATACTGACAAGGTCATCGGCGACCTTGCCGACGTCCTGCGTCTGGCTTTTCCTGATGAGTGAGTCGAGCATCGTCTCAAATGCCCTGCGTTCGGCGGCATGGGCGAGCTTTTCGGTTACGGTCATGATTCCGTGCGCTCCTTTCAGCGTCCTGTTTGTGATCAATATGCTGCCGCGTTCGGCGGCCTTGTTATTTGTTCCCTCATGGTAGCATTTGCAAAAGGAGGCAAAAATAGACAAACGGGCGCATTTCACCCAAAAATCGGGCACTCGCCTAAAATTGCCCAAATCGGCGCTCTTGCGGAAAATACGGAAGCAGAGCTATAATAATGCCGCAGAACGAAAAAAATGCCGCTGCTTCCGTTTTGGGAAGCAACGGGAGGGAGGGATCGCTTTGGAGCAGAATACAGTCCCGGCGAGAACGGCGGACGAGCGTCTTGACGCGCTGCTGGGCCATCGTGGCGCGGCGACCGTTTCGCTGCTGTTCGCTTTGTCGGACGGCGCGAAGCGCTTCGGCGTGCTCCGCTCACAGATGGGGCGGATGTCGCAGAAAACGCTGGTGGCGGAGCTGCGGACGCTGGAGCAGCTCGGCGCGGTGGAGCGTATCGTTTTCGCGGAGATTCCGCCGCGCGTGGAATATTCGCTGACCGCGGCGGGCGAGGAGCTGGTCCCGCTGCTGCGCGCGGTGGAGACATGGTGCGCGAGGCGCACGGGAAGGATGGAGTGACATGGCGGTACGCACCAAGCAGGCGATCCGGCAGGCGTTCATTGAGCTGCTCAACGAGCGCCCGCTCGACAAGATCTCCGTGAAGGACATTGCCGAACGCAGCACGGTGAACCGCAACACGTTCTATTACTACTACGCGGACATTTACGCGCTGGTGGAGGAGATCTTCCAGACGGAGACGGAACTTTTCATGGAAAAGCTGCGCGGCTACGCCTCATGGGAGGAGGCGTTCCGCGAGGCGACCGCCTTCGCGTCCGGGAACAAGCGGGCGGTGTACCATCTGTTCAACTCCAGCAACCGGAGCATTCTGGAGCATTACTATCATAAGGTCACCTACGCCGCCATGCTCTCCTATGTGCGCGGACAGGCCGAGGGCTTGAGCGCCGCCGAGGAGGACATTCAGGCGCTCGCGCGGTTTTACGCCGCGGCGCTCTCCGGCATGACCGCCGACTGGCTGCGCGGCGGCATGAAGTCCAACGTGAACGACCACATCGACCGGCTGGGCCGGCTGCTGGAGGGCAACATCCGGCAGGCGCTCGAGCGCAGCTGCCGCTGATACGAAAAAAGGAGGGCCGACCCCGTCGGGGTCGGCCCTCCTTACAGCTTACTGTGCGCCTGCGGGAGCGGGCAGGGCGTATTTGGCGGCGTAGCGCTCAAACTCGCTGCGGAAGGCGTGTGTGTCGCTGTGCGCCGCGCGGAGCGTTTCGTGCAGGTTGAGATTGTGCTGCGCGGCGTCGATGACGCAGCCGGCGATGTTGGAGCAGTGGTCGGAGGTGCGCTCAAGGTTCGTGAGCAGATCGGACCAGACGAAGCCGGCCTCGATGCTGCAATGCCCCTGCTGCATTCGCAGGATGTGGCGCGTGCGCAGCTGCTCCTTGAGCGTGTCGATGACCTGCTCGAGCGGCTCGACCAGTTCGGCGAGAGCGACGTCCTGCCGCTCGAACGAGCGCAGCGAAAGATCGAGGATCTCCCCGATGGCGGCGGCGAGCACGTCGTATTCGCGCGCGGCGGCATCGGAGAAGGCGAGCGACTTGCCGCGCAGCTCCTCGGCGGATTCGAGAATGTTCACGGCGTGGTCGGAAATGCGCTCAAAGTCCCCGATGGACTTCAAAAGCTCGGTGGCCTCCTCGCTCTCGTCCACGCCCATTTTGCGGGCGCTGAGCTGAACGAGATAGGTGCCGAGAATGTCCTCATAGTGGTCGCAGCGCTCCTCGTCGTCGCGGATGCTTCGGGCGAGCGCGTCGGTGTATTCGGTGAAAGAACGCAGGGCGTTGTTCAGCGCACGCACAGCGCACTGCGCCATTTCGCAGGCGACGGCGCGGCTGCGGCTGAGCGCCAGCGAGGGCGCGGCGAGCAGTCGCTCGTCCAGCTCGGAGACGGTCTCCGCGCTCTTGCTGTCGGGGACGAGGCGGATGGCGAGCTTTTCGAGCAGGTCGCCCGCGGGCAGCAGCATGGCGGTGCAGAGAAGATTGAACACCGAGTGCGCCACGGCGATACCGGCGCGCGTGGCGCTCTCATCGAGCAGCGCGGGAGCAAGGACGGCGCGCACGACGCAGAACACGGTCAGCAGCACGGCGACGCCGATGACGTTGAACAGCAGATGGACGACCGCCGCGCGGCGGGCGTTCTTATTCGTGCCGACGGAGGAGAGCATGGCGGTGACGGTGGTGCCGATGTTCTGCCCCATGATGATGGGAATGGCGGCGGCATAGCTGACCGCGCCGGTGGAGGCAAGCGCCTGCAGGATGCCGACGGAGGCGGAGCTGGACTGGATGATGCCGGTGAGCACCGCGCCGACCAGCACGCCGAGGATCGGATTCTTGAAGGCAAGGAAGAGATTCGTGAACGCGGGGACCTGCGAGAGACCGGAGACCGCGCCGCTCATCGTCTCCATGCCGAACATGAGCGTGGCAAAGCCGAGGAGGATGGTGCCGGTGTCCTTTTTCTTCGTATCCTTGCAGAACATATAGAAGACGATGCCGATGAGCGCGAGGACGGGCGTGAAGGAGCTGGGCTTGAGCAGCCGCAGCCAGACGCTTGAGCTCTCGATGCCGCCGAGGCTCAGAAGCCACGCGGTGACGGTCGTGCCGACGTTCGCGCCCATGATGACGTTGATGGCCTGCCGCAGCGTCATCAGCCCCGAGTTGACAAAGCCGACGACCATGACGGTGGTGGCCGACGAGCTTTGAATGATCGCCGTTACGCCGAGACCGGTCAGGAAGCCGACGAGCGGCTTGCCGGTCATCTGATCGAGCAGCGAGCGCAGCCGGCTGCCTGCGCGGCGCTCCAGCGCCGAACCCATCAGACTCATGCCGAACAAGAACAGCGATAGGCCGCCGAGCATCGTCAGAAAATCAAAAATATCCATATTCCATCCCTCTTTTGTTTCCTTGATCTTACCCATTCTTGACCAAGCTAAAGCATAAGGGAGAAATGTCAAATCCGTTACCGCTCTTTTGTAAAATCCGTGTAAAATGAGCAGCGCCTGCCAAAAGGCAGGCACTGCTTTGCGGTGCAATCTTCGCTCAGCTGATCCACTCGGCGCCGTTGATGCGGTAATCGCCCCACACGCCGTTATTGTCCTGCACGGCGACACACTCCGAGAAGCCGTAGGCGCCCAGCGCCGTGCGCCACTTGCTCGCGTCAAAGCTGACGGTGTTTTTGATGTTGTACTGCGTCATGGACGGGAGTTCCCCGCCCTCCGAGAGGCTGGGCAGATTGAATGTGACCGGATCGTCGGTCTCGGTGATGGTGAAGAGAACGCCGTTCTCCCACGCGGGGAAGATGTCCTCGCCCGTGAGGCCGCTGATGTAGCCCTCCTCACAGAGCTGCTCGTAATTCAGCTCCATCGGCTCCGCGCTGTGAGACTGCGCGAAGGTCCACGCCACCGCGCTGCGCTCGGCGGGCGTGAGCGAGGTCGCGGCAAGATCGACGCTGATATATTTTACGTCGCCGTTCAGCCCCTCGTCCTTGCCCCACAGGTCACCCAGCACGCGCAGATAGAGCGCGCAGCGGTCGTCAAATTCGTCCGGCAGGACGGTGATGCGCTCCACCCCGCCGAACAATGCGGGATAGCTCTCCAAAATATCGCCGCCGAAGGCGACCTCGACCAGCGCGCCGACCGCAAGCTGACCGTCGTCGAGCAGCTCGCCAAGCTCCGCCTGATCGTGCTCGAGCGAAAGCCCGCCTGCGTCAAGCGTGTAGATACCGCCCCGCTCGCTCTCTACGTCTGCGAGCAGCAGCACGTTGTCATCACTAACGGATGCCACGCGGCAGCGCGACACGGCGCTTTCATCGACCACGCTGTCCTCATCGTCCGACGCGGGCAGGCAGGCTGTCCCCGCGCAGCCCGCGAGCAGGGCGCAGAGCAGGGCAAGGGAAAGCAAAAGGGAAAGGCTTCGTTTCATGGAAATGACCTCCTCGAATGGTTTCTGCTTCCTTAGACGGACGGGAAGAAAATTTTGTTCCCGGATTTTTACAAAATCGCGGGGAAATGGGCTTGACATTCCGAAGAAAAGGTGGTATTTTGACCTTTCTTAATTGGGCGACGCCCAATCAGGAGTTGAAGAAAGCACCCCACTGTGCTATGCTGAAGGACAGAAAAGCACAAGGGAGGACGCTCCATGCAATACGATGCCGCCATCATCGGCGCGGGCCCCGCGGGCGCGACCTTTGCCCGCCGCCTCGCGCAGCAGAGTCCCAGACTGAAAATTCTGCTGATTGACGCGCAGGACGAGGGACACAAGAAGCCCTGCGGCGGTCTGCTCGCGCCCGACGCGCAGAAGACGCTCGCGCACTTCGACCTCGTGCTGCCCAAAAGCGTGCTGGCCGACCCGCAGATCTTCGCGGTGGAGACGATGGACCTGCGCACGCGCCGCGTGCGCTACTACCAGCGCTATTATCTCAATATGGACCGCTACGCCTTCGACCGCTGGCTCGTTTCGCTCGTGCCGCCGACGGTCGAGATCGTGCGGGGACGCTGCACGGCCGTATCGAGAACGGACGGGGGCTTCGCCCTCACCGTGCGGACGGCGGAGGGCACGCGGACGTTCACCTGCCGCCGTCTCATCGGCGCGGACGGCGCGCGGTCCATCGTGCGCGAGACCTTTTTCGACCGGCCCATCTACCGCTATATGTCGCTGCAACAGTGGTTCTGCGCGACGGACAAGGCTTTCCCCTTTTATTCCTGCATCTTTGATCCCGAGACGAGCGAAAGCTGCTCGTGGCTGATGCACAAGGACGGCTTCGTGATCTACGGCGGCTGCTTTGAAAAGGCGAGCTGCCGCGAGGCGTTCGAGCGGCAGAAGGCGCGGCTCGCGGACTTCCTCGGCCACGACTTCGGCGAGCCTGTGAAGACCGAAGCCTGCCTGGCCGACCGGCCGCGGCACTGGCGCGATTTTGTCACCGGCGCGGACGGCGTGTATCTCATCGGCGAGGCTGCGGGCTTCATCAGCGCCAGCTCGTTTGAGGGCATTTCGAGCGCCATCCGCAGCGGCAGCGCACTGACTGACGCATTCCGGAACGTAGAAAACACGTCGGAAATTACAAGAAGTTATCGGAAAAAGACCTTTTCCCTGCGCTGCAAGCTCTTTCTGAAGATCTGGAAGCGCTGGTTCATGTATACGCCGTGGGTGCGCTCGCTCATCATGCGAAGCGGCATCGAGAGCATCCGCGTGCGCCGCTCAAAGGAGGACTGACTGTGACCGCATCACCCTATATTGCCGTCGTCGGCGGCGTGAACATCGACATCGGCGGGCGGAGCGACGCCCCGCTCGTTGCCGGAGACTCGAACCCCGGACGCATCCGCTCGAGCCTCGGCGGCGTGGGCCGCAACATCGCCCATAACCTCGCCCTGCTCGGCGCGAAGGTCAAGCTCATCACCGCGCTCGGCGCGGACGACGGCGCGAAGCGCGTCGAGGCGTCTTGCGCCGAACTCGGCATCGACCTGACGGGCAGCCTGTATGTTCCCGACGGCGCGACCTCGACCTACCTGTTCCTCGCCGACAGCAACGGCGATATGGCGCTTGCCATGAACGATATGGCCATCTACGAGCACTTGACGCCCTCCTTTCTGGAGACGAAGCTAAATACGCTCAACGCCGCGGCACTCGTCGTGTTCGATACGAACCTCAGCGCGGAGAGCATCCGCTATCTCGGCGAGCACTGCACCGCGCCGCTCTTTGCCGATCCCGTCTCGGCGGCGAAGGCCGGAAAGCTCGAGCTGGTCCTCGGGCGGCTCCACACGCTCAAGCCCAACCGTATGGAGGCCGAGCTGCTCTCCGGCGTGACGGTCACGGACGAGGCGAGCCTGCGCCGTGCGGCGGATACGCTGCTCGCCACCGGATTGCAGCGCGTCTTTCTCTCGCTCGGCGCGGACGGCGTGCTCGCCGCCGACCATGAGCGAAAGGTGCATCTGCATAACCTCCCCGCGCGCATGGTCAACACCACCGGCTGCGGCGACGCCTTCATGGCCGCCGTCGCCCGCGCGTTCCTCGACGGCGCGGATCTTGAGACCGCCGCGAAGCGCGGCCTTGCCGCCTCCGCCATCGCGATGGAGAGCGCCGACACCATCAACCCTGCCATGAGCCCTGCGGCCGTGGCTGAAAGAATACAGTAATTTCAGAAAAGGAGTCATTTCTCATGAACCGTTATCTTGACATTGCCCCCGAGGTAAAGGAAGCGCTGGACGCCGGCAAGCCCGTCGTCGCGCTTGAGTCCACCATCATCTCCCACGGTATGCCCTATCCCCAGAACGTGGAGACCGCCCTCAAGGTCGAGAGCATCATCCGCGAGGCGGGCGCGGTCCCCGCGACCATCGCCATCATCGGCGGCCGCCTAAAGGCGGGCTTGACCCGTGAGGAGATCGACTACCTCGGCAAGACCGGCGCGGGCATCCCCAAGGCGTCCCGCCGCGACCTGCCCGTGCTCGTCGCGCAGGGCAGGGACGGCGCCTGCACCGTCACCACCACCATGATGATCGCCGACATGGCGGGCATCCGCGTGTTTGCTACCGGCGGCATCGGCGGCGTGCATCGCGGCGCGCAGGAGACATTCGACATCTCCGCCGACCTCGAGGAGCTGGCCGACACCTCCGTCATGGTCATCTGCGCGGGCGCGAAGTCCATTCTTGACCTCGGTCTGACGCTCGAATACCTCGAGACCCACGGCGTGACCGTCATCGGCTACGGCACCGACGAGCTGCCCGCGTTCTACACGCGCAAGTCCGGCTTCGGTGTGGACTATGAGCTTGATACCCCCGCCGAGCTTGCCAAGGCGTTCCACGTCAAGCGGGAGCTGGGTCTGCGCGGCGGCCTGCTCGTCACGAACCCCATCCCCGAGGAGTATTCCATGGATAAGGCCGTGATCGACAAGGCGATCGCCGAGGCCGTCGAGGACGCGAAGAAGGACGGCATCCACGGCAAGGCCACCACACCCTATCTGCTCGCCAAGATCAAGGATCTCACCGGCGGCGACAGCCTCGACTCCAACATCCAGCTCGTGTTCAACAACGCCCGCCTCGGCGCTGCCGCCGCAGTGGAGCTGGCGAAGCTCGAACGGTGAGCGGGGCGCTCTCGCTCGGCGTGATCGGCGGGGCGGACGGTCCGACGGCGGTATTCGTCACGGGCAGCCCTGCGCCGCTCGTCGTCTATCTGCTCGCCGTCAACGTGCTGGCCTTCGCCGTCTACGGCTGGGACAAGGCACGGAGCAAGGTGCAGGGCGCGCGCCGCGTGCCAGAAAAGACGCTCTTTCTGCTCGCTATCCTCGGCGGCAGCGTGGGAGCCATTCTCGGGATGCGCGTCTGGCACCACAAAACGCGCCATTGGTACTTCAAATACGGCCTGCCGGCGATCCTGCTCGCGCAGCTCGCGCTGGCCTGGTATCTCGGCGGCCTAAATTAAAGCAAAGGGGGACACTTCTATGAAGCGGATCACAAAGCAGGAGACTCTGCCGGTGCTTGCCGTGCCGGAGGCGCTGAGCGTGCCGGAGCTGGCATACCCCGCGAGGCTCGGCAAGCGGGCGGTCGTGCAGGTGCTGCGCAAGGCGGACGTGAAAAAGGCCGCGCTGGCTGTCGGCGGGGCGGCGCTGGCGATCTCTGTCATGAGCGCGGTCGGAAAGCGGCAGTTCTATAAGCGCATCGTCGCCTCGGAGCTGAAGCGTCAGCTTGCGGTGGTGAACGGCAAGCTCGACAATCTGCAGGCGCAGAACGAGGTCCTGCGCGCGGAGCTTGCGCGGTTGAAGCAGGAAAAGTAAATCGGACGGAAAACGGGAGCCGAAGCATCGCTTCGGCTCCCGTTTCGGTTTTCAGTCGCTTATCGGTTCGGCTGCAGGTTGGCGCGCGCGTGCGCGCAGATGGCGTCGTAGGTCTGCTGGCTGATGTCGTGCTCGATCTTGCAGGCGTCCTCCTCCGCGGTCCTGGCGTCCACGCCGAGGGCGATGAGGAAGGCGGTGAGCGTTTTGTGGCGGTCGAGCATTTTGGCGGCGACGGCCATGCCCGTCTCTGTGAGCGTGATGAGCCCGTCCTTATCCATCGTGATGTGCCCGCTCTCCTTGAGGCGGCGCGTGGCATAGGTGACGCTCGGCTTCGTCACGCCGAGGTGCTCCGCCACGTCAATGGAGCGAATGTATCCGTGCTTGAGCTTCATCATCAGCATGGACTCGAGATAGTCCTCCGATGCGCGTAAAATTTCCATCGAATTGCACGACCCTTCCAGTTAAAAGTATTCTTAGGTTAACACAGTTTAACCAAAATTGCAAGCGGCAAAAAGTTTTTGAAAAAGGCTATTGACAAAAAGTAGTTAGACGTGCTAAACTGCACACCGGTTAGAGAAGATTAACGCTTTAGCCATTCTTTTTTCAATATCAGTTAGAGCTTGCTAACCAAAGAACGGGGAGGGAATACCATGATGCCGCTTGCACTTGCCAATGTCGGCGAGGAAAATCTGATCCTCCGAGTCGGCGGGAGTCCGGAGCTGCGCAAGCATCTCGAGGACCTCGGCTTTACCCCGGGCGGGACCGCCACCGTGGTCGCCGCGATGGGCGGAAACATCATTGTCAAGATCAAGGAATCCCGCGTGGCCATCAGCGAAGAGATGGCGCGCAAGATCATGATTTGAGCGCAAATAATTTTGATATAGAAGGAGAGAGGAACATGAAAACTTTGCGAGACGTCCAGATCGGCCAGACCGTCAAGGTCGTGAAGCTGCACGGCGAGGGTCCTGTCAAGCGCCGCATCATGGACATGGGCATCACCAAGGGCACCGAGGTCTTTGTCCGCAAGGTAGCGCCTCTGGGCGACCCGATGGAGGTCACCGTGCGCGGCTACGAGCTGAGCCTGCGCAAGGCGGATACCGAAATGATCGAAGTGGAATAAAGCAAGTCATAAATTTTTGCAGATCGGTTCAAGCTCTTGAACCGGAAGGAGCATGATATGGAAAAGCAGATCAAAATTGCCCTTGCGGGCAACCCCAACTGCGGCAAGACGACCCTGTTCAACGCGCTGACGGGCTCCAACCAGTTCGTCGGCAACTGGCCCGGCGTCACCGTGGAGAAGAAGGAGGGCAAGCTCAAGAAGCATGACGACGTCATCATCATGGACCTGCCCGGCATTTACTCCCTGTCCCCCTACACGCTGGAGGAGGTCGTTGCCCGTAACTACCTAATCACCGAGCGTCCCGACGCCATCCTGAACATCATCGACGGCACGAACCTCGAGCGTAACCTGTACTTAACGACGCAGCTCACCGAGCTGGGCATCCCCGTGGTCATCGCCATCAACATGATGGACGTGGTCCGCAAGAACGGCGACCAGATCAACGTCGCCGAGCTCTCCCGCGAGCTGGGCTGCGAGATCGTCGAGATCTCCGCGCTCAAGGGCGACGGCGTGATGCAGGCGGCGGAGGCTGCCGTCAAGGCTGCCGAGGGCGGCAAGACCATCCCGATGCACACCTTCTCCGGCCCTGTGGAGCACGCCATCGCGCACATCGAGGAGGCGGCGGTCCACAATATGCCCGAGGAGCAGCAGCGCTGGTACGCCATCAAGATCTTCGAGCGCGACGATAAGGTGCTCGAGAAGCTGACCATCCCGGCCGAAACCATGCAGCACATCGAATCGGACATCAAGGCCGCCGAGGCTGAGCTGGACGACGACGCCGAGAGCATCATCACCAACGAGCGCTACGTTTACATCGCGCAGATCATCAAGGGCTGCTACAAGAAAAAGAACCACGGTCAGCTCTCCGCCTCCGATAAGATCGATAAGATCGTCACCAACCGTTGGTTGGGCCTGCCCATCTTCGCGGCCGTGATGTTCCTTGTGTACTGGGTCGCTATGGTCGGCGTGGGCGCGCCCGCGACCGACTGGGCCAACGACGGCCTGTTCGGCGACGGCTGGCACCTGTTCGGCATCGGCACCGCCGAGTACACCGAGGTCGCCGACAACCACACCGCCGCGATGGAGGCCATCAGCGGCTACTTCGAGCTGGACACCGAGTTCGAGGGCTTCGACCCCGAGGCCGCGGTAGCCGACTTGATGTCCGTCGAGCCTAACTCCGACAGCGTCACCATCGAGGTGGAGGACGAGGAGACTCTGGCCCAGAACGAGATGACCGTCTACTACGACGCCATCCCCGAGGACGCCGACGAGGAGTCCACCGTTCCCATGACCTATGTGGACGCCGTGGAGTATGTGAGAGAGAACGGCTTTGACGAGCCCGACCCCGCCGACTACGGCGTGTGGGTCCCCGGCATCCCCGTTCTCATCGGCAACGGTCTGGAGGCTGCCGGTACGGCAGACTGGCTCAACGGCCTGATCCTGGACGGTATCGTCGCCGGTGTCGGCGCGGTGCTCGGCTTCGTGCCGCAGATGCTCGTGCTGTTCCTGATGCTCGCCTTCCTCGAGGCCTGCGGCTACATGGCCCGTATCGCCTTCGTGCTCGACCGTATCTTCCGCAAGTTCGGTCTGTCCGGTAAGTCCTTCATCCCCATGCTCATCGGCACCGGCTGCGGCATCCCGGGTGTCATGGCCTCCCGTACCATTGAAAACGAGCGTGACCGCCGTATGACGATCATGACCACGACCTTTATCCCCTGCGGCGCGAAGGTGCCCTTCATCTCCATGGTCGCCGGCGCGATCTTCGGCGGCGCCGCATGGGTCGCCACCTCCGCCTACTTCGTCGGCATGGCCGCCATCATCATCTCCGGCATCATGCTCAAGAAGACCAAGATGTTCGCCGGTGATCCCGCTCCCTTCGTGATGGAGCTTCCCGCTTACCACTGGCCGACCGTCGGCAATGTCCTCCGCTCCATGTGGGAGCGCGGCTGGTCCTTCATCAAGAAGGCCGGCACCATCATCCTGCTTTCCACCATCGTTGTGTGGTTCACCACCTACTTCGGCTGGGTCGACGGCGCGTTCCAGATGCTCTCTGAGGAACAGATCGACGCCTCCATCCTCGCCAAGATCGGCAACGCTATCGCGTGGATCTTTGCGCCTCTCGGCTGGGGCACATGGCAGGCGGCTGTCGCCTCCATTACCGGCCTGGTCGCCAAGGAGAACATCGTCGGCACCATGGGCATCCTGTATCCCGACGGTTGGACCGAGATCGGCGCGGCCTTCACGCAGATCAGCGGCTATTCCTTCCTCGTCTTCAACCTGCTGTGCGCTCCGTGCTTCGCGGCCATCGGCGCCATCAAGCGCGAGATGAACAACGCCAAGTGGACCTGGTTCGCCATCGGCTATCAGTGCGGCTTCGCCTATCTTGTCGCCCTGATGATCAACCAGTTCGGCAACGCCTTCACCGGCAGCCTGAACGTTCTCGGCCTGATCGCTGCCGTTGCGGCGCTCGCGCTCATCGTGTATATGCTCTTCAAGCCCTACAAGGAGGCCACGAAGCTCAGCGCCAAGGTCTGATCTCCCATTTGATTATTTTCTTCCAAAGGAGTGAGCTTTCATGTTGAACTGGATTACCGCAAATCTGTCAACGATCGTTATCTCTGCCATTTTGCTTGCCATTGTCACCTCTATCTCTCTTCATTTGATCCGGCAGAAGAAACAGGGAAGGTTCTCCTGCGGCTGCAACTGCGCACACTGCGCCATGCACGGCGAGTGCCACGGTAAGCAGTAAAGCAGAAAAGGCGGCATCGCATGAAACGGTGTGATGCCGCCTTTATTCCGTCTGGAAGGCTAAGGATGACCGGCTGCAGGAGATACTGGACAAATCGAAAAAAGGAGTGTATATTACCATGATCGAAACAACGGTAAACATCAGCGGCATGATGTGCGGAATGTGTGAAGCGCACATCTGCGACGTCATTCGTGCCCGGTTTGCGGTCAGGAAGGTCACCGCCTCTCACAGCAAGGGGCAGGCGGTCATCCTCTCGGAAAACGGGCTGGACGAGGCGGCGCTGCGTCAGGCGATCGCGGAGACCGGCTATGAGGTCACCGCAGTGAGCGCGCGCCCCGCCGGGGAAAAGAAGGGTCTGTTCGGCTTCTTGAAAAGGTGAAGCCCTAACAAGAAAAACAAAAAAGCTCCGTCTGCCATCGGCAGACGGAGCTTTTTCACTTGTCGAGCCGCTTTACCGGACGGATGTACTTGAAATACTGTCCGGGATTGAAGTAAAAGTAGGTGACGCGCCCGGGCGTCTGCGTGTCGAGGGCGCAGCCCTCGGCGGCGTAGTCAAATTCCCGCATCGCGGTCTCGACCTTCTCCTCCACTGTGCGGCACTCCTGCTCGTAGTCGAACGGGCCGTGCTCAAAGACGAGGTATTCCCCCTCGGGAATGTCCGTGAGGAGCATCTGCGCGGGCACCTCGCCGCGGTAGTCGGCGGGAAGCCGCGCGCCGTAGCACTCCGTGCGCAGATAGCCCCAGTCGCACAGCCGGCCCGTCGCGTCGTTGAGATAGCCCATGACCTGTCCTGCGTACTCGCTGCCGTCATCGTCGAGCTTGCCTTGAATGCTCTCGAGCAGGCCGCAGATCGTTTCGCAGTCCTGTCCGGGAATGAGCGCCTGCTTCTGCCAGAAGTCCCAGTAGCCGTTGCTCTCGCGGTTTTCGATGTGCAAGAACCTGTGCGCGGGGATCGTCACAAAATAAGTTTTGACGCCGTCCTTTGATGTTGCCATACCAATTTCTCCTAAGCCAAGAAAGTAGCGGTCAAACGGGTGGATCTTGGTGCGCAGGACCACGGGCCTCGGCGCGGCGCGGTACGCGCTGGGCGTGACGCCGTAGGCGTCCTTAAAGGCCCGCGTAAACGCTTCGTGCGAGGAAAAGCCGTAGTCGAGCGCGATGTCGAGAAGGCTGCGTTCGCTGTCGCGCACCTCGCGCAGGGCGAACGCCAGCCGCCGCCGGCGCAGATAGTCGCGCAGCTGCATCCCGGAGATCTCGCGGAACTTCCGCGTGGTGTAATACTCCGAGTAGCCCAGCGTGCGCGAAAGCGAACGCAGCGTGAGCGCTGCGTCGTCGTGGCTGCGGATGCAGCCGTCGATCTCGTCGACGATCTGCTGGATCTGTCTGCGCCATTCATACATCCTTGTTCACCCCGTTCCGAACCGCTCTGCACGCAGTATACCGCGCGGCGGCGCTCGGCGCTTGATTTGACTTGCAAAGTTAGTCTTCCGTCTCGGAAAATCCCGCGAGCAGCGCGAGCTGGTAGAACGCCACCGCGCTCGCCGCGGCAACGTTCAGCGAGTCCACGCCGTGCGTCATCGGGATGCGCACCGTGCAGTCACACGCGGCAATGGTCGACTCCGCGAGACCGTCGCCCTCCGTGCCGAGCACGACGGCGAGCCTGTCCGCTTTTTTGAGCTGCGGGGCGTAGATGGGCAGCGAAGCGTCGCACAGCGCCATCGCCGCCGTCGTGAAGCCGAGGGCGCGGAGCGCCTGCGGCCAGCCCTCCGGCAGGTATGTCCACGGCACCTGAAAAACCGTGCCCATGCTCACGCGGATGGCGCGGCGGTAGAGCGGGTCGCTGCACGCCTGCGTCAGCAGCACGGCGTCGATGCCGAGCGCTGCCGCAGAACGGAAGATCGCGCCCACATTCGTCGGGTTCATCACGTCCTCCAGCACGGCGACGCGTCTCGCGCCCGCGCAGACCGTCTCGACCGCCGGCAGCGGCCGGCGGCGCATGGCGCAGAGCATCCCGCGCGTGAGCGGGAAGCCGGTGAGCTGCTTCAAAACGTCCAGCGGCGCGGTGTAGACGGGCACATCGCCGCAGCGTGCGAGAATGTCCCGCGCCTGTGTTTCGACGTGGCGCGGCTCCATTAGGAACGAAACGGGTACATAGCCCGCGTTCAGCGCCCGCTCGATGACCTTGGGGCTTTCCGCGATGAAAAGCCCCTGCGAGAGGTCCTCGCGGTTCACGAGCTGATTTTCGGTCAGGCGCGCGTAAACGTCCAACGCGGGATCGGCAAAATCGGTGATGGGGAAAAGCTTCGGCATGGCGGCGGTCCGCCTTTCTTTCGTAAAGTAAAGGGTGCGGCGAAGGCCGCACCCTCAGTATAGCCTCTCCCGCGCCGCGGCGCAAGACCTTTCAGAAAAGCCGCCCCGCCGCGAGCAGCGCGAGCGGGATGCCGACGAGCGCCTGCACCGCCTTCCCGATCACGCACCGCCGCGCGGACAGCCCGCTCCCCGCGAGCATTGCGCGGGTCTGTGCCTGCACGCTCAGCCCGCCCCAGTTCATCACAGCGGCGCAGAGCACAAAGCCCGCGCGCGTGGCGGGCAGGGCGTTCACGCCGTTCGTCATCTCCACAAGACCGAACAGCGCCGCGCGCGGCAGCGGTGGCAGCGCAGCGAGCGCGGGCACGAGCGACAGGAGCCGCAGCAGCACCATGAAAAAGATCACAAAGGCGCTGACGCACCCGACCGCCGCGAACGAGCCCTGCACCGCCGCGGGGAGCGCCGCGGCGAGGTCGAACGGCGCGCGCTGCCGCGGAACGGCCCTCCGGCGCGGCAGACCGAGGTCGCGCCGCAGCAGGACTCCGGTCACAAGCGCCGCGCCGACGTGGATGAGATAGAGATACATTCCCGCCCGCACGCTGCCGAACACCGCCGTGCCGCACACGCCGAGAAAAAAGCCGGGGCCGGAGTTGTTGCAGAACGCGAGCAGCTGCTCGGCCTCCTCCCGCGTGATCTCGCCGCGTCCGTACAGCTCCGCGACCGTCCGTGCGCCGACCGGATACCCGCCCAACAGTCCTAAAATGAGCGCGCTCGCGCCCACGCCGCTCACGCCGAAGAGCGGGTGCATGACGCCCGCCATCGCGCGGGAGAGCAGCCGCGGCACATCGCTCTGCACGAGCAGCGATGAGAGCACGAAGAACGGAAAGAGCGACGGCAGCACCGTTTGCAGGCACAGCGTTACCCCCTCCCGTGCCGCTGCCGCGCTCACGTCGGGGAAAAGGAGCAGCGCCGCGCCGAAAAGCACCGGAAAAAGCAGCGCTGCCGCGCCGCGCAGTCGTTCCACAGCCTCGCCCCCCTTTCGCAAGAGCGTATGAGCGCCGTGTGAAAATTATCCGCGCAGCGAAGAAAAGAGAGCCGACCAAACGGCCGGCTCTCCTGTATCAGATCTCGTAGTCCGCGGCGACGCGGTCGGTGCGGATGGACTTGCAGAGGGCGCTCACGGCCTTGTGCCGCGGATCGTCCTTATAGGTCTGCAGGTCCTCCATCGACGCAAACTCGGCGACGAGCACGGCGTCGTAGTTGTCCTTGCCGACGCAGCGTTTCACCTCGCAGCGCTTGAGCTGGGGGATGACCCCGAAAAGCCCACGCAGTCCGGTGAGGAACTGCTCCTGCTCGCGCTCCGTTCCCTCGCGGAACCTCCACATGACGATATGACGGATCATTTCGCGTTGTACACCTCGATGGCCTTCTTGAGGATATCCATGGCGCGCTCGATCTTCTCCGCTTCGAGGACGTAGGCCATGCGGACCTCGTTGAGGCCCTTGCCGGGCGTTGCGTACATCGGCGCGCCGGGGGCGAACATGACGGTCTCGCCGTTGTCGTTGAACTCCTCGAGCAGCCAGCGCTGGAAGTCGTCGGCATTGTCCACCGGCAGGGCGGCCATCAGGTAGAACGCGCCCTTCGGGCAGTCAAAAATGACGCCGGGGATCTCGCGCAGCTTGCGCACGAGCGTGTCGCGGCGCTTCTTGTACTCGTCGCGCACGGCGGCGAAATACTCGGGGCCGACGGTATAAAGGTTCGCGGACGCGACCTGGTCGAGCGTGGCGACGGAAAGGCGGGACTGGCAATACTTGAGCGCGTGGCCCAGCAGCTCCTTATTCTTGGTGATGAGGCAGCCGATGCGCGCGCCGCAGGCGGAAAAGCGCTTGGAAACGGTGTCGATGACGACGATGTTCTCCGGCGCTTCCTCGGCAAAGGAGCCGAAGGACTGCAACGGCTCGCCGCCGTAGACGAACTCGCGGTAGGCCTCGTCGCCGATGAGGAACAGGTCGTGCTTCTTGGCAAGGTCAACGAGCATCCTCATCTCGTCGTCCGTCAGCACCACGCCGGTGGGGTTGCCGGGGTTCGTGACCATGATGGCGCGGGTGTGCTCATTGATGAGCGGCTCGATCTTCGCGCGCTCGGCGTAGTGATAGCCCTCCTCGGGGCAGGTCGGGATGGGGGTGATGGACGCGCCGCAGGTGCGCACCATGGTGTTGTAGTTGGGGTAGAACGGCTCGGGAATGAGAATTTCGTCGCCGTCGTCGAGGATGCACTGGAGCACGATGGAGAGCGCCTCGCTGCCGCCGGTAGTGATGTAGATCTCGCTCTTATCAAAGTGCATATCGAGCTTATCGTAGTAGCCCTTGATGGCGTCGATCAGCTCGGGGATACCGGGGGAGGGAGCGTATTCGAGCACGGGCTGCTCGAACTTACGGATGGCTTCAAAAAAGGCGGGAGGGGTCTGCACGTCGGGCTGGCCGATGTTTAGGTGATAGACCTTGATGCCGCGTGCCTTGGCTGCCACCGCGTAGGGGTGGAACTTACGCATCGGGGACTGGCCGCATTTTTCGACCTTGCTGGAAAACTTCATGAAAATTCCTCCTCAATTTTTTAGATACGCCTTGATCCCTGGAAAGTATTCATAACCATATGAAATTATATAATAGAACGAGTGAAAAAACAAGTCGGACGAGCGCCAAAAGCGTGGGAAAAAACTTAGGTAGAATGACCAACAGCGCATAAAAATTTCGTTAAGCTTTGTTCGCTTTCACCATAGACTATAATGCCGTTCGCCTTCAGGAGCTCCGCCGTCACGCCGTCTCCGGCGGTGAGCGCACCGGTGAACGTGCCGTCGTAAATTTCGCCGCTGCCGCAGCTCGGGCTGCGCTCCTTGAACACGGCGGCGAGAACGCCCTCGCGCCGCGCCGTCTCCAGCGCACATTCTGCGCCGCGGCGGTATTCCGCAGTCACATCATGCCCATCCCTCATCACCACGCGCGCGCCGCGCCGCTCGCTCGGCGTGCGCGGCGTGGGCAGTCCCCCAAGCACCTCGGGGCAGATGGGGACCAGCTCAAACCGCTCCGCGAGAGCGCACACGGCATCGTTTTTCTTCGACTTGCCGTCATAGCGGCAGGGCGTGCCGAGCAGGCAGGCGCTCACAAGCAGCTTGGGCTTCATTTCCCGACCTCCAGCTGCTTCCCGTTGAGCCGGGCGAGCACGAGCGTATCGCCCTCGTACTTGAGCTTGAGCGAGAAAAACGGCTCGTCCGTGTCGAGCAGGCGCAGGAAAATCTTGTCGCCCTCCCAAAGCTTGAGCTTCAAAAGCTCGCTCTTTTTGATCCACGCCAGCTCGCCCTCGTCGCAGTCCTTCGGCGTGCCGATCCAGCCGTCGGCGGTGAAGAGGTGCATATACTCCGTCTCGTAGCGATCGGAGACAAAGGTCACGAGGCCGCGGTAGCGCCAGCGCGTGAGCGTCAGACCGGTCTCCTCCTGCGTTTCGCGCAGCGCGCAGTCCTCGGGCGACTCGCCGTCCTCAAATTTGCCGCCCACGCCGATCCATTTGTCGTGGTTGAGGTCGTTCTCCTTTTTCGTGCGGTGCAGCATCAGATATTCGTCGCCGCGTTCAAGGTAGATGAGCGTCGAGTTGACGGCGCGGAAGATGTTCGTTTCCATGGCGTGCCTCCTTGCGTTTGCTTGCCCATAGTATAAAAGCGCGGCGGCGAAAATGCAAGCGCCGCGGACAGGCAAGTTTCCGTCCCTGCGCGCATACCCTTGCCTGACAGGGACAAACGCACAGGGAGGTAGCGCAATGGATGTGAACGGAAGGGAATATCTGGCCCGCATGGCGGAGCTGTTCGACCTGCCCGCCGACGTGGCGGCGGGGCTGAGCCACATGGAGCTGCTCGGTGACCGCCAGCTCCTTTTGGAGGGGCACGAGGGCCTGCTCGCCTACGGCACGGAGCTTATCGACGTGAGCGTGGGCGGCGCGGTGCTGCGTGTGACCGGCGAGGGGCTGACGCTCAAAAGCATGACCGAGCGCGAGGTGCGCATCGGCGGACGCATCGACGGCGTTGAATTTCTGCGGTAGGGAGGAGGGAGAGGACCATGGATCGTGCGGCCCGGCTGCTGCGCGGCACGCTGCGCGTGCGCATGGAGAGCGCCTTTCCCGAGCGGGTGCTCAACCTCTGCGGCGCGCACGGCATCGTCTTTTCCGACCTCCGGTGGGAGAGCGCGAGCGCGCTGTCCTTCACCATCCGCGCCGCTGAGCGAAAAAAGCTCGAGCGGCTCCTCGCGCCGCTGGATGCCGCGCTGACCGTCGAGCGCGCGGAGGGCGCGCCCTTTTTCCTGCGCCGCTTCCGCCGCCGCTACACGCTGCTCGCGGGGCTGGCGCTCATGCTCGCGCTGTTCTTTGCCAATTCCTTCTTTATATGGGATTTCGAGGTCAGCGGCAGCGATACCGTTCCGGCGGAAAAGATCCTCCGCGTCTTGGAAAAGCAGGGCCTGCGCCGCGGCAGCTTCGCCTACTCTTTCCGTCCGCAGGACATCTGCAACCGCGCCCTGCCGGAGCTGCCCGAGCTCGCGTGGCTGACGGTCAACGTCCGCGGCTGCCGCGCCTATGTCAGCGTGCGCGACCGCGTGCCCAAGCCGGAGCTGGCGGACGACCGCACGCCCGCGAACGTCGTCGCGAAGCGCAGCGCCCTCGTCACCGAGGTCCGCGCCTACGACGGCAGGGCGATGGTGAGAAAGGGTAGCACGGTCACGGCGGGTCAGCTCCTCATTTCCGGCGCGGTGCAGACCGAGGGCCCCGAGCGCCCGAATGTTGCGAGCCGCCTGCTCGCCGGGCGCGGGCAGGTCTGGGGCAGGACGTGGTATGAGCTTTCGATCCGGGTCCCGCTGCAATATGAGGAAAAGCGGTATGACGATGACGAAAAGCACAGCTATGCGCTGCTTGTGGGCGAAAGGCGGGTAAAATTTGGCGCAAAAGGGAGTAGCAATTTGCAGGGCAGTTGTGATAAAATAATACATCAAACAAAATTATCTCTGCCCGGCGGCATGGCGCTCCCGCTCACCTGGGAGAAAACGACGCTGCGCCCCTACGAAACGCGCACCGTCACAAGAACACGCGCGGACGCGGAGGAGTTCGGCGCACGGACGCTTTCGGCGTATCTTCTCACGAGGATCGGCGGCACCGTGACGACGACGCGCGTCGCCTCGGCGGTGCAGGGGGACTGGCTGCTCGTCACGCTCTCGGCGGAATGTCTGGAGCAGATCGGCGAGACCGTGCCCATTTTAACGGATTGAACGCATTTTCCTGCGGCGCTGCCGCAGGAGCTTATGAAAGGACAAGCTTTTCTATGGAACAGCGCATCAGCATTGAACGCCTAGAGCAGGCGATCAACCTCTTCGGCTCGTTTGACGAGAATATCCGCCTCATCGAGTCGGAATTCCACGTCACCGTCGCCAACCGCGAGGGCGAGCTGCGCGTCAACGGCGAGCCGGAGGACACCATGCTCGCCTGCAAGGCGCTCTCCGCGCTTTTGACGCTCTCAAACCGCGGCGAGGCCATCAACGAGCAGAACGTCCGCTACGTCATCGGACTGGCACGCTCGGGACAGGAGGAGAAGATCGGCGAGCTGACGCAGGACGTTATCTGCATCAGCGCCAAGGGCCGACCCATCAAGCCCAAGACCATCGGTCAGAAGGAGTATGTGGACTCCATCTTTCAGAATACCGTCACCATCGGCGTCGGTCCCGCCGGCACGGGCAAGACCTATCTCGCCGTCGCGGCAGCGGTCGCGGCGTTCCGCGAGCGGAAGATCAACCGCATTATTCTGACCCGCCCCGCAGTCGAGGCCGGCGAGCGGCTCGGCTTTCTGCCCGGCGATCTGCAGAGCAAGGTCGATCCCTACCTCCGCCCGCTCTACGACGCGCTCTTTGATATGCTCGGCGCGGAAACCTACCAGAAGTATTTAGAGCGCGGCAACATCGAGGTCGCGCCCCTCGCCTATATGCGCGGCCGCACGCTCGACGACAGCTTCATCATTCTCGACGAGGCGCAGAACACCTCCTGCGAGCAGATGAAAATGTTCCTCACCCGCATGGGCTTCGGCTCAAAGATGGTCATTACCGGCGACGCGACGCAGATCGACCTGCCCGCCGATAAGCTGAGCGGCCTCAAGCAGGCGGTGCGCGTGCTCAAAAATGTCGAGGGCATCGGCATCTGCGAGCTGACCGATCAGGACGTGGTGCGCCACGTCATGGTCCAGCGCATCATCAAGGCCTACGCGGACTATGAGAACGCGCGGAACGAAAAGAGGAAACGATAATGGCAAAGAGACATTACATTCCCATCACCTCGGATGTACCCGGAGCAGGCGAGAGCAAGTGCGCCTTCATCCGTAAGGTCATCCGCACGGCGCTCACCGCCGAGGGCGTGGATTTTCCCTGTGAGATCGACGTGCGGCTGACAAACGACGAGGCCATCCACGAGATCAACCGTGAGATGCGGCAGGTGGACCGCGCAACGGACGTTTTGAGCTTCCCAATGTTCGAGCTTACCCCTGGCGAGCTCCCGGGCGAGGAGGACGCCGACCCCGGCACGGGCCTTGTTCCGCTCGGCGATATGGTCGTCTCGCTCGAGCACGTTGCCGCGCAGGCGAAGGAATACGGACACTCAAACCGCCGCGAACTTGCCTACCTTGTCACGCACTCCGTGCTCCACCTTTTAGGCTACGATCATCTGGACGAAGGCCCCATGAAGGCGCAGATGCGCGAACATGAGGAAGCCATCATGAAGCGGCTCGACCTCGAGCGATAGGATGCGGAAAACGCTTGTACGCCGCGGCAGCGGCGACGCATAAATCAAACTGTTCAACATAGAAGAAAGTTGAGGATCACCTATGCAAAAGACAAAAACCGCCATGATCACCCTCTGCGGGCGTCCGAACGTCGGCAAATCCAGCCTGACCAACGCGCTCGTCGGCGAGAAGATCGCCATTGTTTCCAATAAGCCGCAGACCACGCGCAATCGCATCTACGGCGTCGTGACCGAGGGCGATACGCAGCTCGTCCTGCTCGACACCCCGGGCTTTCACAAGCCGCGCAGCCGTCTGGGCGACTACATGGTGAAGGTCGCGCGCGATTCCATCGCGGACGTGGACCTCGTCGCTCTGCTCGTCGAGCCGGTGCCGCACGTCGGCATCCCCGAGCAGGAGCTGATCGAGAAGATCAAGCAGTCGCGCCTGCCCGCCATTTTGTGCATCAACAAGATCGACACCGTTGCGAAAAAGGACGACCTGCTGGCCGTCATCGCCGCTTACAGCGAGGCGTATGATTTCGACGGCATTTTCCCCATCTCCGCGCGCACACGTGACGGGCTCGACGAGCTGCTAGACGAATTCAAGAAGTATGCCGTCGAAGGCCCGCAGCTCTTCCCCGACGGCATGACCACCGACCAGCCCGACCGTCAGGTCGTGGGCGAGATCGTGCGCGAAAAGCTGCTGCGCAACCTCGACAAGGAGATCCCGCACGGCACGGCGGTGGAGATCACGCGCTTCATCGAGCGCGACGACGAGGTCATCGAGGTCGACGCGACCATCTACTGCGAGAAGGCCAGCCACAAGGGCATCATCATCGGCAAGAACGGCGCGATGCTCAAGAAAATTTCCACCGAAGCGCGGCAGGACATCGAGCGCTTCATGGGCACCAAGGTCTACCTCGAGACATGGGTCAAGGTCAAGGAAAACTGGAGGGATAATATGAACTACATTCGTTCCTTCGGCTACAACGACCAATAAAAATTTTCCAGCCATATTCTCCGCGCTTCTCCTCATGCTAACGCCGAGAGGTGAAGCGCATGGACAATGGCTACTATCGGCTTTTTCTGCAAACCGGAAATCCGACCTTTTATATGCTGGCAAAGCAAGCGGAGGAGTGTGAACAGCCGCCCAATGCCCGATAAACTTGTCACCCGCGGCCTCGTGCTCCGCGCAACGGAGACAAAGGAGGCCGACTACATCCTAAACGTCCTCACCGCAGAGCACGGACGGCTCGCCGTCATCGCGCGCGGCGCGCGGCGGCGCTCGAGCAAGCTCGCCGCAGCCTGCCAGCACCTTGCCTTTTCCGAGCTGGTGCTCTACCGCCGCGGGAACTGGCATTATCTCGACGAGGCCTCGACCATCGCGCTTTTCGACGGCCTGCGCACCGACCTGGAAAAGCTCTCCCTCGCGTCCTACTTCGCCGAAATGGCAGAGGCGGTCACGAGCGAGGACCTGCCCTCCGGCGAGGTGCTGTCCCTGCTGCTCAATTCGCTCTACGCGCTCGATGCGCTGGACCGTCCGAACGAGCTGGTGCGCGCAGCCTTCGAGCTGCGCCTGCTCGCGCTCTCCGGCTACGAGCCGCTGCTCGACGACTGCGCCATGTGCGGCAGGGCCGATCCCGTCGAGCCGCTGTTCGATGCGGCGCAGGGCGTGGTGCTGTGCAAAAAATGCGCGGGACCGGCAGGCGGTCTGCCGCTCGACGCGGGAGCGCTCACCGCGATGCGCCACATCGTCGGCGCACCGTCCAAACGCCTGCTATCGTTTACCTTAGAGCCGCCGTCGGACAAGCGGCTGAGCGCGGTGTGCGAGAGCTTTGCCGCCGTGCAGCTCGACCGCCGCTTCCGGACGCTCGACTTTTACAAATCCATAAGATCGACATAGGAAATCACCATGACAGAACTGTTTGAAAAATCCATCCGCGTGCTCGAGCTGCCGCAGCTTTTGGAGCGCCTTTCGCAAAAGGCGGTCAGCGAGGCGGCAAAGGAGCGCGCCCTGCGTCTGACGCCCTCCACCGATGTGGACGAGGTGCGCCGCTTACAGGATGAAACGGACGCCGCCCGCGCCCTCATCGGTCTGCGCGGCAGCCCGTCGTTTTCCGGCGTGAAGGACGTGCGCGAGGCGCTTGCCCGCGCCGAGCGCGGCGGTATGCTCAATCCCCGCGAGCTGCTGACCATCGCGGGACTGCTGACAAATTCCCGCCGCGTGCGGGAATACTACGAGGCCGACCAGGGCGAGGGCACCGTCCTTGACCGGATGTTTGCCTCGCTCCACACCAACCGCTTTTTAGAGGATAAGATCACGACCTCCATCCTCTCCGAGGACGAGATCGCCGACGCCGCCAGCCCCGAGCTGGCGGATATCCGCCGCCACAAGCGCGCCGCAAGCGCCAAGGGCAGACAGATCTTGCAGAAGATCATCTCCTCGCCCAGCTACAAGAGCACGCTGCAGGAGGCACTTATCACCCAGCGCGACGGACGCTTCGTCGTGCCCGTCAAGGCCGACCACCGCGGCGACCTGCCCGGCCTTGTCCATGACATTTCCGCCTCCGGCGCGACGCTTTTCGTCGAGCCGATGGGCGTCGTGCAGGCGAACAACGAGCTCAAGGAGCTGGAGGCCAAGGAGAAAAAGGAGATCGAGCGCATCCTCTTCGCCCTCTCCGCCGAGGCGGCGGGCTTCGCGGAGGCCATTCTCTGGGATTACGACATTCTCGTCCACCTCGACCTCATCTTCGCCCGCGGCGAGCTGAGCTATCAGATGGACGCCGCCCGCCCCGAGATCCGCACGGACGGCAGCGTTTCCCTCCGCCGCGCCCGCCATCCGCTGCTCGATCCCGCCAAGGCCGTGCCCATCGACATCGAAGTGGGCCGCAGCTTCGATACCCTCGTCATCACCGGCCCCAACACCGGCGGCAAGACCGTCAGCCTCAAGACGCTCGGTCTGCTCTGCCTGATGGCGCAGTGCGGACTGCACATTCCTGCGGGCGACCGCAGCGCGGTGAGCGTCTTTACCGGCATCCTCGCCGACATCGGCGACGAGCAGAGCATTGAGCAGAGCCTTTCTACCTTCTCCGCGCACATGAAAACCATTGTCAATATCCTCGACGAGGCGGACGGCGATTCCCTCGTCCTCTTTGACGAGCTGGGCGCGGGCACCGACCCGGTCGAGGGCGCGGTCCTCGCCATCGCGGTCATCGAGCACGTCCGCGCCCGCGGCGCGAAGGTCGCCGCCACCACGCACTACGCCGAGCTCAAGACCTTTGCCATGACCACCGCAGGCGTTGAGAACGCGAGCTGCGAGTTCGACGTGGAGACGCTCTGTCCCACCTATAAGCTCCTCATCGGTATCCCCGGCAAGTCCAACGCCTTCGCCATCTCCGCGCGGCTCGGCCTTGACCCGCGCGTCATCGAGACGGCGAAGCAGCAGATGGACGCGGAAAGCATCCGCTTCGAGGATGTGCTGACGCAGCTGGAGATCAAGCGCCAGCAGCTCGAAAAGGAGAAGGAGGAGATCGACCGCCTGCACGCGAAACAGGAGGAGGACTCCCGCCGCGCCCGCGAGTTCCGCGCCCAGATGGAGCGCGCCAAGGAGAACGCCCGCAGCCGCGGCGAGGCCGAGGCCAAGCGCATCCTTGCCGACGCCAAGAGCGCGGCGGACGCCGCCTTCCGCGAGCTCGACGAGCTGCGCAAAGCGCAGAAAAAGCAGCTCGACGCGCAGGCGATGAACGAAAAGCGCGTCGAGATCGTCTCCGAGCTCAACGCCGCGCGCGAGCGCGCCGGTGTGCGCGACGAATCGCGCGAGCCGATCCCTGCGCCGTCCCGCCCCATCCGCGCGGGCGACCTGGTGGAAATTCCGGGCACGAACCGCCCTGCCGAGGTCACCGCCGTCAAGGGCGACAAGCTCGTGCTCAAGGCGGGCGTTCTCTCCATGACTGTCAAGAACGACGAGGTGCGCCTCATCGAGGACGACGAGCGTGCCGCCATGAAAAAACCGTCCGCGCCCGCCTCGCCGGCCCGCCGCATCCTCAACACCGCGGCCGCCGCCCGCGAGCTGGACCTGCGCGGCATGGAAACGCTCGAGGCCGAAAGCGTGCTGGAGAATTATCTCGACGCCGCCCGCCGCGCCCATCTCGAGACTGTTACCATCATCCACGGCAAGGGCACCGGCGCGCTGCGCAAGGCCGTGCAGACGTACCTGCGCCGCGACAAAACGGTCAAGTCCTTCCGCCTCGGCAATTACGGCGAGGGCGAGAGCGGCGTGACCATCGTGGAGTTCAAGTGAGCACTGTCCGCCTGCCGCGGACAAACCGACACTTTCGGCAGACTGCCCGAACATGGAGCCTTGTTTTTCCCGAAGTTTGTAAAAAAGTGGATTGACGAATGGGGTTTGAATGGTATAATATACTCAATATCCCGTTAGTTTGATTTGGGAGGATGAGAGAATGGTTACACAGGAAGTCACGATCAACAATGAGGTCGGTCTGCACGCGCGCCCCGCGACCTTTTTCATTCAGAAGGCCAACGAGTTCAAAAGCGGCATCTGGGTGGAGAAGGACGAGCGCCGCGTAAACGCCAAGAGTCTGCTGGGTGTGCTGTCCCTCGGCATCACGAAGGGCACTGCCATCACCCTGCTTGCCGACGGCAGCGACGAAAAAGAGGCGGTCACCGCACTCAGCGAGCTGGTTTCCGGCAACTTCGGCGAATAAACGATCATAGTTTCAAGGAAAGGCGGTTTCGCACAGGGCGGAGCCGCCTTTTTCCGCGGAAAGGAGGGAGCGCATGACCAAGGAGCAGCTGCTCGAAAAGGCCAACGACCTGCCGCTCGCCCCGGGCGTCTACTTGATGATGGACGCATCGGGCAAGGTCATCTACGTCGGCAAGGCGAAAAAGCTCAAAAATCGCGTCAGCCAGTATTTCCAGCTCGGCACGGGCCACAACGAAAAGCCCCGCCGCATGGTCTCGCAGGTCGACCATTTCGATACCATCTTTGTCTCCAGCGAGTTCGAGGCGCTGATCCTCGAAAACTCCCTCATCAAGCAGCATCAGCCGCACTATAACATTCTGCTCAAGGACGATAAGGGCTACCCCTTCGTCCGCCTCTCCCACGAGCCCTACCCGCGCTTCACGCTTGTCAATAAAACAGCGGACGACGGCGCGCGCTACTTCGGCCCCTTCGGCGCGCGCGGCGAGACCCGCGCCGCCATCGACGCGGTCTGTGCGGCCTTCCGCCTGCCGACCTGCACGCGCCAGTTCCCGCGCGATATCGGGAAGGAGCGCCCCTGCCTCAATCACCACATGGGCCGCTGCGACGGCTTCTGCCGCGGCGAGCCGGACGCGGAGGAATATCAAAAGCGCATCGAGCAGGCGTGCTCGCTCCTTTCGGGACACTATAAAACGCTTGCGCGCGAGCTGAAGGCCGAGATGGAGCACGAGGCGGAGCAGCTGCACTTCGAGCAGGCCGCCGTCCTGCGTGACCGCATCGCCGCCATCGAGGTGCTCGGCAAGCGCCAGAAGGTCATCGCCGGCGTCTGCGCCGATACCGACGTCTGGGGCCTCTACACGGGCGCGGCCAAGTCCGGCTGTGCCGTCGTCCACGTGGAGGACGGCAGCGTCACCGGCCGCGAGACGAGCATTTTCGCCGCCCCCACCGACGAGACCGAGGCCGACACGCTCTCGGCGCTCCTGTCGCAGTATTACCTCCCGCGCGGCGTGCTGCCGCGGGAGATCCTGCTGCCCTTTGCCGTGGACGAGCTTTCCGGGCTGGAAACGGTGCTCACCTCCCGCGCGGGGCACCGCGTCACGCTGCGCGTGCCGCAGCGCGGCGAAAGGGCGGAGCTGCTTGCCATGGCCGAGCGCAACGCCCGCGAGGAGGTCGAGCGCGTCACCACCGCCGCCGAGCGCGAGGACAGAACGCTCAAGAGCCTCGCCGCCATGTGCGGCCTGAGCGCCGCGCCCAAGCGCATGGAATCCTACGATATCTCCAACACCGGCGCGAGCGACATCGTCGCGTCGATGGTCGTCTACGCCGGCGCAAGACCGCTCAAGCGCGACTACCGCCGCTTTAAGATGAAGTCCGTCAGCGGGCATCCCGACGACTACGCCTCGATGGAGGAGGTCCTGACCCGCCGCCTGCAGCGCTACGTCGACGGCGACGAGAAATTCGCGCCGCTGCCCGATGTGTTCCTCATCGACGGCGGCATGACGCACGCCGCCGTCGCGGAGAAGGTCTGCGCGGCGTTCGGACTGCACATTCCCATCTTCGGCATGGTCAAGGACGACCGCCACCGCACCCGCGCCCTCACCACCGCCGAGGGCCATGAGATCGACCTGCACGCCGACCCCGCCGTTTTTGCCCTCATCGGGCAAATTCAAGAGGAAACGCACCGCTTCGCCATCACCTACCACCACGAGAGCCACACGCGCTCGTCCGTCGCCTCCGCGCTCGACGATATCCCCAACATCGGCGAGGTGCGCAAGCGGAAGCTGCTGGCCCGCTTCAAGAGCGTCAAGGCCATCCGCGAGGCGGAGCTGCCCACCCTGCAATCGGAGCTGGGCCGCGCCGCGGGCCGCGCGGTGTACGACCATTTTCACCCCAAGGAGGAAACGCCATGACCGGCAAGCTCTACGGCACGCTCGGCCCCGCCTGCGCCGATACGGATACGCTCCGCGCTCTGCTGCACGCGGGGATGCGAGGCGTGCGGTTGAACCTTTCCCATGGCCCCCTCGCCGAGCGTGCGCCGTGGCTGGAGAGCCTGCGCCGCGCCGAGACCGCGGAGGGCGTTTCCTGTGAGCTGCTCATCGACCTGCAGGGCCCCGAGCTGCGCGTCGGTGTGCTTCCCGCGCCGCTGACGCTGCGCGAGGGCGATACGCTCACGCTCGGCGAAGCCTTTCCGGTCCCGCCAACCCTAACCGGAAATCTGCTGCGCGGCGACGAGCTGCTGCTCGACGACGGCGCGCTCTCCCTGCGCGTTCTGGACGCGCGGGCGATGACCTGCCGCGTGGAGCGCGGCGGGGTGCTGTCCTCCCGCAAGAGCCTTGCCGTCGCGGGACGCGAGCTGCCCGCAAGCGCGCTCACGGAGATGGATATGGAAAACCTGCGCCATGCGAAGGAGTACGGCGTCACCGCGCTGATGCAGCCCTTTGTCCGCGGCGCAGACGATCTGCGTGCCGTGCGCGCTGCCCTGCGCGAGACCGGCGCGGAGGAGCTGAAAATTTTTGCCAAGATCGAGAGCATGACCGGACTGCATCGGCTCGACGAGATCCTTCCGCTCGCGGACGTCGTTGTGATCGCCCGCGGTGACCTCGGCAACGCCATGCCGCTCTGGGAGCTGCCCCGCGCGCAGGCGCTCATTGCGCGCAAATGCCGCGCGGCGAAGCGTCCCTTTATGGTCTCCACGCAGATGCTCCATTCGATGCACCGCGCCGCCGTGCCCACGCGTGCCGAGGTCACGGACGTCTATCAGGCGGCGAGGAGTGGCGCGGACTACCTGCTCCTCACCGGCGAGACCGCCGTGGGCGAGTATCCGGTCGAGGCCATGACCTATTTTGCCAAAATTGCCGCGAACGGCTGGGCCGACGCGGAGTAAGAAAGGAGCGCGAAGCAATGGACAGGTCTCTGCTGCGAAATATCCCCAAGGTGGACGAGCTGCTTGCCCCCACGCACGCGCTCTGCCCGGATGCTTCCGCCGCCGCGGTCACAGCGGCGGTGCGCCGCACGCTCGCCGCGCTGCGGGAGAGCGTCCTTTCCGGCGAAGCGCCGGAGATACCGGAGACTTCGGCGCTCTGTTCCCTTGCCGCCGCGGCTGTCCGCCGGGCGGAAACGCCCTCGCTCCGTCCGGTCATCAACGCCACCGGCGTCGTGCTGCACACAAACCTCGGACGCGCCCGCCTGAGCGGAAGCGCGGCGAAAGCCGCAGCAGACGCCGCGGAGCGCTATTCCACCCTGGAATACGATGTGGAAAGCGGCGGACGCGGCTCGCGCAATGCCCACGTCGAGGCGCTCCTCTGCCGCCTGACCGGCGCGGAGAGCGCGCTGGTCGTCAACAACAACGCGGCCGCCGTGCTGCTGCTCCTCACGGCGCTGACCGCCGGTGGAGAGGTCATCGTCTCGCGCGGCGAGCTGGTCGAGATCGGCGGCAGCTTCCGCGTGCCGGAGATCATGTCCGCCTGCGGCGCGACGCTGCGCGAGGTCGGCACGACCAACAAGACCCGTGCTGCGGATTATGCCGCCGCCATCGGCGAGCATACCCGCGCGCTGATGAAGGTCCACACCAGCAATTACCGCATCGTCGGCTTCACCGAGAGCGCGAGCCGCGAGGAGCTCGCCGCGCTCGCCCATTCCCGCGACCTGCCGTTTTTCGAGGACCTCGGCAGCGGCAGCCTTTTCGACCTCGAGGCGTTCGGCATCCACGGCGAGCCGACGCTGCAGGGCTCCGTCCGCGCGGGCGCGGACGCGGTTACCTGCTCGGGCGATAAGCTCCTCGGCGGCCCGCAGGCGGGGATCCTCGTGGGGAAAAAGTCCTGCCTTGACGTGCTCAAGCGCCACCCGCTCCTCCGCGCCCTGCGCGTGGACAAAATGACGCTCGCGGCGCTCGAGGCGACGCTCCGCGCCTATGCCGACGGCTCCGCCGCCTCCACACTGCCGACCCTCACCATGCTCGCGGCATCGCCCGAGGAGCTTTGCGCACAGGCGCAGACGCTCTGCGCAAAGCTGACGAAGCAGGGCGTTGTCGCCGAACCTATTGCGGAGGAGGACGCGGTCGGCGGCGGCAGTGTACCGGCGCAGACGCTGCCCGGCTGCGCCGCAGCGGTCACGCCGCGGCATTGCCGTGTGGACGAGCTGGCGGAGCGCCTGCGGCAGCGCGAAACGCCCGTTGTCGCACGCATCGCGCACGAACGGCTGCTGCTCTGCCTGCGTACCCTCCGGCCGGAGGAATATGATGAGCTCGTGCGCGCCGTTGCGGAGAGCGACCGATGAAGCATGTCGTCATCGGCACCGCCGGCCACGTCGACCATGGCAAGACGGCGCTGGTCCGCGCCCTCACCGGCGTGGACACCGACCGTCTGGCGGAGGAAAAGCGGCGGGGCCTGACCATCGAGCTAGGCTTCGCGCGGCTCGACTTTCCCGACGGCAGCTGCGCGGGCGTGGTGGACGTGCCGGGTCACGAAAAATTCATCAAAACCATGCTCGCCGGCGCGGGCGGCATCGACCTTGCGATGCTCGTCGTCGCGGCGGACGAGGGCTTCATGCCCCAAACGGCCGAGCATCTGAACATCCTCTCGCTCCTCGGCGTGCGCCGCGGCGTGGTCGTCCTCACCAAATGCGACCTCGCGGACGCCGACTGGCTCGCCATGGCGCGCGCGGAGGCTGCCGCGCGCGTGAAGGGGACCTTTCTGGAAAACGCGCCGGTCGTCGAGACCTCCGCTGTCACCGGACAGGGGATCGAAGATCTGCGGGAGATGCTGCACGCCCTTGTGCGGCAGACGCGGGAAAAAAGTGCCCGCGTCCCGTTCCGCCTGCCCATCGACCGCGTGTTTTCGGTGGACGGCTTCGGCACCGTTGTCACCGGCACGCTCATCGAGGGCGCGCTGCACGTTGGCGGCGAGGCCGAGCTGCTGCCCTCCGGCACGCGCAGCCGCGTGCGCAATTTGCAGGTCCACGGGGAAAATACGGAGACCGCCGTTGCCGGTCAGCGCGTGGCGGTGAATCTGGCGGGCATTAAAAAAACCGACGTTACCCGCGGTGATGTGCTGGCTGAGCCGGACAGCGTCCGCGTCTCGCGTCTGCTCGACGTGCGCCTTTCCTGCCTGCGGGATTCGGAGCGCACCGTTGAAAACGGCTCGCGCGTCCACTTCTGCCACGGCACGGCGGCGCGGCTCGCCAAGGTCGTGCTGCTCGACCGCGACACCCTCGCCCCCGGCGAGAGCGCCTATGCCCAGCTCCGCTTCACCGAGGACGTCGCCGCGAAGTGCGGCGACCGCTTCGTGATCCGTTTCTATTCGCCGCTCGAGACCATCGGCGGCGGCATCATCCTTGACGATGCGCCTGTGCGCCACAAGCGGAACGACCCTGCGGTACTCTCTGCCCTCGCCGTGCGGGAAAACGGCAGCGGCGCGGAGCGCGTGCTGCAGGCGCTGACCGCCTTGGATACCGCGCTGCCCTCGGCGGCGCAGCTCGCCGCCCGCCTCGGCATGGAGACGGCACAGCTCACACCGGAGCTTGACGCGCTGCTCGCGCGCGGCGAGGCCGCCGCGCCGCTGCCGGGACGCTTCATTGCAGCTTCGGTGCTCGACGCGCTCTGGGCGCGCTGTGAGGCGCTGCTGACCGATCACCACACGAAAAACCCGCTCCACGCGGGCATCCGTGCGGCGGAGCTGCGCCAGAGGCTTTTTCACACCGTCGAGCCGGAGCGCGCGGACGCGCTGCTCGCGCTCTTCGTGCGCGAGGGGAAGCTCCGTTTCGCCGCGGAGCGCTATGCCCTCGCGGACTTTACCGTGCGCTATACCAGACGTCAGACCGCCCTGCGCGCCGAGCTGCTGGCGCTTTACCGCGCGGCGGACCTGCGCCCCGAGCGCACGGACCGTGTGCTCGCCCGCTTTGACGCAAAGGACCGCGCCGAGGCGGAGCGCGTGCTCGAGAGCCTGCTCACCGGCGGCGAGCTGATCGCGCTTGCGCCGCGCCTCTGCCTGCACCGCGAGGTCTACATGCGCGCCTGCGCGCTCATGCGTGCTTATTTTGCCGACCACGAGACGCTCACGCTCGCGGCCTTCCGCGACCTCCTCGGCACCTCGCGCGACAGCGCGCTGTTGGTGCTCGAATGTCTTGACCGGAACGACCGCACAAGGCGGGAGGGCGATCTGCGCCGCCCGGGGCGGCGCCTGTACGAATAGCTGTTCCATGGGGGTGGATGGGTGCTGGTGTGCCCCGCGGTCTTCAAAACCGTCTGCGGGAGGCTTGAAACCTGCCGGATGAGTTCGATCCTCATACACCCTCGCCAGAAAACAGGAGAGCGGCGGCTCGGCTGAGCCGCTGCTCTCCTGCTCTTTTTGTTGCGGAAAGATACGATATCTTGTGGAAAACGGGCGATTCGCGCCGCAAAATGTTGTCCTCGACACGCATGTCTTGACAAACGGCAGGGAATAGGGTATACTCCTCGGAGTTTAAAAGGTTACAAAATGGTTACAATAAAATGACAATTGTAACCATTTTGATGCGCCGCCTGTTCGGCGCACAGCAAACTTCGGAGGTCAACTATGTTAGCAAACTGGAAGAAGCGGGTCTTCCCGCTCAACCGGCGGCAGGCAGTTTTCGCCATGCTGCTGTGTCTGGTGCTGGCTGTGAACGCGGTCCCCGCTCTGCGCGCAAGCGCGCTCTACCTCATCACCGACGGCGAGACGACCACGGCGGTCGAGCTGGCCGAGCCGGTGACGGCGGATAAACTGATCGTCGTCGGCGCGGCGGACGGCTCGGCCGAGCTGCGCTTTGAGGGCGGACACAAGGTCACAGTCACCCACGGGACGGACGCGGTGCAGTACGCCACCACCCGCACCAACGAAACAGCTGCCGCGCTGTTGCGGCGCATGGGCATCTCGGTCGGCCCGATGGAGATGGTCAAGGTCGATGTGAGCGAGCCGGAGATCTTCATCGAGATCGCCGCGAGCTTCACCTACTACGAGACGCTCACTGAGCCGGCGGAGCACGCCACGGTCTACACCGAGAGCTATAAGGTCCCCAAGGGGGAGACGCAGGTCTGGCAGCAGGGCATGGACGGCACGCGCGAGGTGGTCTATGAGGTCGTTTACGCCGACGGCGAGCTAGTCTCTCGTCAGGCGGTCGCCGAGCAGAACAACACCAGCGTCACCGAGTACGCCTATGTCGGCACCCTCGTCAAGGAGGCGCAGGCGGGCGATACCATCGCCTCGGTCGTGAAGAACAGCGACGGCAGCGGCTATCTGCTCATGCAGTCCGGCGACGCGCTGCACTTCACCGGCTCGATGGAGGTCAAGTGTACCGCCTACACCACCGGCTACGACGGCGTGGGTACCCGCACCGCGACCGGCACCACGGTCGCGCGCGGCTGCGTGGCGGTGGACAAAAACGTCATCCCGCTGGGGACGACCATGTTCATCACCTCCGGCTCCTACACCTACGGCATGGCGCACGCAGAGGATACCGGCGTGCGGGGCGCGAAGATCGACCTGTTCATGGATACCTACAACGAGTGCATCCAGTTCGGACGGCGCAATTCCGTCGCCTATTTCCTCGACTGAGAGCATGAAAAAACCGAGGGCTGCCGCCTTCGGTTTTCTTTTCACTTTTCTCAGGACAGCAGCTCGTAGAGCATCTTCACGAACAGCAGCCCCAGCACCAGGAACATCACGCTGCGGATCTTCTTGCTGCCGCCGCGGATGGCGTAGAGCGCACCGAGATAATTGCCGGCGATGCTGCACGCAAGAGCGGGGATCGCCAGCGCCCAAAGCACCTGCCCATGCAGGACCCACACCACGGCGGAGGCGGCGCAGGAGGCCAGATTGCTCGCCTTGGCGCAGCCGCCTGCGGTGATGAGGTCGAGCGAGAGCAGCGCCGTGAAGCCGAGGATCATAAAGGTGCCGGTGCCCGGGCCGACCAGCCCGTCGTAGCAGCCGAACACCAGTCCGATGAGGGCGGAGCGCAGCAGCTCCTGCCGCGGCGTATAGACGGGACGCTCCTCGGCGGGAATGTCCCGCCCGAAGTTCTTTTTGACGCTCAGAAAGACAGCCACGCAGGGCAGGGCGACGAGCATCAGCGTCTCGAGCGTCTGCTCGGAGATGAGGGCCGCCAGCTCCGTGCCGACCGCCGAGCCGATGAGCGCGCACACCGCCGCCGTGACGGCGGGACGCAGCAGGACTTTGCCGCTGCGGAAATACTTCAGCGCGGCGACGAGCGTGCCCGTGCCGTTGACGACCTTGTTCGTGCCGGCGGCCAGATGGGCGGGGATACCGGCCATCAGATAGGCGGGCAGCGAGATGATCCCACCGCCCCCGGCGACGGAGTCCACAAAGCCCGCGAGAAACACGAGCGGCAGGACGATGAGATAGGTGACAGGCGTCAGCTCCATAAAAATGACCTCTTTCTGCAAATATCGCGAGAATCATAGCACAGGCGTGAAAAAAATGCTACTCTTTTTTGCTCCTGTGTGGTAAAATATTTTCAATTCCTTCACCTGCAAAGGAGACACGCATGGAGCATTGTGACATTGCCGCCATCGAGGCGCTGCTGCGCCGCCACGGCTTTCATTTCAGCAAGTCCATGGGACAGAATTTCCTCATCGACGCCTCCATCCCCGCCGCCATCGCCGAGGCGAGCGAGGCGGGGGAGGAAAACGGCGTGCTGGAGATCGGCCCCGGCATCGGCGCACTCAGCCACGAGCTCTGCCGCCGCGCGGGCAGGGTCGTCGCGGTCGAGCTGGACAAGGCGCTGCTGCCCATTCTGGACGAGACAATGGCAAACTTCGATAACTTCGAGGTCGTCTCCGCCGATATCCTCAGGACTGACCTTCCCGCCCTTGTGCGCGAGAAATTCGAGGGCCTCACGCCCATCGTCTGCGCGAACCTGCCCTACAACATCACGACGCCTGCCATCACCGCGCTGCTTGAGTCGAAGTGCTTTGAGAGCGTCACGGTGCTCGTGCAGAAGGAGGTCGCTGAGCGGCTCTGCGCCGCGCCGGGCACCGCCGCCTACGGCGCGTTCTCGGTCTATATGCAGTACCACACCGCGCCGCGTCTGCTCTTCGAGGTCGGGCGCGAGTGCTTCCAGCCGCAGCCGAAGGTGACCTCCGCCGTCCTGCGCGCCGAGGTGCGTAAGACGCCGCCGGTCGCGGTGGAGGACGAGAAGCTCTTCTTCCGCGTCGTCTATGCCGCCTTCGCCCTGCGCCGCAAGACGCTCGTCAACAGCCTGATGACCGGCTTCGGCAGTCAGTTCACCAAGGAGCAGGTGACCGAGGCGGTCGTCTCCGCCGGCCTTGCGCCGACGGTCCGCGGCGAGAAGCTGGGGCTGGAGGAGTTCGCCCGTCTGACCCGCACGCTGGCCGAGCGCCTGCCGGTTTGACGGCGGGACGCCATTTATAGAAAATAATAATGAGTCGATTTATTGCTATTGATGAGCCTTTCTGCTAAACTGCTGAAGCAGGAGGACTCTCAATAGCAATTTTTCTCTGTGCATCGGTCAGCTCCCTCTCCCGCCCGGGATGCAAAGCGAACCACACAGCCACGGGGTAAAAATTTTCTTATCATTTGCCTCGCGGATATGCTGAAGAGGAAAGAAACGAGATGACAAAACCCGAAAGCAAGACCGCTCTGAAGTGGATGGACGCGGCAAGCGCCCTCACGAAAAACGAGGCCGTTCTCCAGTGGATGGAGGAAATGGCCGCCATGACGCAGCCGGACAGGATCGTCTGGATCACCGGTGAAGAGGAACAGCTCGAGGCGCTGCGGAAGCAGGCCGTCGAGGAGGGCATCCTCATCAAGCTCAACGAGTATAAGCTCCCCGGCTGCTATCTCCACCGCACCGACCCGGACGACGTCGCCCGCGTCGAGGACCGTACCTTCATCTGCTGTGAGCGCGAGGAGGATGCCGGTCCCACCAACCACTGGATGGACCCCAAGGAAATGTACGAGAAGATGTACGCTCTCGCCGACGGCGCCTACAAGGGCCGCACGATGTACGTCATTCCGTACTCCATGTCCATCATCGGCTCGCCGTTCGCCAAGTACGGCTTTGAGCTGACGGACTCCATCTACGTCGTTTTGAATATGGCGATCATGACCCGTATCGGCAAGGCCGTGTGCGACGCGCTCGGCGACGATACCGGTTTTATCAAGGGACTGCACTGCCAGTGCAATCTCGATAAAGAGAACAAGTACATTGTCCACTTCCCGCAGGACAATACCATCATTTCCATGAACTCCAACTACGGCGGCAACGTGCTCCAGGGCAAGAAGTGCTTCGCCCTGCGCATCGCCTCCAACCTCGGCCGGCAGGAGGGCTGGATGGCCGAGCATATGCTCATCCTCGGCATCCAGAATCCCCGCGGCGAGATTAAGTACATCTCCGCCGCCTTCCCCTCCGCCTGCGGCAAGACGAACCTTGCCATGCTCATCCCGCCCGAGGGCCTGCAGCGCTGGGGCTGGCGCGTGTGGTGCGTGGGCGACGATATCGCCTGGCTGCGCATCGGCAAGGACGGCCGCCTCTGGGCCGTGAACCCCGAGAACGGCTTCTTCGGCGTTGCGCCGGGCACCTCCATGAAGTCCAACCCGAACGCCCTCATCTCCACGCATAAGGACACCATCTTCACCAACGTCGCCCTCGACCTGAGCGACAATACCGTGTGGTGGGAGGGCCTGAATAAGACCCCGCCCGCCCGCGCGATCGACTGGCGCGGCCGCCCATGGACGCCGCAGAGCCCCGAAAAGGCGGCGCATCCCAACAGCCGCTTCACCGCGCCCGCCCGCAACTGCCCGTGCCTCAGCCCCGAGTTCGACAATCCCGAGGGCGTGCCCATCAGCGCCATCATCTTCGGCGGCCGCCGCGCCAAGACCGCGCCGTTGGTCTACCAGTCCTTCAACTGGCAGCACGGCGTGTTCGTCGGCTCCATCATGGCGTCGGAGACCACCGCTGCCGCGACCGGTCAGGTCGGCGTCGTGCGCCGCGATCCCATGGCGATGCTGCCCTTCTGCGGCTACCACATGGGCGACTACTGGCAGCACTGGCTAGATATGGGCAAGAAGATCCCGCACCCGCCCAAGATCTTCAACGTCAACTGGTTCCGCACCGACGACGAGGGTCACTTCGCCTGGCCCGGCTTCGGCGACAATATGCGCGTGCTGCAGTGGATCATCTCCCGCGCGGACGATGAGATCGGCGCGGCGGAGACCGCGCTCGGCTACGAGCCCAACACCCACGACATCGACATGGAGGGCCTTGAAATGTCCATGTACGATATGCGCCGCCTGCTCTCCGTCGACCGTGACCTCTGGCTGCAGGAATGCTCCGACGCCCGCGCCTACTACGAGAAGATCGGCAAGGTGCCCGAGGAGCTCTACGAGGAGCTTGACGCCCTTGAGATGCGTCTCAACCGCGGCTACAAGAGAAAGTAACACCGGAAACACAACAGACCGAAAACACAGAAAAAGGACGCTGCCCCGGGCAGCGTCCTTTTTGATTGTAACGTGTTATTCGTCCGCTTCGGCAGCCTCCGCTGCGGCGGTCTCGCGCGCCGCAGTCACGGCGTCAAGCACCTCCTGCAGCGTCATGCCCTCGCCGGTGAGGTCAGCCTCCAGCACCGGATCGAGCGGCACGCAGAGGTACATATTGTTGCCGTAAACGTATGCGCCGGTCGTGACGGCGATGGCGCGGCCGTATTCGTTGAGCAGCGCGCCGCCGCTCGAGCCGCGCGAGATGGTCGCGTCGCTGACGATGCAGGGCAGCGTCGAAAGGTCGGCCTCGTGCGCCGTGGCGCTCACGATGCCCTGACTCATAGCGAGGCCCAGCCCCAGCGGATTGCCGAGCGCGTAGACCGTGTCGCCCATGCGCACCTCCTTCGCGCCCGCGAGCGCGATGGCGTGGAAGCGCGGAACGGTCTCGCCCTCCGCGGTCGTGCGTGCGATGCGGATGACGGCAAGGTCGATGTCGGCGTCGTAGTAGATCACGCGCTCGATTGCGCACACTTCACCCGTGATGAGCGTCGCGCGCCCGCTGATCGCGCCGTCGATGGAGTGGTAGTTCGTCACGGCGAGACCGTCCGGCGAGATGAGGAAGGCGCTGGCGTTGGCGGTCGGCTCATCGGCCTCGATGGCTTCCTCGTCCGCGAAAAGGTCAAGGCAGAGAATGGCGGAGAGGTGACGGTCGGCGGCCTCGCGGGCGGTCAGCGTCTCGCGGCGCAGACCGAGCGCGTCGACCGCCGCGGCGGTGCGGAGTCCCTTCGTGAGCAGACCGTCGAGCAGCGTGCCGCCGTCCTTCGTGGGATAGGTCAACGCGGCGAGCGCCGTTTCAAAGAGGTCGCCGCGCGTGAGCGTGCCCTCGAGCGGACGGGAGATAAGGCTGATGCGCCGCGCGGTCCGCGCCGCGCTGCTTCCAAGCTCGGAGCCGTAGCCGAGCGCGCGCAGCAGCATGGCGCACCAGAGCTCTGCATCCAGTGCGCCGCCGGCGCGGTATTCGCTCCAGTCGATCAGGCCATGAAAGGCACAGTAATTTACCGCGCTCCGCGCCCAGACAGGAACACCCGCCCAGCCGCAGCTGCGGCGGTCGGCCTTTGCGGTTTTCTCCGCGCCGAGCAGACGCACGAGCAGCGCGGCGGCCTGTTCCTGTGTCGCGGCGTCCTCGGCGGCGTAGCCCGCTCCGGTGCCGGTCACGAGACCGAGGGACGCGAGCGCCTCCGCGGCGCGCGTGCCTTCGCCCTCCAGCGCCTGTGCGGCGGGGAGCAGAGAGATCGTCAGCGCGAGCGCGCAGACGAGGGACAATAGTTTCTTTTTCATGGGATACCTCCGATGCTTGCGAGTCTGCCGCCATTATGACACACTTCCCGCCAAAGGGCAACTCTTTTCCGCCGCGGGCGGACATAGGCGGCGGGCGCGCGGCATAGGTATGAGAAGATCATTCTGCATGGAGGCCGCCCTATGAAAAAGCTCGCCGCGCTGCTGCTCAGCGCTCTGCTCCTGCTCCCGCTCACCGCCTGCCGCACGAAGGAGACCGCCTCCCGCGCGGAGACGGTGCAGGAGCGCTATGCCGCGCTCACGTCCTATACGGCTGCCGCCGCGGTCGAGCTTGCGGGCGAGGAGGAGAACGTGCGCTATACGCTCCGCTTCGACGCCGACGCGGAGGAGACGAGAGTCACCGTCCTCGCGCCGGAGCTGCTCGCGGGCGTGACGGCGCACCTCGCCGCCGATACGCTCAGGCTCGAATACGACGGTCTTGTGCTCGACGCGGGCGGGACGCCGGGCGGCGTCAGCGCTGTAACCTGCGTGCCCCTCGCGCTCCGCGCTGCCGGGGAGGGCTGGCTGACCGAGCGCAGCGAGGAGGAGATCGAATACGGCGGCGGGACGGTCCGCGCCCTGCGGCTGTGCTTCGAGAGCGAGGCGGGCGGCGAAACGCTCCGATGCACGCTCTGGTTCGGCGCGGACGACGCGCCGCTGCGCGCGGAGATCGCGGAAAAGGATAAAATTACCGCATATATGGAGTTTACGAGCTTCGCTTTTTGTGATACAATGGCGACGGACGAAAGCGAAGCCGGCGGCTGAGCGTTTCTCCCTGCCGCGCGGAACGCCTTGCGTTACACTTGGAAGGAAAGCAGTGAACTTATATGGAGAGTACACTGAAGCGCACATGGGCGGAGATCAGCTTGGATAACCTCACCTATAATTTTGAGACCATTCGCCGTCAGGTCGGGCCGAAGGCGAAGCTCCTCGGCGTGGTCAAGGCGGACGCCTACGGCCACGGCGCGGTGCGCGTGGCGAAGCACCTTGAAAGGCTCGGCGCGGGCTATCTCGCCGTGTCGAACCTCGACGAGTGCGAGGAGCTGCGCGTGAACGGGATCACGCTCCCCATCCTGATGCTGGGCTTCACGCCCGCCGACCAGGCTGAGCGCATCCTGAAAAACGACATGACGCAGGCAGTGCCGAACCTCGCCATCGCCGAGGCCTATTCCTCCGCCGCGGTCCGCGCGGGCGGAACGATGAAGGTCCACATCAAGCTCGATACCGGCATGGGCCGCCTCGGCTTCCAGTGCGACGACGCGCACTTCGACGCGAACCTGCGCGACATTCTGAAGGTCCTCACGCTTCCCGGGCTGGACGTGGAGGGCGTGTTCACACACTTCTGCGTCAGCGACGAGGCGGCGGACGAGTGCGTGGAATTTACGAAGATCCAGCACGACCGCTTCCTACGCATGATCGACGCCGTGGAGACGCAGGGCAATTTCCGATTCCGCCTGCACCACTGCTGCAACGCCGGCGGCATCGCCAGCTACCCCGAATGGGCGTGGGACATGGTGCGCTGCGGCATTATTCTCTACGGCACGGGCGACCTTGCCGAGCGGATGGGCATGAAGCCCGTCATGACGGTCAGGACCACCGTTTCCACCATCAAGGACTTTGACCCCGACACCTCCATCAGCTACGGCCGGCAGTTTTTCACGACAAGACCCAGCCGCATCGCGGTGCTGCCCATCGGCTATGCCGACGGACTCTTCCGTGCCCTCTCCGGCAAGCTGCGCGTGCTCACGCCCTACGGCGAGGCGCAGCAGGTCGGGCGCATCTGCATGGATATGTGTATGATCGACGTGACCGACCTTCCGCAGCTCAAGGTCGGCGACGAGATCGAGGTGTTCGGCGAGCATCGGCTCATCGAGACCGCCGCCAAGCAGTGCGGCACCATCAGCTACGAGCTGCTCTGCGCCGTCAGCAAGCGCGTGCCGCGGTATTATTACCTTGGCGGCAAATGCGTTGACCGCAATCTCCAGCTTCTCGGATAAGCACCGCCCCCGCGCGCCGCGCATAGGATAGCGTGGGCGGGGGAACGGAGAAATTCGGTATGCTCCGTATAAATCCCGCCTGAGTGTGGGAGAATGAAAGTGACCGACCGCAAAGGACGCGGCGGGAACTTCTTCTCGGAGTGTGAACGAAGCGTGGATACCAATGTCAGACGAGGCGATATCTATTACGCCGACCTCTCTCCCGTGGTCGGGAGCGAGCAGGGCGGCGTGCGTCCGGTGCTCATCATTCAGAACGACACCGGCAACCGCTACAGCCCGACGGTGATCGCTGCCGCGATCACGTCCCAGACGAACAAGGCGAAGCTGCCGACGCATATCGCGCTCTCCGCGCCGGATCACGGTCTGCCGCGCGACAGCGTGGTCCTGCTCGAGCAGGTGCGCACGCTCGACAAGCGCCGCCTGCGCGAGCGCATGGGCCGTGTGGACGGCGAGCTGATGGAGCGTATCGACGCCGCCATCGCGGTGAGCTTTGGGCTTGGCAATACGCAGCTGATCTGAAAAGGCCCGAAAGAAGGGGGCGGCGCGTCCTCTTCTTTCGCGGCGGCTTTTGCCGCGACATACCCCCTGCACAAAAGAAAAGGAAGGTACATCATGAAAAAGACTCCTCACGCGCTCACACGGCTCTTTACGCTCCTGCTCGCGAGCTTGACGATCCTCTCGATCTCCGTCGCCGCGGCGGGGACGGCGGGCTCCTCGGCCGATCCGCTCGTGACGCTCAGCTATCTCAACGAAAAGTTCCTGCCGGAGCTTATGACCAGGGTAGACGAAAAGCTCGCCGCGCGCACGGACACGGCCTCGCAGGAGCTGCGCGCGCAGGTGGAGGCGGACATCAAACAGCTCGAGGAGAAGTACGGATCGCAGACGTCGGGCGAGGGCGCGAGCGCCGGCACGGCGGACAGCTTTGTGGTCGTCACGATGACGAACGGACAGGTCCTCTACGGCGCGATCGGCTGCGAGGTCATGCTGCGCGTCGGCACGGCGTCGGTCGTGTCGCCCTCCAGCCCGGGCCTCATTGACTCGACCGGCGGCACGACGCTGGACAACGGCGCCGGCTTGACGAAGAATCATCTTTACATGATGACGATCTCCGACCGCGGCGTCAAGGCGACTGCGGCGACGACCAAGCTGCTCGTGCGCGGCGCCTATGAGATCCGATAAAAACCGAAATAAGCAAGGCTGCCTGTGCATAGAGTGTACAGGCAGCTTTTTTGCGGGGAGGCGGGAGCATGGACGATCAGGCGGTCTGGCGGCGCGGTGCGCCGGTGCGCTTTCCGAGCGCCCGCTGGGAGCTGACTTTCTCCCGCGCCCTGCGGCGCGAGAACGGCGGACGGCTGGAGCTTGCCCTGCCGTATTCGCCCGAGCGGCCATGGCCGCTCCCGGAGCTGTTCTGCTTTGCGCGCGTGGAGAGCATCGGTGGAGAGCTCCACATCATCTACGCCTTTGACCGAAGAAAGGCCCCAATATTTTGAAAAAACTGAAAATTATGTCTACCATTTTGCAAAGGACTGTGCTACAATAAAACTGGAAGTGTATCCAAACCAAAGAAAATGAGGTGCAAGCCCATGAAATGCCCCTACTGCGGTTACAAGGAAAGCAAGGTCGTCGACTCCCGCCCGGCGGAGGAGGGCAGCAGCATCCGCCGCCGCCGCGAGTGCCTGTCGTGCGAAAAGCGCTTTACCACCTACGAGACGGTGGAGAGCCTGCCGATGGTCGTCATCAAGAAGGACGGCAGCCGCCAGAGCTTCGACCGGAGCAAGGTCCTGCGCGGTATGATCCGCGCCTGTGAAAAGCGCCCCGTGTCATTCGACGAGCTTGAGCGCATCAGCGAGGAGATCGAGCAGAATCTGCAAAACTCCCTCGAGCGGGAGGTCTCGACCGAGGCCATCGGCGAGCAGGTGATGGACAAGCTGCGCAGCGTGGACGAGGTCGCCTACGTCCGCTTCGCCTCCGTCTACCGCCAGTTCAAGGACATCGACACCTTCATGCACGAGCTCAATAAGCTCCTCGCGGACAAGACCTAAAGAATATTCTTGATCGAAATTTTCTCCATCTCGTCGAGCAGCCGCAGCTGCGTGAGCAGCTCGGCGGTGTTGGCGCGGAACTCCGCGCCGTCCTCGCTTTCGGCGAAGCTGCGCGAAACGGCGAAAAGCGCCTCCGCCGCGTCCAGCTCCGCGTGCTCGACCATGATGTGAAAGTAGGTCTGCCGCGCGTCCCAGGAGGCGTATACGGTATCGAGCGCGGCTCGCGTCCCCTCCCAGTCCTCCGCCTCGGCGGCGGCAAGAGCGGCTTCCACGCCCGCGCACCAGCCGTCCACGCTCCGCGCGACGTAACGCGCGTTGGCCATCGCGCCGCCGAAGAGCAGCGCGAGCACCAGCAGGGGAGAGAGCCAATGCCTCATTTCGTCCCCTCCTTTCCGATGCAGAGGATTTTGCCCGCGTCGTCGATGGTGAAAAGCAGCACCTCCGTGGGGCTGCGATAGCCGCGCGAGGAAAGCTCCCGCGTGAGCCAGCCGCGCGTTAGGCCGCGATAGGCAAGTCCGTTGTCGAGCACGCGCCCGTCGTTGATGAGCACCTGCGGGAGGAAAAGATCGTCCTTCACCGCGCGCCCAAGCTGCTTCGGCGTCGCCGGCTGCTCGGCGGGGTAGAGCAGCACGGAGAGCTGCCCGTCCGTCTCTAAAATGGCGTACTTCACCGTCGTGAGGTCGGTTACGCCCTGGCTGCGCAGCGCCTCGATGAGCTCGTCGAGCGTGAAGCGGTTCGCCCGCATGGCGGCCTGCTGCAATTGGCCGTCCTTGATGAGCGTGGTCGGGCTGCCGCACACGAGCCGCCGCAGCCGGATGGAGCGCATACAGCCATACGAGAGCAGCATCGACAGCGCGAGCAGCGTCACGATCGGCGCCACGCCGTTGAGCAGCGGGATGCCGAAATCCTGCATCGGCACGGCGGCGAGGTCGGAAATGAGCATCGTGAGCACCAGCTCGGTCGGCTCCAGCTCGCCGATCTGGCGCTTGCCCATCAGCCGCAGGCCGAGCATGATGATGAAGTATAAAAGGATCGTGCGCACAAAAGCGGTGACCATGGCGAAGCCTCCCGTAAGGATTTTTTCGCCTTATTTTGCCCCGCACGGGAACATTTTATTGCCTTCCTCCGTCATATCCTAACGGTGGAGATAAATTCCATTTTCAAAGCACAGACAAAGAAAGGAGTTTTCGGCTCAAAACCGACAAAGCGCCATGAGCCTCCCTCGCGGAGGACGACGAGGCGGGAGGTGATCGAATTTTCGGCGGATGCCTCCCCGTGCGGTTCCGGCGCGCACACAGCCGACAAATACGCGGGCGACTGCGGAACAAAGGGACTGTGACGGAACGGAAAAGGTGAAATCTCTGTGCGTTTCCCCTTTTGATCGTGCAGGGCGTATTGCGCCCTGCGGCGGAGTTATGCGCTCCGCGGAGATTTTTGTGATCATAAAGGAGAACTTTTTTATGTGTGGTATCGTTGGATACGTCGGCAGCGAGCAGGCTGCCCCCATTTTGCTCGACGGCCTCGCCCGTCTGGAATACCGCGGCTACGACAGCGCCGGCATCGCGGTCGTTTCGCCGCGGCATGAGCTTCAGGTCAAAAAAACCGTGGGCCGGCTCAAGGTCTTGAGCGACCTCGTCCACGGCGGCGCGGATGTGGAGGGCACCATCGGCATGGGTCATACCCGCTGGGCGACCCATGGCGCGCCGAACGACGTCAACTCCCACCCCCACGTCAGCGAGAACGGCAAGTTTGCCGTCATTCACAACGGCATCATCGAAAACTACGTCGAGCTCAAGGAATTTCTGATCTCGCAGGGCGTGACCTTCAAATCTGAAACGGATACCGAGGTCGTGGCCCAGCTGCTCGAGTTCTACTACAACGAGTGCGGCGACTTTTTCGAGTCCGTGGGCCGCGTGCTGCGCCGCATTGAGGGCGCCTACGCGCTCGGTATGCTCTGTGCCGACTGCCCCGACCGCATCATCGCCGCGCGCAAGGATGCGCCGCTGCTGCTCGGCTTCGGCGAGGGCTGTAGCTTCCTCGCGAGCGACGCGACCGCCATCATCAAGCACACGCGCGACGTGGTGTATATGGACGACGGTGAGATTGCTGTGCTCACCCGCGGCGGCATTCAGCTCTACAACGCCATGCAGCAGCCCATCGAAAAGGAGCATCACCACATCGAATGGGAGGTCAGCGCGGCGGAGAAGGGCGGCTATCCGCACTTCATGCTCAAAGAGATCATGGAGCAGCCCGACGCTCTGCGCCACGCCATCGCGCCGCGCCTGCGCGGCGGCGAGATCGTGTTTGACGACCTCAAGCTCACGCCGGAGAAAATCCGGGGCTTTGACCGCATCTTCATCGTCGCCTGCGGCTCGAGCTACCATGTCGGCATGGTCGGCAAGTACAATCTGGAGCACCTGCTGCGCCGCAACGTCGAGGTTGCGCTGGCGAGCGAGTTCCGCTACAGCGACCCCATCGTGGACGATAAGACGCTCGTCATCATCATCAGCCAGTCCGGCGAAACGCTCGACACCATGGCGGCGCTGCGCGAGGCAAAAAAGCGCGGCGCGTACATCCTCTCCATTGTCAACGTGGTCGGCTCGTCCATCGCCCGCGAGAGCGACGATGTGCTCTACACCTGGGCCGGCCCCGAGATCGCCGTCGCTACCACCAAGGCATATTCCACGCAGCTCGCCGTGCTCGATATGGTCGGCCTCTGCTTCGCCAAGATCCTCGGCACGGTGAAGGAGGAAGAGTACGCCGACGCGGTGCGCGAGCTTGCGCTCCTGCCCGACAAGGTGAAGGAAACGCTCGGCCATTGCGAGGACATCCAGAAGTACGCCGCGCAGCACTTCCACCATGAAAGCGTCTTCTTCATCGGCCGCAACCTCGACTACGCCCTCGGCCTCGAAGGCTCGCTCAAGCTCAAGGAGATCAGCTACATCCATTCCGAGGCCTATGCCTCCGGCGAGCTCAAGCACGGCACCATCTCGCTCATTGAGAACGGCACGCTCGTCATCGCGCTGGGCACCTACGGTCCGCTCTTTGATAAGGCAATGAGCAACGTCATTGAGGTCAAGGCCCGCGGCGCGGACGTGCTGGCGCTCACCACCGAGAGCCACCGCGGCGAAATGGCAAAGACCGTCGATCACGTCCTCACCATTCCCGACACGGCGACGATGCTGCTGCCCTCGCTCGGCGTCGTGCCGCTCCAGCTCTTCTCGTACTACATCGCGCTCCAGCGTGGCTGCGACATTGATAAGCCCCGCAACCTTGCCAAATCCGTCACTGTGGAATGAAAAACAAAAGGGAAGCTCCGGCAGCCGCCGGAGCTTCCCTTTTTGCGGGGGAAAAAGGCCCCACAACACTTACACTATATCATTTCGCAGTTTACTGTGTCAACATAAAACTGCGCGAAAGCAAAAAGTTCAGAGCCCTGCACAGTTTTCTCCCCACCTTTTTCGTGCGTTCGGCGGCTTGTGCGGGGCGCGGAGATGTGCTATAGTAAAAGCACCTCAAGAAAGGGTGAGTCCAATGTACAGCTGATCCCGAAGGCACCGACGACCGGTTCCAGCACTCTCGAATGTTGAATCGTCATAAACGGAGCTCACCGCCTCCTGCGGTGTTGATATAGAGCGAGAGTGACACCATGAGCAAGCGTTATCCGGTGCCGCCGACGTTGCAGAAAGAGAGGTAACCAGGGATGTTAGATAATAAGAGCGCAGAGAAATAGCCCTTGACCGCGCGAGAGAAAAAAAGCGGTCAGGGGCTGTTTCTTTTTTGCCGTAAAGCTGCCGGAGGGCGGCTTATTTTTTTACATAATAGGCGTAGTATTCCTCGAACGTGAGGCCGTTTTCATAGATGAACGTCGCGGCCTCGACGCCGACGTAGCGGTAGTGCCAGGGCTCGAACTTGTAGCCGGTGATGTACTCCATGCCGTCGCCGTAGCGCAGGATAAAGCCGAAGCGGTGGGCGTTGTCGCGCATCCAGACAAACTGCCGGGTGTTCTTGAAGCCGTTGAGCGTGCCGCCGGGAGCGATGACGTCCAGCGCAAGGCCGGTCTGATGCTCGCTGTAGCCGGGGCGGGCCGAGTAGCGGTCGGCTGCGGCGACGCCGTCGCGCGCCGTGTAGCGCGCGTACAGACTGCTTTGGAGCGAATAGCTGCGGTAGGGCGAGGCGTTGACAAGGTGCAGCCCGGCCTCCGCCCACATGGCCTCGACCAGATCGCAGAAGGCGTCGTTGACCTCACTCTTGAGCTTGCCGCCGTTGGAGTAGGCGGGCTCGACCGTCACAAGGTCCTCCGGCACATAGTCGCTCGCGAGACGGCTGTACTTGTTGACAAGAATGAGGTCGCCGTCGTTTAGGTCCGCGTCCACCGCGGCGGTGAAGCGAGGCAGGTCGTTATCCGTGTTCACGATGCGCAGCACCTGCTCGAGCGTCCAGGTACCGCTGGTGCGGTAGGCGAGGTAGCGCTGCGCGCGGGTCTCGTCGTAGTGCGGCAGCTTCGAGAGGGCGTCCAGCAGCGCCGGCTCGTCGAACCACGAGGCGGGCGTCTGCGCGAGCGCGGCAAGCTGCTCCTCGCTGAGGGCGGGCTGCTCCTCGACGGCAGGGGCGGGCTCATCCTCGGACACGGACTTTTCCGCCGTCGGGAAAAAGGGAACAAGACTGATGAGCAGGCTCAGCGCAAGCGCGATCAAGGGCTCGGAGGGCATGGTAGGGTCATCTCCTGATTCATTTTCATTCAAGGGTAAAATTGGCGGGGGAGAGCTTGTCCCCCTCGACCGTCAGCACCCCGTAGGACGGGCGGCACCAGTCGCCGATGCTGCCGGGATTGACGAGCCACAGCCCGTCGTGGTAGTCGATGTACGGAAGATGCGTGTGTCCGTAAAGCAGCGCCTGTGCGCCGCGCTCTCGCGCCTCGTAGGACGCGCGCAGCAGCGAGGACTTCACGCCCAGCGTGTGCCCGTGGCAGAGCAGCACGCGGCAGTCGCCGAAAAAGACGACACGCTCGCTCTCCTCAAAGCGGCCGAGGTCGCAGTTGCCCGGCACCTGCTCGAGCGGGATGCGGGGGTACAGGCGGTGCAGCGCCTCCGCGTCGCGCCAGCCGTCGCCGAGGTGAACGATGGCGTCGAGCGTGGAGGGACGCTCCCGCTCCACGGCGCGGACCATATTGTCCTCATTGCCGTGAGAGTCGGAAAAAACAAGAATTTTCATAGCAGCGCAGCAGCTCCGTAGGTGAGAAGTGAAATGAGGACGCCCGCGAGGAACACACCGGCGGTGATGGCGGGCACGGCGAGCTTGAGCCGCAGGTCGAGCAGCGCCGCGATCAGCGCGCCGGTCCACGCGCCCGTGCCGGGCAGCGGCACGGCGACAAAGAGCAGCAGCCCCCACGCCTGATAGCGCACGACCTTATCGCTCTTGCTCCGGGCCTTCCGCTCGATCCGGTCGACCCAGCGCTCGAGGCGCGGGATATGGGCGCGGACCCACGCAAAGCTCCTGCGCGCGAAGAGGATGATGAACGGAACGGGAAGCAGATTGCCGAGCAGCGCCGCGAAAAAGGCCTCGCGGAGCGGAAGCCCCATTGCCACGCCGGCGGGTAGCCCGCCGCGCAGCTCGATGACCGGCAGCATCGAAATGAGCACGGTCGCAAGGAATTTTCCCTCGCCGGCCGAGAGCAGCCATTGCACGATCGCGTCTGTCATGCGCCGCTTCCTTTCCTAAATGATAACGAGCCTATTATATAAAATCCCGCCGGAAAATACAAGAAAAGATTTGCGGAAGGAAACGCGGGAAGGGGACGGCACGAGGCCGTCCCCTTCCCGCGTTTATGCAAGCTCAGCGCTGGTTGGTGTTCTGGTTCTGATTCTGATTGGTGTTCTGCTCCTTGTTCTGGTTCTTCTCCTTCATGTGCCCGCCTCCTTTCCTTTGTTCTGCTACGGCAGATAGTTTCTCCGCGTGGCGGAAAAAGTATACACGGCGCGCAAAAATCCGCAGCGTGGCCGAAAAATGGGAAAATTTCTTTTTCCTCATGGCATTTTTCCGCAAATTACCGTTGACAAACGGCGGCGGAGGTGGTATCATACCTACGCAAAACAAAGAAGAACGGCAGCATCCGTTCTCACCTTTAGCGCAAGCGAGAAGGTCAATGATCGAAAAAGCGCGAGAGCGCTTTGCGTTTGTTGTACGGGTGCGGCATGGCTGCGCTCGTTTTTGTTTGTCAAATCATTTAATGGAGGTGCTTCGGTATTAGCAAGGATGTGCATCAGCTCAATGAGGACATTCGAGACAGCGAGATCCGTCTGATCGGTTCCACCGGTGAGCAGCTCGGCATCATGTCTGCCGCCCAAGCGCAGCGGATTGCCGACGAGCAGGGGCTTGACCTCGTCAAGATCTCCCCGCAGGCTACGCCCCCCGTGTGCAAGCTCATGGATTACGGCAAGTTCCGCTTTGAACAGGGCAAGCGCGAGAAGGAAGCGAAGAAGAACCAGCACGTGGTCGAGATCAAAGAGATCCGTATGTCGCCCGGTATCGACGTCGGCGATTTCAACACAAAGCTCAAGAATGCCCAGAAGTTCCTTGCCGACGGCAACCGCGTCAAGGTCTCGGTCCGCTTCCGCGGCCGCGAGATGGCGCATACCGACATCGGCAAAGACCTGTTGGTGCGCTTCGCCGAGCAGTGTGCCGAGGTGGCGACATTGGATAAAGAGCCCAAGCTGGAAGGACGCAGTATGTCCATATTCCTTTCCCCCAAGACCGGGAAGTAACACAATATACGAAAAGGAGAAACTACCATGCCCAAGCTGAAGACCCACAGTGGTTCCAAGAAAAGATTCAACCTGACCAAGACCGGCAAGGTCAAGATGGCCAAGGCCTTCAAGAGCCACATCCTAACCAAGAAGCCCACCAAGCGTACCCGTCACCTGCGTGCGGGCGGCTATGCCGACGCTACCGTTGCCGGCACCATCCGCAAGATGATTCCCTACAAATAAGATAATTACGATACGCTTTAAGGAGGCTTACTGATATGGCACGTGTTAAGGGCGCGATGATGACGCGCAAAAGAAGAAACAAGACTCTGAAGCTCGCGAAGGGCTACTGGGGCAACAAATCCCGCCACTTCAAGATGGCCAACCAGGCCGTGATGAAGTCCTTGACCTACGCTTACACCGGCCGCAAGCTCAAGAAGAGAGACTTCCGCAGCCTGTGGATCACTCGCATTTCCGCCGCCTGCAAGATGAACGGCATGAACTACTCCACCTTCATGCACGGTCTGAAGGTCAAGGGCATCGAGATCAACCGCAAGATGCTCAGCGAGATGGCGATCAACGACGCCGTCGCGTTCACCGCTCTTTGCGACCTCGCGAAGAACGCGTAAAAAGTGCAAACGAAAAGAGACAAGAGGAAGTCTCACTAAAGGGATTATATACCTTGGAAAAATATCGGCATAGTTTGGAATGATCCAGCTATGCCGATTTTTTCTGTTCTTGGGGCAGTTCGACTGCTCCAATAAAATTACAATGAATAAGGATGGCCTGCTTTTTTGTTCTGGTTTCAGACACTTTCTCTGGCGTGAACACATCAATGCGCTCCACCAGGGAACGAACGATCTCCGCATCTAATTCTTTGACCTCGGTGTACTTTTTTGCCTGTGTGAGGAAAGAATCGATATTGAGCCGTTGCGTCTTTGCCTTGGCGATGGTATCACGCAGAACAATTGTCCCGGACTAAGAGGCCTTTCTGTTTCTGCTCGTGTGACCACCCTCTGGTTCGGACTTGATGCAGTTTCGCACCGCAGCCGGCGCAGAACAGCATACCGGACAAGACCGGCATTTTGCTCATCGGTGTGAGCCTGCGTCTGCCGCTGCCGGGCGTAAATATCCTCCGGCTCTCTGGCGGACGTGTTGATGCCCATGCGATGAAGATGTACCGTTGGTACGGGTATTTGCCTCTGGAGATGAGCGGTGCGTTTTGACGGATAAAATCATATTTTTATATGAAATTTTCCGCTGCCTTGTATACATAGGAGAAATGTCAACCCCCGCTATCCATTGGAGGTGAGAATGTGTTTTGAACATGAAATCCGAAAACTTCTTTTCGCACTTGACTTCTGAGGATGTTTTCCTGCTTGGCTGATAATCCGAGCATTTTCTCTTCCTCTGCCAACAAGCAAAAATGCTGCCGTAATCGAACCCTGTTGGAAAGAGAATTTTGTCTCTCACTACTTAGCCACGGCAGATGACATTTTTGCTATGGACAAAATAAAAAGGGGCTTTCACAAGAAGCCCTGTGAGAGTCCCATCGCAAGCACAGCTTTTTATTTGTAAAAAAGCGAAATCGACTTTACATCATGATAAAAATATGGCATTATATGAATTAAAACACGGTATAAATTGAGGAGGGGCGTAAATGAAAAAAATGTCATCCCATTGTGGTCGTCCGGCAGGTAGAAAGAAAACTGCAAAAATAGAGGTGGTTATCGAGCCAGCAATCAAGGAAGAATTTATGAAAATTATTGCGAGTGAAGGAAAAACGGCCTCTGTTGAGATAGGCTGTTGGATTCGGCAATACATAAAAGAAGTGCAAACCGCAAATGGAGGCGTTGTCAGATGAAAATCGTCTCCCTTTTCAGTGGTATTGGCGGCTTGGACCAAGGATTTGAACAAGCTGGCTTTGATGTAATTTGGGCAAATGACGTTGACAAATATGCGGTTCAAACTTACCGGGCAAACTTTGATTCACCCATTGTCCTTGGTGACATTAACTCGATTCCGTTAGCAGATATTCCGGATTACGACGTGCTGATCGGTGGGTTTCCTTGCCAGCCCTTCAGTATGATGGGTAGCGAGTTAGGCTTTGAGGATGCTCGTGGTACTTTGTTCTTTAGAATTGCAGAAATTATAGACGCTAAAATCAAGAGTGGTAAAAAGCCAAGAGCAATCGTTCTAGAAAATGTGCGTACACTAAAAACTCATAATGGTGGAAAAACCTTTGCAACAATATCAAAAATTCTTCAGAAAAATCTCGGATATAAAATGCACTCTATGATTTTGAATTCTGCCAAATACGGAATTCCGCAAACAAGAAACAGAACATTCATTGTTTGCTTTGCCAATGAAGAGGCTGCTTTCAATGTGCCTCAAGAGATTTGCCTTAAGCAGACATTACATGATCTGCTGGAAACTGATGTCCCAGATAAATATTTCCTTTCCGAACAGATTATTCCAACCATTCTGTCCAATGGCACTGGCGGATACAAAGCTAAATCTGAAATTGATCTGCCCATAGCACGTCCTTTGTGCGCCACCATGGCAAAGATGCACCGTGCCTGCCAGGATAACTATGTTACGCAGAATGGCCGTATTCGCAGATTAACACCCAGAGAGTGTGCGAGATTGCAAGGCTTTCCCGACGACTTTGTAATTCCTGTATCGGATGCTCAGGCATATAAACAGTTTGGCAATGCTGTCACCGTAAATGTGGCACGAGCCGTAGCTGAAGAGGTCAGAAAAACATTAGAAACATTAGGAGAGTGGCGATAATGGAATACAGCAATGATTTAAACGAAATAATCGCCCTCATCCATGCGACGGTTGAAAGCAATGTGTCGGAAGACCCGGGATTTTGTATTACGCAATTAACTCAGCAGATTAATGATGAATATTTAATGTCTCGTGCGGCTTGTATGGAAAATGCATTCCAACATGACACTGCATTCTATTCTGCTGTCGGCAAACTGGCCGTACAATGCAATGAAAACCACAAGGATTGCTCCGGTTGCCCTGCAAAGAAATACTGCAATGCGTATATCCGCACGGCGCAAAGTACATGGCCTCAAGATGCTCCTCGTATGATTGATTTATTTTGCGGCGCAGGTGGCTTGTCTCTTGGATTTACACAGGAAGGCTTCATCACCGCACTGGCCAACGATATCGAACCATGCTGCATCGATACTTATTCCCACAATCATCCCGAGACACCAAGAAAGCATATTGTCCTTGGGGATATCAACAATGTTATTGCAAATATAAAGGATTTTGTGCGGTTTAGCGAGATCGATGTTCTTATCGGCGGCCCTCCGTGCCAGGGGTTTAGTATGGCCAATCGACAGAGGTTAATTGACGATCCACGAAATCACCTCTATAAGAGTTATATAGAAGTTCTCAAGTTGATCCTGCCGCATTTCTTTGTAATGGAGAACGTGAAAGGTATGTTATCCGTTGCCAGCCAAGTGATTGAAGATTTTGAACAGGTAGGATACGCTGTTTCTGCCCGAATTCTTAATGCCAAAGATTGCGGAGTTCCTCAAAATCGCGAACGCTTAATTTTCATTGGCAACCGCATCGGTTGTGATAATGATGTGATCTTTACAAGGATTGCAGAAATCTGTGCACAGATACCTGAGCGTACTCTTTCCGAGGCTCTGTTTGGGCTAAAGCCTTTGCAGGCAAGTCGGGTAAAAAATGCAACCGCTGCCGAGAGCGATGAAACAGGTAGAATTATCGATCGTTCAACGGGATTGAGCAACGAATATATTGATACGATTAATCAAGGCCGACAGATCCCCGCAGTGTTCAATCATAAGGCACGATACAATAATGACCGCGATATTGAGATTTTTGGCCGACTTAATCCTGGCGATAAATCCGATGATCCTAAAATTGCAGATATTATGCCCTATGCTCGGAGAAATGACATATTCAAAGACAAATACTTCAAACTTGAGCCGGACAAGGTATGTAAAACCATAACAGCTCATATGAAATTTGACTGCAATATGTACATCCACCCGACTCAAGCTAGAGGCCTTACCCCGAGAGAGGCAGCCAGAGTTCAATCGTATCCCGATGACTATTTCTTCCGTGGAGCTTATACTAAAACATATATGCAGATCGGTAATTCTGTCCCTCCTATGTTGGGTAGGGTGATTTCACAGGCTATTAAAGAACAGCTTCTGAAAATAGAATAGTCCGCACCCCCCTGTTGAAATGGCGTCACTTCAACAGGGGGGTGTCACATATTGGCATGATACTGCTGGTAGTCCGGATGCTATTTGTACTCATTCATAGAATCTAATCAGTTCTTCCAGTGTAATCTCAAGACCACTTTTGCTTAGGGCCTCTTTTCGCTCGTTATAGAGACGGGTTAAAATAGGCCTTTTATCTTTCATTCTTCCGTAGTGGATAAGCTTATGGCACAGCGGACAGAGTGGGACAAGATTTGCGCATACATCCAACTTATAGGTGAATACACTCTGCCATTCCAAAGGAATCAAATGATGAACTTCCATATATCTACCCCCATCTTTTTTGATAAAAGTGGGGTGACTTTCGTTAACAGCGCAACAGTACTTATTTCGAGCAATTGCCTCCTTACCCAACGATGGATTTGTGGACGGACGAGAGGATTTTGTTGTTTTCGCACTATTTGGTGGCACATAGGCTACGGGTTCACAGACCGTGGAGATTACAGGGGCATCGTTTACCATCTCTTGATAAATGGCATCAGAAATGGCATCATCACCGTCAACGACAGCGGAGTTTTCGTACTCGTTCATAACAGCTGCTAACGCATTTTTTACAGTAACAGTACCCTTGCTTTCTAGGCCAGAGTATATATCACTCTGGAACTCATACTTACCCTCATAGAACGAGCGTGGGATACCCACTGCTACCATGGCATTGCCTGTGCGTAACTTTAAGAACACTAGGAGGTCGTTCTCATAGAGACAATTTCTTAATTCGATGAAGAGGGGGCCATCCATACGGAGTTTGCTAACCTGCACTTGGGCGTCCTGCGATGCTCTGCAGGCGATTTTAGTCATCGTATAAGAAAGTTGGAAATACAACCCATTATTGGTAATCTCTTCGTTGCTGAGTGCTTTCAAGTTTTGCTTTGATACGAAGACATTCTGACGGAAATCCTCCGATGAGTCAATCGCAGAATCGACAGACTCAGCATTGAAGAAAAAGTATCTATTATTGCCCGTGACGTGAATGTGTGTTTGCTTGCTGCGAGAGTTTGCGGGTTTGTTGCCTGGAACGAGACAAACAGCAGGCAGCTTGAGCACAAGTCCCTCGGCAAAGTTCTTGGCGGTGAAATAATCAGCAGCCTCCAAGCCCAGCCCAAGGCTTTCAAAGTAGTTCCTAATGAAATCCAGTAAGTTTTTGGAAGTAACGGTAATCATACGATTCACCCCTTCTTTTCAATTTGCCCGATAAAATGAATGTATTTATCGGGGATGGGTGAACACATCATATCAGATTCTCCCGAATTTTACAATATATTTTATCGGGGAGAATAAATATCGTCTATTTGCACAAAAATGGCGTTTTAAAAATAGCTGTTTTGCACAGCTGAAGGTTTTTAAATGAATCCGTTATCCTAAATAGATGCACAGCAGATTCTATAACCTGTTGTGTGTGGCCTTCTTTCGTTCACAGCTTGTTATCTGGACTTGTTGTACTTTCTATGGCATAGCCTCTCGCTGCAAGGATGTGTGATATGGGTAACATTCTGGAAGAGTTCTGGTACGGGAACATAAATCCCCGGGAACAGAGCAAGAAAAGTAGCTGGGCAATCAAGGAACTAATCGAACAAATGGGGCGAAACCGGGATCGGCAACATGACTCCATGACGGCAGAACAACGGGAGACACTCAAAAAATATCGTTGTTTTCAATAATCCCTAAGTGAACGCCCCCCAGAGCGTCTCTTTTTTATAACAAAGGGGCCATCTGCCCTTCTCCTTTTCGCAAGGGCGATTCTCTTTTGGAAGAGAACCATTTTGCACTGGGCGGCGCGGGACAGAGCACGCCTGTGCTCCGCAGGGACCGCTTTTGTATGTGCAAAAGCGGTCGGAAAAAACATGAGGGGCCGCTGCCGCTCTGCGGTGGGGTTACGAGGCTATTATTGCTCGTCCGTGAAGGTAAAAAGCTCGTTTGGTGTACAATCAAGAAGCTGACAAAGGACCTCAATATTTTCGTATCGAATCGACTTTGTTTGGTTGTTTACCATTTTGCTGAAGTTCTGGTAGCTCATACCGAGCTGTTGATATAACCAATATTTTGTTTTCCCTTTGCGCTCCAAAAGTGCCAGTGCATTTAATGTCACCATATCTCATGCTCCCATTAGCTAATGAATTAGTGCTATTCTAAGGAAGCATTCCTCTTGACATATAGACTGATGCATTAGATAATGCTTGCATCAGATATTGGGGGGGTAGTAAGGTATGGGGATTTATCAGCTTTGCTATTTGAAAATGCACAGCAAGCTGCTGTTTCTCTCCCGAAATGCAGGAGAAAAAGACCATGCATTTCTATCGCAGGTCTTGGCGGATACCTTGTCCGTGGCAAAGGAAGCCATGCGGGGACGTAACTTTTCCCGCTCGCCATACCGGACGAAGATCATCACGCTGGCATCGGGCGCGGCAGCCGCGCTCATCCATCTGGAGCAGGGCGAGCTTGAGAAAATGCGCGAAGAAATTCTGACCGCTTTAGAAGCCGCCGCAAAATGATCTTCCGAAACCCCGCAGCAACAGCGGCTGAGCGGATATAGGCGCAAGCCAAATCGAAAGCCGCATCAAACATTGCACGCACTCCTTTGCGCAGCGCGTGCAGTATCATTTCCGCAGGGGTTGACAATGTGGGGTCAAGGGCGCAGCCCTTGCGCTCTCTTGGGGTTCCAAAGGGGGGATTCTCTACGGTAGAGAATCCCCCCTTTGTTCGTTGCCGCGCGTTGCGCGGTCGTTATTCTTCCTCCGGCTCATCCCACGGCGTCATCGTGGCGACCAGACGATGGATAGGCGTGCCCAGCTCGTGGAACTTCGCCTCGTAGTCGGTCATCACGCCGACGGCGCCGTTCGCGTGCAGGTCGTCCGTGACCTCGGAGAGCGTGAAGCCGAACTGCGGGATCTCCTCCACCGACCAGGCGAAGAGCGGGGCGTTGTCCGTCTTGAAATGGAGCTGTCCGCCGTCCTTGAGCACCTTGCGGTAGAGCCTGAGGAAATTGCCGTGCGTCAAGCGGCGCTTGGCGTGGCGCTTCGTCGGCCATGGGTCGCAGAAGTTGATGTAGATGCGGTCGACCTCGCCCGGGGCGAAAAACTCGGGCAGGATGTTCGCGTTCGCGTCGATGAAGCGGACGTTCCGAAGCCCCTCGGCGGCGCAGCGCTCCATGGCGACCACCATCGCGTCGGGCACCATCTCCACCGCCACGAACAGCACGTCTGGCTCCACGGCGGCGGTGCCCACGGTGAAGCGTCCCTTGCCGCAGCCCAGCTCCACGCGCAGCTCGCGGGCCTCCGGCATCAGCTCGCGCCAATGGCCGCGGTGCGCGATGGGGTCCTTGATCTGCAGCGCCGCGCAGCGCTCCATGCGCGGCAGCAGATTCTTTTTCTTTCTCATTCGCATGGGGAAATACCTCGCTTTTTGCGTTCGTTTCCTGCCTATCATAGCGGAAACGCGGCGATAACACAAGAGAAAAATGAAGTCTTTCCGTCAGCGAAGAGGAATTTGCCGCAGGAACTGCGTTACATTGTCGAAAATGAATCAATTCTTGCAAAAAATGCGACCAAACTGGAAATAATTTCAAATGAAATGATATTCCTCTTGCAAAACGCGGGGGAATTGCATATAATAGCCCCATTAAGAGAAAACAAGGAGGGCATACCATGTCTTTCGTGACCTATGAACCGCAGGGTGCGGTCGCGTATCTCATCATCAACCGTCCCGAGGCGCTCAACGCGCTCAACTCGCAGGTGCTCGCCGATCTTGACGCGGCGCTCGACGCCATCGACCTCGACGCCGTCCGCTGCTTGATCGTGCGCGGCGCGGGGGAGAAGTCCTTCGTCGCCGGCGCGGACATCGCGCAGATGAAGGGCCTCACCAAGGCTGAGGGCGAGAGCTTCGGCAAGCAGGGCAACGACGTGATGCGCAAGCTCGAGACCCTGCCCATTCCCACCATCGCGGCGGTCGGCGGCTACGCGCTCGGCGGCGGCTGTGAGCTCGCCATGAGCTGTGATTTCCGCATCTGCTCCGATACCGCCGTGTTCGGCCAGCCCGAAACGGGCCTCGGCATCACCCCCGGCTTCGGCGGCACCCAGCGTCTCGCGCGCCTGGTCGGCCCCGGCATGGCCAAGCAGATGGTCTACACCGCCCGTAACATCAAGGCGGACGAGGCGCTGCGTATCGGTCTGGTCAACGCCGTTTATCCGCTCGCGGAGCTCTACACTGCGGCGGAGAAGCTCGCCTCCCAGATCGCGGCGAACGCGCCCATCGCGGTGCGCGCGGCGAAGAAGGCCATCAACGAGGGGCTCGACCTCCCGATGGACGAGGCTGTGGTGGTCGAGGAGAAGGCCTTCGGCTCCTGTTTCCAGACCGCCGACCAGCAGGAGGGCATGGGCGCCTTCCTCGAAAAGCGCAAGCACGAACCGTTCACCAACAAGTAAGCGTTACTTGACAATTCATAAATTTCAATTCATAGGAGGAACACAAAAATGAAAGTTGCAGTTTTCGGCGCCGGCACCATGGGCAGCGGCATCGCGCAGGTCTTCGCGGCACACGGCCACACCACTCTGATGTACGCTTCCAGCGTCGCTTCCGCGCAGCGCCACAAGGACAAGCTCGACGCTTCCCTGCAGAAGCGCGTCGAGAAGGGCAAGATGACCCAGGGGGCCAAGGATGCCCTGATGGCCAATATCTTCGTGGAGGAGAAGTCCGCCGCCGCCGATGCCGACCTCGTCATCGAGTGCGCCAAGGAAGAGATGGCGTACAAGCGCGCCATGCTCAGCGAGCTGGATGAGCTGTGCAAGGAATCCACCATCTTTGCCACCAACACCTCCTCCCTGTCCGTCACCGAGATGGGTCTTGGCCTCAAGCACCCCGTCATCGGTATGCACTTCTTCAATCCCGTTCCCAGCATGAAGCTCGTCGAGGTTATCCGCGGCGCGAACACCACGCAGGAGACCTTCGACTTCATCTACAAGCTCTCCGAGGAGATCGGCAAGCAGCCGGTCGAGGTCGCCGAGGCTCCCGGCTTCGTCGTCAACAAGATCCTCATCCCTATGATCAACGAAGCCATCGGCCTCGTTGAGACCGGCGTCGCCTCCGTCGAGGACATCGACAAGGCCATGATGCTCGGCGCGAATCATCCCATGGGTCCCCTCGCCCTCGGCGACTTCATCGGTCTGGACGTCTGCCTCGCCATCATGAACGTGCTGCTCGAGGAGACCGGCGATCCCAAGTACCGTCCCGCTCTGCTGCTCAAGAAGATGGTCCGCGGCGGCCAGCTCGGCAAGAAGTCCGGCAAGGGCTTCTATGATTACAGCAAGTAATTTTTCGACAAAATATAACAGAAAAAGAGCCGGTTTCGACCGGCTCTTTTCTTAAAAAGCGGGAAAGAGGAGGAAGGCGATGGGGCTTTTGGATACGAAGTATTGTATCTGCGGGTATGAGCTGGAGGCGGAAAAGCTGCTTCACACCATCTGGCTGGACGGCCGGGGGATCGAGGTGGAGCTGTGCATCTGCCCGCGCTGCGGACGTTACAGCTTTTATCAGCCCAGCGAGGACCGGAAGGACCGTTACCGCGCCGAGTGCGGCGGCAGGACCGACGAGGAGCTCGGCGCGCTGCTGGAGTCGCCGGATGCGCCCGCGCTGCTGCGGGACGCGGCGCGCGAGGTGCTGGACTCCCGCGCCGAATGGAAGGCGGCGGAGCAGCGCCGCCGCGCGAAGGAGACGGAGCGCGAACAGGAGAAAGCGGCGCGCGGCGGTTTTTTCTCCAACCTTTTCGGCGGCAGGGACGATGAGGACAAGCTGCGCAAAAACCGCCCGCCCGAGTTCTGAGCCTGCCTCTTGACAAATCCGCGGCGGCGGCGTATACTGCTATCCATCAAATCGGCATCGACGGAGAAGAAACCGCAGAGCACCGCACAGAGAGGGACGCATTTCGGTGCAAGCGTCCTGCGTGAGCGGCGGCCGTACCACTCCCGAGCAGCCCGCGACGAGCGGGACGGGTTCGCCCGTTACAGCGGACACAAGCGGCGCGCGAGCGCAAGCAGGGTGGAACCGTGGAGTATAACAATGCTTCACCCCTGATACCGTCGGGGGTGGAGCTTTTTTGCACCCTCAGAGTCAAATGGAGGTAACTGAAATGTCCGAAGAAGTCAAGATCAACGAAGAAAATCAGTATAGCTTTGAAAATCCCGAATACCGCAAGACCTATTGGCATACCTGCTCCCATGTGCTGGCGCAGGCGGTCAAGCGCCTGTGGCCCGAGGTGAAGCTCGCCATCGGTCCCAGCATCGAGACCGGCTTCTACTACGATCTGCTCGCGCCGTTCGCCTTTACGCCGGAGCATCTGGAGCAGATCGAGGCCGAGATGCGCAAGATCTGCAAGGAAAAGCTCAAGCTCGAGCGCTTTGAGCTCCCGCGCGAGGAAGCCATCCGATTCATGGAGGAAAAGGACGAGCCGTTCAAGGTCGAGCTCATCAACGACCTGCCCGCCGACGCGCACATCAGCTTCTATAAGCAGGGCGAGTTCACCGACCTCTGCGCCGGCCCGCACCTCGATTCCACCGGCCGCATCAAGGGCAACGCCATCAAGCTGACCGCCTGCAACGCCGCCTACTGGCGCGGCGACAGCAAGCGCGAAACGCTCCAGCGCATCTACGGCGTCGCCTTCCCGAAGAAGGACGAGCTGGACGAGTACCTTGCCAAGCTCGAGGAAGCCAAGCTGCGCGACCACCGCAAGCTCGGCCGCGAGCTGGGTCTGTTTATGACCGACGAGCTAGTCGGCCGGGGCCTTCCGATGTTCCTGCCCAAGGGCTACACGGTCTGGCGCATTCTGGAAAACTATATCCGCGACAAGGAGCTCAAGCTGGGCTATCAGCATGTGCTCACGCCCTGCGTCGGCACGGTCGAGCTTTACAAGACCTCTGGCCATTGGGATCACTACAAGCAGAATATGTTCCCCGCGATGGAGGTGGACGACGAGGTCTACGTCCTGCGCCCGATGAACTGCCCGCACCATATGCGCATCTACGCCAACCAGCCCCACTCTTACCGCAATCTCCCCGTGCGCATCGGCGAGATCGCCCACGACTTCCGCTATGAGGCGTCCGGCGCGCTCAAGGGCATCGAGCGCGGCCGCCACTTCTGCCAGAACGACGCGCACCTGTTCGTCACGCCCGAGCAGATCAAGGACGAGTTCTCCAAGGTCTGCGACCTGATCTTTGAGACCTACAAGGACTTCGGCATCACGGATTACCGCTGCGTGCTGTCGCTGCGCGACCCGGCGGACAAGGAGAAGTACCACGACGACGATGAAATGTGGAACACCGCCGAGAACGCCCTGCGCGAGGTGCTCAACGAGCTTGGCATCCACTACACCGAGGAGATCGGCGAGGCGGCCTTCTACGGCCCCAAGCTGGACGTGAACGTGCGTCCCGCCGTCGGCGCGGAATACACGCTGTCCACCTGCCAGCTCGACTTCTGCCTGCCCGCCAAGTTCCACCTGACCTATATCGACTCCAACGGCGAGGAAAAGACGCCCGTGGTGCTCCACCGCGCGATCCTCGGCTCCCTCGACCGCTTCATGGCCTACCTCATCGAGGAGACGATGGGCGCGTTCCCGGCATGGCTCGCTCCCGTGCAGGCGAAGTTCCTGCCCGTCACCGACCGCGCGAACGAATACTGCGAGAAGGTCGCCGCGCAGCTCGAGGAGCAGGGCTTCCGCACCGAGGTCGACTACCGCAATGAGAAGATCGGCCGCAAGATCCGCGACGCGCAGACCGAGAAGGTGCCCTACATGGTCATCGTCGGCGACCGCGACATGGAGAACGGCACCGTCTCCCCGCGCCACCGCGCGGACGGCGACCTCGGCGCGATGAGCGTGGACGAGTTCTCCGCCCTGCTCAAGCGCGTTGTGGACAACAAGGAGCAGAAGTAAACCGCTATTTTTGGAAAAACAGTCACTCGTCAGAGTGACTGTTTTTTTGCCTCGAATTTGGCTGAAATGACGGACGGTGAAGGAAAACTTGCATAAATCATAATAAGGTGCATGAAAATTTTATATAGAAAGAAAAAGTAAAAATTTGTCGTCGCCAAAAAATTTGTGTGAAATAACGGAAGGAGTGGAAAAAGAAAGGGCTGAGAAAAAAAGATTTTGCCTTAATTTTGTGCGAATAGCCAAAAGTATAAAAGTGTCTTGCAATAAAACTTGCAATAAGTTATAATGGCTATGCCTCGAAGAGGTACATTGGCCGTTTTGCAAAACGAGGAAGCGCCGGCCGGCGCTCATGCACAGCATTGGACAACGCTGTGCAGAATGTCCCCGACCGGCGGTAACGTTGCCGAAACGGTAAAACAAAAAGGAGATTGCGTATGAAAAAGTTCTTAGCCCTCATCCTGTCCGTCGCTATGATCTTCGCTCTTGTTGCCTGCGGCGATAAGAACACCGAGACTCCCAGCACCGACGGCGACACCCAGCAGACCGATACCCCTGCCGCTCCTGTTGACATCGTCATCGCCACCGGCGGCACCTCCGGTACTTACTATGCCGTTGGCAACGCGCTCGTCACCACCATCGGCGACAAGCTGAGCCTGTCCAAGCTCACCGCTGTCGACTCCGGCGCCTCCAAGGCGAACGTCCAGCTCGTCACCGCCAACCAGGCCCAGATGTCCATCCTGCAGTCCGACGTTCTGAACTATGCTCACAACGGCTCCGGCGGTGAGACCATGTTCGACGGCGCTGCCGACAAGAACTCCCTTTGGGTCGCGGGCGTTTACAACGAGACCGTCCAGCTCGTCACCGCTCCCGAGATCAAGAGCATTGAAGACCTCAAGGGCAAGACCGTCTGCGTCGGCGACGTCGGCTCCGGTACCGCTCTGAACGCGGCTCAGGTCCTCGAAGCCTACGGCATGACCTTTGAGGATATCGACCCCATGTACGACGGCTTTGCCGGCGGTGCTGAGGCCCTCAAGAACGGCCAGTGCGTTGCGGCCTTCACCGTTTCCGGTGCTCCCACCCCCGCTCTGACCGACCTGTCCACCACCTACAACTTCAATATGCCCTCCCTCAGCGAAGAGGCTGTTTCCTACCTGACCACCAACTATCCGTTCCTGGTCCAGGATAACCTGCCCGCCGGCACCTACAGCTGCGTTGCGGACGAGACCGTCTGCGTCGCCGTCAAGGCCGTCTTCACCGCCTCCAAGGACCTCAGCGAGGATGTCGTTTATGAGATCACCAAGGCCATGTTCGACAATCAGGGCGATCTGGCCAAGGCTCAGGCCAAGTTCGGTTATCTGAGCCCCGAGGGTGCTGTCGATGGTTCCTTCGACCTGCATCCCGGCGCTGAGAAGTACTACAAGGAGATCGGCGTTCTGTAAGAACACCCAATCCTGAAAGAGTGCGAAAGTGCAACTGCGACAACGCATAAGCATGGCCGCTGCAATAGTCTTGATTATTGCAGCGGCCTCCCTCTTGATTCCCCGCGCCGGCTATTACCTGACGCTCCGCAATAAGGACAGCGGCGAGCTCTATGCGCGCTACCGCATGGACGAGGGGGATCGCTTTTCCATTACCTTTAAGCATTCCGTCAACCAATATCCGCTGACGGACACCTTTGAGATCAGTGAAGGAAAGATCTATGCCGAGGAGTGTAAGTATTATGCTTACGGCGCCGGCGTGCAGGTGGAGCTGAATCCCGGAGAGGAGCTCAGCTATACCGACGACGGAGCCATGCTCATCACCGGCATACATCAGGATAGGACCGGAGTCTGTTATGCCGTGGCTACCGTTTACGACTTCTTTTTGAAGGTAAAGGACGGCCCGGATATCAGTCTGCGTGATTTGTGTGGAAGAAATTCGCTGGTGACGCTCAATTATGAGTTCTTCCTCTATTGACGTCACGGTGTTCACCAATAAAAAGGAGGAGAAAAAAACCAATGTCTGACGCTGAAAAGAAAGTATTGGATCAGCCGGTCGTTGAGAACGACGCCGACATCGGCACTGCTGCCGACGTCGACGAAATTATGAAGAAATACGACCGCGAATCCAACGTTCGTATCTGGGAGGGTGTGCCGAAGCAGATCATCCGCTTCGTGCTCGCCGCCTTCATGCTCTTCATGGTCTACATGAACCTGTGGGCCACCTGGAGCGGACAGATCCGCCGCTGCCTGTTCGTGGGCATGGTCATTCTGTTCACGTTCTTCGTCTACCCCGCCAAGAAGGGCAATGTAAAGCCCAACTCCATGCCCTGGTATGACATTCTGCTTGCCATCGTGGGCTGTATCCCCTACTTCTACTATGTGGCGAACTTCAAGAAGATCGTCTCCATGGGTATCGCCATCGGCCAGACCGAGGTCATCCTCGGCATCGTCGGCATTTTGGTGCTCGCCGAGTGCTGCCGCCGTGCGGTCGGTGTTCCCATCCTGTGCGTGGCGGCTGTGTTCGTCCTCTATGCCTTTGTCGGCCGTCACATGAGCCTGGACCTGGTGGTCTACAACATCTTCTATACCACCAACGGCATCATCGGCACGCCGATCTCCGTCTGCTCGACCTACATCGCGCTGTTCATGATGTTCGGCGCGTTCCTTGAGGCGACCGGTGTCGCCAACTTCTTCATCGACTGCGCGAACGCGCTGGTCGGCTGGGCGTCCGGCGGTCCCGCGAAGGTCGCGGTTGTCTCCTCCGCCCTGTGCGGCATGGTCTCCGGCTCCTCCGTCGGCAACACCGTTACCACCGGCTCCGTGACCATCCCGATGATGAAGAAGACCGGCTATCCCGGCGAGTTCGCCGGCGCGGTCGAGGCGGCTGCCTCCACCGGCGGCCAGATTATGCCCCCCATCATGGGCGCTGCGGCGTTCATCATGGCGGAAATGACCGGCTACGAGTATTCTGAGATCATCGTCCGTGCGATCCTGCCCGCGTTCCTGTACTTCCTCGGCATCTTCCTCGGCGTCCACTTCAAGGCCAAGAAGCTCGGCCTCGTCGGCCTCAAGCGTGAAGAGCTGCCCAAGTGGAAGCGCCTTCTGCCGAAGATGTATCTGCTCCTGCCCCTAATCGTCCTGACCTGGATGGTCATTGCCGGTCAGACCATGGCCAAGAGCGCCATCTATGCGACGCTCGTCGCTATCGCGGTCAGCCTCATCAATAAGGACGACCGCATGACCCCGACCAAGTTCGTCAACGGTCTTGAAAACGGCGGCAAGAACTGCCTGTCCATCGGCATTGCCTGCGGCATCGCCGGCATCATCTCCGTGTGCATCACGATGACCGGCCTCGGCGGCAAGCTCATCACCTACGTCGTGAGACTCTCCAGCGGTCACCTGTTCATCGCCCTGTTCCTCACGATGGTCTGCTGCATCATCCTCGGCATGGGCGTGCCCACGACCGCGAACTACATCATCATGGCCTCCACCTGCGCGCCCATCCTCATCAACGGCATGAATATGCACGTTCTGGCGGCCAATATGTTCGTGTTCTACTTCGGCATCGTCGCCGACATCACGCCTCCCGTCGCGCTGGCTGCCTACGCAGGCTCCGCCATCGCCAAGGCGCCCCCGATGAAGACCGCGTTCAACGCCACCCGTCTGGCGATCGCCGCGTTCATCATCCCCTACATCTTCGCTTACAACAATGCGATGATCTTCGTCGGCGACAACGTCACCGTTTGGAGCGTGGTCTCCATCACCGTCACCGCGACGCTCGGTATGCTCTCCATCGCCTCCGGCCTCATGGGCTACCTAATCCACGACATGAAGTGGTACACCCGCATCATTTTGACGGCGGGCGGTCTGATGATGATCATTCCCGAGACCATCACCGACATCATCGGTATCGTCATTCTGGTTGCCATCTTTGCCATCCAGAAGATCGAGAACAAGAGAGAGAAGAAGGCTGCGGCCTGAGCTCCCGAAAACACGAGAAAATAAAGAGACGCTTCGGCGTCTCTTTATTTTTGCCCATTTGCTCCCGATATTCGAAAAGCCGGCACATGAAACGGCGCGGCGGCTCATAAGATGCAGGGAAAGGGAGGCGTCGTTATGCCGAAAATCTATCTCAGCCCCTCCACGCAGGAGTCAAATCCCTACATCACCGGAAGCGGCAGCGAGGAGTATAATATGAACCTGCTCGCCGACGCGCTGGAGCCGTATCTTTATGCCAACGGCATCCGCTTTGTGCGCAACACGCCGGACATGACCGCCGCGTCCTCCATCGCGCAGGCGAACCGCCTCGGCGGCTTTGACTTCTACCTGGCGCTCCACTCCAACGCCGCCGCGCCGGAAAATTCCGGCAATGTGCGCGGCGTACTCGTGTTTTACTATCCGACGAGCGCGGAGGGAAAGCGCGCGGCGGAGCTGTTCGCCGCAAACCTCAAGCGCGTCTACCCGCTGCCCGACCTCGTGCGCACCGTCTCCACCACCGCGCTCGGCGAGGTGCGCCAGCCGAAGTATCCGGCAAATCTGCTTGAGTTGGGCTATCACGACAATTACGCCGATGCTGCTTGGGTAGAAAATAACATGGACGCCATCGCGCGTGAGCTGGCGCGCTCGCTGACGGAGTATTTCGGCCTGCCGTTCATCGAGCCGCAGCCGGTCGTGCAGGGCACTGTCTCCACGAGCGGCTCGCCGCTGCGCCTGCGCAGCTACCCGAGCGCCGCGGGGCAGACCATCGCGCGCATGCCGAACGGCGCGTCGGTCACGGTCTACGGCGCGTGGCAGGGCTGGAACGTGGTGCATTACAACGGCAGCGTCGGCTACGCCGCCGAGGCCTACATCGAGAGCTGACACCCTGACGCCCGCGCGCTTTTTCGACAAATAGTTTTTGCTTGACACTTGTTTACAAAAAGGTTACAATATTCGGTGGATTTATGGAGGGGAGAGAAGGGGCTCTCCCGTTTGTTGATTCAAAAACCCGTTTTGATATACCATCGGGACACGGCCGGACCGGCCGCTCCGATGGAAGCAAAAGTGGACACAGGAGGAATCGAATGAATATACCCAGCCTTGTCATCGGCTTGGCGGCGGGACTTTTCATTGGTATTCTTGCTTGTATTCTGTACCGCAACAAGAAGGCGAAGGACGATAAGGAAAAGATCGCCAACGCCGAAGAGGAGGCGCTGCGCATCATCAACGATGCCATCAAGAGCGCCGAGAGCAAAAAACGCGAGGCCACGCTGGAGGCGAAGGAGGAGATCCTCCGCTCCCGCAAGGAATACGAGAAGGAAGAAAAGGAACGTCGTGCCGACCTGCAGAAGCAGGAACGCCGCCTGCAGCAAAAGGAAGAAAACATCGACCGCAAGACCGACGCGATCGAGAAGAAGGAAGAGACCCTTGCCCAGAAGCACGCCGCTCTGGATAAGGAGAACGAAGAGATCAAGATCATCAAGCGCAGCCAGACCGAGATGCTCGAGCGCATCTCCGGCTTTACGGCTGACGAGGCCAAGAAGTACCTGATCGAGCAGGTCGAGTCCGAGGTCACCCACGAGACTGCCCTCAAGATCAAGGAGATCGAGGCCCGCGCCAAGGACGAAGCGGACCAGTATGCCCGCGAGATCGTGGCGTCCGCCATTCAGCGCTGCGCCGCCGATCACGTCGCCGAGATCACCGTCAGCGTGGTTCCCCTGCCCAATGACGAGATGAAGGGACGCATCATCGGCCGCGAGGGCCGCAACATCCGCACCATTGAAACGCTTACGGGCGTCGATCTCATCATCGACGATACGCCCGAGGCCATCACCGTCTCCTGCTTCGAGCCGGTGCGCCGCGAGGTCGCGCGTCTGGCGCTCGAAAAGCTGATCGCCGACGGCCGTATCCACCCCACCCACATCGAGGAGATGGTCGCCAAGGCCCGCCGCGAGGTGGACGCCGTCATCAAGTCCGAGGGCGAGCGCGCGGTGCTCGAGACCGGCGTGCGCGGTCTGCACCCCGAGCTGGTGAAGCTGCTCGGCCGCCTGCATTACCGCACGAGCTACGGGCAGAACGTGCTCCAGCACTCCATCGAGGTCGCGCATCTTGCCGGCATGATGGCCGCCGAGCTCGGCGCGGATGTCGCCACGGCGAAGCGCGCGGGCCTGCTGCACGATATCGGCAAGGCCGTCGACCACGAGCTTGAGGGCACCCACGTCGCGCTCGGCGTGGAGTTCCTGCGCAAGTACCACGAGCGTGAGGACGTTATCCACGCGGTACAGGCGCACCACAACGACGTCGAGCCGCAGACCGTCGTCGCCTGCCTTGTGCAGGCTGCCGACGCCATCTCCGCCGCGCGTCCCGGCGCCCGCCGCGAGAACATCGAGAACTACATCAAGCGCCTCGAAAAGCTCGAGGAGATCACCGGCTCCTACCCCGGCGTCGAGACCTCCTACGCCATTCAGGCGGGCCGCGAGGTCCGCGTGATGGTCAAGCCCGAGCAGGTGAGCGAGGACGATATGGTCATCCTTGCCCGCGAGCTGGCCAAGCGCATCGAGAGCGAGCTCGAGTATCCCGGTCAGATCAAGGTCCATGTGCTGCGTGAGACCAAGGTCATCGAATACGCCAAATGAGAAAAAAGCACCGCCGAAGCGCCGCTTCGGCGGTGCTTTTTCCGCCTCGCTATGAAAACAGAAAATGTAGAGGATTCCAAAAATGAAAGGATTCCTTCACAAAAAGGGCAGAAGAGACAAAAAATTTTGTGCATATTTGGTGAAAGTCTCAAATCGCGAAATGATTTGAGACTTTTCCTTGCGTATTGAGCGCCGAAAGCTTATAATACAGAAGAACGGGACTGATTTGTGAAAAATTAGACAATCCAAATAATTTATAGTGAAGGAGCAAAAAGACTATGGATTTCCATCTGTCCAAAGAGCATCTGCTGGTTCGCAAAATGTATCGCGAATTTGCAGAAACCGAAGTCAAGCCTTTAGCCGAAGAACTCGATGAGGAAGAGCGCTTCCCCATGGAGACCGTCGAAAAGATGGCCAAGCTCGGCATGATGGGCATTTACTTCCCCAAGCAGTATGGCGGCGCGGGCGGCGACGTTCTGAGCTATGCCATGTGCGTTGAGGAGCTGGCGAAGGTCTGCGGCACCACCGCGGTCGTTGTTTCCGCTCATACCTCCCTGTGCTGCGCCCCGATCTTCGAGAACGGCACCGAGGAGCAGAAGATGAAGTATCTGCCCGACCTTCTCTCCGGCCGCAAGATCGGCGCGTTCGGCCTGACCGAGCCCGGCGCCGGCACGGACGCTTCCGGCCAGCAGACCATCGCTGTCAAGAATGAGAACGGCGACTACGTCCTCAACGGCAGCAAGTGCTTCATCACCAACGGCAACGTTGCCTCCACCTTCGTCGTGTTCGCCATGACCGACAAGAGCAAGGGCAACCACGGCATTTCCGCTTTCATTGTCGAGAGCACTTTCCCCGGCTTCTCCACCGGTAAGCACGAGAAGAAGATGGGTATCCGCGGCAGCTCCACCTGCGACCTCGTTTTCGAGGACTGCGTCGTTCCCAAGGAGAACCTGCTCGGTAAGGAAGGCGAGGGCTTCAAGATCGCTATGAAGACCCTCGACGGCGGCCGTATCGGCATTGCTTCCCAGGCTCTGGGCCTTGCCGAGGGCGCCATCAACGAGGCGGTCAAGTACACCAAGGAGCGCATCCAGTTCGGCCGCCGCCTCAGCCAGTTCCAGAACACCCAGTTCCAGCTGGCCGATATGCACACCCGCACTCAGGCTGCTCAGTACCTCGTTTACGCCGCTGCCTGCAAGAAGCAGAACCATGAGGATTACTCCATGGACGCTGCCATGGCCAAGCTCTTCGCCGCGGAGACCGCTTCCGACGTCACCCGCCGCGCGGTCCAGCTCTTCGGCGGTTACGGCTACACCCGTGAGTATCCCGTTGAGCGCATGATGCGCGACGCGAAGATCACCGAGATCTATGAGGGTACTTCCGAGGTCCAGCGTATGGTCGTCGCCAAGTATCTCGGCGTGAACTAAGAAAGAGGAGGTAACAAAACAATGAAGATCATCGTTTCCGTTAAGCAGGTCCCCGATACCTCCGGTAAGGTCGCCGTCAATCCCGATGGTACCCTGAACCGCGCTTCCATGCAGACCATCATCAACCCCGATGATATGAACGCCGTCGAGGCTGCCCTCAAGATCAAGGACGCTACCGGCTGCAAGGTCCTCGTCGTCACCATGGGTCCCCCGCCGGCAGAGGGTATGCTGCGCGAGCTGATCGCCATGGGCGCGGACGAAGGCTATCTCGTTTCCGCCCGTGAGTTCGGCGGTTCCGATACTTACGCCACCTCCCAGATCCTCGCCGCCGCCGTGGATACCATCGGCCTCGACAAGGACGACATCGTCTTCTGCGGCCGTCAGGCCATCGATGGCGATACCGCGCAGGTCGGCCCCCAGATGGCCGAGAAGCTGCACCTCCCGCAGGTCACCTACGCCGCCGACATCCAGAAGGACGGCGACACGCTGACCATCAAGCGTATGCTCGAGGACGGCTACATGACCATCAAGGTCAACACCCCCTGCCTCATCACCTGCATCAAGGAACTGAACACCCCGCGCTACATGAGCGTTTCCGGCGTGTTTGAGTGCTACTCCAAGCCCGTGACCGTTCTGGACTACAACGCCCTGAAGGATCATCCCCTGATTGACGCCACCACCATCGGCCTCAAGGGCAGCCCCACCAACATCTTGACCTCTTTCACTCCCCCGCAGAAGGGCGCCGGCCAGATGCTCGAGGGCAACGACATGAAGACCTGCGAGAAGCTCGCCGGTATCCTGTCTGAGAAACACATCATTTAAGGGAAGGAGAGTACGACAATGGTTGAGAATTATAACAGCATGGATCTCGCTGCCTTCAAGAACGTTTGGGTCTTCTGCGAGCAGCGTCAGGGCAAGATGATGCCCACCACCTTTGAACTGATCTCCGAGGGCCGCAAGCTGGCGGACGAGCTGGGCGTGAACCTCTGCGGTCTGCTGCTCGGCGACAACGTCGAGGGCATCGCCAAGGAGCTCGGCGGCTACGGCGCGGACGAGGTCATCGTCTGCGAGCATCCTCTGCTCAAGAACTACACGACCGACGCTTATGCTAAGGTCATCTGTGACGTCATCTCCGAGATGAAGCCCGAGGCGTTCCTCATCGGCGCGACCAACATCGGCCGTGACCTCGGTCCCCGCTGCGCGGCCCGTCTGCACACCGGTCTGTGCGCCGACTGCACGCACCTCGACGTCGATATGCCCATCTACAAGGACTTCCTGCGCAGCGCCTCCACGCTGCCCGAGGAGAAGATTGAGAAGATGAACACCGCCAAGGTCATGGGTCAGGACCACGATGTGTCCCGCGACCTCAAGATGACCCGTCCGGCGTTCGGCGGCAACCTGATGGCCACCATCATCTGCCCGCGCTTCCGTCCCGCCATGGCGACCGTTCGCCCCGGCGTTATGAAGAAGGCTCCCTTCGATCAGGCCAAGGCGGACGCGGTGAAGATCACCAAGCCCAGCTTCACCCTGAGCGAGGCCGATATGGACACCGAGGTCGTCGAGGTCGTCAAGGCCGCGAAGAAGCTCGTTGACCTGATCGGTGCCGATTACATCGTCTCCGTCGGCCGTGGTATCTCCAAGGACGTCGAGGGCGGCATCAAGCTGGCCGAGGAGCTGGCGGAGGTGCTCGGCGGCGTCGTCGGCGGCAGCCGTGTTGCCATCGACTCCGGCTGGCTCACCGCCGACCATCAGGTCGGTCAGACCGGCAAGACCGTTCACCCGAAGGTCTACATTGCCCTCGGTATCTCCGGCTCCATCCAGCACAAGGCCGGTATGAGCGAGTCCGAGTGCATCATCGCGGTCAACAAGAACGAGACCGCTCCCATCTTCGAGATCGCCGACTACGGCATCTGCGGCGACTTGTTCAAGGTCACCCCGATGCTCATCGAGGCGTTCAAGGCTGCCAAGGCCGCGAAGTAAGGAAAATTTTCCCAAAGAAAGGCGCGAAGCTTCGCGCCTTTTTTTTTGCAGATTTTGCCGTGCCGCATTTTGCTTTTGCCGGAAATACTACCGTTGGGTATTGCATGGAAAAAGACAAGGGGAGAAAAACGATGGAGCAGAATTTTGCGATCCTTGCCGTGACCGCGCTGCTGCTCTGTTCCCTCACCGCCTGCGGCGGGGATCGGGACAACGGCGCGGCGAACGGAAATGTCAACGGTGCGGAAAACAGCGCCACGAGCGGCATGACCGGCGAGACCGACAGAGGCTCCAACGTCGGCGGTGAGCTCAAGACCGACCCGGCGACCGGCACACGCTACACCGGTCGGGAGAACGATTCGGTCGTGCGCTATGGCAACGGCTATGGCAACACGAGCGCGGATAAGCGCGCGGGCACGAAGAACGCGACGGCGAACGCCACGCTCCACGGCAGCTACAACAACCCCACCGGCACGCCCGCGGGGCAGACCGCTGCCTCGGCGCGCGGTATGTCGAACGAGCTGCGCTACCGTCTCATGCTGGAAAACGCCCGCGTCCATGACACCGACGGCTTCCTGCTTGACGGCGAAAACGCGCATTACAACACCTTCCGGTGAGGAATACGGCGGAGCGGGAGCCGGCAGCGGCTGTCCCTTCGCCGTTTTTCCGCGTTGACAAAGGGAAATAAAGCCGTTATCATAGGGAAAGATAAGGAAAGACGGAGGGCGGAACGATGCGAAACGACCTGCACGCCAATCTGACCGTGCGAATTTTTACCGACCGGAAGTGCTTCGGACCGGGCGTGGCGGAGTTGCTGCGCCGTGTGCGCGAGCTGCACTCGCTGCGCGCGGCGGCGATGTCGATGAACATGGCCTACTCCAAGGCGTGGACGGTCCTGCGCACCGCGCAGGAGGGGCTGGGCGTCAAGCTGCTCCGATCCTCCACGGGCGGACGGAACGGCGGCGGCGCGACGCTGACAGCGGAGGGCGAGCGGCTGCTCGCCGCCTACGAGGACTACTGCGCGAAGCTGACCGCCTACGGCGAGGCCCTTTTCGCCGAGACCTTTGCCTTTTACGACACGCTGACGGAGGAGAGAGCGGAATGATCTACAACATCCTCGCGGTGGGCGACGTGGTGGGCGCGTGCGGCGTGAAGCACCTGAGCCGCTGCCTGCGGAGCCTCAAGAAGCGCAAGAGCATCCATTTCACGGTCGTCAACGGCGAAAACGCCGCGATGGTCGGTCTGACGCCGAACGACGCAGACGATATCTTCGCTGCGGGCGCGGACGTTATCACGCTCGGCAACCACACCTTCGGCAAAATGCAGATCCGCGATTACCTCGACGACTGCCCCTATATCCTGCGCCCCGCGAACCTCGGCAGCCGCGTGCCGGGACGCGGCTACGCAGTCTATGACTGCGGCGCGGCGCGCATCGCGGTGATGAACCTCATCGGCCGCTGCGACTTGAGCTTTCACGCCTCGAATCCGTTCACCACGGCGGACGAGCTTCTGAAAGCGGGAGAGAAGCCGACCTTCACGCTCGTTGACTTCCACGCCGAGGCCACGAGCGAAAAGCTCGCGCTGGCGTACTATCTCGACGGGCGCGTGAGCGCCCTCTGGGGCACGCACACCCATGTGCCGACCGCCGATGAGGAGGTGTTCCCCAAGGGAACGGGCTACCTCACCGACCTCGGCATGACCGGCGCGGTGCGCAGTGTGCTCGGCATCGAGCCGCAGCAGTCGGTCGAGACGTTTTTGGGCGGCCTCGCGGGACGCTACCGCGCGCCCGAGGGCCCGTGCAAGCTGCAAGGGGCGATCTTCTCGCTTGACAGCGATACCGGGCTTTGCGTCGGCGTGGAGCGCGTCGACGTGCGATAGACAGAGAGAAGGAAAAGAGGAAAAACCATGTCCATTGAAAAAGTAAGAGCCTATTTTGAGGGCTTCGGCATCGCCGACCGTATCCGCGAGTTCGACGTTTCCAGCGCCACGGTGGAGCTGGCGGCCATTGCCGTCGGCGTCGAGGACGCGCGCATCGCCAAGTCCATGAGCTTCAAGCTCGGCGACGAGCCGATCATCGTGGTCGTCGCGGGCGATCAGAAGATTGACAACGCGAAGTACAAGGCGCAGTTCCACCAGAAGGCCAAGATGCTGACCTTTGACGAGGCGTGCGCCTTTACCGGCCATGCCCCGGGCGGCGTGTGCTCGTTCGCCCTGCCGGAGAATGTCAAAACCTATTTCGACGTGTCGCTCAAGCGCTTTGAGACGGTGTTCCCCGCTGCAGGCAGCAGCAACAGCGCCATCGAGATGACCTGCGAGGAGCTGGAGCGCTATTCCTCCAACTTCTCCGGCTGGGTCGACGTCTGCAAGCCCAAGGAGGGCTGAAAAGAGGAGGGAGACCATATGCAGATCCGCATTGCCAAGTCGCAGCGGGAGGGCAAGACGGCGTATGTCGCCGTGCGCGCCGGTGAGATGACTGGCTTCGCCGCCGTCCGCTACGATCTGCGCAGCCTGCTGCGCTATGCCGGCGTCACGCTCGCCGCGCTCATCGCGCTCCGACGGCTGCTGCGCATCTGACCGATACCGAAAAAGGCTCCGACGGCGGTCGGAGCCTTTCCGCTGCCGTGTGCAAGGCTTGACAAGCAGGGCGAAACACCGTAGAATATATATTTGTCAATACACCCGCCGCGCGGCAGGGAACGGTTCCTGTTGGCCGTCCGGCGGCAGAAAAAGAGGAGAAAACAACATGGCACAGGACAAGAAGGTTGAACAGATCACCAACATGGAGGACGATTTTGCCCAATGGTATACCGACATCTGCCGCAAGGCGGAGCTGGTCGAGTACGCCAGCGTCAAGGGCTTCACGATCCTGCGTCCCTACGGCTACGCGATCTGGGAGAATATTCAGCGCATCATGGACGGTGAGTTCAAAAAGACCGGCCACGAGAACGTGGCGATGCCCGTTCTGATCCCCGAGAGCCTGCTGAAGAAGGAGGGCGAGCTGGTCAACGGCTTCGCGCCCGAGGTGGCATGGGTCACGATGGGCGGCAGCGAGAAGCTGGAGGAGCGTCTGGCGTTCCGCCCCACGTCCGAGACCATGTTCTGCGACCATTGGCACAACGTGCTCCAGACCTACCGTCAGCTCCCGATGCTCTACAACCAGTGGTGCTCCGTCATCCGCTGGGAAAAGACCACGCGCCCGTTCCTGCGCAGCCGCGAGTTCTGGTGGCAGGAGGGTCACACCATCCACGAGACCGCCGAGGAGGCGATCGCCGAGACCGAGCAGCAGCTCAAGTGCTACGCGGACTTCTTTGAGAACGTCCTTGCCATCCCCGTCGTTCCCGGCCGCAAGACCGAGAAGGAGAAGTTCGCCGGCGCCGAGGCGACCTACACCGTCGAGTGCATGATGAAGGACCGCAAGGCCCTGCAGGGCGCGACCAGCCACTACTTTGGCGACAAGTTCTCCCGCGCCTACGACGTGACCTTCGCCGGCCGGGACAACAAGCTCCAGTATCCGTTCCAGACCTCCTGGGGTTCCACCACGCGCATGATCGGCGCGGTCATCATGACCCACGGCGACAACAACGGCCTCGTCCTGCCCCCGCGCATCGCGCCCGTGCAGGCGGTGGTCATTCCCATCGCGGCGCACAAAAAGCCCGAGGTCGCCGAGGCGGCCAAGGAGCTCAAGGCCCGCCTGCTCGCCATCGACGTGCGCGCGAAGCTCGACGACAGCGATCAGTCCATGGGCTGGAAGTGCGCCGAGTACGAGATGCGCGGCGTGCCGCTGCGCATCGAGATCGGTCCGCGCGACCTTGAGAACGGCCAGTGCTGCATTGTCCGCCGCGACAACGGCGAAAAGACCTTTGCCGCGCTCGACACGCTCGAGAGCACCGTCCGTGAGCTGCTCGACAAGATCCACGACAATATGCTCGCCAAAGCGAGAGCGAATCTGGAGGAGAACACCTTCGACCTGTCCACCTGGGAGGAGGTCAAGGAGATGGCCTCCGGCCGCGGCGGCTTCGCGCGCACGAAGTGGTGCGGCAGCCGCGAGTGCGAGCTGGGCATGAAGGAAAAGGCGGGCGTTTCCTCCCGCTGTATGCCGCTGCGCCAGTCCGGCACCGTCGGCAAGTGCGTGTTCTGCGGCAAGGAAGCCACGACCGACATCTACTGGGGAGTAGCGTACTAAAAAATAAGGGCGTGCCGGTGCACGCCCTTATTTTTTACCTTTTGGGGTTTCAAAGCTTTTTGCTCACCGCAAAAAGCTTTGCAGAGTGTCGCTGCGGACGCGCGCGAGCGTCCGCAGCGACGGATTTCCATTGGTTTCGCGCCGTGCGCGGCGCGAAAGCAGTGGTCGCGCGAGAGCGCGGCAAAAACTTTTTTCGGAAATGGGAACTTTTTCTTCGGCATTCTCGTCCAAAGAAGTACAACGCCCAAGGAGGTACAACGACATGAAAAAGTATCTGGCACTTTTGCTGAGTATGCTGCTGCTCGTCGGCTGCGCACGGGTCGAGCCGGAGCAGGGCGGGACGAAGCCCGAGCCGGGACAGCCGGACGATGTGAGCGCGAAGCTGCTGAGCCAGTACGCGCTGGCGGAGGTCAGGCTGCCGGAGCTGCCCGCCGAGCCGAGCGAGGAGGAGCTGTGGGCTGCCTACGAAAAGCTCGACTACGACAAGCTGGGCGAGGAAGCCTATCACAAGGCGCAGGAGGAGCTGTGGGACGATTTTGACGCCCGCTCCCGCGCCTATTCCGATGCGGTCAAGGCGCTGCGGGGCGAGGGCGTGGACAAGGCCATGACGCCTGCGCTGCTCGGCTACAGCACCAAGACGGTCTCCAAGCTGCTCGGCGGCGAGGAGACGGCGAACGTGGTCTATTCGCCCGCGAACCTCTACCTTGCCCTCTCCATGCTCACCGAGACGGTGGACGGCGAGACGCGCGCCCAGCTCCTCGACCTGCTCGGCACGGAGGACGAGGCGTCCGTCCGCACGACGGCAAACGCCCTCTGGCGCTCGCTCTACACGGACAGCGCGACCGGCAGGACACTGCTCGCCAACTCTCTCTGGCTGAGCGAGAGACAGGTCTATAAGACCGAGACCGTCGAGCGGCTGGCGAACGATTACTATGCCTCCGTGTTCAGCGTTCCCATGGGCACCGGCGACACCAACGACGCGGTGCAGGCATGGCTGAACACCAACACCGGCGGCTTGCTCGCGGACGCGGCGAAGAACATTGAGACTAAGCCGGAGACCGTGATGCTCCTGCTCTCCACGCTCTACTTCAAGGATCAGTGGCGCGATGAGTTCTACGCTTCGGATACGAGGGAGGACACCTTCACCGCCGCCGACGGCACGGAGCAGCGCGCGGACTTCATGCACAAGACGGAGGACCGCGCGAGCTACGTCCGCGGCGAGGGCTACACCGTGGCGCAGCTTGCCTTCCGCGGCGGGGAGAGCATGATCTTCCTCCTGCCCGACGAGGGCACGGCGCTCGCGCCGCTGCTGCGCGGTGAAGCGGCGCTGACCGATCTTTTTACCGATGTGTACGACAACGACGGAGCGCAGACGGCGAAGCTCGTCTGGAGCGTGCCGAAGTTTGACGTCAGCTCCGATCTGGAGCTGACCGACACGCTCAAAATGCTCGGCGTGACGGACGTGTTCGACGACGCGCAGGCGGACTTCTCGCCGCTCGCGGACTTTGACGAGCCGGTAGCGGTCACGCAGGTGCAGCACGCCGCCCGCGTGAAGATCGACGAGGAGGGCTGCGAGGCCGCGGCGTTCACCGCCATCATAGCCGACGCGACCGCGGCGATGCCGGAGGACCTGCCGGTCGTGGAGATGGATCTGGACCGCCCGTTCGCCTTTGCCATCACCGGCGCGGACGGCCTGCCGCTGTTCGTCGGCGCGGTCAACACGATAGAATAACAAGTAAAAAGGACGCTCCTCCGAGCGTCCTTTTTCTATGTCCGGAAGTAGACTTTATCCCAATCGGCTGAGCCGATGAATAGCATTGGCTCAATCGATAGACCCACCTTCCCGCCGCGGCGCGCCTCTACAAGCGCCAAAGAGGGGGCGTTTTCCGCCGCGGAGGCCACGAAGCGCAGCCGCTTCGGCTCCAGCCCATGCGCGCGGAGCGTGCAGAAAAGGTCGGCAAGCCGCTCGGGCCGGTGGACGAGCGCGAAGCGTCCGCCCCAGCGCAGCACCCGCGCCGCTGCGGCACAGACATCGGCGAGCGTGCAGCCGACCTCCTCCCGCGCGGCTTGCCGCGCCTCGCCCGCGGCGCTCGCGCCGCTTCCTGCCGGAAAGTACGGCGGATTGGAAACGGCATAGTCCATGCTCCCCGCCGCAGGGAGCACGCTGCTCTTGCGCAGGTCGCCGGTGCGCAGCGTCACGCGCTCCGCCCAGCCGTTTTCGGCAAAGCCCTTTTCCGCGAGCGCGTTCGCCGCGGCATTCTGCTCCACGCAGAAAAGCGTGAGCGACGGCTCGCGCGCGAGCAGGAGCGTGCCGAGCAGCCCTGTGCCGCTGCCGAGGTCGCACACGCGCTCGCCGCGCTTCGGCGCGGCGAACCAGCCGAGCGCGAAGCTGTCGGTCGTCGGTGCGAAGAGCTCCGTATCAAAATAAAAGCAGGGGCCGCCCTGCCAGAGAAGGTCCTTGCGTTCCATGCAGCTCCTCCGATGGGCAAAAAATAAAGACGCGCCTTTGCGCGTCTTTATTTTTTACGTACTTACTCCTGAGAGATCGCGCCATTGGGGCAGGTATCCGCGCAGGAACCGCAGTCCAGGCAGGCACCGGCATCGATCTGATACTGGGAATCGCCCTGAGAGATCGCACCAACGGGGCAAGCGTCCGCGCAAGCACCGCAGCTAACGCAGGCAGAACTGATGTGATAAGCCATGAGAGCACCTCCATTTGATTGATACGCCTATTGTACACGGCAGAATACGAAAATGCAAGAGGAAGTATGCGGGAATCTTCCGCATTTCGGCAAAAAATTTTGAAGCATTTGATAAAAAATATGCGGGCAAACACGTCTAAAAACCGCCGCGGCAGGAAAAAATGCGCTCGGGAGTGTGAAGAATATGGCAGAACAGAAGTTTACCCCGCGCGCGGAAAACGTGCTGCGGCTGGCGCAGGAGACTGCGTTGGAGCTGGGTCACGGCTACGTCGGCTGCGAGCATATCCTGCTGGGGCTGCTGCGCGAGGACGGCGGCGCGGCCTGCCGTGCGCTGGGCGAGGCCGGCGTGACGGAGGAGCAGCTGCGCGCGCAGCTGGTGCGGACGGTGGGGCACGGCCTGTCCGGCAGCCTGCCCTCACAGGGGCTGACGCCCCGCGCGCGCAGCGCGGTGGAGATGGCGGTCGCCGAGGCAATGCGCTTCGCCAGCCCGCGCATCGGCACGGAGCACCTGCTGCTGGGGCTGCTGCGCGACGGCGGCAACATGGCGGTGCGTCTGCTTGCGGCGGCGGGGGCCGACCCGAAGCGTCTTTACGCCGCAGTGGTGCAGCGGATCAACGAAACGCCGCGCACGGCGGCAAAGGAGGGAAACCGGATGCTGCGTGAAAACGAGAGCGGCAAGCGCGGGCGCGGACTCGCGGAGTTTGCCCGCGACTTGACGGCCATGGCGCGCATGGGGCAGCTCGACCCCGTGATCGGGCGCGACGCGGAGATCGTGCGCGCGGTGCAGATCCTCTCGCGCCGCACGAAGAACAACCCCGTGCTCATCGGCGAGCCGGGCGTCGGCAAGACGGCGGTGGCGGAGGGGCTCGCGCTGAGGATCGCGGCGGCGGAGGTGCCCGACGAGCTGATGGACAAGCGCCTGCTCTCGCTCGACCTCTCCGCGATGGTCGCGGGGACGAAGTACCGCGGCGAGTTTGAGGAGCGCGTGAAGGCGCTGCTCGACGAGGTGCGGCGCGAGGGCAATGTCATTCTGTTCCTTGACGAGCTGCACACCATCGTTGGCGCGGGCAGCGCCGAGGGGGCGGTGGACGCGGCGAACATCCTCAAGCCCGCGCTGGGGCGCGGGGAACTCCGCGTGGTCGGCGCGACGACGCTTGCCGAGTACCGGAGGTATATCGAAAAGGATGCGGCGCTCGAGCGCCGCTTTCAGCCCATCACGGTCGGTGAGCCGACGGAGGAGCAGGCGCTTGCGATCCTGCGCGCGCTGCGCCCGCGCTACGAGAGCCACCATCGCTTGAGGATATCCGACGAGGCGCTCGCTGCCGCGGTGACGCTCTCGCGCCGCTACATCACAGGGCGCTTTCTGCCGGACAAGGCGGTGGACCTAATGGACGAGGCGGCGTCCCGCGTGCGGATGGGCACGCGGCCCGACTCGCCGGAGCTGCGGGCGATGGAGGCCAAGGCCGCCGAGGCGGAGCGCGACCGCGCGGCAGCGGTCGCGGAGCAGAACTATGAGCGGGCAGCCATGCTGCGCGATGTGGAGCACAGCTGCCGCGAGCAGGCAGAGCAGGAGCGCGAGGCGCTGCGCCGCGCACAGCGGGAAAAGCGAAGGACCGTCGGGGAGGAGGACGTGGCCGCGGTGGTCTCCGCATGGACGGGCGTACCCGTCACGCGCCTGACGGAGGACGAGGGCGAACGGCTGCTGCGGCTGGAGGACACGCTCCACGCGCGCGTGGTGGGGCAGGATGAAGCGGTGCGGGAGGTCGCCCACGCGCTGCGCCGCGCCCGCGCGGGATTGCGCGACCCGAAGCGGCCCGTCGGCTCGTTTCTCTTTCTCGGCCCCACGGGCGTGGGCAAAACGGAGCTGTGCCGCGCGCTAGCCGACGCGGTGTTCGGCAACGAGGAGGCGCTGGTGCGCCTGGATATGTCGGAGTATATGGAGCGGCACACGGTCTCGCGGCTCGTCGGCGCGCCGCCGGGCTACGTCGGCTACGACGAGGGCGGGCAGCTGACCGAGAAGGTGCGCCGCCGCCCGTGGTCAGTGGTGCTCTTTGACGAGATCGAAAAGGCGCACGAGGACGTGTGGAACCTGCTGCTGCAAATTTTGGAGGACGGCGTGCTGACCGACGCGCAGGGCCGGCGCGTGGACTTCCGCAATACGGTGCTCGTCATGACCTCGAACGTGGGCGCGAAGGCCATCACGTCGAGCGCGGCGAAGCTCGGCTTCGCGCAGGGCGAGGACGGCGACGGCGGCTTTGCACGGGTGAAGGAAACGGTCATGGCCGAACTGCGGGCGACCTTCAAGCCGGAATTCCTCAATCGCATCGACTCGACCGTGGTGTTCCGCCGCCTGAGCCGCGCGGACGTTTCGGCCATCGCACGGCGGATGCTCGAGGCCACCGTGCAGCGCGCCGCAGCGCTCGGCGTCACGCTGACGGTCGAGGACGCGGCGGTCGAGCGCATCGCGGACGAGGGCTTCGACCCGCTCTACGGCGCGCGCCCCCTGCGCCGCGTGATCCGCGCGGAGGTGGAGGACGCCGTGGCCGAGCTGCTGCTTGGCGGAACGCTCCACGCGGGCGACGCCGCCCGCATCGCGGCGGAGGGCGGAGCGCTCCGCGTTCTGCGGGAAGAGTCGTCGCTCCCCGCCGCGGCGGAGACATAAGAAAAGGGTCAGCCGTCGGCTGACCCTTTTCGATGTTCCCTTTCAGCGTTCAAAGAGGAGATGCAGCAGCTCACAGCCGTGTGCGACGAAGGGACCGTTCTCGCCGGCCTTTTCGGTGTACACGCCGCCGCGTCCGCTGTCGATGCGGCTGTCGTAGAGCAGGTACGGCACAGGATCGCCGTCGTGCCCGCGCGTCGCGGTGAGCGTTTTGTGGTCGGAGAGGAGCAGCAGGCGATAGTCCATGTGCGCCGCGTCCAGACGCTCGGTGAGGGGCTTGACGAGCCGGCTGTCGAGCCATTCAATGGCCTGCACCTTGCCCCTGAGGTCGCCGTTGTGGGTGCATTCGTCGGGTGCCTCTAAGTGCAGGCAGACGAAGTCGTACTTCTGAAGGCTCGCCCAAGTGGCTTCAAGCTTGCCTTCAAAGTTGGTGTCGATCTCGCCGGTCGCGCCCTCGACCTCGACCATCTCGAGCCCGCGCAGCACGCCGATGCCGTGGCACAGGGGCACTGCGCTGATGACCGCGCCGCCGCAGCCGTACTCCTCGCGGAAGTCGGGCAGCTGCATCGCCGTGCCCGCCGCCCAGAACCAGATGCCGTTCGCGCCGAGCTTGCCCGCCGCGCGGCGCTTCTCGGTGACGGGGTGATGCTCCAGCACACGGTTGGCAAGGCGCATGAGGTCGGCAAAGACCTTGGAGAGCGCCGCGTCCTTTCCGCTCGGGAGCAGCGGGCCGATGACCTCGCCGAGGTGGTCGTGCGGCGGGATAAAGCTCACGCCGCTCGGGTCGCAGTGGTGCTTCACCGCCAGCGGGCGGAACGAGGGGCTGGGGTCGATGTACATATCCGCCGCACGGAGCGCAGCGGAAAATTCGGGATCGCTGTTGAGCGCGGCGACAACGTCGAGCGCGTCCTGTCCGGCGATGGAGCCGGCGGAGTGGGAGAGGATGCGCTTTTCCTCAAAGGGCTGATCGCCCGGCTCGAGCGCGACGAGGTTGCAGCGGAACGCCGCGTCGCCGGGAACGAGCTTGAGCCCGATGGCGGCGGCCTCCATCGGCGAGCGGCCGGAGAAATGCTTGAGCGGGTCGCAGCCGAAGATGGAGAGGATCGCGGTCTCGCTGCCCGCGGGCAGCGGCTTGGGGCAGTTCACGACGCTGCCGACCGTGCCGCGCGCGGCGAGGGAATCAATGGTGGGGATGTCGGCGTACTCGAGCGGCGTTTTGCCGCCAAGGGCTTCGACGGGGTTGTCCGCCATGCCGTCGCCGATGACAACAAGATATTTCATAGGAGCGCCTCCTTATCTGACGATGAATGAAGTATAGCAGGGGGATAGGCAAAAATCAAGGACAAAAGTCCACGTATCGCGGAATTTTCCCTGCTGAACGGAAAACGGACGGGATACCCCGTCCGTTTTGTGCGGTTTGATGACCTTAACAGCTTGACTTGTCCGGATGCTCAGCGCCTGCGGCCGCGATAACCGGCGGGAGCGGCGCGTCCGCTGCTGCGCTTGCCGTAGCGCCGTCCGCGCCCGTTCCCGCGAAGGAAAAGGAATGCGAGAATGAGCAGGACAAGGACGACGAGAACGAGCTTGACGACGGTGCGGGAGAAGAAGTCCGCCACGTCGCGCTTGGCGACCAGCAGCCACAAGGCCGACACATCGCTGAGCGCGAGCAGCTTGACCGTGCCGTAGACGGTGCCGTTGTAGGAGACGGTCATTTCGCCCAGCTCGTCGCCGGCGGCAATGGGGGCGTCCACGCTGTCCGGCAGCGTGATGTCGCGCTTGAGCTCGCTGAGATCCAGCTCCGTGGGCAGCATCCGCGTGATGCTCTCAGCGGGGTGGGCGACGACGTAGTTCGCCTCGCTCGAAAGGGCGACCGGGACCTCGCGCACCAGCTCGTCGGCGGAGACGACCTCGCGGCGGGAGAAGCGGTCGAAGCCGTAGTCAAAGAGGCGGATGGTCTCGGAAAAGCTCTTGGTGAGGGTGCTCTTGCCGTCCTCGAGGGTGATCTTCTCCGCGCCGAGCACCACGCTCACGAGCTGACGGTCGCCGCGCACGGCGGAGGAGACGAGGCAGTGTCCGGCCTCCTCGGTCGAGCCGGTCTTGATGCCCTGCGCGTCGCGGTAGAGGTAGCCGAGCTCACGCCAGTTGGAAATGAGGCGGTTGGTGGAGTGGAGCACGTGGCGCTGGTTGTGGTCGGTCTCGGCGATCTCCGCGGATTTGGAGTTGCAGATCTCCATGAATTTCTCGTAGGGCATCAGCGCACGCGTGATGAGATAGATGTCCCACGCGGTGGTGTAGTGGTCGGGATCGTGCAGGCCGGAGGTGTTGACGTAGTGCGTGTTTTCGCAGCCGAGCGCGGCGACGCGCTCGTTCATCCTCTGCACGAACTGGGAGACGTTCCCCTCGCCGCACACAGCCTCGGCGAGGATGTTGCACGCCTCGTTCGCCGAGACGATGAGCATACATTGCAAAAGCTGCTCGACCGTCAGCACCTCGCCGGCCTTGATGCCGGCGGTGCTGCCGTAGATGCTCAGACCCTCGAAGGAGCTCTCGTGCGCCGTGATGGGCTGGTCGAGCGAGAGCTGCCCCGCGTCGATCGCCTCGAACACCAGCAGCGCCACCGTCAGCTTGGTGATGCTTGCGGGATAGTTCTTCTCGTGGGCGTTCTTTTCGTAGAGGATCTCGCCCGTCTCCTTCTCGACGAGCAGGGCGGCGCGGGCATCGACGTTGATCTCCTCAAAGGCGGACGCCGGTACGCTCAGCAGGGAGACGAGCAGGCCGAGGACCAAAAAAAGAGCAAAAAAGCGGCGTTTTTTCATGGAAATGTACCTCGCAGTATGTTACAATAAAATATGATCGGACCATCGGCGGACGCCTCGCCCGCACTCGACGGTGTTCGACATTCAGTATAACAAAAAACGGGAGGGAGTTCAACCGTGGAACGGCAGGAAAAAGGCGGAAGCACATATTTCTTTCTGGCGCTTGTGACGCTCGCGTTCCTTGCCGCCGCTTTATGCCTAACCTCCGGCGCGAACCGGACGGGGAGGGAGGACTACACCGTACAGACCGAGCGGAGCACGGAGGAGGAGGTCGCGCCCGTGCGCGTGCTTGTGAACATCAACACCGCGACCGCCGAGGAGCTGGAGACCGTTACCGGCATCGGGCCGGTGCTGGCGCAGGCGATCCTCGACTACCGCGCCGAGCACGGAGACTTTCAGACGCTCGACGAGCTGCTGGAGGTGCGCGGCATCGGCAGCGCGAAGCTCGACGCCATGCGCGATGAAATTACGACAGGAGGCGATGCGCCGTGAAAATTTTAGTGGTGGACGACGAGAAGCTGCTCGTCAAGGGCATCAAATTCAACCTTGAGAACGAGGGCTATCAGGTCGAGACCGCCTTCGACGGCGCGGCCGCCGTCGAGCTGGCCAAAAGCGAGAGCTTCGACCTCATCATCCTGGACCTGATGATGCCGGAGGTGGACGGACTGACCGCCTGTATGCGCATCCGCGAATTCTCCGCGGTGCCCATCATCATGCTCACCGCCCGCAGCGAGGACGCGGACAAGATCATCGGCCTCGAGTCCGGCGCGGACGATTACGTCACCAAGCCCTTCAACATTTTAGAGCTCAAGGCGCGTATCCGCGCTCTGCTGCGCCGCGCGGGCCAGACCGCGCAGAAGCGCACGGAGCTGCTGACCGCCGGCGGCATCGCGCTCGACACCGAGCGGCGCATCGCGCTGCGCGACGGCGTGCCGGTCGATCTGACGGCGAAGGAATACGACATTTTGGAGCTGCTCATCAAGAATCCCCACCGCGTATACTCGCGCGAGAATCTGATGGATCTCGTCTGGGGCTACACCTACGCCGGCGACTACCGCACGGTGGATGTCCACATCCGCCGCCTGCGCGAAAAGCTGGAGCATGACCCCGCCGAGCCGGAGCACATCATGACCAAGTGGGGCGTGGGCTACTACCTCAAGGACTGAGCGGCGCACGGAAGGAAAACGAACGGGAGGAGGGGAGCGCCGTGCGGCGTGCGAGCTTACAGGTCAAATTCGGCCTGAGCTATATTCTGGTCATTGCGGCGGTGCTCGTTTTCATGAACACCTACCCTCTAATCGTGTCGGAAAACCTGGTCGTGCGCTCCAAGCAGACGACGCTGCAAAGCAGCGTGAGCGTGATGGTGACGGCGCTGAGTGGTCTGGAGGAGCTGAGCGAGGAGAACGTCGCCTCCGCGATGACGCTGGTGGAGGATACCGGCATTTCCCGCATTCTCGTCACGGACGCCGCGGGGCGCATCCTCTACGACACCCGCGAGACGGACGGCGCGGTGGGCCGCTACGGGCTTTACACCGAGATCGTGCAGGCGCTGCGGGGCTACGACGCCTTCTATGCCGACTTTACCGACGGCGCGTTCCGCAGCCGCGCGGCCTCGCCGGTCATCTACCGCAGCCAGACCATCGGCGCGGTCTATGCCTATGAGTACGACGTGGAGCAGGCGACGCTGCTGCTGACGCTGCAGAAGAATCTGCTGCGCATCTCGGCGGCGGTCGCGGGCTTTGTCGTGCTGCTGAGCCTGCTGCTCTCGCGGATACTCACGCGCCGCTTCGGCGTGCTGCTCGAGGCCATCCGCCGCGTGCGCGAGGGCGCGTACAGCTACCACGCCGAGATCGGCGGGCGCGACGAGATCAGCGAGATCGCCGAGGAGTTCAACAGCCTCTCCGACCGCTTGCAGACGACGGAGGAGGCGCGCCGCCGCTTCGTCTCCGACGCGAGCCACGAGCTGAAAACGCCGCTGGCCGGTATCCGCCTGCTCTCCGACTCGATTTTGCAGACCGAGGACATCGACGCCGCCACGGTGCGCGAGTTTGTCGGCGACATCGTGCAGGAGACCGACCGCCTGACGCGCATCACGGAAAATCTGCTGCGGCTCACGCGGCTCGACAGCGGCATCGTCGAGCCGGCGCAGAGCGTCGCGGTCGAGCCGGTCATCGAGCGCGTGGTGCGGATGCTGCGGCTGGTCGCCGACGAGAAGCGGGTCGAGCTGACCTATCTCGTCGAGCGGGAGCAGAGCGTGCGGGCCGGCGTGGACGACCTGCACCAGATCATTTATAACCTCACCGAGAACGCCATCAAATACAACCGCCCCGGCGGCTTCGTGCGCGTGACGCTCGGCGGCACGGAGGACGAATGCGTGCTGCGCGTGGAGGACAACGGCATCGGCATTCCCGAGGAGGATATGCCGCGCGTGTTCGACCGCTTCTACCGCGTGGACAAGATGCGCTCGCGCGCCGCGGGCGGCACGGGCCTTGGACTTTCCATTGTGGCGGACACCGTGCGCCGCCGCGGCGGCAGCATCGCTGTCAGCGCCCGCGTGGGCGGCGGCACCTGCTTCACGGTGCGGCTCCCCGCCGTGCGGAGGGAGGGGGAGACATGAGAAGAAAGACGTTCCTGTTCACGTTTCTCGTTCTTTCGCTGCTGCTCGCCGCCTGTGTGCGCGGCGGCGGGACGGAGGGAGAAAACAGCTATACGATCTACTACCCCGCCGCCGAGCTGCGCGACGTGCCGGGCGAGGATGCCATCGTTGCCCGCACCGTGCAGCTCCCGGACACCGACACGCTCACGCAGGAGGAGCTGGCGCAGCGATTGCTGGAGCGGCTTCTTGCCGACGCGCCGGATGCGGGCGTCCGCGCACCGATGCCGGGCGGGACAACGCTTCTGAGCCTGTCGGTCCTCGGCAACTGGGCGCGGGTGGACTTCTCGCGGCAGTATGCGCGCCTTGCGGGCATTGATCTGACGCTCGCCGATTACTGCGTGACGCTCACGCTCACGCAGCTCGACGGCGTGAACGCGGTGTCCATCACCTCGGGCGGGCGGGAGCTGCCGTACCGCGAGACGCAGACGCTTACGGCGGCGGATCCGCTGCTGTCGATGCGCGAGGACGCGCTGCGCCCCATCACCGTGTCGCTCTACTTCCTCGACCCGACGAGCGGCGCGCTGCGCGCGGAAAAGCGCGCGCTGGCGCTCTACGAGGGGCAGACGCGCGTGAACGCGCTGCTGGAGGCGCTCGCGCAGGGCCCTGAGAGCGACGCGCTCGCAGCCCTGCTGCCGGAGGAATTCACCGTGCTCTCCGCCCGCGTGGAGGAGGGGACGTGCTACCTCAATCTGCCCTCCGACGCCGATCTCGGCATCTCGCCGCGGCAGACGGTGGAGTCGCTGGTGCTCTCGCTCTGCTCGCTCGACACCGTCGAGCGCGTGCAGATCGTCGTGGACGGCGAGATCGCGGCGCAGCTGAACGGTGTGAACGTCGGCGAGCCGCTGACGCCATGAGAAAAGAAAGAACGCCGCACGGCCTGTGAGCCGTGCGGCGTTATCTTATCATCGGGAGTCCTCCCGCGTGGAGAGGCAGAAGGTCAGCAGCGAGGCCGCCGCGCTCACCGTGCCGAGCAGCAGCGCGGCCTGTATGCCGCTGCGGTCGAGGAGCCGTCCGCCGAGGAGATTGCCCAGCGCGCCGCCAAGTCCGCTGCCGGCGACATAGATGAGCGACTGTCCCTTGAGCTGGTCGCGTTCGGGGAGCGCCGCGGCGACGTAGTAGACCGTCGCGGGCGCGTAAACGGCGAACTGGAAGAACTGCATACAATGCCCGAGGTAGATGAGGGGCATTGAGCGGGCAAGGTAGAAAATAAGGAATTTCACGACCTCGGCTCCCGCCGCGAAGCGCAGGAAGAAGCCGGGCGAGAAGCGCTTTTGTAGCCGGGAGACCAGCGTCATCGCGGGCAGCTCCAGCACGGCGGAGATGGCAAGGCTCGTGCCCACGGCGCTCGCGGTCCCGCCGGCCTTGGCGACGAGGGCGTTCATATAGGTGTTGGAGATGGTGTGGGTGAGGAAAAAGAACATACAGCCGAGCAGGGTGAGCGCGAAGCGCGGGTGGCTGCGCAGCACGGCGGCGATGCTCCGGTGCTCCGCAGGGCGGTCCGCCGCTTCATCGGGGCGCTCCGGCAGGTGGAAGCCGGACATGGCGAGGAGCCCGCAGGCGGTCAGCGCGGCAAAGACCGGCAGGAGCAGCGTCGGCGCGTGGCGCTCGAGCACAAAGCCGAGGAGCAGCACCGCGGCGGCGTAGGAGACCGAGCCGACGCCGCGGCAGAAGCCGTAGACCACCGGGATGCCGCAGCGGTTCGCGTCCATCGCCATGGCGTTTTGAAACGGCGGGGTGGAGGAGAGGAACGCGCCGATGAGCGCAAAGCACGCGCCCAGCACGAACGGGCGCGGCAGCGGCACGAGCCATGCGAGCAGGCACAGCGCCGCGGCAAGCGAGAGCAGCGCCATCGCGCCGTGGCGGTTTTCGAGGCCGGGCCGCGCGTCGAGAAACGAGGAGACTGCGGGGGAGAGGAACACCGAGAGCAGCGTCGCGCACGAGGTCACGACGCCGACCTGCGCGCTCGCAAAGCCGTTGTATTCGAGCACGAGCGCGATAAAGGCCCAGAGCGAGCCGTAGGCGCCCCAGAACGAGGCGTGGATCACGGCGTAGCGCGTATTCATGGAAAGCCGCACGGCGGCGCCTCCTTTCCCAACAAAGCGGAATACAAGAAGTTTAACACTTTGTGATGCATTGTCAACGGTTTTTGTTGAGTTTTGCGCGCGCATAGGCTATACTGTAACATGAAAAAGAATGCGAACACGGAGGTTTTTGACGATGAAGCTGATGGTGCTGGACGGCAACTCGATCCTCAATCGCTCCTATTATGGCATCCGTCCCCTGACGACGAAGGACGGGTTTTACACGCAGGCCATTTATGGCTTTCTGGTCACGATGGCGCGGCTGGAGGACGAGGAGCGGCCCGACGCGGTGTGCGTGACCTTCGACCGGCGCGAGCCGACCTTCCGCCACCTGGAGTACGAGGGCTACAAGGCCCAGCGCAAGGGGGTGCCCGAGGAGCTGGCGATGCAGCTTCCGGTGATGAAAGAAGTGCTCGACGCGATGAACATTCCGCGCTACGAGCTGGCGGGCTACGAGGCGGACGATCTCATCGGCACCATCTCGCGCAAATGCGAGGCGGCGGGCTGGGACTGCGTGGCAGCGACGGGTGACAAGGATTCGCTTCAGCTCATCACGGAGCACACGACCGTCAAGCTCATCTCCACCCGCATGGGGCAGACCACCACGAAGCGCATGACGCCCGAGAGTTTTGCCGAGGAGTACGGCTTTGAGCCGATCCACATCATTGACCTCAAGGCGCTCATGGGCGACGCGAGCGACAACATCCCGGGCGTTCCCGGCATCGGCGAAAAGACGGCGATGGCGCTCGTCCAGAAGTACCGCAGCATCGACGAAATTTACCGTCTCCTGCCGGAGCTTGACGCCAAGCCCGGCGTCATCAAAAAACTGACTGAGGGCGAGGAAAGCGCACGGCAGAGCTATCACCTCGCGACCATCCTCACTGACGTGCCATTGGAGTTCACGCCGCAGGACAACCTGCGCAAAGCGCCGTCGGACGCGCTCTATCCGCTGCTCATGCATCTGGAGTTCCATAAGCTCATCGAGAAAATGGGGCTAAAGCCCGCGGCGGAGCCGCTCAGCGCCGCAGAGACGGTCGAATGCACCGTGACGGTCGAGACTGTGACGAGCACGGAAAGGGCGGAGGAATGTCTTGCACGCCTCCGCGCGGCGGACCATGTGACGGTGCTCGCGCTGCCCGACCTCTCCGGCGTGATCGTGGAGTGGGAGAAGAGCGAAAGGGAAACGCTGAGCGCGGAGTTTTTCTTCGACCGCTATTCCGGCGACTGGAACGCGCTGCTGCGCGCGCTGTTCTCTGCCGACATCAAAAAGGTCAGCCACAACGTCAAGGACCTCATGCACACACTGCTGGAAAACGGTTTGCCCGCCGAGGGCTTCGTGTTCGACACCGCGCTCGCCGCCTATCTCATCGACGCGACGGCGGGCAGGTATGACATCGCCTCGCTCTTTGCCGTCTACTTCCACACGCAGCTTGCCGCGCCCGCGCATCTGGAGCCGGGGGCGTTCGATCTGCTCGGCGATGTGAGAGCGGCGGAAACGGCGTTTCATATCTATACCTCCGCCGTCGGCTCGCTTTATAAGGAGCTTGTGCCACGCATCGAGGAGAGGCAGCTCCATGCGCTTTATTACGAGGTCGAGCTACCGCTCTGCCGCGTGCTCGCGGAGATGGAGCTTGCGGGCGTGCGCGTGGACGCGAAGGCGCTCGCGGATTTCGGCGCGGTGATGGACGCGGAGCTGAAAACGCTGGAGGAGCGCATTTACGAGGAGGCCGACGGGAGCTTCAACATCAACTCTCCCAAGCAGCTCGGCGAGGTGCTGTTCGACCGCCTCGGCCTGCCGCACGGCAAAAAGACGAAGACCGGCTGGTCCACGAACGCGGACGTGCTCGAAAAGCTGCGCTGGGAGCACCCTGTCGTCGCCGACGTGTTGCAGTACCGCCAGTACGCTAAGCTGAAATCGACCTACTGCGACGGGCTGCTGAAGGTCATCGGGCCGGACGGGCGCGTGCGCACGAGCTTCCAGATGACCGTGACCGCCACGGGGCGGCTCAGCTCTACCGAGCCGAATTTGCAGAATATCCCAACGCGCACGCCGCTCGGCAGCGAGCTGCGGCGGATGTTCGTGCCCGAGCGCGGCAATGTGCTCGTGGACGCGGACTACAGCCAGATCGAGCTGCGGCTGCTCGCCCACATCGCGGGCGACGAGACGATGCGGCAGGCGTTTTTGAGCGGGGAGGATATTCACACCGTCACCGCCTCGCAGGTGTTCGGCGTGCCGACGGAGGCGGTGACGAAGCAGATGCGCTCGCACGCGAAGGCGGTCAACTTCGGCATTGTCTACGGTATCTCCGCCTTTTCGCTCGCGCAGGACATCGGCGTGAGCGTTTACGAGGCGAAGGAGTATATTCAGAATTACCTCGACCGCTTTTCCGGCGTGCGCCGCTACATGACCGAGATCGTGGAAAGGGCGAAGGCGCAGGGCTACGTTGAAACTCTCATGCACCGCCGCCGCGACCTTCCCGAGCTGACCGCGAGCAATTTTGCCACCCGCTCGTTCGGCGAGCGCGTTGCGCTCAACATGCCCATTCAGGGCACGGCGGCGGACGTGATGAAGCTCGCCATGGTGCGCGTGCATGACCGTCTTAGACGCGAGGCACCGGAGGCGAAGCTGCTGCTGCAGGTCCACGACGAGCTGATCGTCGAGTGCCCCGAGGCGATGGCGGAGCAGGCGGCACGGCTCCTCACGGAGGAGATGGAGGGCGTGATGCAGCTCTCCGTGCCGCTGGTGGCGGAGGCGCACTGGGGCAAAAACTGGCTGGAGGCAAAGGGATGAACGGAAAAGTCATGCCGGTGCGGATCGTACCGATGAAAACGGAGCACCTCGACGCGGTGGCGGAGCTGGAGCGCAGCTGCTTCACCGTGCCGTGGTCGCGCAATGCGCTCGCCGAGGAGCTGGACAACGCGCTCTCGGCCTTTCTCGTTGCGCTGGATGAAAATGACCGCGTGGTTGGCTACGCGGGCTTGCAGGTCGTGCTCGACGAGGGCTACATCACGAACGTCGCCGTGCGGCCCGACTGCCGCCGCCGCGGCGTTGCGGGGAAGCTGCTTGATGTGTTCGAGCGCTTTGCCGAGGGCAATCACCTCGCATTTCTCTCGCTCGAGGTGCGCGCGAGCAACTACGCCGCCATCGCCCTCTACGGGCAGCACGGCTACCGCGGCGTGGGCCGCCGCAGGAATTACTATGAGCATCCCAAGGAGGATGCCGTCATCATGACACGGGAGTTTGGGGAGGCAGCGAAATGAAAATACTGGCTTTTGAATCCTCCTGCGACGAGACCGCGGTGGCGGTCGTCGAGGACGGGCGGCGCGTGCTCTCCGACGCCATCGCGTCGCAGGCGGATATGCACGCGCTCTACGGCGGCGTGGTGCCGGAGATCGCCTCGCGCAAGCACGTCGAGGCCATCGCCGCGCTGACGGACAAGGCGCTCGCGGACGCGGGCGTGACGAAGCGGGACATCGACGCGGTGGCGGTCACCTACGCGCCGGGCCTGATCGGCGCGGTGTTGGTGGGGCTGAGCTTCGCCAAGTCCGTCGCCTACGCGCTGGGCGTGCCGCTCATTCCTGTGCATCATATCCGCGGTCACATCGCTGCGAATTATCTGGCGTTCCCGGAGCTAGAGCCGCCGTTCATGGCACTGTGTATGTCCGGCGGCAACACGCTGCTCGTGGACGTGCGGGACTACACCGACCTTGTTCTCATCGGCGCGACGCGCGACGACGCGGCGGGCGAATGCTTCGACAAGGCTGCGCGCGTGCTCGGGATGCCCTATCCCGGCGGCAAGCCGATGGACGAGCTGGCGCAGCAGAGTGCGGGCGGGGTGTACGACCTGCCGCGCGCGAGCATCGAGGGACACCCGCTCGACATGAGTTTTTCCGGCCTCAAGACGGCGGTGGTCAATCTTGCCCACAACGCCGAGCAGAAGGGTGAGCCGCTCGACCGCGCGGCGCTCGCGCGGGACTTTACCTGCGCGGTGTCCGATGAGCTGGTGCCGCGCGCCATGCTGGCCGTGCGCACGTGCGGACGCAAAACGCTGGTCGCCGCCGGCGGCGTGGCCGCGAACACCATCCTCCGCGCCGACCTGATGGCGGCATGTGCGCACGAGGGCGTGAAGCTGTACCTCCCGCCGCTCCGGCTGTGCGGCGATAACGGTGCGATGATCGGCGCACAGGGCTACTATGAGTATTTGGCCGGCGCTCGCGCGGACCTGTCGCTCAACGCCTACGCCACCCGCGACATCGACGATGCGGTGGTCGCCTACCGTGCACAGGTGCGCGACATATTCGCTTGAGATGAATAAAAGCCGCAGACCTGTCAAGGCCTGCGGCTTTCCTTTTTGACGGAGCAAAATGAAATCCTGCAAAATAAAGGCATTATGGAAACAAACGGACGTTATTTGCAAATGAGAGAAGAAATATCATGCGTTATGTCAAATGGGTCATGTACCGGAGAGGAACGGGACATTTGACGCTGCGACTGTGCAGAATGTCTGAGAATCTTAGAAAACATAAGAAATCTAAGACACTCTAAGTCTGGGGATAAGTCTGTGGAAACTGTGGATAACTATTTGTAGAAAAGCATTATTGAAAAACTTATGTGAACTTGTCGAACAATCGCGCGAGAGCAGAGAGCGTGCCGGAAAAAGTCGGGAAAAGGAAGGCAAAGTACAGGTTTTCTCGATTTTTGACGAAGCGCGTCGGGCGACGTTTTGGGTTGCCAGCGCGGTTTGCGGGGCGCGGCCGCTGCCGGCGGGCCGTCCGAAATGCAAGAGAGCGAGCGCAAATACAAATGGTATTATTCACCGAAATGCACATTCAAAAATGAGAAGAAGGCAGGCTGGGAAAAAAGCTCACTTGCAAAGGTAACTTCCGGTTTGTAAGATTAAATTCAGGGAGCGTTCGCGAAATGCGGAAATTAACCTTACAAACTTTCGCTGAACCGATAATGTACAATAAGTTGCGCAAATTGAAAAGAACATAAAAGAAGACATAGTT
>ERZ808245.24-NODE-24-length-116476-cov-4.567114_pt1 | contig 116476 bp, 107 predicted proteins | sample MGYA00521243_ERZ808245 | MGnify/ENA primary metagenome ERZ808245 (study PRJEB31516, sample SAMN03275576) | gut metagenome | biome: mammalia-associated habitat; material: feces | host: Papio cynocephalus | place: Kenya | collected 2012-07-07 ... | reverse complement strand
AATTCGACACAGTTGCCGGTGAACTTTACCGATGACCCATTTGTCGCGTTGGAACACCAAGAAGAATTACAGCGCAAATATACCGGTGGCACAATGTTGCACCTGTATATGGGCGAACCTGTATCCAGTGGCGAAGCCGCCCAGAAAATCGTACGTACAATCTTTGAAAACTACAAGATTCCGTACATGACATTGACACCGACATTCTCGATTTGTCCAAAACACGGGTATTTGCCGGGGCGTCATGAGTTCTGTCCGAAATGCGACGCGGAAATCGCCGCAAATCAGAACTGTGAATGTAATCACGAATAAACAACACGCATTGCACAAGAAAGGAGGAAAATTATGCAGGCAGCCAGCAATCAGAGAACACCATGTGAAGTTTTTTCACGTTCAATGGGATTTATCAGACCAGTGTCCAATTTTAACATTGGTAAATACTCTGAATTTTGCGAAAGAAAAACGTTCACAGAGGCAAACAGTTTGACCACCGGTGCACGTCACAGTGAATTGTTAAAGAAGGCCGCATAATAAAATGTCTGACATTCAAATTGGGGGTTTGGTATCGTTTACAACAATTGATTACCCAGGGAAACTGGCCGCGGTGCTGTTCCTGCGCGGGTGTCCGTTGCGATGCGTGTACTGTTCAAATCCCCATTTGTTGAATGTTGGCGATGGCGAATACGACCCAGACAAGGTTTTTGATTGGTTACGTAATCGCGTCGGCAAATTAGAAGCCGTCGTCTTTTCCGGCGGCGAAGCATTGATGCAGGGGGACGCGGCGATTGATTATATGCGACGCGTTCGCGATTTGGGTTTCAAAATCGGCCTGCACACAAATGGTTTTTACCCTGAAAATTTGGCACGCGCCGCCGATACAGTTGACTGGATTGGTTTGGATTATAAGACCACGCGTGATAAATATGGTGCGTTGTCGGGTCAAAATATTGCCCACGACCGCATGATTCACAGTTTGGACATATGGCAGGCGACCGGCAAAGATTATGAGGTTCGCATTACATGTGATCCGCGATTTGTTTCAAAACTGGATTTAATGGAAATCACCCGCGATTTGCACAATCGTGGTGTGCAAAAAATTGCCATTCAGAAATACATTCCGCATTTCGAAGATAACGAACACGGCACAACACCCGCCCAGCGCAATCAGTTTTTTGATGACGCGAATTTGCGCGACACGATAAACGGGTTGTTTGCGTCTGTTATTTGGCGCGAATAACGCCCTGTTCCCAATTCAATAATTTTTCCTTGGTTGCGATCCCACCGGCATAGCCCGTCATTGTACCATGCGCGCCCACAACGCGATGGCATGGGACAATAATTGAAATTGGATTACGACCGACCGCACCGCCAACCGCCCGCGCGGATGCGCATCCGACACGACGCGCGATATCGGAATATGATGCGCGCGCACCATATGGAATTTCGCGCAATGCACGCCACACCGCACACTGAAATGCCGTGCCGCGTGGCGACAATTCAAAATCAACAGTTGGGCGGCCACCCGCAAAATAATCATCCAGCCAACGCGATGCGCGTTGCAATATCGCATTGTCGCCAAATGGAATATCCGACACATCGCCATGATAACGTTGCCCTGCAATCCACAGCCCCACCAGCGCATTATCAGATGCGACCAATGTCAATTTACCAATCGGCGATGCGTATTCTGATTTAACCAACATAATTTAATATACCCTTTCAATAGGTATATTATGTTTTTTACAGAAATCGTCAAGGAATCTGATAAACGCACGAATTTTTGGTGTATCAATCAATTTAGGACTGCACGCTGCAATCATACGATGTTCGTATTCAAAATCTATATTCGGTACACGCACCAGTTTTGGTGGCTGTTGCACCGTCCACGCCGGCAACAATCCGATACCGTCGCCGTCACGTATCAGGCGGAATATCAATCCAACCGAATCCGTTGTCGTATTCAGTTTACGTGCCCGCTTTGCAATGAATGAACATTCGGGCATATTCAAATATGACTGGTACATGCACAGGTCAAAGTTTTCCAACATATCGTCCATATCGCGTGGCACACCGTGGGTATCCAAATATTCCTGTGTTGTAAAGAAATATGCCGGTGTGCGCAGGCGGAACAACGTGCGCCCTGGGATTTGATAATTGGAATTTGAATCAACAAGCGCAACCTCTATATGCGACAAATTTTGTTGCCGATTTGTCAATAAATCCAAACGAATTTTTGGGTACAATGCATAGAACCGTGACAGTTCGCGCAAGATATAACTGCCAACCAAACCTTCGGCAATCATAACGGAAATATAACCGGTCAATTCACCTTCGGGGGTGGTCTGTTCTATTTTATTCAATGCGTTGCATATTGTCTCAATCGCAGAATAGATTTCTGGTGTTGCATTGGTTGGCAAACTGCCCATGGGCGTACGTTGCAATAACGTCGCATTCAGGCGCGTTTCCAAATCAGAAATCAATTTGGACATATTGGAATGTTTGATGCCGTTTTTATTCGCGGCGATTTGGATTTGACCCGTATCGATTACTTCTTTTAACGCTAACAGTTCTTTCAACAAGGTCACTCTGGTTTTTATAGTAGCCATCGCTATACCTTTTGATTAAAGAAAAAAAGACAACAAAAATACGTGAATATGATTGTTTATTCTTATTATACACGATTCTTTAATCGAAAAACAGCACAAAAGACAGATTTTTGAAAATATTTTTATTTTACAAAAATGTAATACCGCGTGCATTCGCGCGCGGTATTATTTACAGATTTTACAATTCATTTTGCTTGTTCGAAAAGTATTTGGTGAAATTGCTGACCGTTTCGCCGGTCGCTGCCAAAATTTTGGCTATACTGCCGGTTGATGGCCAACGCGGCTGACCGTATTTTGACCAACGCTTGCTCTTGTTAAAAATTGTTGGGTCAAGACCGCTGCGACGCGCCAATCCAGAACAGGACATTTTGTGCGCACTGGCAAAGCAATCGATTGCATACCATACATCACTGTGTGTCATTTGTTTTTTCACCTTTGTCTGTTTGTTGTTTTGTCTACATTCACAATATAAACCCAGTGGGGATTTTTCCGGCTATACTCCTTTTATATGTGATCATGTATAAATCGGGGCACGCAGCAAAAGGCGCAGAAATCTGGGAAAAATTCACAAAAACAGTAAAAAACGACGATTTTTTTCTTAGTAAAAAATTTTTCGATACGACATTTGTCCTGCGTTTTTGGGACAAATGTCTTTGACATTTTATTCCCAACCGATTCGTTTGGGTAAAAAAAACGGGGCAACGCCCCGTTTATTTATTTTATGCATTTATAATCTCAGTCACACGACGCGGTACGTCCGCGATGGCGATGCGTTCCTGACTCATGTCATCACGGTGACGCAGGGTAACTGTGCCATCTTCCATCGTCTGGTGATCAACGGTGATGCAAACTGGTGTACCGATTTCGTCATGACGACGATAGTTCTTACCAATGTTGCCAGAATTTTCCAATTCAATGCGGCCGATATGCAATGCACGTAACGCATTTTCAATATCGTTCGCGGTCTGAACCAATTCTGGAACATTACGCGCCAATGGAATAACCGCCGCCTTGACCGGTGCAAGTTTTGGTTTCAATTTCAGAACTGTGCGGGTCTTGCCATCTGGCAACTGCTCTTCGGTATATGCCTCTATCATAACGGCCAACATTGCGCGGTTCACGCCCATTGCGGTTTCAATGACGAATGGGATGAAACTTTCACCCGTCTGGGGATCAGAATACGCCAATTTAACCGTGCTGTCGTGGTTTTCCATAACATGCGCAGAAATATGAAATTCATTTTGCGCCTTGGTATGAGAACCCAAATCAAAGTCCTGACGGTTGTGGATGCCCTCAACCTCGTCAAAGCCATCTGGGAACGCGTATTCGATATCACCCGCGGCCTTGGCATAATGGGCCAATTTTTCGTGCGGTGTGAAACGCAATTTTTCCGCAGGAATGCCCAGTACATTTACCCACCATGCCATACGCGTTTTCTTCCATTCTTCGAAATATTTCGCATCATCGGCAGGATTGATAAAGTACTGCATTTCCGCCTGTTCAAATTCACGCATACGGAATACAAATCCACGTGGGGAAATTTCGTTACGGAACGCCTTGCCAATCTGGGCAATACCAAATGGCAATTTATGTGGGCATGCGTCCAATACGTTTTTGAAATTCACATACGTTGTGGTCGCTGTTTCTGGGCGCAGGTACGCATTGATTGCACCATCGGCGGTTGCCCCAATGGACAGCCCCATCATCAACTGGTACGCACGTGGGTCGGTTAAATCCGTGCTGCCACAATTATCGCACTTGGTTGGGTCTTTCATTTTATCCTGACGCATGCGTGCACCGCATTTCTTGCATTCAACCAATGGGTCAGAAAAACTGCCCTCGTGCCCTGAATATTTCCACATCAATCGGTTAGAAATCAATGCCGCATCCAGCCCCTCGATATCATTACGGGAATAAATCATGGCGTTCCACCATGCGTTCTTGATATTCTTCATCAATTCGACGCCGTATGGGCCGTAATCGTACGCACCACCCAAACCGCCATAGATTTCAGAACCTGTGAAAATAAAACCGCGCCGCTTGCACAATGCGACGATATCATTTACTGATTTTGCTGGCATTTTAATCCTCTATTTTTAACGCACCAATTATTATACTGTTTTTATGTATTTGCAACAAAAAGAAACGGGGCAAACGCCCCGTTTTATAACCCATGCACGATTACTGTACATCAGGGGCAATCGCCGCAACCGGACACACCGCCGCGCACGTACCGCACGAAATGCACTTTGCCGGATCAATCGCACATTTACCATCAGATGTGGTTGCAATCGCACACACCGGACACGCGCCCATGCATGTGTGACAGCCAATGCATTTAGATGGATCAATTTTATACGCCATTTTTCTTTCCTTTTTTGGTTTCTTAGTCGCGGTTAAACAAACTCAGCAAATACTGGAACATTGCCACGAACGAGATGTACAGGTGCAACGCGCCCAATACCGCCAACTGGTTTTTCTGGTGTTCGTCACCGCCCATTGCGTTGTATGCATACTTCAAATTCTGCATATCATACGCGGTGAACAATGCAAATACCAATACGCCAATCAGGCATACGACTGTGCCAAATGTACCGCCGATAATCGCCGGCCAAATGAATGACGCCAATCCAACCAAGATTAAACCAATCATACCCATGGTCAAGAACACGCCCAAGAATGACAGATTCTTGATGGTCTTGTAACCAAACAATGCCATGCATGCGAACATTACCGCCGCCAGTACAAACGCCGCGATAATTGTAATCGGGCTGTTATACAATGCGAACAGCAACAGAGGCGTCATCACGATACCTAATGTTGCGGCATAGATAAACAGAATTGCCGCCGCGGCCGCCGGTGACATTGAAAATGCACGCGCCTGTGCCCAGACGGACAGTCCCAGTCCACCAAACAACAAAATGTAATACAGTGGCGACATGCCGGTTTCTGTAAACATCATGTCAATCAGTGGCGTTACCATCGTGACAAACGATGCCAATGCCGTTACGCCAATCGCAGCAAACATCAGTGCGAATACGCGTTTCAGATACAATCCCATGCCGTTGTTACGTGTGGCGGCGGGCGATACCTGGTTTAATGATTTCTTTGCAATCATAACTTTCTCCTTGTTATTCACCGAATATATAATACAATGCCCCCGTAATTTCAAGGGATTTAAGATGGCAATAACAGTCAACCCAATTTCACCTGTTGCGTTTTCTGTCCTGGGCGTGGACATTCGTTGGTACGCGTTGGCGTATATTGCCGGATTCATTGCGGGGTATTATTTGTTCCGCCACCTGATGCGGCGCAGTGACAGCCAGATTAAATTAAACAAAGCGCAAATGGACGACCTGTTGACCGCGGTGATTTTTGGCGTGATTCTTGGGGGTCGGTTGGGGTACGTTTTGTTCTATAACCTGCCCTATTTTCTGGCGCACCCGTTACAGATATTTATGGTATGGAATGGCGGGATGAGTTTCCATGGCGGGCTGATTGGTGTAATCGTGGCAACGTTCTTGTATGCGCGCAAACTGCATCGCGCGCCGAACAGCGGTATCACGGGTGGCACAATGAATATCGCGCTGCGCATATTGGACTTGCTGGCCGTTGTGACGCCGATTGGATTTTTTTTCGGACGCATTGCGAACTTTATAAATATGGAGGTTATGGGTCGTCCAACCGATATGCCGTGGGGCGTCGTGTTTAACGGATATACCCAAATCCCATTGCACCCCAGTCCATTGTACGAGGCCACCGCCGAAGGCATCGTCTTGTTCATATTTATGTATTGCATGTATCGTTTCACGGGACTGCGTCGGCACGCGGGTGCGATTGGCGGGATGCTGGGGATGGCGTATGCCACCGCGCGCATATTCTGTGAACAGTTCCGTATGCCGGACGCACAGATTGGATTTTTAACGAATTGGGGGCTGACCATGGGCCAGTTACTGTCGGCGATAATGTTTGCCGCCGGCGCGACGCTGTTTGTCTGTGCAATGTGGGGGGACAAAACCAAAGGACAAATCAAATGATTCTGGATTATAAATTGCCCGATGTTTTGGTTGCGAACCTGACCGAACGCGGCGCGTGTGATAAATGTTGCTTTAACGGGTTCTTTCCGGCGTGTTTCAAATTGCAATGCGAAGCCCCTGATGGCAAAGTTGTGCACTGGACACTGGCACGCGGTGCAAATGCGTTTTATATACCCGACCTGTGGCGTGAATACGCGCGCACAGCCCCGAATTACACAAAAATGTGCGCTGCAAAAATCGCACAGGCGCAAAAAACGAAATAAGATTCAGATTTTACGGTTGCAAAGTATAAAAAAAATATATACAATGCGACCGCACTGAACAAAAGTGCCGGCAAACACCAGAAACCGTTTCGGATGGGTGGCAGAGCGGGACAATAGCGACGGTCTTGCTTATGAGTCAGCAAGGCAAGTGGAACGCCGCCGCGCGCGAACGAATGGTGAGCCCGCAACGCGGTGCGAACAAAACCGCAGGTTTGAAAGACCGGCGGATAAAATGAAACAGTTTCGGATGGGTGGCAGAGCGGTCGAATGCGACGGTCTTGAAAACCGCTGAAGGGGCAACTCTTCCGGGGGTTCGAATCCCTCCCCATCCGCCAGTAATAAAAATACCCCGTGCGGGGTGTTTTTTATTGATTTTGTCGTCTGGTTCTTGCAGAATTTTTATATAAATATTTCACATCATTTTTTTGGGTCTGACTGTGGAGGGAATACAATATGAGTAGAGATTTATACGATTTGCCGGTGGTGCGTTTGGGTAACGACAGAAATCCACGTCTTGTCATATTGTTATGGAATCCGGGTGGCAATCCGCAGTGGCCAAAACGATTGCCAGAGTACGCAATGCGCTCAGACGGCTGCTATGCCCCAACCGGTATGCCTTTGGACAGTTTGCAGGAATACAACGATTGGTGGGACGATTTTTGCGCTGCGTTCCGTGAACATGGTGTAAAAAATTCAGAGGTTCTGTTTCTGGAATACTATCCGTATCACACGGCATCATCGCGCGGTATTCCGCCAGAGGCGACGTGGCCCAAGGGCGCGCGTGACGCACGTGATGAAAACATCGCCATATTGCGTCAATGCATGGCGCGAAATGTACCGGTGTTCGGCTATTACCCCGCCCCATGGTTGCGCAAGGTCACAGAGTTGCGCACTTACACCCAGTTTCAAAAAAGCAATCGCGGTTGGAAAAAACAAAAGATTAAAGAGTTAGAGAATTTTTTAAGCACGTTATAAAGGGGGCGCAATATGCTGTGGGGTGCGATAGTTGGTGATATTGTCGGATCTATTTATGAATTTGATAATATCAGAACCAAGGATTTTCCATTATTTTCACCGTGTGGATTTATCACAGATGACACTTGTATGACCATCGCGGTGGCGGATGCGCTGTTGAAATGGCGGCGTGATGGTGGCGATCTGTCGGATTTGGCGCGCCGGTCTATGCGCACGATTGGCCGACAGTTCCCGGACAAGAGCTATGGATTCAGATTTGCACGTTGGCTGGATAGCTATGACAGCGAACCGTACGACAGTTGGGGCAACGGTGCCGCAATGCGCGTGTCGGCGGCTGGCTGGGTTGGCCGCAGTTTATCAGAGGTTAAACGCCTGTCGTACATGGTAACATCGGTCAGTCATGACCACATCGAGGCCATCAAAGGGGCCGAGGCAACCGCCGTTGCCGTATTTCTGGCACGCACCGGCCGTGACAAAGCCGAGATAGGTCGGCACATAATCAAAAACTACTATGGGGCGTGCTTACCGGTTTCTGAATTGCAAAAAAGTTATCGTTGGGATGCCTCGTGCCAAGGCACAGTCCCGCAGGCGTTGCAGTGCTTTATAGAATCCACCGATTTTGAAGACGCAATACGCAATGCAATTTCAATCGGTGGCGACAGTGACACGATTGCCGCCATTACGGGCGCAGTTGCCGGTGCGTACTATGGCGTGCCAGCCGACATACAGGCGACCGCCCGAAAATATGTACCAGACACATTACTTGAAATCGTAGACCGATTTGAGAATGCGGTTGCGTAGATATCGGAAATTCGCCATTTGTTTCAACCCGTGGTTGAATTTCGTTTTCATAAAACCACAAAAAATGATTACAGGGCGTTTTGAAATTCTTCCAGTGCGGTCAAGAAGCCGCGTCGTGATTCTGGATCTGTTATAACCTTGTTATCCAAGAAATAGAATTTTGCAAAATCTTCGTATGGTGGTGTCTTTTGCTCGGTAGCCAACATTGGTCGCCATGCGGCTAATAATTTTTTTACCGCATCGGTTGACAGGCCTAATGTTTCCATCCGGCGAATAATTCTGATTGGGCAAAACCACATGTTTTCAGCGTTCGTTTTGCGCCCTTGTTTAGGTTTCGCCGGAAAGAAGAACAATGGAATTGTTGTATTTAATGATGGAACAGGGCAATACACGGTTGCCGCGTGCGATGTTGTTTTTATTGAAAAACCTAAATCGGTCAAATCTTCTATAAATGTGTTGATTTGTTCGCGGGTAATATTTTTGTTATTCTCATCAAAATTTTTCACAACATCATCCAGTGACATTGGTGTCCCGGTTATGTGATGTTCAATCTGTGCGTCTTCATCTGATGTACATTCGTTTGAACTAAATTTGATATTGCCATTTTCAATACGAATAATACCACGTTCTATGATTTTCGTTTTGGTGGTCAGTTGCGGCACGACCAGGCGGCGGCCATCGCCCATGTCATAAACCTCTAACTCGCACAGGGCCAATCTGTGCATCATATCGGGTGACGATGTATTCATGTATTCTGCAATTTTTTCAACGCCACTGCGAATGCCATCGCCCACAATCATCAGCAAAAATTGCGCGGTGCGAATGTTGTTATTCACATTGTCTATGAAATCTGCTTGGTCATCGGCTGTTTTATATCCGGCGGCAACAATCGCATCAAACAGCGAACGTTTCGTTTTATTATATGCGCGGTATATGTTGTCCAGCGTCGTCCAGTCCCATTCGCGAACCTCTTTGGCATAGTCCAGAATTTGGCCCACAACTTCGCGGCGGGATTCTGGATTGTTCCACAGTTTAGTTTCAACAATAACCAGATATCCATCCTTGCTGATGTATAAATTATCAATACGACCAGAATTATTATCGTCTGTTTTAATGTGCACTTCGCGCGCAACGCAAATCAGCGGCGCAAATATCGGGGCGATTTCAGCGGTCGGCAAAATAGATGGCGTTTGTTCCAGTATGCGTTGCAGCCATTCTTCTTTGAATGCGCCGCCGGTCAGTGGAATCCTCCGCAGTTTTACGGCATCACCATTAGAATTGATTATAACTGGTTGCTTGCTGATTCTGTCTAACATGATTTGCGCCTATGATCGTTATTGTAAATGCGTTTTCTGAAACTTTGGTGTATTCAAAATTCCGGTCAGACCACGTTCTGTTGATACTTGATTTAATTCTATGTCACCCATGCTGCCACATCTGATTTCGGCAAATGTGCGTTCACCAGACCGTATATCAATCTCTTGTGAAACAGTATATTCTGTCGGAATTGCGGCACCTGCGTAATATACGCTGTGTTGTGCGGTTCCGGCAATATAATGTACACCCGGTGTCAGGTTTGCGCAAAAGTATTCGTTGCCCGTGCGAACATCGCCCATTATTGGGCCATAATCGGATGTGAATTTGAATGCCAGACGCTTGTTGCATAAATATTTATCCGCAACACGGGAAACGCATAGTTGGCCGTTATTTGTGCTGATTTGTGGCAACGTTTGCGCTATGTGTTGTTGCTCTGATTCTGTGATGGGTTGAATTGTGGTTGTGCATCCGACCAGTACGCATGCCAGTGGTATCAATAATGATTTTTTCATATTTGCCCCGTTTTATTCGTAATAAAAAGACCGTCAGGGTTTTGTTGACGGCCGGGGAGTTGATAAATCAGGTTATTATTGATTCTGTCACTTTCGGGCAAGCCCTGTTGTATAGCAAACAGCCCCCCGACCAAACATGGTCAGGGATAAATAACGATGCAAAATCACGGAAATATCGGCATAACGATGTTTCATTATTATTTCGCACCGAATAACCTGGGCTTATCACAGCCCCGAACCCAAATCCCTTTGGAGTTCAACACAGAGTATACAGTTAATAGACTCAAAAATCAAGTTTTATAAAAATATGGACAATATATTGAATTTTTGCATAATTAACCAAAGGAATTAAAGCGGAGATTCAATATGAACGCGATAGCTGAGTTGTTGACAGTTCCTGGAACGGTTGTTTCATTGGATGGCGATTGGGGTAGTGGGAAGACGTATTCTTGGGATAATAAAGACAAGCCTGAGTCAACTATTCGCGGACAATTAGAAAAAAACGGCAAAAAAACTATATATGTGTCTCTTTTTGGCAAAAAGTCTGTATCAGAATTAAAAAAAGAAATATTAAATTTATCTATAAATGCGAAAGGATGTTTGTTTCATTTTACACTGATTACAGTTTTAATCTTTTTTTTATCCATAATTATGGCAATATTTGCATTTCAGATTAGTTCTAATCATAGAACTTCTGTGTTAATTATCTCCATTGTACTGTCGGGGATTATAGTCGGTAAATTTTATGAACACATTTTAAAATTTTTTGCGCAGAAAACACTCGGATTTGATCACAATAATATAGATTTTAGTACGATATTAAACAATGATAATGTTGTTTTCTGCTTTGATGATTTGGAGCGGTTGTCCGAAAATTCTAATTTAGAAGAGTTTATGGGATTCTTTGAATTGTTATCTCGTCAAAAATTTTCTATGCTATTAATATATAATTCAAATCGTCAAATAGAAGAGCATGCAAAAAAATGGAAAGAGTTTAAAGAAAAGGTTGTTAAAGCATCTCTTCTACAGAAGACGGATGGTATTATCGATATAATGCTAAGGGATAAATATTTAACAACATTTGAACAACAGTTTATGCGTTCTATTTACGATTCTTTGCAAAGAGCCCAAGTTCAGTTAGAAGCATATGTGGAGCAAGAACGCAATTATGTCAATTCGTTAGCAAGTAATTTTCGTTTTTATAAAAAACTAATAGACTTCTTTAAACAGATTAAATCTATAACAAAATCTTACAAGAATTTAAATGAAAACGATATTGGTAATATGCTCATGTACGTTACTGTTATTGTGGTCCATAAAGAACTTGAGTTGCCCCTAAAAAATGCACCAACTAAGGACTTTTTATATAAATTCTTGTTTGGACGAGAACCAGTACCGAATAGCCAAACTGGTTTGAAGCATTTTGGAAGGATTTTTGTATCCGATCAATGGTATGGGCTGGTTGAGTTCCCAACAATATATGAATTCTTAAATTACGGACATTTCGATTATAAAGCATTTGAGCAAGAACATACAAGTGTATCAAATTCAGAACTGGAAATATATACTTTGTCATTAGAACATTGGTTACAATATAGAAAACCACAACAAATAGAAATAGTCAAAAATATTGAAAAATTACTTCAAAAAGGTTCTGCTTTTACATCTCTTGAAAACATGAGACAGGTTTTGACCAAGTATTCAGTATTCTGCTCCTATATAGAAAAAGATTTAGCTACATATGATGCAGATGTTCTAAGCCAAAATATAAAAGATTTTATCAATAACAACGAAGTGCCGTTAGACGAATATAGCGTTCATGAACAATCAGGTAGTTTGGTTTACATAACAAACGAAGAAACAGAGGAGTTTGTGAAAAATAAAAGATTTATAAATAGCATCTTTGAGAAAAGTTTATTAGAATATTGGATTAACAGGATAAAATCTACTACAAATATTGAAAACACTATACAAGGGGTTTTAAAAGGGAATCTGTCTTATTATAATCAATTATACTTATATGTGTTATTTAATGATGTTGACAGACAGCAGCAAATATTTAGATTAAGAGATACAAATTATTCAAAGTGGCAGGATATAACGAGTTTATTTAAGAGGCGTATTAACGAATATGATGAAAGTAGTGGTTTTATAAAAAGTATTAAAGATATGCTAAATGATACAAGAATTTCTAAAAAAGCATTCATTGATGCACTGACTGCAAATGTAAAGGAATTGGAGACTTTGCCTGGGGCCGGTTTAAGCGAACAGTATACCGTTAAAAATTTTATCTCTAATAAATAAATCTTTCTGACCATAGGAAATAATATTATGCATAAATTAGATTACAGAAACTCTTATGAATGGACTGGTTCTTTTTGGTTTCCGGACGCACAAGAAAACAAATTCGCTGGTAAATTAGCTTATACACCAGAGCAAGGAATAACGCTATTTATCTTTAATATGTCCAATATTCGTCTTGGAGACAAACAAAAGCTTATAATGCACGGAATAATCAGGCATGAGAATAATACTGTCCCTGTGACTTTAGTGGAATTATTTTTTCAAAGCCCAGCTTTGAATATATCGGCTGTGTCTTCCGAGAGTGTAAAGGGGACAGTTCGCGTGTTATTAATGGATTGTTTATTGGATAAATTTTCAGTGAGCGGTCTATACATGGATTATGATGACAATTTTTATCAATTTTTATTTCGTGAAAAGACGATAAGTGCGGTTACTAGATTTTTGGATAAACCTGCAATAATTCAAAAGTACAAATTGTTTCTTACAATCGTTAATGCACGCGCACAGACAATTTACTCTCCTGATGATTTTGATGATATTATTTGTGCGTTTTCAAATAATCCTAAAAGGGTCATTAAAAAATTTAAAACTTATGTTGAACCGTTTTTAGAAGAATGTAAATATAGCTTATTAAAGCGTTTAGAAACTAATATTGGTATTTATATCAAGTTAGGTTATAAAAAGTTGTCTTTTTATAGAGAGTTTGAACGAATTTGGCGTCTTTATATGGAGATTTTATTAGATTATAAAATAAATATTAATTATTGTTGGATTAGTGTGCAAAATAAATTGACACGATACAATAAGTTGTGTCCTGCGTTGCTGGAAGATTTTAAGCCAACAAACACGCGTGACAATAAAAAAATGTCTCATGCATTTATGCCAATCAATTTAAAAGCTTTTGCACTCAATGATGGGCTGGGGACTTTAAATGTCTCTATAAACAAGTGGTTTGATATTTATAAGAAGCCGGGTTGGAATAATTTGATAGATGGTATTAAAGATATTATATATCGTGAACATGCTTTAATTAGGCAAAGAGATTTTGTAATGCTGATATCTTACATTGAAACTTTACAAAATTTACAGGGAGTTCCAAAGAGTAATGACATAGATAGGTTTGTAACAAAAAATTTGTCATCAAAATGGATTAGAAAGTTAAATCGATTATTAGAGTATAAAATTGTACAAGATAAAAATTTGGGAAATTGTTTATGTCAAGTTCGTAATGCAATGGTTCACCCAAAATCACAAAATAAAAATAAAGGTAAGTATTATAAAATAGCGAATAATGAAGTAAAACTACAAAACATATACGGTATATTGGCAGGAGCGTTTATTAAAGCTTTTATAAAAGAAATTTATGATGTTTCGGATGCTGCTATAGAGAAATATGCGGATTCTTTCATTAGCACTAGTTCTTCATACCAATATATTAAATATACTAAATAACATGACGTTTCCTTCTTAGTTATAGTCTTTGAGTCCCTGTAATTATTTTAAGGGCTGGTTGGTTGCCCGTGGATGGAAAAGTGCAGTTACGGCAGAAATCGGAAAAATACTATGTTAAGTCGTTAATGATTGGGGCTTACAAACTGAAAATTCCGAAGTACAACCGCGCTTTGCGGGAATAAAGAAAAATAATTTTGTTACTTTCGTGTTTGTATCTTATAATTCATAAACTGCTGGTGGCAAGCATGTAGGCAGTGCCCCGTTGAAATACTTTCCTCATTTGTTTTAAGGCACTATATGTGATATAATTCATCTTGAATCAACCGGGGGACCGGCGAATTCGGGCCGTAGAAAAGCCCAATATTGCACGGTGCAGTTTGTGCCGTAATCTGGTATTGGTGCCAATTGCACCGTTATACCCTGACCAATGGTCGGGGAGCCGTCTGTTATAAAATAGGAGTATTCCGAAGACAGCCGGGGTCATTTGCAATATTGATTTTTCTAACTCTCCCGACCGCCAGATTCCCTTTGGCGGTTTTTTGCTATGGGAGAATGAGAGAATGGCACAATCACTAGTAGCACAAATGCGTAATGCGCGACGTGAGGAAGAAGTCAAGGACATATTCCAGAACTATTTCAATTTAGGTAATGTTGGCTTGGGGGCAATAGATCTGTCGTTGCCATATATCTATTTCGAGGCTAAACATGAAAACACAGATATATACCGTATGCTAGCGCAGTTGGTGCTGACCATTCATCGCGATGCAGATAAAATTGATTTCCCTGAATACATCGGCGGATTTGATAATGTTAAATGTGGTTTTGTAGAATTTGACCCGCTTTATCAGGCATTAAGCACAGCCAGCGATATGAACTGGTTACAAACGCCCAGTGCGGTAGATAATAGAACAATTGATTTGGTGCGCAGGTTTGCTGAAGGTAAGGTGTCTTTGTATCAGTATGAGACAGATGCCAAAGAATTAAAATCAGCGTTATCAAAAATTATCGCCGGACGCGGCCTGCGTGGACAAATATTACAAAAGAAAATAAACGCTAATAATTTTGTGTCTGTGTTTATGAAATGGCAAAAAGAATTGGGAAACAATATCCGTGACATTGATAGCGATTATAATAAAAGGGCTGGTATAACACCGGGGGATTTTTATCTGGCCGACCTGTTGTCAGAAGACAACGAAGCAATCCCAGAGCTAGACAAACTAAAAATACTGCGCAGTGGTAACGCTTATAAATCAAATGTAAAGATAGACGGGCGCCTGTTTACAACGGATTATACAATTATAAACCCGGACCGACACAATCAATTTTGGAACAAGTATCGTCGTCCACCCAAACGTGAATATTGGCAGATAATTCAAGAACGCCGCGATTTATTAGTGCCCACAAAGGTGCGTGAAATAACAGGTGCATTTTTCACCCCACAAATCTGGGTTGAAAAATCCCAAGAATATATGGCTGCCGCATTTGGGGACGATTTCAAAGATATGTATATTTGGGATTGTGCAGCGGGCACGGGAAACCTGTTGGTCGGTCTGCCCCAGGAAAAACGAAATATATTTGCCAGTACGCTGATGGAGCCGGATGTTGAAATAATGCGTCAAAACAGCAATCTGTTTGAAAATCAGGTTTTTCAGTTTGACTTCTTGAATGATGATTTTAAGCCCGTACGTGATGGTGGGAAAATGCCAGACCGATTGTATGACATTATCCAAGATCCAGAAGAACAAAAGAAACTGATAATTTATATCAATCCCCCGTATGGCGAATGTGGTCGTGCCCACAAAGGTGAAGCAGAAAATAAAAGCGGTATTTCTAATAGCAATAAAATGTATGATCAATTTGGGCACTTAGGGCGTGCATTACGTGAATTGTTTTCTTTATTCATTATGCGGGTTCACGATCAAATTCCGCATTCTATGCTGACACTATTTTCAAAATTGAAGATAGTATCTGCACCGAACTTTACGGTATTTCGTGAATTTTTTCGGGCAGAATATATTGGGGGATTTGTCGTTCGCGCAAATACATTTGATAATGTAAAAGGGCAATTTCCAATTGCGTTTACAATGTGGAATCTGAACAATAAACAACCGATAACCAATATTACGTGTAATATATTGGAAAATAACAGAGAGTTAAACGGTCGTAAAAAGTTCTTTGCGTATAATACAGGCACTAAATTTTTAAATGATTGGATTGATGAATTTCAATTTCCAAACGATATTATCGGATGCTTGAATTGTAAATTAAACGATTTTCAGAATACCAATATGGTCTTTATTGCTACAGCTAGGCAACATATGACTGCTGGCAGCAAATTTTTGAAAATTACAATAAATAATTTAATAGAAGCGGCAATATATTTGGCAATTCGTCATGCAATTCCGTCAACGTGGTTAAATGATCGTGACCAGTTTTTGTATCCCATATCTCGGCCCATAACCGATACGGATAATTTGTTGGAAGCACGCCAGGAATTTTTATATGAATCCGACGATGAATTTAAGAATAATTGTCTGATTTACACTCTGTTCCATACACAAAACCGTATCAGCAGTAATGACGGTACAAATCATTGGATTCCATTTACCGAAGATGCCGTTGGGTGCGCATCCGCATTTGACAGTAATTTTATGTCGCGTCTTCTGGCATCGCGCAATATTCCAGCGGATTTGTCGCCCACTGCGCTGGGGGTATATAATGCGGGACTGGCCATATGGCGGTATTATCATACGCGTGGGGCTAATACCAATGCATCGCTGTATGATATCAAGGAATTTTTCAAGGGGCGCAAAGATAATGGTAAAATGAATAACAAATCCGATGACGCGGAATTCAACCGTTTGGAATCAGAACTAACCGCCGCCATGCGTGAACTGGCTACAGAAATAGAGCCTAAAATATACGAATATGGCTTCCTACGACAATAATACGGGGAATAGAGCTGTACACTGGTATAGCGGCGCGTTTTAAAATGCGACAGGATAATTGCTAGAACATTGTGCATACCCATGTCGCGGGCCGCCGCCACACGACCGTGGCCGGCGATGCTTTCCAGGTTTTCGTCCAACAGCACCGGGTTAATAAACCCAAATTTGCGAATGGATTCGCGTATCTTGGCGATTTGCACCCGGTTATGCAGCTTTGGGGTGTTTTTATACTCCCGTATCCGGGCGATTTCTATGTTTAAGTTGTTCAGAAAACACTCCTTATAAGTTTTTTTATTGGCCCTAAAAATTTTTAGGGACCCCTATATATAAGGGAAAATGAAAGTTTACTCGTGGCACAGCCTTGAAAAACGCTTCCCTTCTATATAGGCGATTTGAAAATTAATGAGTTGGTAATCGTGTAAAAACAAATTGTTATGTAAAGTCAAACTGATGTTATAATAAAGCATGAAATTATATGGTATGTCTTGAAAATATTCGGATTTTCCCTATATCAATTTTAATAAAAAAAGGACAAAAATGGCTTAAATCAGTTTGTTTGTAAAAACCAGTGGAAAAAATATATGCTATCAAGCATGCTACCTGCTGATAGAGGAAAAGATTAATATGTTAGATCAATCATTTTCTGTAAAAAATTTTAGAGAGATATACGATATAGAAAATCGTAAAGGTATTTATTTAGAAAATATATTTGATGAGCTTGTAGAAGTGCGTAAAATTACTGAAGCTATAAAACAAGCTAGACTAAGCATAAAAAACGCAAAAACAAAAGCAGGAAAAAAGGCTGTTTATGATGTGATAAAAGAGTATAAGAATAATAAAAATCTCAAATTAAACGAATGTTTCTTAGAGATAGAGAAACAAATACAGTCTGGCTCATTTCGGGCGATATTAGAGAAAGGTCCGATTGTTCATGAGAAACAAACATATGTTTTTAAGAAATCATTAGTAAGTTTTTGTGCTTCAAAACAAACTCAGATAAATCTTAGTAAGATTTTCAAGGTTAATCCCGCTAGTAGAAACAATATATTAGCTCAACTAAGAGCAATACTGGAAGATAGACTGCCTAAAATTATTATAAGAACAGATGTTTCTAGTTTTTATGAAGACATACCACACTCTGACTTATTGGATATTATATGCTCAAATAAATTGTTGAGTGTTAGCTCAAAAAAATATATTCGCCAAGTTATTAAAAATTATAGCACGCTTTGTGGTGGGGTAAATAAAGGAGTTCCAAGAGGAATAGGGGTTAGTGCTTATTTATCTGAAATTTATATGTCTAAATTGGACGAGTTAGTCAAAAATACACCAAATCTAGGTTATTATGCTAGATATGTTGACGATATTGTATTAGTGTTTTATCCAGATAAAAATATGCAAGAAGCAGATAGTCTTTCCAAAATACAAGACGTTTTTGGAAGAATGAATTTAAAAATGAACATGGATAAAACCAAAGGCATTTTTCTGCAAAAAGATACAGGAGATAAATTGTTTGAATTTTTGGGATATAAGATAACAGTATCAATATCAAATCGCGTGCCAAAATTCGAATTGTCTGATAAAAAAACTAAAAAGCTTAAAGAACGTATACGTAAAGCTTTTGATATGTATCGTCGTACAAAAAATAAACGTGTGGCTCGACACTGCTTGTATCATCGTATTCGATTCCTGACTTCTAATACTAGGCTGCTCAACAACAAAAATAATATAGTGGTTGGTATATATTATTCAAATAGATTTATAACAAAAGGTGAATGTTTACGTGGCTTGGATGCATACCTTAATTATTGTATATTGAAAGTAAATGATGTTGTGTTGGCAAAACGCTTGAGTATATTTTCTTTTGAAAAAGGTTGGACTGAGAGGGTCTATCATAAATATTCAGCAAATAAGTTAAAACAAATAACAAAAATATGGCGCTATGATGAGAACTGCTAAAATAAAATTGGATAAAAATAGGGTGTTGCTATCCGATGTTTTACCATATGAATTGCCTATTATATTTTCAAATAGGCATTTCTTGCGTTTTATTAAAGAATATAACTTTCAGATTGTACAAAACATGCTTTGTTGGAGAGGTGATACTTCAGATGCTTTTGATAGTTTTATTAAATTGTTACTTGGGGTGAATGGGAAAATAATTCGTCAGGGGGATAATAAATGTATAACGTTAGACAAAAATTTTGTAAAAATCCCGTTTCAATATAAGATTTTGCATAAAGTAGATAGCTTTAGGAAGCTCACAGTTATTCATCCTTTTAATCAATTACAAATAATAGCTTTTTACGAGCAGTATAAAGAACTTATGCTATACTATTGTGGTCAAAGCACATTTTCTATTAGATTCCCACATTGTATTGCGAGATATATGTTTTATAAAGATACATTACATCAATCTAAATTATCGAATGAGGAATTGGGAATAGAACAATATGATGAAGAGTATGAGCAATTAAAGTCTTTCTTTGTGTATGAAAAATATAGTAATATACATAAGTTTTATGACGATTTTTTATTTAACAGATGTGAGAAAAAATATAACTATCTTATAAAGCTGGACATATCTAGGTGCTTTGACAGTATTTATACACATTCTATTACGTGGGCATTGTATGGTAAAGATTATACGAAATCTAATAATTTTGCCAAGACAAGTTTTGGGGCTGAATTCGATAAATTAATGCAAAATTTAAATTATCAAGAAACACATGGCATTGTTATCGGGCCAGAATTTTCTAGAATTTTTGCGGAAATTATATTGCAGAGAATAGATGTTGAGCTGAAAAACAATCTAATAAAAAATGGTATTTACGAGAAACAACATTATGAAATGTTCAGATATGTTGATGATTTTTTTGTGTTTTTCAATGATGATAACGAGAAAAATACCATATTTTCCGAATTGCAACAGATTTTATCAAAGTATAATTTATATTTAAATGAATCAAAAAAAGAAGAATATAATAAACCTATAATTACAAATATTAGTGTTGCTAAAAATAAAATTAGGAAATTATTAGAGGCTTCGTTTCTTTATGAAATTTCTGAACAAACTGTTTCTGGAAGATTGGTCAAGCAGGGTAAAATAAGTATAAACGCAAAAAAAATCATTACGGATTTTAAAGTAATTATTAAAGAAACAAATGTTGATTATAAAGATGTATTAAACTATACGTTAGCAATTACTGAAACAAAATTACGAGAGCTTATAGATGTTTTCCTAGTGCCGTGTAAGGACGCGGATACGGACCGTCGCATGTTTCTAGCGTTGGAAAATATTATTGAAGTGCTTGTTTTTATATATTCTATGTCTCCACGTGTGAATACTTCGATTAGACTGGCTAGAATTCTCAAAATGATTGTTGGTTTTTATAGACGTAAGGGCTCCAATAAAAATTATAAAATTGCTATTTTTGAGCAAATTTATAATGAATTAACTATTGTGTTAAAGAAAAATAGACCTGGTGAATATTTTCAGATAGAGACCTCTTATTTATTGTTGTTATTGCAGGATTTAGGTAAAAGTTTTGATTTCTCTGAAGGAGATTTAGCATCATATTTTAGAATAGATAAACCTGATGAAGGTGAATTTAAACAAAATTATCAATTGAATTATTTATCGTTAATGGTTTTATTGTTTTATACTAATGGTAAAAAGAAATATAGTAATCTTATTAACTTTGTAATAAATGAAATAAGGTGTAGACTTCTAAATCAAAAATGCAGTTTTGCTGATGCTGAAAACGTATTCTTATTTCTAGATACTTTGGCCTGTCCGTATGTTTCGGATGATGTAAAGCGAGAAATCTTGACACATAATAATATCAATGGTAAGGTTACGCAGGACGAAATATTAAATATGTTCACATGTTGGTTTGTTGATTGGCAGGGATTTAATCTAAAAAAAGAGTTAGATTATAAACGAGGACAAGAGGTATATTGAGTTTGCGCAACGCAGAAATCCGTTAAGGGCCGATGGCGGCCACACACAGCGCAAATTTGTTGGTCATGTGATGGCTTGCAAATAGGGGTATAATTTTTCTGTGGGTTATATTCTTAGGGAATGTAGCAATACATTCCCTTTTTTGTTAATCTTGGCAATTGAATTGATGTGTCGTAAATATTATATTTTGCTACTCTTACCTTTGAAACTATAATCTGTTCCATATCTTACCGCATCTTGTTTGTGTGCATTCCAGTGAGATTGCTGGTTTGCAAATACGTGTAGATTAGATGGATTATTATTTTGCTTATTTCGGTCTATATGGTGTACGACTTCACCAGGTCGTAACCGGTCGGCCCAGTTTTATTTCCGCCATATGTCTGTGAACTAATGTACCAGTATCATTGTAAACACGATAGCCATTATTATTGACATGTGTTTTGGGCATTCTGTCATAAGACTTATAACAATGTCTCATTTTATTTGTCCTCCGTCGTTTGGACTGGTATCAAGTCCCATGAATGACCATCGCAGTCTGGCCAATGTTTACACACTTCCTGTATCTCCGTATCGGGAGCGTCTTTTGGTTTTATCAATTTAGTTTCATTTGATAAGAAACGTTTGCCACAGTGTATACATTCTAGCATAACAGGATGTTCAGCTGAGTTCGCTTTTTGTTTCACTTCTTTATAAACAATTGGTTCTGGATCGGCAAGAACATTAACTGGCACATTTTCCTGACCTTCGCCTTTGATATAATATTTAGCCAGTTCTAATCTAGTTTCGTCATCAAACGTAGTGCCTGCATTATCTTCTGCTTCGCCCATGAAGAATTCATAATCTTCTATTTTTAATGGGTCATAGTTATCCAATGTGAAACACCATAGTTTAATTTTCGCGATTTCTAATTGTGTATCAGAGGCTTTTAATAGATCTGCCCAACTTTTGAAGTCCAGAATTGTGGCTATAAGATGTTGAGCTTTCATCAATGAAAACTCAAAGTCTGGTTCGTCATCAAAGATATCAAAATCAAGGAAAATTTGTGTAATATCATAGTACTTTGGAGAGTATTCGTATATGTCGCCAGCATCGGACAATCTCCGCGTTTTATAATCTTGATAGAGATTTTTAGCTTGTTTTTTAAAGTATTCAATGTTGTTTCCTTTCATAATATAATCCTTTACCGCATCGCGGTGTTGTCCAAGTTCATTATCTAAATAGTATTTTGGCGTTCGTAATCTGTGGTTTTAGATAACAAGCTCGGAGGGTTATATTATCTAAGTTGTTGGATGAATGAAGATTCTTTACACGAACGAGCTAGCTTACCAACAAGCATACTCGTAGTATAATACAATTTGAAACGAAAATCAAGAGTGATAAATTACATTACAAATGTGCAATCTCAATGTTGAGGAAGTGCTCCGCAATGTATTCAGAGGCGAGGCGGCGGTGGCATTGTGTGGCACTTTTCTCGGTACATAAAAGGCAGATGCGGTCAAGGTTAGCCGGGGAAAGTCCCTCGGTCGGGTGGCGTGTAGCCAATAATTCGCGGTACATTCGTTCATAATCAGGCCAGGTAATATGGCCGTCTTTGTAACCAGCCAAAATTTCTGATGTTGGGGCGAATTCTGGATGGTATTCATATCGCGGCCCCAGTGTCGCCGCCAAACGGTCGCCGCTGTAAAATGGTACGTGCGTACTGATGCGCCATTGGCGTATATCCCAGATCGTGCGCACGCGCACAGCGTTTAGCACATCCATAAACGCGTCCGGGCTTTTAACACTAAAACCAATTGTGAATATCTTTGGCATATCGTCACCATTATGCCGGGTGTTGCGCCAATAATCAACCGTCAATCGTGCCTAAATTTTCCCAGATAGTTACCTAATCTTACCTAATTGTTACCTAAATATTACCTAATTATTTGGTGGGGTTCCCAAATAATACACGATATCGCTAATAATAGTGGCTTTTTGTGGAATTTCTATCTATAATCAAGGCATGGTAAAGGCAACTGATTTTGTTAGCGAATACAAGACCGTGGGTGATCCGGGCAAGCAGGAAAAAGCTCGCAACTGGGACATTGCCATCGGTCTGCAACGTGTCGATGGGCTGACCCCGTCACGATACTTGTACCAGGTGGCGCGCGATAATATCGATGGTAAAATCACCCACGCCGATGTTGCCAAAAGCCTGCATAAATACTATCAAACCGACGATGGACGGGCCCAGGCACCCGATACGATGGAGGCGGATCAGGTTTCCAATCGTATTGCCGAACTGTTGGGGAATCCGTCATTTACCTTTGCGCCGACAACATTGTTAAGCATTCATGAATATCTGTTTCGCGACAGCCTGCCGGATGAATGGGTTGGGCGCATTCGCGACAAGGATATTACAAAGCCAGAAAGCGCATTAAATGGCGATACGGTGCGTTATGCATGGCACGCCGATATTGAAAAGACATTGGAATACGATTTTGACCGTGAACGGCGATTTAGTTATGCGGGGCTGACCCCGCGTGCCCAGGCACACCATATAGCCGAATTTATATCCGGCATCTGGCAGATTCATCCGTTTCGTGCGGGGAACACCCGCACCACGGCTGTGTTTGCAATTAAATATCTGCGCAGCAAAGGAGTTATGGCCGACAATGAACTGTTCAAAAATAATGCCGAATATTTCCGCAATGCGCTGGTTCGTGCCAATTACGAAAATGTAAATACTGGCGTTTCGCGCACGATGGACTATTTGCATCGGTTCTTTGGTAACCTGTTGCTGGGCGAAAATAACGTGCTGGATGCAGGCGATACGCATATAAATATCGCTAATAAAAACACAAAAATTAGCGATATAATTAGCGATAAGTTGGATAAAACAACCAAGGTGTTTTTAGACACGATTATGCCAATATTACAAAAAGATAGCGATATTAATGCCGCCACGGCCATGGAATTGACAGGCAAATCAGCCCAGCGTGTGCGCCAACTGTTTGCTTCATTGGTTGCATCAGGTGTGTTGGTTGCCGTGGGGCAAAACAAAGGTCGCCGTTATCGGTTGGCGATTGTCAAATAGTTTTCAAATAATTAGCGATAAAGGGTGTAGATACCCTGGCGGGGGCGGGTTGGAATTGTTCCCTGATATGCTGGGGTGAAATCCCTGTTCCTAATATAAAAATTCCCTGTTGTTTTTGTGGGAAATTTTGTGAAAGTCCCGGGAATTGGGCGCGGCGGGTAAAAACGGGGGCACCGAAATGTGCAAAATTCCCTGATAATCCCTGTATTTTGTTGTATGGTGTTCGCCGTAGAATCTTGCCACGGTGTCAAAACACCTTGGATTAAACATATATTTTCATATCAAAAATCTACGCTTCCAAACGCACTATTTTTACAAAGGCATTGAAACCCTTTATATTGTCTATTAGTGATATAATATTATTTAATGTTACCTTGCTGAAGAATGGAAGACAATCTGAATTTCTTTTTGATTTTTTTTGTAATATCGCAAAAATAATATTACAATCCCTATCTCCAAATTTAAAATCTTGTATAGTTTTTCGGATTTTTGTGGTAACAGCTTCTCTAAACTTTTCATCATTTCTTAATAAGGTAGCAGATACATACCCTTGATTAAACAAATGGCTCAATACTGCCGACCCCGCGTAGTTTTTTACGTGTATAATATTTGAATTTTTGACATCAAAAACATCGCAAAACTCAACCCGGCTGCCCCCGCCACCAATAAAAACATTGTTAGCATCCATACATATCGCACTCGGTATTTTTTTAGCCAAGGCCTCGTTGTAATCCCGTTCAGAGAGAAACTTAGTTTCAATCCATGGTATCTGCGGAGCATCTTTACCTAATATCTTTTTATAAGATTCATTTATATAAGTTTCAAAATCAGTATCAATTTCATACCAGTTTGAATTAATATACATATAAGTATGGGCATCAACATCAATTTCTGCGTACAAACATTGCAATGCACTCCATTCATATTTTTTCTCTCCATTAGCATCTACTGCTTGCACCCGTATTTTTTGCAGAACTTCCATACTCAAATCCTGCCCTAAATCGCTCAGAGATATATTTTGTACCTCTTTATCATTATTTATTTTTTTATACTTAAAACCTTTAATCTCTTCCCATTGTATTATTTCTGGTACAGCAATCCAAATTTTATCATCTAAGTCATCATAATATTTTAGTTGAGCATCTAATTCCGCATTTAATATTGGAATAATTGCATCCTTTTTTGAAATTCTCTTAATATTATCAATCCAGCCAAAACCCTTTTCTTTGTATTTCCCAGATATAGAATACTCATACAATTTTTTCAAAAATTCGTCTATGGATTGAGCATCAAATCTTACACTTGCAGCAATAGAATCCTTACCTGTGATATTAGCCCCAAACAACTCGTATAATTCTGGTGTATTGCCCTTGTGTATTTCGCCTGTTATACCCATTAAAATATCGGTTTCTACATTCAAAGAAAAATCTTGTAGTTCACTGGATTTTGTAATCTGTTCTGATTTGTGCTTTGGGACACTTGAAATATTATGTGTATCTACTTTCTTGATATTCTTTTCATCTATAATATTTAGAACAGTTTTTAATCCAAAATTGGGAACTATTGTGCTTTTGTCTAATAAATGATGCCCCGCGCCAAATCCCATAGCAAAAAATCTTTCTTGGCCATCAATCTTTATAGACTTTATATAAACCGCCTGTGAAGACGCGGCCTTGAAAAGGTTTCTTATTTTATCATCATCGTAGAAAAAATCTTTAACCCAAGCTGGGCTCACTGTCGGCTTATCTTTATAAAATAATGTACCGCCGTACAGTTCACAAGATTTTACTTTTTCTTTTATAATATCTGCCTTATCAATACCATCTTTAATACAGTATGCAGTTACTTTATTAGCTTTTGCCATCGCCTAGCCCCATATTATTTTTGTCGTCACACATTAGTAATACACATACTAGGAACAAAATCAACAACCTATTGTAATTACTATACTTTTAGGAAATTTTTCCCAGTATTTTTAGTTATAGTCGTTGGGGTACGTGATTTTTGGTTATAGCATCACTGGGCGCATTACGGCATGGCACGTATTTTTTTCATGCAAGCGTGTTTTTACAGGCCACAATTCAACCACAGGTTGCACACGCACGTAAATTCTATTTATTTTTCAAACACCCAGAAACGCCACATAAAATTCGCGTACTACGCGATTTTATATAAACATTCGACCATAAGTTACCAGAGTGTTTTAGAAACAAAAAAATCAACCCATGCTAGAATTTACATCAAGTTTTATAAAGCACACAGGATATTTTCTAATTTTACACGATTTATACACTTATAGCACACGGACAATAAACAGCCAAAAACCAACCAACATTTCAACCACAGGTTGAATTATACATGTTTTTCTATCGTCCCTACAAAAGCAGTCACCATTTCTAACAAAAGTTGTATTTGACAACAAATTCAACTTATTGTAGAACACGCGCTCTATTTTATGGCTTTTACATAACTATCACACAATCAGCGCATGGCAGTTATAGGTTGCTTCTCAAATCGTCTTTGATATAATCTGCACCGCCTCGGCGTTTATTTCCGTGCCGTTATAGGTTGCTTCTCAAATCGTCTTTGATATAATTTCCACGCGCGGCATAACAATTCCAAGGGGGTTATAGGTTGCTTCTCAAATCGTCTTTGATATAATTGCAATAACGTTTGACATAGTGGGTGCAATGTTATAGGTTGCTTCTCAAATCGTCTTTGATATAATACAGAGAAAGACCGGTCTGTAGGACGTTCAGTTATAGGTTGCTTCTCAAATCGTCTTTGATATAATTGAATCAACTAACTCGCTCGCTCAGAGAAAGTTATAGGTTGCTTCTCAAATCGTCTTTGATATAATTTACATATACATTTTACACGCGGATGATATGTTATAGGTTGCTTCTCAAATCGTCTTTGATATAATAGACGCGCAAAAACCCACTGATTAAAGTGGGTTTTTGTGCATTATATTCAACAAAAAAACATACGTATTGCCATCAGTTGATGCCGAATCGTATCGTTTTTTAATCAAAACATCAGTAATTGTTGCGAACCAATTTTTTCCGCCGTTGGCGCATCGCCAACCAAAAACAGCATATCTGCGAATTGTTTTTCCGTGACGGTTAAAACCCTGATCGAACCAGATGGTGGCGTCAAATGACGCAACCGTTGCAAATGCTTTTCCATTCCGGCCAGTCCCTTGACTATTCGGGAATAGACCGAAAATTGCATCATATAATACCCATCGTTCAACAGGTCATTTCTGAAACGCGTGGCGTATTTCCGTTCACGCTTTGTACCAACGGGCAAATCAAAAAATACTATTATACGCATAAATTTTTCCTGACGATTGTACAACATGTTAGTTCTGGGTATTCACTATTTCTGGGGCTGATTTTATAGATGGCAATTTCAATGCATCTAAGGTTTTATTACAAAAGCACGTTGCCACGGATTCTGCATATAGCGGCATGGCATTCAGTATCGAATGGCGGACACCACCAAAGGCACAACTGTGCAATAATACCGACACCAACCGTTGTTTGATATCTGGGGTTAAATGTGTGCACCCATCAAAATCAAAAGACAGTACAATAAAGTCCACAAATGGCCGCCACGGTTCAATCATATCATCGACCATGCAGAAATTATCAAGTTTGTTACAATGGTGCACGCCGTAAAATGGCAACAGACCCGCACCAACCGCGCTGCGGGCAACACAACCACGCAATATGGCATAACCATAATTCAATGCATGATTTCGCACATCGGCATCATCGCTGCGATTGAAATTTTCCCACAGGGCAGACCAATAGATACGAGCGGCAAGCCCCTCTATATTTTTGGAATCACCAGACGTGACATTTTCAGCTAAAATTTCTAAACGTTTATATGCGGGGTTGTCGCACAACTTTAAGATTGCCGATTGATTTCGGATTTTTTGTTTAACAATCTCTTGCCACATGCGTTTACGAAACGGCAATGACGAGGCAATTTGCGCATGCGCAATTTCTGTATATCTGGAATTATTATGAAAAGGAAAGAATGCACCATTCGGCAGGTGCGACGCGTCACAAGAAAACGCAACCACGCCGTTTTCAGCCAATTCAGACATCAATGTAGATGTGATTTGAATCTGTGGATTTTCCAGTACGACGACCGCGATATCTTCCAGTGGAATATCTTGGACACCACCGGTGTCACCAGTCCAGTGCAGTTGTTTGTGCCGAACACAAATCCGACATGGATTTGTCAGGGTCAGAATACGCCAAGACATTTAATTGTCCTTTGTTTGTATCCTTTCCCACATTCCTGATATAGTGCACTATTTTCGTTTTACAACCGGCGTGCGCTGTTCTGGTAATTTTATCGGTTTTGGTGTGCCCAGTAATGACACAGCAAACTTTTCAATGTTTGTACATTTGCCCACCGCCTTTGTGACGACAATATTTTTGCTGTTATCTTGACGATACAGTATGAAGTTCCTGCCATGATCCATTTGAGTAATATACCCTTCATACATGCCATCTGCGGTGGTCAGGCGAACATAATCGTCCTTGTGCAATGAACAGACAAATTCACCATCTGGGATTTTGAAGGCATCGTCATCTTTCCCCTTGGTATCGGTAACAAAAATCGGAACGCACACGTATTTGCCACGCGCATTGCGCCAGATATCAAATCGGAACATATTGCCACGAACGGCGCGACCATGTCGAATTTCCAGCGACCCCTTGTCGCGATTCTTATTCATACCACGTTTTGAACGATATGATTTTGGATCGGCGTAAATTGTTTCATCGTGTGCCGCGCCCGTGGCATTACAGCGTGGTGGCCGCGAAACAATGACATTACCCAAACAAGAAATAACATCTGTACGAAAACCGTCCCATGGTTCTTGGATGGACGTTTTCAGTGCATTGTACCATGCCTGACCATTTTTTTGAATCAGTGCATATTTGTTTTCAAATCGCGCCGACAACGTTGACAGATATTTTACCATGCCCTGTGTCGCACATGCGATTACAATCGCGTCTTGGGCATGATGCCGGTCTGATTCATCACGATTTTTGACCAAACCCCACTGGTGACGCAGATAGTCCGTCAGCGAACCCGTACGCACCAATACGCGCTTTTTTATATCATCCGACGCAGACCAATCGATACCATATTCCAAATATTCCGCGGCGAATTTGGCAATCGTGGCATTATCATTCGCATTACGTTCGATAAAACCGTTTTGGTCGTCATTGCTCTGGGGCAAATCGGTGTTCGTCAGTTTTTTGAACTTTGCAGGATTATGCAATGCCCGTGCACGCACCGTCATATCAAAAAATTGTTCAGACGTCAGGAACTCGTACGGCGTTTTGCTGCCCTTGCGTTGATTACATTCGTGGCAGACCAAAACCTTGTTACTCTGTGAATTATCAAGCGAACGCGAATATGGCAAAATATGGTCAATTTCGTATGCGGCCCAATCACCTGCAACCAATGTCGCATTACAGTATGGGCACTTGCCACCCTGCTCCATATACAATTTATACTTAAAGTAATTTTTGCCATACTCTTTGCGGGCATCTGCGGTTGCCTGACGATTGCGTTCTTGCTCGCGTTTCATGCGCGCGATATCATCGGGTGAATTTTTTAATTCACGACCTATTTCCAAATGGATTCTGTCGGGCGACCCAAACCGGTAAACCATCGCATTATAAACCTTGCGTAATTGCCCTAGGGTTCGCTTTGCAACCGGTGACGTTATGCGATTACCCAGCAAGCACCAATTTATCTGGTGCAGATACCCCGCGGACGCGCCGTCGTCACGATTTATATACGATACGTTTTGCGCCCTGAAATCTTGGTTCAGACCAGCTGCGACCGCTTCGTTATACTTTTTACCTTTCTCCATTTCAGGAATAATTTTTTGCAATGCAGAGATAGATAACTTTATAAATTCCGAACTGGTAATTTGTGCGATTGCTGCGGCGTGTTCTGGCAATATTTCAGACACCGCACGTTCGATATTTTCTGGGGTTTTCTGGGTTGCGATGATATCAAATATCTTGTCCATTGTGGCAATATCAGTTGTGTATTTTGCCAGTTTGTGCCACCCCGTAAATGCGTAGAATTTCCGATCTTCAATTTTCTTGATGTCCGGTTCAATCAATATCTTGTTTTCTTTGTCGTATGTACGGGAATAGTTCAACGTTTTGAACCGTCTGTCGTCGTCCCATTTCAACAGTTCACGCACATCGGCATATTTTAATCCCGTTTTCTTTTTATATAACTCATCTATAATTTTTTTGGTTTCTTCAACAGTAAAATCATTTTGACGACACTTGGTCAATGCAACAAACATTTGCGCCGTTGGTGATTCCTTGGGCGCGACGGGTTCATTCGTGAATGGACATTTGCCACGCATTTCCTCGATAGATTTGGCCAATGGCGATGCAGATTCATTAAATTTACGTTGACGGAATGCAACATCAAACCATTTCGTAAACACATTCGAAAAATCATTACCAAAGTCACGCTGCGCGCGCAAAATCATTTCTGCCTCGCGCTTGATTTGCGACCTTGGAATAGAATTGGAATACGGTGATTGCAATTCTGTTTTTTGTGTGCCGTCTTTTGCGATTTTGGTACCGCTTTTTCTGCCGTTGCGCATTTTAATATGTTGGCTATGATTGATTGCATACAACATTTGACACATTGTTTGGTTTGGATTTTCGTTATGCAGTTTGGCCAAATTCCGTTTGATTTCGCCGATGGCTTTCAATTCTTCCTTGGCATCTGCGTTGTCTGCCTTTTCCGATTTTGTATCAGCAGACACGGGGTATGTTATATCATCGTACCCGCGATGCTTTGCCAAATGGTACAAGATACGTCCCGTTTCGCGTGGGGTCAGTTTGCGCGTAAACGCGTCAACCGCACGCAGTTGCCAGATGTTTATATCCGTATCACGGTTCAGATAGAAATTATTTTTCCCATTGGATTTTGGTTCTGGAATATCAATCAGATTATATTTGCGTAAAATGGCGCGAATTTCGCGCATACGTTGTGCACGATGTCTGATTCTGCGGCGCGCACCACGCACCATACGACGGTCGGCGGCATTTTGTGCCTGATCGAAACACCGCACACCCGCACCCAAGATTTCACCCGCCGGACGTTTGTCTGGTGCGGCTGCATCTGTGGCCGATGCCGTTGGATCTGATATTTTAACAGCAGCCCAACCGATACTGGCAATACCCAAATCGAATCCAAAAATCAAAGACATGCGCATTCCTCTTTGTTTCTACCGTTGTATTAAATATAGACCCAAAAAGCACAAATTACAACCCACCACCATAAAAACAAAAAACTTGACCTTTTGGGTAATCTGACATAACATGGGTGTGTAAGAAATCTTTATTGACGGACGATTTGAGAAGCAACCGTTTATATAATAAAGAATATTTTCTGTGGGGTTTTACGATTATGTATCCCCTGATGCCGTCCCCAAAACGGGGACGGCTTTTTTATGGCAAAGGCGTAAAAAAACACCCGCAGGCGGGTGTTTTTGTTTTATCGGGTGGTCATTGTGGGGATTACGATTTCGTCGTTGTAATAGCCCAAGAATCGTTTTCCGGTGGCGCAGTATATTTTCTGCAACGAATCCTTGTATTCGCGCACAGCCGTAACCCAGCGGTTTTCGACATCGGATTGTGCCCCTTGGTAACCGGCATATGCGCCCAATGCGCCACCAGCACCCGCGCCAATCAATGTGCCTTTTAATCTGGCTTTGTTGCCAAAGTCGATGATACCACCATCGGACGCATCAACCATCATTGGGTAAAAGTCGCTGATGCTGTATTCGCCGTCCAATGCATAGCCAGTACCGCTGGACGTGCGGCCCAGAATCGTATGCCCAGACAAGTCCGATTTCAATTTGGCCCAATCAGAACGCTTGTAACCAAACGCCTTGTCATTGACGTCGGCAATCATCGCAGGAATCTGCGCGCCGTCGGCAATGGCGGCACTGGAAATTTTGGCATAAATCGCACTATTGTCAGGCTTTGCGCCATTTTTCATTTCGTTTTTTTCGGTCAGGTAAAACTGTTTTGCTGAATCAGCTTTGACCTTTTCGAAACCTTCCTTGGCCACGGCTTCAATGTCTTTGTTCGGGTATGCCTCTAGTGTAATATTCAACAGGGTTTCTTGTTTACAACCGGTGTCGTCTGATTCACACACCAATGTTGTTTCGTCACCAGTGTTGTAATAGGCGTTTTTACCAGACAGTGCTGTACTCTTTCTGATAACACCCCACAGGCACTTGGAATTTTTATTTTCTGGTTCGGCGGCTTTATCGTCCGCATTGGCGTTATTGTTCGCGCTAGCGGTTGCCTTGTCATCGGTGTTTGCGTTGCTGGTCGCGGTGGTCGTTTTTTCTTTGGCTGCGGTCACAGTTGGGATTTTGCAATCCTCGATACGCAGGACGGAATCACCACTGGCCGCGATATTGCCAATCATACTGCCCGCGGCGGCGTTGACACCGGTTGACAGGATTGTATCACCTGCAACCTTGCCCGAATAGGCATTGCCCGCCATCAGGGCCGCGCCACTGATTGCGCCAATAATTGTGCCGGTGGTTTTGTGTTTGCCACCGCCCAATATGCTGTCACTGCCGATTTCATTTTTGCCGGCGGCATTACCCGCCAGACCGCCAATCACCGTGCCCGCCGCAATACGCAGACCGGCATTTTGTTTCTGTTCTGCATTTAATACCTGAATCACGTCCGCGCGGGTCGGTTCATTGTCCGCGGGGAATGTAACCTGTGCCGCGTCGGTGGTGTATGAAAATTCAGGAAAGTCAGAAATATTACATTTAACCGCATCGCCCGCCGCCAAATTTGCGCGCGCCAAAACGGCATCAGAACCATCCAGTCCCATTTGATAACCGCGTAATTCAACAACCGCGACGCATGTTGATGCACCACCCGCGCCATTGCCAATCGTCGGTGTGTCCCATGCAAATTCACCATTTGGGTACACCATTGCACAAGAATCCAGCGTTTCGATACTGACGCGAGAATCCGTTTCGCCACGCGATAACTTTTGCGCCAATTCACGATTTGCCACCCGCACCGGCAGGTTTGTTTCCGTATCCGCCGATTGTGTTGTGGCGGTTGGTGTGGCGGCGACCGCCGCGGCCGCTGCAATCTGTTCACGTTGGGCATTTACCTGTTGATAGCCGGCCGCATAACTGCGCGATGCGTTACCGACACGCACGGCAGCGTCTGCCGACGCAGAGCATAGAGCATAGAGCATAGATAATAGATAATAATTAAACTTCATTCTCTCCCCTCTACTCCGGCTTTTATAAAAAACTAGAATTGCAAGCGTGCGCGGACGCCCAAATCAACCATGCCCAGACGGCCACTTTCGTACCAGTTGGTATAGTGGAACACGCTGTCATATGGCGCTTGGTATTCACCGCCCGCACCGTCACCCAACCATTCGGTTTGGGAAACAACAATACTGCCTGATGTTTTAACCTTGCCCAAATTGGCATAGCGGACAAAGAAATCCAATTTAATGCCGCCGTCTAATTCAGTGGTCAAGCCACCTTCGACCGAAAACGCCAACTGTTCTGTTGTGCCACCATTGTGGTATGCATAAACGTCCGAAATACCCGTCAGGTCGCCCGCACCCGCCGCTGATGGATCCATCACGTCATAGAACGTGCCATCATACACAACATAGTCGGCGATTGTGTTCAGCGAGATACCAACGCCGGCACCAATATACGGACGCAACGCGCCACCCGCCAGATAGCCAGTATAAGAATCAATATTGTAATACACGTTCAACATTGTCGTGTTTGTGGTGATTGCGCCACCACTGACCTTGCCCGTGATATAGCCACCATTACCATCGGCGGATTCAACCGTGTCTGGGTAACCAAGGCCCGAATAACGCAAGAACGAGAAATCAATACGCACGTCGTTGTTGATTGCCGCACCAACAGACACCTGTAATGGAATCACGGTATCAGATGAAAAGTTTGCATCCTTGAATGCGCCGGGGACGACATACGATTTATCTTCGCCGGCATAATCGGCGGACATACTGCCCGTGATTGACGCAGAATACCCTGCAGAAACACCGATGTACAGACCACTGTCCGCCAAACGGTCATAGTCCGCCGGCTGGTAATACTGGCGGCCCGCATTTGTTGCCGATGATCCAACACGCGGCAAAGATCCCGTGACACGGGTATTGGCCGGCAAACTGGTACTGGTTATGACCGACGTTTGATTTGGCAATGCGATAACCTGCCCTTGGGCGGTGGTTGCCTGATATGTGGTTGGGTACGCCGCCTGATACACGGGATACGCGGCACGCGCGTCAAATGACGTACCCGCCAAAACACCCGTCAAAACGGCAAAAACAGCAGATTTTTTCATGTAAAATCCATTTCCTTTTGCGTACATTATATCATAAAAATCCCTAAGAGTACAAAACAAAAATCCCGCATTACGCGGGATTTAGTCCAATATGTTTTTTGTTTTTATGTTTAGAACGTAAAGTTCAAGCGAACGCCCATTTCGGCCTTTACATCTGTCCCGTTTTGGGATTTACGATGCGAGTCGTCCAGTGTGTATTCGCCATAAAGCGTGATTTGGGTGTTATCAGTCAACTGGTTCGAAACCGATGCACCGATAACGTATTCGTCCCAACCATCTTCCATATCAGCCAACTGTTTTTCCAGCGCACGCGCCAATCTTTGTGTTTGCGCATTCGGCATTTCGGTTGTGATTTTATCAACGCCATGATCAGAGTGACGATTGAATTTGAACCAGCCACCCATGCTCCAACGGGTTGAAAATTCATAGAACCCTTGGACACCAGCACTGATGTCTGTATAGCCCTTGATTTTGGCCGAAATCTGGTTTGGTGCACCCGCCAACGCCAACTGTGCCGCCGTTGTCGCAGGTAATTTAATCACATCCCCAGCAGCATGCTTTACACTGTTGTTCCCGACAACACGTATCATATTGTTGTCATCTGCGAATGTGTGCAGGATTTCAACAAATGCCTGTGCGGTAAATTTGTCCCATACGTGGCCAAATTTTGTCCCCGCGTGGAATCCCCACATACCATCGGAATAGTTATCGTAATCAAACACGCCGTACACACTGCTGGGGTTATTCAGGTCACCCTTTACATTGTATGTGCCGCGCATTTCACCCAATCCACCCAAGTGGATGTCACCATACACGTCCCACACAAAACCATTGTACAGGTTCAAGATACGATATGTTGTACCCAAACGACCGCCGGACAGACCGGTACGGCCAATGTCGTTATCGTGGGTGTACTGTAACAAAAAGTGTGCCGCCCAACGATCTGTAATACCATAGCCCATTTCTTCTTGGACACGGACGATTGGAAATTCGAAACCGCCGCTGTGATTTTTTTCGCGGTGCGCCCATGAATTATCGGCAACCTTTAACATGATACCGTTGGACAGTTTGGAATAGAACATATTCTGTTCCGGTAAATACAACGGGTTTTCCATGTTATGAACCGTGGAATACGGCCCTGGGATATTTGCAGCCATTGCAGGCGCGGTCAGCGCAGCCATCGCCGTCGCCAACGTAATTGTTTTTTTCATCAAATTAACTCCTTGGTTGTGATGAAATTCTGCGGCCCCCATTATTGGCAAGACCGGAGGTCATATCCACACCGCCCATTATTGGCAACAGTGTGTTTTTGCGACATAACCATTTATCAGGGTATACCTATTTTGGGAATAAAGTCAAAGAAATCTTTTTCTTGCAAAATTTATTTATGCTGGTATGCAACAACGCACGGCGCAATTTTTTCCCAGTTTTCTGGCGAAATCCATGCACGTGGGATTGTAACACTGTTGTGCTGGCCCGCCGACATTTTTGGCAATGCGTCGCCATTTTTTGCATTTATGATTTGATTCAGGTGCACCGTCGCCCCACCGATTACCCCCGGCAATACGAATGTGATATCGGTATCGGCGCGCAATTCATTACGCAATTCCAGTGTGATTTTGTCCGCATCCACCGCGGTTACCACGCCCGCCGCATGCCAATCAGATGTCGAACGCGTTGTTTCATAATCGTGCGCCGATGGGCCCAAATTCCCGTCAAAGAATGCCGTGGTGTACCCGCGCGTTTCCAATTTATTCAGCAAATCCATAAATGACGCAGGGTCAAAATTATCAGGATCGGCAGCATACGCATCCAGCGCACAGCGATATGCATTTGTCACCATGGCGACATAGTATTCACTGCGATTGCGACCCTCTATCTTTAATGAATCAGGGTGCGCAGCGATAATTTCCGCCAAGCGTGGCATCAGGCACAAATCGCGCGAGTTCATGATGTATGCGCCACGGGCATCTTCCTCTAGTGGCATTTCAACGCCGGATTGGGTTTCGCGCAAAATGGCATCGTATTTCCATCGGCACAGTTGCGCACACGCCCCGCGGTTTGATGGACGCCCCGTGATAAAGTTTGACAACAGGCAACGGCCCGAATAACTCATACACATTGCGCCATGAACAAATATTTCCAGACCAACATCGGGGCATGCGGCGCGAATTTCACGAAATTCGTTAAAAGGGACTTCGCGTGCCAACACGCACAATTTTGCGCCCGCATTTTGCCAAAACTTTACCGACGCCGACGAACATATATTCGCCTGTGTCGATACATGAATTGGAATATCGGGGTGATGTTCACGCACCCACATCATAACCCCGGGGTCGGCAACAATCAGCGCATCGGGGCGCAGGTAATCTATCACCGCGCTGACACGGGGCATATTTGCGTATTCGCGTTCATGCGCGAACAGATTGAACGCCAGATACACCCGTTTGCCTGCGGCATGGGCCAGTTCTATACCCTGTTTTACCTCTTCGGTGGTGATTTTTGCGCGTGCCCGCATCGAAAACCCCGGCAGACCGGCATAAATTGCGTCCGCGCCGTACAAGATTGCGGTCTTGAATGCGTCCAGCGTGCCCGCCGGTGCGAGTAATTCTGGTAATTTAATCATAATCTGTGCCCTTTGCTGTATATTTTTTACGGTTATTGCATAAAATCAAGCGATTTATGATTTTTACACTTGAAATTATTTTCTGAACCATGTATAGTAATGCCCGTTGCCAGTTTAGCTCAGCTGGTAGAGCATCTGATTTGTAATCAGAGGGTCGTTGGTTCAAGTCCGACAACTGGCACCAGAATTACCGCGGTCACCCGCGGTTTTTTGTTTGCAAAATTTATATGATTGATTTATAATCTGTGTTGAGAACCCAGTGGAAATTGGGTTCGGGGCTGTAGCAAGCCTTATAGTTGCGGTGCGAATGCATCGTTATATGCATTACGGTGCATTTTGCACTGTATTTGTCCTTGACCATCTGGTCAGGGGGCCGTCTGTTATATATTGAAAACAGCGGAATCTTTCAACTATAGATTTGCTAACTCCCTGACCGCCAATCTTTCGGCGGATTTTTACTTGTAACAAAGGACAAAGACAATGACAGAAATTCGAGTATTAGCCAGAGTAATTTTTACAATTGGCATATTTGCAACCACAAATGCAAATGCGATGGGGGAAACAATATACGGCCCAATACTTGGCAGCCAAATAATAACCGATTTATTTTATGAACAATACGGGGTCAAAACAGTGTATTGTGACAAAGGTACTACCGGTGCCGGCAAAGACCTAGTAATTTTTGACACGGATTATGAATATGTGAGCGTCCGATATGACGGCATCGTTACGGATGCCATACCACATGTGTTTTTGACAAATTGCGAGGTAATGGTATACGGTTGTGGCCCTGACAGTTATGTAGACAGCAGTGGATGCACAGAATGCCCGAACGGAACCGCTGTAATGGAAAACGATGGCATGCACAGAGAAAAACAATGCCGAAATGATTTGTGTCAAGAAAACTATTTTTATGTTCCGCAAATATCTAAATGTATCCAATGTAACGAATATAGTCATCCGCACGCCACAAATCACAATTATAATTTTTGCAATTGCAATGAAAACTATTACTGGGCAGACACGACGTGTCTCGAGTGTCCGGATGGCGGATGGACACCCGCGGCACAGAATGTAGCAACAGACATTACGCAATGTTATCTGAAGGCAGGTGATTACAAAGACCAAACTGGTTATTTCACAATAATTGGCGAAAAATGTTATTATGAAAAATAAAAAAATTCTTTCCAGACCGAGTTATTTATTTTCTGGCGTTTTTCTGTTTGTTTTAGTATGATTTCCAATCATGGTTGGAAAGCAGAAATCTTTAAAAAACAAGACCATCGATTTCTCATTGGATGATGGTATTGCATTTTTCAATCGATGTCTTTCAAGAGACAGCGACTTGTCTTTGGACAATATATTAAACAAAACCATAAACGGTGATACTTTCGAAATAATGAAATTTTTACCAAGGAAATTTGTGGACTTGTTGATTGTTGATCCACCGTACAACCTGTCCAAAGATTATAATGGAAATAAATTCAATGAAATGCACACGCAAGCATACATTGATTATACAGAAAAATGGTTAAAATTGGTAACTCCCTTGTTGAAAGACGAGGCGTCTGTCTATGTATGCTGCGACTGGAAAACCAGTTTGATTATTGGAAATATTTTACCAAAATATTTGAACATCAGAAATCGCATAACTTGGCAACGAGAAAAAGGCCGCGGTGCAAAAGAAAACTGGAAAAATTCTATGGAGGACATTTGGTTTGCGACTAATAACGGCAGATGGGTTTTTAATCTAGACGATGTAAAAATTCGCCGCAAGGTTATTGCACCATATAAACAAGATGGGAAGCCAAAAGATTGGATTGATTCTGCCGCCGGCAAATACAGAGATACGTGCCCTTCAAATTTCTGGGACGACATATCTATTCCATATTGGCCTATGCCAGAGAATACTGCACACCCAACCCAGAAACCCGAGAAACTTATTGCAAAACTCATTCTTGCCAGTTCAAATAAAGGCGATGTAGTTTTTGACCCGTTTCTTGGCAGTGGCACAACATCTGTTGTTGCAAAAAAACTTGGTCGTAAATATGTTGGCATAGAATTAGACAAAACATATTGTGCTTGGGCAGAAAAGCGTCTTGAAACAGCCGAGAGTGAGCCAACCATACAAGGATATACAGACGGTGTATTTTGGGAACGCAACACGAATGCAGAGCAAAATAAAAAATCAACAACAGAATCGCCCATTTTAAGTCAATACGAGCTTTCTGGGAGAATAAATAACAACGCCCACTAACGTTGGTGTTGGGTCAGTTTGTGCATCAATTTTTTATAAATTTCTGTTTCATTCTTTAATGAATCTGCCACGGATTTGAAATATTCTGTGCGGCCGGCGTAATCGACCAGATTCAAAACACTGCGCTGCAAATCGTACACCTTGGCCGTCATTTGATACAGTGATACGTTTTCGGGTGACTTGCGCGGTACGATATTTATTTTGTCGTTTGCGCCCAGATATCTGACCGTGTTATCGCCACGCTGGTAAAACACACCGCCCACGCCGTTTTCCATATCCAATGAATGTGACAGGACGTATGGCACATTGTAATATTCCGTGCGCGTTGTGGGCGCAAAACATTTGAACATTGGTTGATAAATCAATGTGCGATATGGTGATGCCTGTAACGATGCCACCACGGGGTGTTTTGGTTTGCCGCGCCCTGGGGTAATATCACAACTGGTTTCGACGCCTTTTCTGATTTTTGATATTTGTGGGTATCCCAAACGGTTTGCCACCAATCCCATTTCAGATGCATTTGTGAACAGGTAATCGCCGATGCACAGTTGAAACGCACTGGGGCATGTCATAAATGTTTCGGTGTTTGTACCGGAAAATCCCAGACGCGCCACGGGATCGGCCAAACGTTCGACAATCAACAGGCGGTCTTTTGTGCCAATGCGGTCGGCGATGTGAAACTGGGGTTCAATGTCGCGCTTTTCATCCACCAGCATCAGTTGTCCCAACCACAGGCCAACACGAACCTTGTCGAACCAATCCAACAGCGTGTTGATTTCGGTGGCGGTGATGGCGTTGCCCGCCATTACTTTTTCCAAGACGATTTTGGCGGCGGCCTCCAATTCCCCGAATTTAGTATTGCACGCGGTGCACGCCGGAAATGTCAGTTTGCCAAACGTAATATGCTTTTCGGTCAATAAGCCAAAATTACAGATGTGATCATAACTGCCCACCAGTTTGCTGAGCCACTGGGGAATAACATGTTCTTTGTTTTTATTTTCCGGCTTTTTACCACAAAAAATACACTGCTGTGCCAATTTATTTTCCTTTTTGTCCCACCTATTATATATTGACAAATATTTTTTTCCACAACAAAATATGCCCCACGTGGGGGCATACCGGATACCAAGGAAATATGATTTATCGGTCGTGATGCGGGCGATAATTGCGACGTGGGGCACGGGACTCGTCCTCGTCATATTCATCGTCATATTCGGCATCGTCAAAATCGGATGCGTCAGCATAATAATTTGGGTTATTTATTTCGTCCAACCAGCGACGAATATTTCCATGACGGCGCGCATAACGTTTGACCCCCATCATCAACGCCGCCGCAATCATTTTTTCCATGTCTGGTTGACTGATGTGGCCCGCGACATGGTCACGCACATTTTCGGCGATTGCGCGCACCGCACCACGTGCCCGACGCAATACCGAATGACGCCGGCGATGCGCTACAACAATTTGACGAATCCACATTGCAATCAGAAACGCAATCATTGGCACGGCGGCACATACGATAAAGTATTTATACACCGCGTCTGAACAAAACGGCAATCCAAACAGCGTTGCGCACGTGTTTGGCAGATGCAGCAATATCACCGCGATAATTTCATACAGGAATAATACAGTTGTGCAAATTTTTAATCTGAGAAACATTTTCGCCCCCCCATTGGTTATGTACCACGATTTTTTCACATATGGCGCATAATGTCATCGGGAACGATTTCACAAAAAAACACCGCACGAATTGTGCGGTGAATGAATTTTTATTTGCGCCCTATTCTGCATCAGCGTCGGGGGCGGTGGTGTCGCGTGCCTCTTCGGCACGGGCGGCGGTTTCAATCTGTAATAACTGATTTTCCAGTGCGGTGCGTTCAGACGATTTATACCCTGTTTCAGGGGTCGCGGCATTTTCTGTTTTTGTGCCGTCACTTGCTTTCTGTTTTGAATCAGACACCGCCGGATTTATCAAATTATTATAGATTTCAATCGATTCCCGAGAACCCGCCATATCACGCGCCAGTAACTTGTTTTCAGTTCCTGGGACAAACCATTCATCCAGTTTAACCGCCGTCAACTGCATAACCGGACGCGTGCGCGCATCGGCAATCCACTGGGGCATTTGTGGTGCATCGGAATAATACCACAACATAATCCAATACACGACGCCCATAACGAATATACCGCGCACAATACCAAATATTACGCCCAATGTGTGATCGGTAACCTTTATCATGCTGGCCTGAATTTTATCGCGTAATTTCTGGTTAAAGAAACCAACCAACAACAAAATTGCAAAGAACACAATAAAGTATGATGCAACCAATGTACCGACCGTTGAATCCGTCAGATCGAACCAGCGTTGCAACAGCGAATCCAACAATGGTGATGCAAATCGCGCAGACACCGCCGCCGCAACCCATGACAGGGTTGCGATTGTTTCGTATACCCCACCACGAATTGTTGCCCAAACAGTGGATGCCAATAACACACCCACATAGATATAGTCAAGCGTAGTTAAATCAAACATACGGTGTCCCCAGCGATTCTGTTACATGCGCAAAGCGATTATTTTTTCTTGCGAACCAGAACGAAGCCCAATGCCGCAACCAGTACAACCAACAAACCATAGAAGTATGCGGTTGTGCCGTGCTTTACTTCATTTTTTTTTTGCGCTGTTTCATCAGATGCCGCAGTGGCACTGTATTCAGAAATCGCATTTGCACGATCGGCATGTGCGGCCTTGAACCCTTCGGCGTCTTGTTCATATGCCTTGCGGTTTTCGGCGGCGGTTGCCTTGTCAGCATCGCTCATATCTGCTTCGACGGCGTCACGCAAATCCTGTTGCATGAAATCAGCATACCCTTGGAAGCATTTTTCGCCAATAACGATTACAGGTACACCACCAGAATCATATTCACATTTTGCCAACGCATCTTGGAATTTTTCAACATTTTCAGGAACCATAACGTTGATTTCGTTGACCGAAACAGTTGGGTATTCATAGACCAACTGGCCCTCTATAAATTCACGTGCGTGGTGGCAGTGTGGGCATGTTGGGGAATGATAAATTGCGATATCCGCAGCAGACGCCGCACCGAACGCAGCCATACCCAATACAGCCGACAAAATAGATAATTTTTTCATTTTTTCTCCTTTTCCTGCCGTGATTATAGAAAGACCATGCAGGTGGCGCAAGACATTTTTTCAAAATATCTGAATTACAACTGGCTGTGATTCATTAAACGCACATCATCAAATTCTGCGTATCGGCCGAACATCGCACGCGCAAAGGGACACAGGGGTATAATCTTGCGATGTTGTTGGCGCGCCAAATTACATACCTGACGCACCAGATTTCGTCCAACCTGTGCGTTGCGATATTCGGGAACAACCGCGGTGTGGTCGATAACAAATTTATCAATTCCAACGCGAAAGAATGTGATTTCACCAATGTGCCGGCCCAACACGTCGGCACTGAACCCCAGACCATTTGAATACAACGTATATGTAATTTTATCTGGCATAGAAAAATCCCCCATCTGTATGCAAATTATACCAATGGGGGCGATGATATTAAATATGATTGAATCCATAAAAGCCGCGGATGCACTACGCGCCCGCGCGTGTTTTATTTGCCAATCGAATCGTAATTCTTGCGAATTATTTTTGCACACTTGCGTAATGCCGCACTCTCAGATGCCGACATTTTTGGCATAATCGGGGCAGATGCACCGTCCGCACCAACCACGCGTGGCAATGACATTGCAACCATATTCGCGCCCGTGCCATTTACGCAACTGACGGTCAAAATACGATGTTCGTTATTGATAATGCAACGCAGCAAGTCCGCCGCCGCCGCACCGATACCGTCCCATGTTGCACCGCGGCCCTGAATGATTTCATATGCCGCATTACGTACACGATGTTCAATCGTTGCACGCGTTGTCGCAGGTAATGGTGTTTTCATCTGGCGACAGAAATCGTCCAGCGCAACCGCACCAATCGTGGCAGACGTCCAATTTATCATACTGGAATCACCATGTTCGCCCAATACGTACGCATTGATGGACTGGGTCGATACCGACAGTTGACGTGACAAAATCGTGCGCAGGCGCGCAGAATCCAACATAGTACCCGTGCCAATTACGCGGGACGCCGGCAACTTGGACAATTTCTGGGCCAACATAACCATCACATCCAATGGGTTTGTTACAACGATAATGCGGACGCGCTTTGGATCAACATTTGCCATAACGCGTGGAATAATATCTGAAATCACAGCAACGTTTCTGTTCAACAATTCCGTGCGCGTTTCCCCAGGTTTCTGATTTGCACCCGCAGAAATAATCACGATGTCAGACCCGCGAATACCGCGATAGTTACTGACCGCGGAAATTTTAACGTCAAAGCCGAAACTGGCGGCATGGCCCAAATCTTCGGCGGCGGCGCGTGCGCGAATTGCATCACGATCAAACAATACTATTTCGTGTACAAAGCCCGTATTTTTAACCGCGGTTGCAACGGCCGAACCAACCGTACCAATACCAATAATTGCAATTTTCATGTGTTCCCTCTCTCTGTTCTTTTTGGTCGGTTTGATTATATCAAATTTTTGTTTCAGCGTCCAGAATATGCGGTGGGAATTTATTATCAAATTGATTTTTTATGTGTTTTGTGATATAATACCGGCACTTGCCGATGCGTGACCGCATCGGTCTTTTTTTATTCAATTTCACAAAATCAATCAAAAGGAAAAATATGTCCAGACAAATTCAATTTCGTCGGGGAACCGCCGACGAGCATAAAAACTTTATCGGTGCAGTTGGCGAAATTACAGTTGATACAACAAACCAAACATTGCGCGTGCACGATGGCGTGACCGCGGGCGGCACAATGCTGGCACGGCAAAGTGATATGCCGGACGCCACAGGTTGGGATTATGTCGTTGCATGGCAAGTGCCAACCGCCGAAAACAATTACACGTGGTATCGTAAATATCGCAGTGGCTGGGTCGAGCAAGGCGGCAAAGCCACAGGCAGTTCAAACATTGTTATAACCTTGCCCGTCACCATGGCAGATGTAAACTATACGCACGTATTATCAGTTGGCATTGTGCCGCAAAATACGTCTGTGCCGACACGCAAATGTATTGCAAAGACCACCAGTACAATAACCGCGTCCAGCACGTACGCCACGGGCGGCAGTTCCGCATACGACACAGGCGAAACATATTGGTTGATTTCAGGCATTGCCGCATAAAACAGTCCCCATAATGGGGACTGTTTTATGCCATGTCCGTTATTTGTTCTGCCAGTTTAATTGGATTCTGTTTACGCTGGCATAAAAACCTGCACGGTATACCGACATTTTGTGTCCATGCATCTAAATCATTTTTTACGAATGAAAAAACACCACATACCGCCCCAGTGCCAAATGTAACATTTGGCATCACAACAGAGTTTGCGCCAACCTGTACAAAATCATTCAGCACCACAGGCCCTGCGGTCAATTTGGTCAGATGTTCGGGAACCATTGGCGAAACCATAAATTCACCAGAAAAATCATCGGACGCAGAAAAAATGGTTGTGCGGGGGGACAGCCCACAGAAATTACCAATGGTTATTCCTGCGCGACCATACAAAGCACAATATGCCGAAATATGCACATAATTTCCAATTGTTATATTACCAGACAAAATGCAAAAATCATCAATACGAACATTGTCGCCAACACTGATATTATGCGCACCGTATATGGAACATTTGCGCGAAATCAGTACATTTTTGCCATATGACTTTAACCCCAATTCCTGTAATTCTGTATCAGAATAAAAATTAGATTTCATAGTTTACCCCCATATAATCATTCCCAACAATGTCATTATCAATACACCCGTTAAAATCAGCAAATAATTAAATCTGTGATGCCAATGCGCGGCGGATTCCGCATCTGGGCATGCGGGCGTGGCGGCGGTTGCCGCCTGATATACATCGGGGTATTCATTTGCAATTTGCACAATTTCATCAAATTTATGGTTGCGCAAGAATACGGCGATTGTACGACGCATCAGGTTCGTCATTTCTGTGGTACGATTGACACCAAACATTCGTTCTTGTTCGGCATAGAATTTCATGTTCTTGGTCGCGCATTTCAAAAACCAATTATCGGTTCGACCATAATCCCACCATATACCGCCCGCATGGCGACGGTATACCGCCATTACATCTGGCAAAAATCCAATTTTACCCGCTGCGGCGTGCATTAAATGCATAAACCAATCCCCAGGCAAAATTCCATCAGGGTAATCAGATTCGCGCCCCGCCAATGCCCAGCGATACACCACAGAATTTGTCTGAATAAAATTATGTTTTAATAAATCAGACAATTCCAATGTTGTTTTGTTAAACCGATATTTTGGTGTTGGGAATATGCTGTCGGGGTGCGATTTGTCCGCCCATACAACACGTACGGGATGAAAACACACGCTGTAATCGGGGTGCGCGTCCAAGAAATCAACCTGCTTTTGCAACTTGTGCGGGTCTGTCCAATAATCGTCACCTTCGCACAGGGCAACGTATTCGCCGCTGACGCGTGGCCAATTAAATGCCTTGTCAACATTGATGCCACGCGAAAACTGGTTTTGTTTTTGCAACACGGGCTTGATAATATCAGGGTATTTTTTTGCATATTCACGAATAATGTCCGCCGTACCGTCAGTTGACGCATCGTCGTGAATCAAAACCTGAAATGGAAAATTTGTTTTCTGCATAACAAATCCGTCCAAGCACTGTCTGATAAACGGTTCATGATTATACGTAATGCATAAAACTGATAATTTGGGTTTCATGTAACATCCTATTTTAAGTGATACTTTTTCCGGAATGCACGTCTGTGTTTTCTGCACAGAATCAGGTTCGCCACTATTTTCAGAATCGCGCGGCGCAGTTTGAATCCAAATGTGGCATTTAATGAATAATCACGGAATATTTTTGCCAAAACGTGTGCATCTGGGGTGTATGATGGTTTGCTTTTGTCTTTGGTCTGGTATTCAGACACAATCCATCTTACGCCAGAATTATCCAGCACGACACGTCGCGCACCATGCGGTAATTTTGTATCTGGTGAAATATACAACAGATCTATTTGTGTTGGGGCAAATGCACGTTGCAATTTGTCATGAATTTTTACGATATCCGACTCATTATATTTTGATTTGCCACTGTCGGGGGTTTCCATGTACACGGCTAACACACGTTCTGAATTTTCTATACCGTTTAACAAACGACCTATGCGACGTTCGTATTTCTGGCGTACTCCAAGGTACGTTTCGGTCAACGGTGTGGCCGCCGCAAAATCATGATTAAATGTTAAATCATTATATTTATTGTGATATGCATCACATGATATGCTGCGTTCTGAATAAGTATATTCCAAATCAGAAACGTCGATAAATCTGTCAAAGCGTGACACTAAAATTTGTACACGCCCCGCCAAGTCGTTGCCAAACAACCAATCCATTGGGTATGACGCAAATTGCAAATCGTTTTTGCGCAAGTTTGATGAACATGCGCACGCCTGACCGATTGAAAAGATTAAATCATATTTATGCTTCATTTTCCCCTGCAATGGTTTCTAGTATTTTTATTATATGCTGGCTGCGCTGAACGGGATTCATCAGCGTGTCCAATTTCATTGCGCCGGCACGCCCAATTTCATACATATTTTGCGGATTTGCAATCAATGCATCAACGCGTGCGATAATGTCCGTGGCATCTGGTTTTATGACAATCAATTCGCGACCATCATCAAACGAACCACGGTTATTATTCAGTTCATCTGTTGTCATCAGAACGGTGGAAAACACCATTGCTTCCAACCCCAGTGGAAATCCATCAAAATTTCCATCAAACAGCTTATACGGCCTGTTTGGTGAAATACAGATGTCCATGCGTGTGTATAATTTACGCAACGCGTCGGGTGTCAACAATCCATGAAAAGTTATTTTGTCGCGAATGTCGGACACATCAATATCGCTGCCGTTGAAATTTCCAACAACGTGTGCACGAACATTTGGGTGACGATGAATTAAATCGCGCACAGCATCAATGAACAAATCGTACCCTTTATCAATTCCGCGCGGGCTGTACTTGCATGCAACAAAACAGATATCAATCGTGTCTTTATCAGCGGGATAATATTGTTTTGGCAAAACATCAGCCGGTGAAAATTGCGCATAGCCACCAAACAGATATTCAATTTGATTTGGCGTGCAAAAATTATTATTGATTAAATAGTCGCGTGTTGTGGGCTGTGTCACAATCACACGGCGAAATTGCGGACTGGTAAAAATTGCACGCAACATTGCATCAGATGATGCGTTATTCAATCCAAATCCACCACCGGGGTACAAAACAAATACAAATGGCAACTTGTTTTTATTCAAATATGGCAACAGTGTGTACGTTTCGGCCAAGAAATACGAATACACAACCCGCACCCCGCGCAACCGCCGTGGCAGATATGAAATACGCCCCGCATTTTCAGGATACACCCCCAAATACGAACGAAAATTACGACGAAATGCAGATTTTTTTACCCCGTACCCGTGATGAAACCACGCATCCGCCCCTGGGCGCATTGGTCGCATGGCGAATGCATGCGCATTTGGGACAGTGCGTAAAATAGCATTGATTTCAGAATTGCGAAATCCCATCGGGCGCGCCTGTGGAAACTGCGAATCAATAACCGCAATTTTTATATTGGGATTCTTTTTCCAAAACCAATGAAACCTCATCGGACGATCCCCTTGATAATCTTGCAAATCTTTAAGACATCATCATTTGCCAAATCTGGGTACAGCGGCAAACACGCGATGCGCGACGCAACGTTTTCCGACAATGGACACGCGCTGCGCGTTACGTATGGCAATGTATTCAAGCTGGGCCAGAAATAGCGGCGCGCGTAAATTTCATTTTCAGCCAATGCCGCAAACACACGCTTTAATTCATCCTCGTCCTTGAACAGTACCGGAAAATACGCGTAATTATATTCCAACCCATGTTGCGATGCCGGACGGCCAACCAATCCATGCAGTTCGCTGTCATACAAATCAGACACCCGTTTGCGTTCATTGATGCAATGGGCAATATACGGGAAATTAGCCAATCCCATCGCCGCGTGAAATTCGGACTGTTTACCATTTATGCCCAACATGTAATGCGTGTCACCCTGATGTCCAAAGCGTTTTTGTAATTCCAGTTTGTCAGACACCGCGCGGTCACGTACGATACATGCCCCACCTTCGACCGTGTGGAACAATTTTGTTGCATGGAACGACAATGTTGAAATATCGCCGTATGACAACAATGAACGGCCATTATATTTTGATGCAAATGCGTGCGCACCGTCATAAATCACCTTCAAATTATGCTGGTCAGCAATTTTCTGGATTGCATCAACATCACACGCATAACCAAATACGTGCACAGGCATAATCGCGCGGGTGCGTGGGGTGATGGCGGTCTCTATTTTTTTTGCATCAATGGTAAAATTATTTGGTTCGATATCAACAAACACCGGTTTGCAACGTTGCCACAAGACACTGGATGTTGTCGCCACGTACGAGAATGGTGTTGTTATAACATCACCATCATTTATGTCCAGCGCAGACAATGCCAACTGTAACGCGATTGTACCATTTGTCAGATAGTGAAAATTTTCCACGTTCAAAAATTCAGACAATTTTTTCTGCAATTCTTGAACCATCGGCCCTTGGTTCGTTAAAATACCAGTTTGAAATATTTTCGCAACCAACGCGTTATATTCTGCCATCGGTGGCATAAAAGATTTTGTTACATATATTGCCATTTTTATTTCCATTTAATTTTGAACAACGGGATACATTCAAACAGCTGAACCCAGTTGTGTTTTACTTTCAGTAAAGGTATTTTTCCAAACAGGCGCAACCGAAACCGTGTTGAACACGCATCAGAATTACGCCATGCGGCATAATACGCGGGGAAACGATTGATAATGTCCAACTGAACCGCACGGGATTTTGCATCCATGCGTTGGTGCTGACGTGCAGACGTCTGGTTTTCAAATGTGCGATACCTTACCAAAACTGTTTCCAGATTGTGAAAATGCGTCACACACATCAATCGCGCCCACAGGCGATAATCCTCGCACGGGCTATAAAATTCCTCGTATTCTATACCATTATCGGTCAGGACAGATTTTCGTATCATTGCCGCGGTATGCCAAACACAGCATTTGTCCGTCATTGTGATTTTTATATCTGTGTCGTCCGCTGGGACAGTGCGCAACGCATTGCTGACGCCAAAGTCCTGCAAGAATCCAGATACCACACCCACCGACGGATTCGCGTCCAGAAATTCAACCTGTTGCATCAGACGTGTTGGCACAGATATATCATCGTGGTCAAATATCGCAACGTACTGGCCACGTGCCATTTGCAATAATTTATTGCGCGATGCCGAAATGCCTATGTTATTTTTATTTTCGATGTATTTAATACGTTTATCACCATATGATTTAACAATATCACGCAGGTATTTCGCATCGGGCGAGTCATTCAGAATCAGAAATTCAAAATCTGTAAATGTCTGGTTTAATATAGATTCAATGCATTCGCGCAAATGCGTCGCATCTGTTCGATAAATTGGTGTTAAAACCGAAACACGTGGCATGACTTACTCTTTTCAAAACTTCGCTGTTCATCATACAAATCAAAGGGCGTATTTGCAAGTTAAATTCATTCTTGCATTCTAGTGATGCGCGGCCAGATGCAATATCACACTGATTATAAATATTACCGTAATTATGGCCAGAATGATTTTCTGGCTGTGATGCGACGCGCCGGATTCATCGTGGCAATGGTCACAGTGACAATGACAATCGCGCACCACCAGCACCCATGACAGCCCCAGCATCAATGCCGAAAACACAAACAGCCATGGTTCAATCCACGCGGGCAATATCGACGTATGCGCAAATTCCGGCGCAAACAGCGATATAACCGACAACACCATTGGCAATACACAGCAAAACAAGTGTGGAGCCAGCGATGCAATAATTCCAATCTTTACGGCTTTGTTTTTCATCTGTTGTTTCCCTTTTGAGAATCAGTTTATAACTTTTTTACGCATTTGCAAACAAATTACAGGCGATATATTTTCACATAACTGGTTGATGATGTGCCGGACGAACCACTGCCGCCGTCTGTGCCACTGCTGCATGTGACACTGCCGTCTTCATTCATGACCCAGCATGCTGCACCACCGCCGCCGCCACCATACGAATACACCGTATGACCGCCACATGTCCACGATTGGGTTTCACCACCACGTCCACCGGTTGCGGTGATTGTTGTGCCATCAGTATCGGTAAATTTTATGCCCGCACCATTTCCCCCGCGCGCGACACTGGCCGTGGTCGGCGTGGTCGCAACAAATCGCGTGTCACTGAACGTTGCCTGCGATCCGGATTTGCCACTGGGCGCGCCGCCGCCACTCGCACCATAAAATATTTTGCATGCAGAATCAGAACTGTTATACCCCGACGAGGCGTCAGCACGATCAGGACTGCCGCCACCACCATAACGCGGACGCAAATTGCATTGTAAATTACTGGAATCATATTCGGTGGAATATGTCGGGTTGCCCGATTGGCATAATTCGCCACCACCACCGGCGGCGGATTTAACCTGATTTTTTACGACAACAAAACTGTCTACGCCCGATGCGCCACCACCAATGCCCGCACCCGAAACGTATGCGGCGGGCGCATTGCCATCACCACCGCGGAATACGTAAATCTGTGTTTCCATATTCAGGCGCAGCGTGTATGTTTCTGTTGCGCCGGTCTGGTAAATATCGTCGTCGCTGCCGCACAGCCCCTGGCCAAAGCCACCAGACAATTCAACACGCCAACACCCCGCCGGCAATGTTATTTCCTTGCACGTATTGATATCGGTTTCTTCGTAATACAGTTCGGTGTTGCCAGTCGCGATGCACATATCTTCGGCAATCATGGGGACATAAAACATAGACCCATCGGACGTGCGAATCTTCAAACTGGGGGTTGTCATTTGTGATGTGTATGCCGGCACTGTGTAATCGCCAATATGTATCATTTGCATTTTGACGCCCCATCAGTATTTGTATATCTTGACATAACTGGTTGATGATGTGCCCGTGCTGCCACTGCCGCCGGCGATGCCATCGCCACAGTGTGGGGTATCACTGGTCGATTTTGGTAAAAAAGCATCCATGCATTGTCCGGGCGAACCGCCACCGCCGTACGACATTGCGGTTGCGCCGCCACATGTCCACGATACATTTTTGCCACCCGCCGCACCGCGTCCGGTTGCCGTCACCCCACGATAGGACAGTGTTGCATCGCCACCACGCCCGCCGGCATCATCGGTCGCGGCCGTGCCATTGGTTACATACCATGCGCAATTCACACCGTCCGCATTGCACGCATCAAACACGGACACATTTGGGCATGTTGTCCCGCGCGACTGCCCCGTGCCACCAACGACACCACCGCCCCCACCGCCACGAATCAGCGTATAAACATCTTCGCGTCGTGTGCACAGTCCCCAACGGCCATCTTTTAACGGTTGGGAATAATAATTTTTTATTGCATGATTGCCCGTGCCGGTGCCGGGGTAACCCTCGGTATAACTGCTGCCGCGGTTCGATGAAAAACAGTGAACGCCCGCACCACCACTGGCGCGCAGGACGGTATCACCGATAACAACAATACTGTCCACGCCGGACGAACCCGTACCAACCGTAAAACTGTATTGCGCGTCTGGGATATTATCGCAATTATCCGCCCCGTCGCCACCACGAAACACATAGACGTCCGTTGGCGCGTCAATATTGATTGTGTGAATGATGGAATCACCCTCGTACGGGGGAATGCCCGACGCCATGGTTTTATCGCCACCGCCACGGCCGCCCTTGATATAAATTTTATAACGACCAGCGGGCAATGTTATTTGGTGACAAGTGTTGATTGATTCTTCGGTGTATGCGATTTCTTCTTCGCCCTGCATTACATACGCCCCATCGGGGATTTCAACCGCGGTATAGATAACCCCGTTTGCATCCATAATGTGCAATCCCGCCGCCGCTGCGACGCATGTTATACATGACACCAACCCCGAAAAACGCAGCACCCATGCAGACATATCAATGTGAAATACCTGTCAGAAAACTTAGTTAAACCATACGTACACACGACCGGCCGGTGGTGTGCCGTCGGGCGTTGTTGTTGGCAATGTATCAAAGCGCGTGTCCCCGCCTGATGCAACCGTGCCCGTGGTTGTACCCACCGGCAAACGCGCAACATCAACCGTACCAGACGCCAGATTTGACGCATTTGACACATCAATATTTGGAACATTCCCCAAACCAACCTGATCCTTGGTCACGTGGTGTGGGTTATCGGTATTATTGGCGTGTGCCGACATTGCGGTGTTGATTTTTTCCTGCATATTTGCACTGCTGGGGATGCTGGCCATCGCCAATGCCGGCGCGCCAAACACAATCATTCCCAAAATCACCCCACGACAAATCACGACATACCCTCCAATGAAACCTGTGATGCAATCATAAAACATTTGAAACACCATTGCAAGCAAAAGCGGTCAATGCGCCCATCGGAATTAATGCAAAATGGCGTTCCCACCGGGACTCGAACCTGGATCTAATTCTTAGGAGGAACTTGTTCTATCCTGTTGAACTATGGGAACACGGGATTTATTTTATTCCTTGGATTTTAATATTGCAAGTTGTAATCGCCGCTTGTATAATACCCCCGACATAAACCAAGGGAAGGGTATTAAAAATGGCAACAATAACACGAAGTGATTTTGCAGCACGCCTGCGCGAAAAGTTTGGATTGACCACAGCAGATGCGTACAAATTGGTGGACATCGTCTTTGACGAAATCCGTGATTCATTGGTAAATGGCGAAGAGGTAAAGTTCGCCGGATTCGGCAGTTTCAAGATTCTGACCAAGGCCCAGCGTATGGGTCGCAACCCAAAGACGGGCGAGGCCGCGGTGATTTCTGCACGCCGCGTGGCATCGTTCCGCCCCAGCAATGAATTTAGACAACGCGTTGCAAAGCACGAATAAAAAATCGCCCCACTGGGGCGTTTTTTTAGAGCATAGATAAGAGAGAATAGATAATAGATTACGTGCGCCTATGGCGCGACATACTCACTGGATTGCCACGCGTCGCTACGCTTGCTCGCAATGACACAAGAGCTAGAATGCCCGTTATAAAAAAATAATTTGTTTTCACCAACTACTAGCACCTTTGTCATTGCGAGGAATGAAATGACGAAGCAATCCAGTAGAAATAATAAAGTGCGCCGGTGGCGCAACTTTATTTACCTAGATTCCGGTGTCAAGCACCGGAATGACAAAGAAACAAGGACGCATGCCCACAGGCGACACATACGAATGTGCGCTGCGTGCAACATTATTTACCTAGATTCCGGTGGACACCACCCACAAAATTTATCAATTTTGCGGGGCCCGAACAAGCCACGGAATGAATCCAAGCGAAGCGCAGGATGCGGCAAGGACGTCAGTCCGCAGGCGACACGTTTTTAAGTGCACTATTCTTAAACTTTATCACTGAATCACTCTATCACTTATTCACTATATCACTAAGTAGTAACCATCCCCGTCGCACTGACGTGCGACACCCCTCCGAGGGAGGGGAATAAAAAACGGGGCGATGCCCCGTTTTTTTTATTTACTGGTGATTGCAACAACCCATTGGTTGGCATTCAATGTAATATCATCTGGCGTCCCCGCCACACCATTGACGCTCATGCACGTTCTGATGGTTGGCAAGCATGCATTTATAGCCAATTTGTTATTTGCGCTCAACTTTGGCGTAGATTCTGCAACGTTTTCACTGCTGCAAACTGCACTGCCACATGTATTCTTGTCGGCATCATAGTTATTCTGCGCCAAGCATGATGTGATATCAGATATGCAACTTTCTGCATAGTTCGCCAAAACGGTATCTTGCTTTGACTTTATCTGAACCAATGTACGTTGCAAGTATTCCTTGATAACGTTGTTGGTGGCATTGTACTTTGCGTTCTGACCACTGCCTGTGTATGTTACGTCCTGACATTTATTCAAGACAGACATGCACATACCGTAATTTTTGCCATCGTTATCCTTGTGATAACCAATTTTGTACTGCAAGAATTCCGACATACTGGTCGACGGTTTCTGCGCCGATGTTTCTGTTACGGTCTTTTCAATATATTCACTCAATGTGCCCGTCTCTGCGCTTGCACCCCATGCATCTTTTTTATCTTTGTCGTTGCTGCCACCATATTTCCAAGTGGTATACAGCGCACCAGCGTTATCGCCAGATTTACCAGGGGTGCTGCCGACGACAATTTTACCATCAACGATGTATTTACCCGATGGATCAAGGCAGTTTTCATAATCGGAACCGCACACAAAGTCGTCCTGCATACATGTATCCAATGCATTGATGCAGCCGCGCAGATCATATGAATTTTTCTGTTGTGCAACCAACAGACGTGCCTTTTGCAAAACGCTCTTGGCATTGCGGACGGTCGATGCCATTTGGTCGTTGGAATCCGTCAAACTGCGTTCATACGCGATACACTGTTTATCAATTTCCAAATCGTATGCATTTGTCACAACCGATGCATCAACCCCTTGTGTCGTGCAACTGTTCAAGACAGATGCCTTGCAACGTGCACTGGCGGTTTTGTACAACTGTTCGCCACGCTGGTTGCTGATGCTGCTGGTGCTGGACGTTGTGTTCAAGAAAGAACTGAGGTCGAAACCAGTGCTGCTGATACTGAAATCCAACAGACCCGACAAATCCATGCTGATGCCAGAATCGGTTGATGTTGCACTGCCCGACTTTACACTGATAATCGCGTTTTTAATCTTGTCCAAATCGTTTTTCAACTGGGTATTATCACTGGTCTTTTGCATTTCCAGTTCCGCCGCAGTTTGTGTGAACAGGGTTTCCACCTCGTCCGAGGACAGACCAATATACTGAATCTTTTGCGCGACATCTTGCAGGTCTTCGGTTGCCTGTTTCAATGCGTTTTCGGTTTTTTCATAATTCTTCAAATTAGCACTGCAACTGCAACGGCCCTGATTATCGTCCAGAACGTTACAGAAATTATCCATACATGTTTGATACTGTGCCTTGCAAAAATCGGTCATTTCCGCCAATTCTTCGATACTGCTGGTATCGGTCGCGGATGTCGCCACAGCCGTGGTCGATGCGGTGGTTGATGCCGTCGTCATACGAATTGTTGGCACGCGGGTTGTCGCGTTATTCACGCGCACACCGACACGGCCCGTGTACAATGGCGTATTTACCGTGTCCGTCTGAACAATAGATGCACGTGCCGCCGTACCCGTTGTTGGCACACTGCGTCGTGCAGAAACCGTCTTGGTCGCATTGTCGGCCGCGGTTGCACGTGTTGCGTTATTTGTTTGCGCGGTGCGCGATGCCGCCGCACGGGTTGCCGTGGTTGACGTACGCGCCGCAACGACACGCCCCGTATTATTATTGCGTGCAGAAATTGTCCGCGTTGAAGACGCACTGTTTGACACGCCACGCGATGACGCAACGCGCGCACCGGCGTTTCGTGGGCTGACCGCAGTGTTTTTCACAGGTGTGGCCGGTTCAATATCGACAATTTCGTCTGCAACGGTGTCATCAGCGGCGTCATCGGCGACAATGTCCGCGTCGGCATATTCCATCACATCTTCGTAATAGTATGATGGCGCAACCTCAGCAAATGCGGGCAATACCAGCAGTCCACTCAATACAGCAATCAATCTCTTCATAGCGAAAAATTCCTTCCTAATTACCAAGATTTTATCATAATAGGGTCAATCGCGCAAACAAAAAAACGAATTTTCGTACACATTCCAAATATTTTTATGGCAAAGATTATTATCTTTTTTAATGAAATTCCTTGTCTTGTTTGTTTTTATTGTACTATAATCCACGCCAAAGGTTAAAATTTGTCCGTGTTCAAGAAAGGTTTTATGTTTTTAATTACCCTGCCGTTGTTGGGGTGCACAACCGTGCCAACAACAACCGCGGACAAACGCTTGGACAATTACGTACCTAAAATCACAACTGCTGACTTTGACTATGACCCGATGCAGACACCAATCGCGCAATGCTATGCCGACGAATTGGCGGCGGGCGACGAAATTTCGGGCGCAACGTTGATTGACGACGGTCTGTCCGCGTTTGTTATTCGCGCGGCATTTGCACGCATGGCAACCAAGACAATCGATTTGCAAACATATATTTACAGCAACGATTTTTCGTCCAAGGTTTTGATTGGCGAACTGAAAAACGCCGCCGACCGTGGGGTCAAGATTCGCATTCTGGTTGACGACTATGGTACGGATTCTGATATTGTGGACGTGATGTTGTTGAACCAGCACCCGAATATAGAGGTCAAGGTTTTTAACACCGTTGCCAACCGTTCAAAATTATTGTATTACCCACAGTTCTTGATGGACTTTAACCGGTTAAATTCGCGCATGCACAATAAACTGTTTATTGTGGACAACGTTGCGTATATTACCGGCGGCCGCAATGTGGGCAGTAACTATTTCTATCCGGAAACATCGGCAAACTTTTCAGATACCGACGTTCTGTTCTTGGGCGATATGACACGATATGCCACCGCCAGTTTTGACAAGTACTGGAATCACCACTTGGCAATACCCGCCGACGTATTCCCAAAGGCAAAGTCAAAAAAGGCGATGCGAAAACTGGAACAAAAGTTTATTGATATTCAGGAACGCAGTGCCGCCGATGCCCGCATGTACAACACCGTGATTCAAATGGCGATGCGCAAGTACAAGCAAAAGAATTTCGATTTCAGTTGGGGGCACGGTAAATTCTTGGCCGACCCACCGTCCAAGGTTGAAATGACCATGGACGAAAAACAGGAATATCGCGGCGAAATTGTGCGCGCGCTGCAACACCTGTGGGACGAAACAGACACATCGGTCTATATTTCGGCGGCGTATTTTGTCCCCGGTCAGGGCGGATTGGAACACATGATGCGCGAAGAAAAATCGGGCGTCCACATGACGATTGTGACAAATTCGCTGGCATCAACAAACGCGCCAACCGTGTATGCAAAATGGGAAAAGTATCGCAAGAAACTGATTCAATCGGGCGCGGACGTGTATGAATTTATGCTGTCGGCCGAAAACCTGCGCGCAAAATACAATGACCGCGAGCGCAAGCATTCTAATTTCTCGGTTCTGCACAGCAAGACAATGGTGTTTGACGACCGAATTTCTTGGATTGGCAGTTTTAATTTGGATCCGCGCAGTGCGTATTTCAATACTGAGAACGTTGCGATTTTTGAAAGCCGCGAATTTGCGACCAAGTTGCGCCAGATGATTCTGGATGATACCAAGACATCGTGGCACGTAACATTGGACGCGCATAATAATCCGGTATGGTCGGGGGCGCGCGCAACAGACAAGACACCGCGCGAATATCACCACAACCCAGACACCAGTATATTCCGCCGCGGGTGGAAAATTATGTTACGTCTGATTCCAGAAAAGTTTGTATAAAAACCGCCCCGTTGGGGCGGTTTTTCAAAGTTCAAATACCAAAGTGCAAAGTTCAAATTTTGTGCGCCGATGGCGCAACTTTATTTACCTAGATTCCGGTGGACACCACCCACAAAATTTATCAATTTTGCGGGGCCCGATGGAGGGGAACTTGGTCTGCAACAAGAACGTAGCAAGTTCTCCTCCTGTGGAGGAGTACCGCGTAGCGGGGAGGTGGTCTTTTATTTGGCTCGCGGTGCTCGCACTATTATGTGCGCTGCGCGCAACATTATTTACTGGATTGCTTCACTACGTTCGCAATGACAAGGGTGCTAGCTGGTGTGTCGCCTGCGGACTAGCGTCCTTGCCGCAACCTTCGCGTACCGCTCGGTTTCATTGCGAGCAAGCGTAGCGACGCGTGGCAATCCAGTAAAAATAATAAAGTGCGCCGATGGCGCAACTCTATTTACCTAGATTCCGGTGGACACACCACCCACAAAATTTATCAATTTTGCGGGGCCCGGACAAGCCACGGAATGAATCCAAGCGAAGCGCAGGATGCGGCAAGGACGCAGTCCGCAGGCGACACGTTTTTTAAGTTTTATATTCTTAAACTATATCACTGTATCACTTACTCACTCTATCACTAATAACAAACGGGGCGATGCCCCGTTTGTTATTTTGATAATTGCTTTATTGCGTTTTGCGTGTCGGCAACAACCGTGTCCAGCGCAAATAACGTTGGCATACCTGATGTGTCCATATCGTTGACACGATATTTAACCTCTGCCACATTATTGGCCAAATTCTTGGTTGAAATGACCAAACGAATTGGTGCAGCAATCAGGTCGGCGTCTGCGAATTTTTCGCCGGCGCGCGCATCACGCGTATCCAACAAGGTTTCAATGCCCGCTGCGCGCAAATCATTATAGATTTTTTCGGCGGTTGCATTTGTTTTGCCTTCTTTGTCCGTCAGGGCAATAACCTGAACCGCGAACGGGGCGGTTGCCATATTCCAACGTGGCCCGTATTCATCCGCGCTCTCTTCCAAAATGGCGGCCATGGTGCGGCCAACACCGATACCATAGCAACCCATAATTGGATTCTGTTCTGTGCCGTCGGCGGCGGTATATGTCAGGTGCATAGATGCGGAATATTTCGTTCCCAACTGGAAAATATTACCGATTTCAATACCGCGAACCTTGTGCATTGGTGCGCCACATTTTGGACAGACCTCGTTCCCCTCGGTCACCATTTCTTTGTTTGCACGGAAACCGCAATCGCACAGGTAAATGGTATCTTCGCCCATTTCATTTATCAGCTGAAATTCGTGTGCAATGCTGCCCCCCATGTCACCGGTTGACGACAACACGTCCACAACGTTACGCAGGCCGCAACGTGCAAACACGCGTTTGTATGCATCCAAAACGCGATAGTAATATTTTTCCAAATCCGATTGTGATGTGTGGAAAGAATACGCATCTTTCATAATAAATTCACGGGTACGAATCAAACCCGCGCGCACGCGCAATTCATCACGGAATTTCGTCTGAATCTGGTACACCATAAATGGCAACTGGCGATATGTTGTCAAAACAGATTTGACGAAGTCGGTTACAACCTCTTCATGCGTGGGATTCAAAACATATTCTGCGCCACCACGGCCCTTGAATTTTGCAAGGACGTCAACCGTATCATAACGACCGGATTCACGCCAGATTTCCGCACCACTGACCACCGGCATCAAGATTTCCTGACCATCGACGGCATCCATTTCTTCGCGGATGATTTTTTCGATATTACGCACCACGCGCCAGCCCAATGGGGTCAATGTATACCCCCCTTGGAATGTCTGGTAAATATAGCCCGCCTTGACCGCCATTTTGTGGCCCGCGGTTGTTGCACCGGCGACATCACCGTACAAACGTTTTACACATAAATTTTCAATTTTCATTTTTCTGTCTTCTTGTCTTTTAATTCCATGTACTTGGTCGCAACTGTCTTTTGCAGTTGTTCTGCGATTTGCTTGCGATCCAATCCCGCGGTCGCCAATGTCGGCATCACGGTAATTTCCACACGGAAACCGCCAATAATCATGATATGAAACACCTGCATAAATGCACTGCGTTCGCGCGCGGCGCGTGGGCCCATATCAATCTTTTTATTATCAAAATACGCATAGTGGTTTGCCAAATCATCATCTGAAATCGGCGTACCATCACGAAAGCGATAATTTACCACCATAGGTTGCACCGCAACGTCAGAATTTTCAACAAAATTAAACAGCGTACTTTTGAATGGCTTTACATATGCACCGTTGGTGGTTGTCCCCTCTGGAAACAAGAACATTGGGTAATCGACATGCTTTACACGTTCTTGGACGGTGCGCAGGGCCTCTAACGCATGCGATGGGCGACGGTCAACAAAGACGACGCCAAATTTTTCAGACATCCAACCAACCAATGGCCAACGGCGAACGTCCGCCTTGGCAACAAAACTGCCCCCGAATGCAACAGGGAATGTTGCGATTTCAAACAACGACAAATGATTGCAGACCACCAATAATGGGCGATGCGTCGACAATGTGCCGTGGGTGCGTACGCGGATGCCCGCCAATAACAGCAATATTTTCATAAACACACGCATGTACCAAACCGATACGCGACCACGTGGCAATAAAAATACAATCGGCACTTGGATTACGACACCAATCCAGAACGCGATAAATTTCAACGTCCCAAATGCGATTTGGAAAATGTTCGGGTGCGCGATGCGCTGTGATTTACTGCGCGCCATCTTCGTCGTCCTTTTGGGTTTCTTTGTCGTTATCTTCGATAAATTCAACGTCCGCCGCATCTTCGCGTAATAAAAATTCCACGAATGCACCGATAACTTTCAGTGGTGCGGTCACCGGCAACAGCATAATTTTGCCCAGTGTTTTCATTGCGCCATCTTTGACGGCGAAACCGTCCAGTGCGTCTTCGCGCCCCAAGAAATGTTTCTGATACGTGCGATCTATATCCTTGGTCTGCAACATAACGAACACGTCATAAGAGTTAAATGTTTTATCGATAAACACCCCCTTGCCAAATGTCGCACCCAAACGCAGATAGCCCTTTATCAACGGTGTCATTTCGGCGCGGGCGTCGGCATCATCGACAAACGCGCGTGGCAAAATGCGCATCTGGGTCATTGCAGGGTCAATACTGGGGTCTATCTTTTCAGTCAGAACCGTTGCGCGCAATTTTGATGGCGACAGGTGGTGATAGTACAAATATGATATTGCCTGTGCGGATTTTACCGGTTTATTGCCAACCCACGACGCAACACCGAACAAGACCAAAATCTTGCGACGGAAAACGTATTCGGACAGACCCGCCCACAGCATACGCATAACCAGCGCATTTTCACGATATTCCTTGTCAACGCATGCACGTGACATTTCGGCAATGTTGCCATTGACCTTTTTAATCTTGGAAATATTATATTCGCTCTCGGTATAAAAACCGCCCATTTTTTCAGCCGCGGCGCGGTCAATAATGCGGTATGTACCAACAACGCGTCCATTATGAAAAACCGCCATGTAATCAGCAAAACGGTCGAAAGAATCATATTCTTCGCGCAAGGCGTGCTGTTCTTCGGTGGCGGATGCGCCCTCTTCCTCTACAAATGCGGCATAGCGCAGTTGGCGAACCTGTTTGCGTTCTTCTTTGTTACGAGTCAAACGGACTTCATAATCACGCACCTTGATAGTCATAAATCAATCCTTTTATATCAATCTATAACAGGAAGATTATCAAAGAACGTATATATTAGCAATTATTTTTATTTTTAACGAATTTACTGATGCAGTGCGTCCGCCAATTCTGCAATCGCGATTGCGTACCAATTTGAATTGTTCCATTTCTTGATACGATAGAAATTCGAGTATGTCAAATACGCGGTTATTGCCGGCATTGGCGCAACGTCCATATCAACCGCATTTGGGTCGGTTGGCGCAATCGCCGCATTCATACGCGCATCATTGATTGCAACGGTGTCCGCAACCATGCCCGCCATCATATCAGTCACCGGCAACGCGCGTCCATCGGGCAATGTTGCACCCAATGCCGCCCAATCAGACAATGTCTTTTTCGTTTTGCCGTCCAACAGTGACACATCAAAGTCCGCCGGCAAGACAACGCGACGCACAATGCGTTCGTTTTCATTCCAGCCCAATCGGTTCAGGTAATTGCCCGCGGACATCATTGCGTCACCAATACTGCCACTGATGTCAATCTTGCCATCGCCATTGCCATCAACGCCATATGCCGCCAGTGTTGTCGGTATAAACTGGAAATGTCCCATTGCGCCGGCCCAACTGCCACCATAGTCACTGATATCATCGCCATTTTTATCGGCGATTTTCATCAACGCAATCAGTTGATTGGTAAAGAATGTTTGACGACGCCCCTCGTATATCAATGTAACGAATGCATCACGCAGGGGGTGATCCGCCATACGCGCGCCATAGTTTGATTCCATACCCCAGAATGCCAAAATTACATGTGGTTGAACGCCATAGCGCGCATGCACACGTTTTAACAATGTTGGGTATTTATTCGCCATTTTGCGACCAGACGCGATACGCGTTGGATTGACGGTACGGTTCAAGTACCCGTCCAGCGTCAATTTGAACTCTGACTGATTCTGGTCGCGCTTTACAATATTTGGAATAAACGCCGGATTTTTCAGTGTGGTATCTATGGTTTTCTTGGAAATCTTTTCCGCCGTCGCGCGCGTACGAACCGTGTCCAGCACACTTTCCCAGCGGGCCATATCAAACGCACCACGTTCGGCGATTGGTGGCGTGTCGGGCGCAGGCGCGGTTTCAACAATAACAATGGGGGTGGTGGGTGCGGGGGTGGCAACCGTGGTGGCGACAGGCACAGGCGCGGCAACCACAACTGGCGACGCGGCAACCACGGATGCGGCTGCGGGCGCAGGCGCAATCGACGTCGGTGCAACATCGGCGCGCGCCGCAGCGGTGCACAGCAACGCCGCACACGTGATGCATGCAAAACGATTGTCCCATGTCATCAGACATATACCCCTTAGAATGCGTATTTAATACCCAGATGCAACCCAAATGATTGCCATGTTGCGTGCTTTAACTGGTCACTGATTTTTTCAGTATGCGCCGGAACTGTTTCAATAATCGGGTTGCCGTTATCGTCCAGAACATATTGACCGTTTTCAATCAAGAACTGGGAATACGATGCAACGTACAATTCGCCACCGATTTTGCCAACGTGGAAACAATTTGTATCAACCTTTAATGCCAACTGGACACGGTCGGACAATTTCATATTGTATTCCATTTCGGCGGTGTATGAATATGCGCCGTTTGACCCCTCGTCCAAGAAACTGGGGTTCTGTTGCCAATCGTCACGGTTTGGCCAAATCCCCTCTGACGAATATTTGGGCATACCCAACTGGACATAAAAACGCAACTTGTCCGTCAGGGTCATTTGCTTTTCCGCCTCGAGTCCGACATAGAATCCAGACCATGTTGTGTTATAGATATGCGTTGTGCCCGACACCAAAATTGGGCCATCGCCACCGATAATTACACACTCGCCCGCTGCAACACCCCATGGGGTTTCACCCCACGCCGCGTCATAGTCGATTGTTGTAAATGACGTACCCAAATCAATATTGCTGGCAGCGGCACTGACCACCTTCAAATCTTCGGGCGACATACATACCTGATACCAATCGTCGGGGGCATCAAAATCCTGAGGGCGGGAATAATAGTTCCCTTGGGCATCGCCATAGACATAGTCACCCTTGTCCGTCATCAGGGGCAAATATACCCCCGGATTCGGGTAATAGTGATTGGACATTTCCAAGTTATGCTTGAAAATTTCATAACCAAATGATGGCGACAGTTTCCACCCGCCAATGTCCCAAATATGATGCGCGCCAATACCAAAACGGAAATGATCCGTGCGACCCGATTGATCACCCACGGAAATGGTAAATATCCCTTCGGTCGGGCGGGATTCATCGTATGGTTTCAGGTCATAGTCCATGGACAGCCCGCCATGTGACAACGAACCATGTGAATATTCTGCAAACGCAAACATGTCAAAGTTGCGCAAACTGAAATTATGCTGGGCCGCGACACCGATTTCATTGAACACCATGTCGTCCCATTCCAATATGGAATTGACGCCCGTTTCAAATTCAAAGTCCGCAAAACGACGTGTATATTTCGCCGTCAGTGTTGTTGCGGGCTCGTCCACAATCGCGATACCATTTGCGGTGATTGTGCCGGAATACTTTGGTTTTTCGGCGGTCTGGCGTGGTACTTGGTATGAATAAGAACGACTGCCGACAATTTGTTTATTGCCCGACTGACCAACATATTTCGTGTACCCTTGGGATTGATACTGGCTGTAACCAATCTGGTTCGCGTTGGGCGCAGACGCGGTCTGATAGTATGACGGCGCACCCTCGGTCGCGGCATATGCCGCAACAGACGCGAAAACGCCACCTAAAAATGGTATAATTCCTGACTTCATTTCTTTTTCTTGGGGTTATTATATCATAATTTTTGCATACAAAAAAGAGTTTTCATTTATCACTTGCGCCACGCGCGATGCGCGGTACAATGCACGACATGAATAATCCGCACAATATTTACATTCACACCCCGTTTTGCATGTCAAAGTGCAAATATTGTGCGTTCTTTTCCCGCGCATGCAGTGCGCCCGACTGGGACGCGTTTGCGGTCGGCATCGTGCGCGAAATTGAATTTTGGGCGCAAAAGATGGGACGAATTTCCGTTCCCACCGTGTTTTTTGGTGGCGGAACACCATCGCTGATGCCCACAAAGACGTTTAGCCAAATTATAGATGCGGTGCGCGCAAACTTTGATATCGCACCGTCGGCCGAGATCACATTGGAATCCAATCCAAAAACGCTGGACGCGGTGCGTCTGCGTGAATTTATGGATGCCGGCGTCAATCGGTTATCGGTCGGCGTGCAAGGATTGGACGACGAAACGTTGCAATTTCTGGGGCGACGCCACAGTGTGCGTGACGCGATGGAATTATTGGACACGGCGCACCAATATGGACTGCGCGTGAATGCGGACTTTATTTATGGATTACCACACGACACGCCGGACACCGTAATAAAAATGTGCAATGCGATAAATGCGATTGGCCTGCGCCACGTGTCGATGTACGAACTGACCATTGAACCAGACACCGTGTTTGGTCATATGAATCTGGATATGCCATCAAACGATATGATGGCTGACATGTACACCGCCATCGGCGAACATTTGTCCATCCCGCGGTACGAGGTTTCAAACTATGCCGCCACTGGCGACGAATGCCGGCACAATCAAAACGTGTGGGACGGCGCGCCATACATTGGAATTGGGCGCGGCGCGGCGGGCCGCGTCTACACCAATGGCACGTGGTACGAACAAACCGGCGGTGACATTCAGATGCGCCCGTTGTCGCGTGCGGCGCGCGCAACCGAAAAAATCATAACCGGCATGCGCACCATGCGTGGCGCGGCTAAGGCCGACGACGTGCTGCAAATGATTGACACCGAATATGTGCGCGCGCATCCAGAATTAGTTACCGATTGTGGTGACCGCATTCGCGCCACTGAAAAAGGTATTTTAATTCTGGACGATTTACTGGTACACTTGTGCAGGTAAGGAAAGACATGAAAAACAAATTATTAAACATAATTGGGATTGTTGCGGTTATCGTCGCGTGCGGGGCCGCACACCATTTTACAAAGCAAAGGAAGGTTATTATGAACTCTGGAATACAAATGGCAAACATGGACACAACTGTTCGCGCAGGCGATGATTTTTATGATTTTGCAACCGGCGGTTGGCGCAAATCGCACCCTATTCCAGACGACTATACGCGTTATGGCGTGTTTGAGGTTCTGCGTGATACAAACCTGAAACGCGTACGTGAAATCGCCGAAAACGATGATGGCAAAATCGGCACGTTGTATAAAATCGCAATGAATGCCGAACGTCTGAATGCCGACAAGACCACGCCTGTTGCCGCCCAGTTGGCGGAAATTGACGCAATAAAATCCGCCGCGGAATTGCCCGCTTTTTTGGGTCGCATGCACCGCATGACAACGGCGTTCTGGGGCGATGGGGTTGGTCTGGACGAAACAGACAGCACGCATTACCTGTATAATATTGGCCAAGGGGGACTGGGGCTGGCACGTGATTACTATTTTGATAATGATCCGAAAACAGTTCAGGTTCGCAAAAAGTATCTGGAATTTATAACACGCCAGATGAAAAACTTTGGTGTACCAGTCAATGCCCAAGAATTATACAATCTGGAACTGCGTATGGCGGGGTCATTTTACCCAAAGGAAAAATTGCGTGATCCACACGCGAACTATCACAAAATGACGATTGCAGAGGTCAAAGAACGTTTCCCGAATTTTGATTGGGACGCATATCTGGCGGCACGTGGCGCGGCGCACGCAAAGCAAATCAATATTGCCCAGCCCGAGGCCATTGCCGAATCCATTGCCATTATGAATGACACGGATTTGAACCTGATAAAAACATATTTGAAATATCAAATTGTGGGCGACGCCGACACACTGTTGGACGATACTACATATGAAATTGCATTTGATTTCTATAACCGCACCATGGCGGGCCAGAAAGAACCCAAGCCACGTTGGAAACGCGCAGTGTCATTGTTGGACGGCACATTGGGCGAAGAAATTGGCCACCTGTATGTCCAGAAATATTTCCCCGCCGAAGCCAAAGCGCGTATGCAAACACTGGTTAAAAATTTGCAGCGTGCGTTGGGAATGCGCATTGAAAATCTGGAATGGATGTCCGATGTGACCAAGGCACAGGCACTGAAAAAACTGAACACGTTCCATGCGAAAATTGGTTACCCTGATAAATGGCGCGACTATTCCAAATTGCATATTGATGCGAATGCGTCACTGTGGGAAAACATGTTGGCGGTGTCAGCATTCGAAGATGAATTTTGGTTGAATAAAATCGGTGCAGAAAAAGACCCGACACTGTGGTACATGAATGCGCATGAAATCAACGCTTACTATGACCCATCAACGAACGAGGTTTGCTTTCCTGCGGGAATTTTGCAATACCCGTTCTTTGATATGGGGGCAGACGATGCGTTTAACTATGGCGCAATCGGCAGCATTATCGGTCACGAAATGACACATGGATTTGATGATTCCGGCCGTCATTTTGACCGCGATGGTAATATGACCGATTGGTGGACACCGGACGATGCCGCGGGATTTGAAAAACGCGCGGATGTGTTGCGTGCGCACTTTGATAAAATTGTGATTGCGGGTGACGTACACGCAAATGGAACATTCACGCTGGGTGAAAATCTGGCGGACTATGGTGGCATAACAGTATCGTTCACCGCGTATAAAAACTTTGGCGTGCCATCGGGTGATGTTGATGGGTTCACCGCCGACCAGCGTTTCTTTATCGCATACGCGACATCTTGGGCACAGAATATTCGCAGCGACGAAGAATTACGCCTGACCAAGATTGACGAACATTCATTGGCAAAAAATCGCGTCAATGGAATACTGCCCCACATTACGGCGTGGTACGACGCGTTCAAAATCACGCCCGACGACGCGTTATACGTCGCCCCAGAAAACAGAATCAAACTGTGGTAATAAAAAATGCCCCAAATGGGGCATTTTTATTTATTGTTATCAATCCACGCTTTCAGTGTATCATCAGACGATGACGCGGACGCGCCATAGATTGCCACACCATCACGATGCGTGGCGTTTGGCGTCAGTTTTTCAATGTCTGTGAATACATTGCCGGCACCACTGCCCCCATGTGTATCAAATGGCGCAATCGTTTTACCATCAAAATTATTGTTGGTCAAAAATGTGCGCACTGGCGATGCCATCGTGCCCCACCAACACGGCGTACCGACGTATATCGTGTCGTACTGTGACATGTCGGGCGTAGCATTTATCGCGGGCAATGTGCCGTCTGTGATTTCTTGCTTTGCCACAACCGTTGTTTCGGTATAGTCCGCCGGATAATGATTCGCGTCGGCGGTTTCGATTCTGTATAAATCTGCGCCGGTGATTTCGGCAATCTTTTTCGCAACAATTTCGGTGTTACCACTGCGTGAATAGTATGCGACCAAATCGCGCGCGTCGGCAGCACCGCACAGTGCCAATGCCGCACAAAGTGAAAAAGTAATTTTTTTCATTGCAATTCCTCCCTTGACTTTTTACAGTATAAACCCTAGATTTAACTCTAGGTCAAGAGGAAAATTATGCGTATTGGTGAAATTTCAAAAATCACAGGATTGTCAGAACACACGTTGCGGTTCTATGAAAAAATGGGCTTGATGCCCGATGTTGCAAAGCGTGGTGGTGGCATTCGCGACTATTGCGATCGCGACATTGACCGATTGGGCATTATTGAATGTCTGAAAAAGACGGGCATGAGTTTGACGGACATTAAAACATTTATCGACTGGTGCGCAATGGGCGACAAAACGATACAACAGCGTTACGACATGTTTATCAATCGTCGCGCCGCGGTAATGGCCCAAATGGCCGAGATTCAAAAGATGCTAAAAATCATCGACTATAAAATCAAATATTACGACCGCGCGCGCAAAGCGGGAACATTGGCGATATACAACGGCAAAAAATCCAAACTGCCATCATTCTTTGATGAATAAGGCACGCGCCATTCGGCGCGACTATGATTCACTGGATTGCTTCACTACGTTCGCAATGACAAAGGTGCTTAGTAACAAAAATACACAGTCCACGGGCGACACACACACGCGCTAGAATCTCTGTCATTGCGAGGAATGAAATGACGAAGCAATCCAGTAAATATAAAAGCGCGCCGATGGCGCGACATTACTCACTGGATTGCCGCGCTACGCTCGCAATGACGTTGTTTTTAAGTTCTATATTTTTGAACTTTATCACTCTATCACTTATTCACTCTCTCACTAATAAAAATAACCACCGGCGATTGCTCGACGGTGGCTACTCCCTTCCTTCTGGTATTCCCAGAAACTGTTTTGACGCCTTGATTCAGACCCGCGGTTGCCCACGCATTATGCAGCGCGCGCAACAGACGACTTTTCTTCGATGTCGGCGGCGTCCATAATCTTTTTCGCTTCGGCAAAGACCATGCCTTTGACACGCAACGCCAATGTCTTTGTGTCCATGCTTTCGGCGGCTACTTCGAAATTATCTGTACGAATTTGCAATGAAACATACGCACCAACCAATGACGCACGTGGCAAATCTTCGATACTGCGTGGCGCGTTGTTGTGACCGATTTTCAGTTCGTCGGCCAGCGATATAATCTGGCGATCTTCGTTCACCCAAACTGTTGTTGTTAAAACTTTGTTCAAGGCAATCATAATTTCTTTTATATTTTTTGGCATTGCGGGGCCCTCCTTTCGCTTTGGGTTTGTCGAAAATCTAATCTTGGAATGTATTTACACACGTATTTACATTTTTGCCAATTAAATTTTCATTTGTTTTTTGTTTTCGCCAGAAATCCGGTTTTTGGCGGTTTTCCGGGACTTTCGAAACCTTTTCTCCTTGTCTATACAAACATCTTAGAACAAAAACGAATCGCAGGTCAAGGGGAAAATTCATTTATTTTAATTTTATTTGAAAAAAGTTTGATTTTACTTTTCAGACCATAAAATACCATAAAATAATTACAAATTGTCATTGACAACCAAAAATCCCCGTGCTACATTCCGTGTGAAGACGGAAAGGGAACGGCGAATACACCTAACAAACAAAGACCTGAAAATGTCATTGTTTCTCTCATCTTATGAAAATCGTTTGGATACCAAGGGGCGTATTTCAGTACCGGCCTCTTTCCGGTCTTCGGTGTCCAATGAAAAATTCGCAGGCGTTGTTTTATATCGTTCTTTTACCCATAATTGTATAGAGGGGCTGTCCATGTCCCGTATGGAACAGTTGGCGTCGGCAACGGACAAGATGGGCGTTTTTGATGACGCGTTGGACGATTTGTCGGCGATGCTGTTTGCGGACGCGCGCCCATTGGCATTTGATGTAACGGGCCGCATTGTTATTCCCGCCGATTTATTACAACACGCCGGTATCACAGACCGCGCCGTTTTTGTCGGTCGTGGCAACAGTTTTCAGATATGGAATCCGGACGCATTCCGCGCCGCACAGACACAATCGCTGAACAACCTGCGCGCCGCCCGCCCGAATTTGAAGATTTGCGAATAAAAACGCCCCTATTAGAGCATAGATAATAGAGAATAGATAATAGATTTTGTACGCCGATGGCGCGGCATCATTCCACTGGATTGCTTCGTTACACTCGCAATGAATCCAAGCGAAGCGCAGGATGCGGCAAGGACGTCAGTCCGCAGGCGACACTTTTTTAAGTTTTATATTCTAAAACTATATCACTCTATCACTTATTCACTTTGTCACTAATAAAAAACGGGGCGATGCCCCGTTTTTTTATTGTTCTGCTTCTATCTTGAACTCGTCACGGATTTTTGAAACCGATGCGGCCCGCTGGGCAATCAAATCATTCAGATTCGCATTCGTTAAATCCGTTGCGTATTTCAGTGCGTTCGCAAATGCCAGCGCATCACTGTTACCGTGGGTCTTGACTGCGAACCCTTGCAGACCCAAGAACACCGCGCCCGCATACGAACGTGGATCAATCTTGTGCTTCAAGCGTTTGAACACGTGCACCAAGAAAAACGCGCCGACCATTGCCAGAATAGATTTTTTCAGGTTATCAACCAGTACGCGTTTAATCAGTTTGGCTGTCCCCTCGACCGTTTTCAAAACGATATTGCCGGTAAATCCGTCGGTAACAACAACCTGAACATGACCACCGCTGATGTCGTTCCCCTCCACAAAACCGATGTATTCGTATGGCAATTCATCCTTGTGTTCGGTCAAGACATGGTTCAAATGAACCAGTGTGTCGTTCCCCTTGGTTTCTTCGGCACCGATATTCAAGACACCCAATCTGGGGCGCGGCATTTTACCGATAACCTCTGCATAAACTGTACCCAAGACCGAGAAGTCAAACAGGATTGTTTCGTCGCACTGGACATTTGCACCCAAGTCCAAAACCACCACGCGGGAATCACCACCACCCGATGGCAACATTGTTGTAATTGCCGGACGCGCGATACCCGCCGTTGTTTTCAGCATCAATTTGGACAGCGACATAAATATACCGGTGTTACCCGCGCTGACCACCGCGGCAGATTTCCCTTCGCGGACATCCTTGATTGCCATGTACATGGACGTGTCCTGTGCATGACGAATGACATCGCGAACCTTGTCCGTGCCACGAATTACATTTGGTGCATCAATGACATCACAATTACGCGCGACACGTGGGTATTTCGCCAACATACGACGCAATAATGCCTCGTTTCCAAACAGGCGAAAGAACACCTTGCCCTCGCCATTTTGATACAAGAACTGGTTCATACCGCCCAAGACGGCCTTGGGCCCTTTGTCACCACCCATTGCATCAACAGAAATGATTTTCTTGTCTGACATATTTTTTACAATAAAAAAGCAGATATGCACGCGATGCGCCAAATCTGCCTTTCTATAATTCCTTGGTTGAAATTATTTTGCGCCGCATGCAGGACAAACGTGATGCGGACGTTTCTTTTCACCACAGGCCTTGCATACTGTGCATGGCATGATAGACAGTGCATCGTGAGAACGACGTTGTGCTGTGCGTGCTTTACTTGTTTTGCTTTTTGGCGTTGCCATTTTACTATCCTTTTTAATTTACAGTTTGATATTCTATAAAAATCCTGTGCAAATGCAAGGAAAACTTTAATCCGATATTACCTGGGCGACAAACATACCGTGGTTGTGCATCAGACCGATAACCGCACTGTGATCGTCCAAGCCCATATAGAATTTGTACCCCTGTTTTTCCAATGCGACAATCGTTGCCAATTTGAACTCTGCGGTTGTGCCGGCATAGTCATGCGGCTTGCAGAAAACACGTTTTTTAATATTTGGCAGCAAGGCATCAATATGACGCTGAACCTTGTCCTGACCCATGGCCCAACGACCAGTAATAAACACAATCGTGAAATCGCGCCCCAGTGTTTCCAGAATGCGTATCATATTTTCATTCGGTTCACCAAAACGGTCATAGTTGGCGATTGCAAACTTCTTATTCACAACGCCATCGATATCACAAAAGATTGCGGGTATTTCTGTCATTGCATTGGTTGCAACGGGGCGCATGCGCGCCCCATTGCCTGTTTTTCCCATTTAGATATCCAACAACTGTTGCTGGGTATTGCCTTCGCGGGCCAAACGTTCTTCGCGTTCTTCTTCCTTGGCAATTTCGCGGACGCGACGTACGTACGCACCAGTGCCGATTGGAATCAGACGGCCGACAATCAAGTTTTCATTGATACCGACCAATTTATCTGTTGCACCGCTGATTGCAGCGTCAACCAATACCTTGGTTGTCTGCTGGAACGATGCGTTCGAGATAAATGAACGTGATGTCAACGACGCACGGGTCAAACCAACCAAGACCTGAGAGGCCTCGGCCACTTTGCCGCCATCGTGGGCAACGCGGGCGTTTTCTTCTTCGAAATCAACGCGGTCAACAACCTGACCCATCAAGAATCCGGTGTCACCTGGGTTTGTGATTTCAACGCGGCGTGTCATTTCGCGAATCAAAATTTCAATGTGCTTGTCGTTGATGACCACACCCTGCAAGCGGTAAACCTGCTGAATCTGTTCGACCATAAATGTCGCCAACGCTTTCTGGCCCAAGATACGCAAAATATCCTGTGGCACTGGATCGCCGTCGACCAGTTTATCGGCCTTGCGCACAACGTCGCCGCTGCGCACCATCAGATTTGTACCCTTTGGCACGGCGTATTCAACTGGGGCTGTGCCATCTTCGGGATCGATACGAATGATGATTTTGGATTTTGCATCTTCCAATTCAACCGTACCATCGATTTCCGCCAGCAATGCTGGGTTTGCAGGACGGCGCACTTCCAACAATTCATTGACTCGTGGCAGACCGCCGGTAATATCGCCCGTCTTTTTCGCCTGAACTGGAATACGTGCCAGAATATCACCAGCCACAACCGATGCACCGTTCGAAACGTTCAGCACCGAATACATAGGCAGCATGTATTCTGCAATCTTTTTACCACCCAACGAAATTACATTGCCGTTTGCATCAACCAAGCGGATTGCAGGTTGCAATGCCTTTTTCGTGTTGGCTTTCCAGTTGATAACCTTGCGCGAAACGATACCAGTCATAGAATCAACTTCTTCTTGGTACGATACGTTTTCGACCAAGTCGTTAAAGCTGACGACACCGTCTTTTTCAGCAATGATTGTGTTCGAATATGGATCCCATTCGGCAACCTTTGCACCCTTTTCAACCGTGTCGCCATCGTTGACAATCAACATAGCAGCGTATGGCAATGCGCACGAGAACAATGTTTCGCCCTTGGCATCAACAACCGCCAATTCGCCATTACGCGACAGGACAACCACACGACCCGCGGTGTTTTTAATTGTGTTCACACCCGTCAGTTTGATTGTACCAGCAACTGGGACTTCGATAAAGTGGCTTTCTGCGCCACCGGCCGCAACACCACCGATGTGGAAGGTACGCAACGTCAACTGTGTACCAGGTTCACCAATGGATTGACCAGCGATAACGCCGACCGCTTCGCCGACATGAACCAGCGCATTACGCGACAAATCCATACCATAGCATTTTGCACACAGACCGTCACTGCAACATGTCAGAACACTGCGCACATCAACAGATGGCAGGCCTGATTCATTGATTTGTTTCGCAGCGGTCTTGGTAATCAATTCACCGGCAGGAACGATAACTTCCTTGGTAATTGGGTGAATGATGTCGTGTGCCGCCGTACGTCCCAGAACAACGTCGCCCAGCGCAACCGACAGGGTTGAACCCTGATATACTGGCTTTGCTGTGATGTATTCTGTCGTACCGCAATCATGTTCTGTAATAACAGTATTCTGGGCCAATTCAACCAGACGACGAGTCAAGTAACCAGCGTCAGCGGTTTTCAACGCGGTATCCGACATACCTTTACGCGCACCGTGGGTGGACGTAAAGTATTCAGACATGGTCAGACCTTCCTTGAAGTTCGAAATAATAGGAACTTCGATAATAGAACCGTCTGGTTTCTGCATCATACCACGCATACCCGCCAACTGCTGAATCTGACGTTTTGAACCACGCGCGCCAGACAGAGCCATCATCAGAACCGAGTTCCAATTTTCGCCCGTTGTCTTGCCCAGTGCGGCATACGCCAAATCACCCAGTTTATCGGTTGTTTTCTGCCACAGGTCAATCAGTTTGTTGTGACGTTCACCGCCAGACAGCAAACCGTTCTGATACTGTGATTCAATTTCTTCGGCCGCCTTTTCAGCGTCGGCAATCATGGTTTTCTTTTCTTCTGGAATGATAATATCATCAAACCCGATGGAAATACCACTGCGCGCCGCCTGTTCAAAGCCGGTATTCTTCAAATCGTCGGCCAGTTTAATCATCGCCTTGTCGCCGCAACGTTCGTATGTTGTCGCCAACAGTGCCTTGATTTCTTTTACTGGCATAACCTTGTTCACCAAATCAAATGGCATCTTTTCAGATTTTGGCAACAGTTCGCCCAAAATCATGCGGCCGGCTGTTGTTTTATAAATCTTGCCATTGATACGTGCAACGATTGGTGTGTGCAATGTGATGGAATGATTTTCCAACGCCATTTTCACTTCGTCCATGTTTGCAAAACGTGGTGATTTATCTGTGTGTTCGCCATCAATCAACGAGATGTAGTACACACCCAAAACCATGTCCTGGGCCGGTACAATCATTGGTTCACCGTTCGCAGGTGACAAAACGTTGTTAGACGACAACATCAATGTGCGCGCTTCCAGTTGTGCTTCCAATGAAATTGGAACGTGCACGGACATCTGGTCACCGTCGAAGTCAGCGTTAAAGCCCTTGCAGACCAGTGGGTGCAGACGAATTGCCTTGCCTTCAATCAAAACTGGTTCAAATGCCAACAGTGACAAACGGTGCAATGATGGCGCACGGTTCAACAGAACTGGGTGTTGGTAAATAACCTTTTCCAAGATTTCCCAAACGACATCTTCGCCGTTTTCAACCATCTTGCGCGCGGTTTTCAATGTGTTTGCATAATCACCCGCCAACAGACGTGCATAAACGAATGGTTTGAACAATTCCAGTGCCATTGTCTTTGGCAAACCAACCTGATGCAATTTCAGTGATGGTCCAGACACAATAACCGAACGGCCGGAATAGTCCACACGTTTACCCAACATGTTCATACGGAAACGACCGGATTTACCACGCAATGAATCAGACAGTGATTTCAATGGACGACGGTTCTGGGAAACCATTGGGCGTGCCTTGTGTCCGTTATCGAACAAGGAATCAACGGCTTCTTGCAACATACGTTTTTCATTGCGGACAATGATGTCTGGTGCGTGCATTTCCTGAAAACGTTTCAGACGGTTGTTACGAATAATAACACGACGATACAAATCGTTCAGGTCAGATGCAGCAACGTGACCCGCATCCAATGTTACCAATGGACGCATATCTGGTGGGATAACAGGAATGATATCTGGCAACATCCATGCTGGATCTGTTTTGGAATCCAAGAATGCTTCGACCAGTTTCAACTGTTTAATCAAACCTTTGCGTTTTGCTTCGGATTTTGTTTCGGCCAATTCGGCACGCAGGCGTGTACGTTCGTCGCCCATGTCCAGATTGGCGATAATGCTGCGGACACCTTCGGCACCGATGCCAACGCGGAATGCGTCTGCGCCAAATTCTTCGACCGCGCTTTGATATTCATCTTCGCTGATGACGTCGTACTGTTTCAGGTTGGTCAAACCTGGTTCAATAACGATATACGCATCGTACGAAATAACCTGTTCCAATTTTTTCTGGGGCAGATTGTTCAACAATGTGGCAATTTTACCTTCGCGCAAGAACCATGTGTGCGCAACAGGCATTGCCAATTTAATGTGTCCCATACGTTCACGACGAACGGACGAAGAACCAACTTCGACACCGCAACGTTCGCAAACGACGCCACGGAACTTGATTCTTTTATATTTTCCGCAGGCGCATTCGTAATCTTTGACTGGACCAAAAATCTGCTGGCAGAACAAACCTTCTGCCTCTGGTTTCAAAGAATGATAGTTGATAGTTTCGGGCTTTTTTACTTCGCCATGGGACCAGGACAGAATTTCTTCTGGTGACGCGATGGTGATGCGCAGGGCGTCAAACTGTTCCTTGGTTTCAATTTGTCCGAAAATCTTCTGCAACATATTGGTCATAAATTTTGCTCCTTTCAAGTCGCTGTTCAAAATGCCTTTGTCCGTGACGGCGTTTCCGCCGCCACGGTCGATTTTTAGTCAATTTTCTTTGGTGTCATCGCCAGACCCAAACCACGCAATTCGCGAACGAATACGTTGAATGCTTCTGGTGTGCCGGTCTGGATATCGTTGCTGCCGGATATGATGGCTTCGTACATCTTGTTACGGCCGACGATATCGTCCGACTTGACAGTCAGCATTTCGCGCAGCAAGTGCGCAGCACCGTGTGCTTCCAATGCCCACACTTCCATTTCACCCAAACGCTGGCCACCCATGTGCGCCTTACCTGACAATGGCTGTTGTGTTACCAACGAGTAATTGCCAATCGAACGCGCGTGAATCTTTTCATCAACAAAGTGATGCAGTTTCATCATGTACATAACACCAACGGTAACTGGACGTGCGAATTTTTCGCCTGTCATACCATCGTACATTGTGAACTGACCAGATTCTGGCAGTTTTGCCAATTTCAGCATACTGCGAATGTCTTCGGGCGTTGCACCGTCGAATGTTGGGGTTGCCATTGGCACACCGTCGCGCAACAGGGCTGCTTCGGCGCGGACATCTGTGTCCGTCATCTTTTCCAACTTTTCAGCGGTTTCTTTGCCATAAACCTTGCCCATGATGGTGCGCAGGTCATCGGTCACAGCACGCTTTGCCTTGACTTCTTCCAAGACATCGCCAATCTGCTGGCCCAATGTGCGGCCCGCCATACCAAGGTGGGTTTCCAAAATCTGACCGATGTTCATACGTGATGGCACACCCAGCGGGTTCAAAACGATATCAACTGGTGTACCGTCTTCCATGTATGGCATGTCTTCGATTGGAACAACCTTGGATACAATACCCTTGTTCCCGTGACGACCGGCCATTTTATCACCCGGCTGCAATTTCATCTTGTGTGCGATATAAACCTTGACCTCTTTCAAGACACCCGCATTCAGCGAATTGCTTTCTGTGGTCTTGGCAACTTCGGCGTCGGCTTTTTCGTTCAACGCTTTCAGTTTTGCAATATGCTGTTCACGCAATTCATCAATCTTGGCCTGGGCTTCTTTGTTGCGGACAACCAATTTCTTGATGTCAGCTGGTTTGATACCTTCGAATACTTCGGCGGTCAATTTCTTGCCGACGAATGGTTTCAAACTGCCCGTGCCAGAATCAATCGTTTCACCTTCGGCGATTTGGAAAATCTGGTCTGCAAAGCCCTTTTCGATGATAGATGTTTCTTCATCGCGGTCTTTGTTGATTTTCTCAATCTTTTGCAATTCAATCATCTGGGTACGTTCGTCTTTCTTTACCCCGTGACGGGTCAAGACGTTCACACCGATAACTGTACCTTCTTCGTTCGGGCCAACGCGCAGCGATGTATCCTTGACGTTCAATGCCTTTTCACCAAAGATGTTGCGCAGCAACGCTTCTTCGGGGGTCAGCAACGTTTCGGATTTTGGCGAAACACGACCGACCAAGATGTCGCCCTGTTTCACGCGTGCACCGACATAAATGATACCGGATTCGTCCAGATTTTTCAGTGCTTCTTCGCTGACGTTTGGAATGTCGCGTGTGAAACTTTCTGGGCCCAACTGGGTATCACGAACCTTAAATTCTTTTTCAACGATTTTGACCGATGTAAAGATATCTTCGCGGGAAATACGTTCGGAAATAACAATCGCGTCTTCGTAGTTATAACCACGCCATGGCACGAATGCGACCAGAACGTTGCGCCCCAGTGCCAATTCACCATAGTTCATAGAAGAACCGTCGGCAATGATGTCGCCCGCAGAAATGCGATCGCCAACCTTGACCAATGGTTTCTGGTGAATCAATGTTTCACTGTTGCTGCGTTCAAATTTTTCCAGATTGTAAATATCAACACCGGTTACGACGTTGCGGCTGTTCATGCACTTTACCACGATACGGTTCGCATCAACGGATTCAACAATACCGCTGTGCTTTGCAACCTTGCCCGTACGGGAATCGCGCGCCACTTCGCGTTCGATACCAGTACCCACCAATGGGGCCTGAACGCGCAACAATGGAACAGCCTGACGCTGCATGTTTGAACCCATCAAAGCACGGTTCGCGTCGTCGTTTTCAACGAACGGAATCAAACCGGTTGCGATGGACACCACCTGACGTGGGGCAACGTCGATTAAATCGATTTCTTCTTTTGGCACCATTGTAAATTCACCATCAACACGCGCGGTAACGGTGTCTTCGGCCAATGTACCATCTTTTGCTGTTGGGGTGTTACCCTGTGCAATCTTGTGACCCAGTTCTTCGTCCGCGGTCAGGTATACCATCTTGTCTGTAACACGACCGTTTTCAACAACATAGTATGGTGTTTCGATAAAGCCATACGGGTTGACACGGGCATATGTTGCCAAGTGGTTGATCAGACCAATGTTCGCACCTTCGGGGGTGTGAATTGGGCACAAACGACCATAGTGTGTTGGGTGAACGTCGCGGACGTCGATGCCGGCACGGTCACGGTTCAGTCCCCCTGGGCCCAATGCAGAAATACGACGCTTGTGTTCCAATTCAGACAATGGATTGTCCGCATCCATAAACTGTGACAACTGGGACGTACCCAAAAATTCAGATACCAACGACATCAAAGGTTTGACGTTGATAACATCCTGTGGCTGCATATTTGCGATGTTTGGCGATGACAAACTTTCGCGAACCAGACGTTCGATACGAACCATACCGGTACGGAAATTCTGTTCCAACAATTCGCCAACCGCGCGTACACGACGATTTGACAGGTTATCAATATCATCAACTGTATCTTTGTGATCGATGATGTTTGTCAATGTCTTCAAAACCGCCAAGAAATCGGACTTGGTCAACAGGCGTTCATCTTCTGGTTTCTTGCCAGAATCAATCTTCAAACGCTTGTTCATCTTGAAACGACCAACAGCAGACAGGTCATAGAACGCCGCATCAAAGCCCTGACGCAGGAACAAGTTGATTGCTGCTTCCAGTGTTGGACGTTCACCCGGACGGATAATGTTATAGATTTCAATCAACGCTTCTTCGCGGTTGGTTGTTTTGTCGGCAACCAATGTATTGCGCATGTGCGCTGTGACTGTTGTGTTATCAATCGCAATCAGCGAGATTTCTTTGACACCCATCTTGTCCAAATCAGACAAAACTTCGTCTGTGATTTCAGTACCCGCCTGAAATACGACTTCGTCGCCAGACATAATTGGGTCAAACAGATATTCGCCAATCAAAGATTCAGGCAAGATACCAAATTCTTTGGACGCGGCGGTGATTTTCGCCATACGTTTCGCGTTCAGACGATCACCCTTGGACGCCAATGCCTTTTTATCTTTTGGATTGATTAAATCATAATTCAAACGGTATTTATCCAGACCCGCGAACGCGTCAACGCTGCCCGCCCACATTTTGCCATCGAATTTCAATGGAATGCGGTTATAGAACGCGGACAAGATTTCAGTATCGCTCATGCCACGGATTGTCGGCTTGCGTGGGTCGGCGGCGAATTTCTTTTCATCTTCGGCGGCCGGCAGGCAACGCAACAGCACGGTTGCAGGGACTTTGCGGCGACGGTCGATACGAACATAGATGACACCCTTGGATTCTTCAAAGTCAATCCAACTGCCGTGTTCTGGGATAATACGTGCGGTATATGTGATTGGGTTGCCAGCGATTTTGGCTTCTTTGGTTGTTGCGAAAACAACACCTTGGGCACGATGCATCTGTGAAACGATAACACGTTCCACACCGGACGCAATAAAGCTGCCGCGTTCTGTCATCAACGGCACTTCGCCCATAAATATTTCTTGTTCTTTGATATCGCGCAACGTTTTTTTACCGTCTTCGGCGATGTCCCACAAAATCAATCTCAGCTTCAATTTCAGCTTGCTGGAATATGTCATATTGCGCAGCATGCATTCTTTGACGTTATAAACCGGTTTGTCCAGTGTATATTCAACAAATTCCAAATCAGCAATACCGGCATAGTCCTTGATAGGGAACATAGACGAAAAAACATTTTGCAGCCCCATGTTTTTACGATTTTGTGGATCTACATCGGCCTGCAAGAAATCTTTGTAAGAATTATATTGAATTTCAACCAGATCAGGAAGCGGAGTTTGCAAAAAACTTTTTCCAAAAGATTTTCTAAATTTCTGGATAACTGCCATGGGTATCAATCCTTTTTTTTGTGCGTTTTGCAAACGAAACTATTTCAAACTCTTTTTACGCCTGTGCGCCCACCGTGGAAAAATCCACTGGTGGGCCCAGAACGTTGCGCGGAAAACCGCGACTTTTTATATTTTGCCAGAATTTAATCCGGCGGGCTGAATTACTTCAATTCAACCTTGGCACCGGCTGCTTCCAATGTCGCTTTCATTTTTTCAGCTTCATCTTTTGCAACGGCTTCTTTGACTGCCTTTGGTGCAGATTCGACCAAAGCTTTCGCTTCGCTCAAGCCCAAACCAGTCATTTCTTTAACTGCCTTGATAACAGCCAATTTGTTTGCACCGATTTCAGCCAAGACGACGTCAAATTCTGTCTTTTCTTCGGCTGCTGCGGCGGCTGGGCCAGCGGCTACTGCAACTGCAGCGGCGGCGGAAACGCCCCATGTTTCTTCCAACGCTTTGGACAGTTCAACTGCTTCCAAAACGGTCAATTTTGACAATTCTTCAACTAATTTTTGAATGTCTGCCATTTTTTAGCTCCTATTTAGTTTAGCTAAATCAAAATGTTGCCACTTTGATATTAATTTTTCTTTCCATACTCTGCTGAAACACGTGCCAAGCGCGACGCTGGTTCGACCAAGATACGCGCGATAGTGCCACGGATTTCCAACAGGGATGGCAGTTTGGATAATTGCACAATGCCGTCTTTGTCCAAGACATCTGCGTCCATTTTACCACCAATGATGGTCAGGTTTGGATGTTCTTCGGCGAACTTTGCCAAAACCTTGGTAACCGCCAAACCGTCTGTTGCAACAGCAACCGCGGTTGGACGTTTCATCATTTCGGACACAGGTTCAAAATTGGTGTCTTTCAACGCCAATTTCATCAAACGGTTTTTAACAACTTTGAAAACAGAGACCAATGGGCGCAATTCATTACGCAGGCCTTCCAATTCTTTCACGGTCAAGCCGTGGTTTTCAACAACGAAAACACCGTTTGCATCTTTCAAGGACGACTGCAACGCTGAAATCAAATCTGATTTTTCTTCGCGTCTCATATTTTATCCTTTACTTCCAGATTTCAGGGTTACCCCTAAAATCCCTGCTTTGTTAAACTTTCCACCCAGATTTCTCTGAGATGGGGCTTCGTTCCTGCCCCAAAGAATTTTTTCTTTGTCTATGATGGAAATTAAGTTGTCGCCAACACCATCAGTCACGGACAGAAATCTCTATTAAAAGTTCAAAGTTCAGAGTTCAAAGTTCAAATTATTGTATTTCTAATTTTTGAACTTTGCACTTTGGTATTTGAACTTTGTTCTGGGGCGGCGTGTGCCACACCAGAACATAACTTATTTTACATCAACTTTCAGACCTGGGCCCTGGGTTGTCGCAACGGACGCGCCCAAGATATACTGGCCTTTGGAAGAAGATGGTTTTACCTTTTTCAACTGGTCAATCAATGCATTCGCATTTTCAACCAACTGATCTGTGGTAAATGACATTTTACCGATACCGGCGTGAATGATACCCTTCTTTTCTGCACGGTATTCAATCTGGCCTGCTTTGGCTGTTTTAACAGCTTCGGCAACGTTGTTTGTAACCGTACCCAATTTTGGATTCGGCATCAAACCCTTTGGCCCCAAGATACGTGCAATCTTTGACATTTTTGGCATCATATCAGGCGTCGCGATAACGCGGTCGAAATTGATTTCGCCACCGGCAACCTTTTCAATCAGGTCTTCGCCGCCAACGATGTCAGCACCCGCTTTGGTTGCTTCGTCTGCGCTGTTTACAGTAAAAACTGCAACGCGGACTGTTTTACCCGTACCATTTGGCAAGGACAGCATACCACGAATGTTCTGATCGGCCTTGGTAATATCGATACCCAATTTGATTGCGATTTCCAAGCTTTCGTCGAATTTCTTGGACGTATAACCACGCAAGGTTTCGATTGCATCAGCCAAAGAATACACTTTGTCTGTGTCCAAGTTCGCCCATGTCTTTTGTCTTTTTGTCAGTTTCATGTCTTATTCCTCCACCTTTACGCCCATAGAACGGCATTGACCCGCAACGATGTTCATAGCGGATTCAATGGTAGAGCAATTCAAGTCCGGCATTTTGCTTTCTGCAATCTGCTTTACCTGTTCTTTCGAGATAGTGCCGACAAAATCGCGACCTGGCTTTTTCGAACCAGATTTCAATTTCAACGCTTTCTTGATGTAGTACGACACTGGTGGCAATTTCATGATAAATTCGAAACTGCGGTCAGTATAAACAGTGATAATGCAAGGAATCGGCATACCCGGTTCTTTGTCAGCTGTTTTGTCGTTAAATTGTTTGCAGAATTCTGCGATGTTCACACCAGCAGCACCCAACGCTGGCCCAATAGGTGGCGCAGGATTCGCTTGTTTTGCAGGGACGACCAGTTTGACAATCCCTTTCAGTTCTTTTTTTGCCATTTGTTCACTCCATTTGTTTTGGTTAGTGCGGCGGTACGATGTGGCGCATCTCCCACCCGAATTTTTAGCGGTCGCCCGCAAAAATCCAAAAAACTCTTTTTTTACTTAGACGCGTTCAACTTCGTTAAAGTTCAATTCAACGCTGGTTTCACGGCCAAATACCAAAATCGTCGCGGTCATTTTTTGTTTCAGATTGTCAACCTCTGCCACGATGCCATTAAAACCATTGAATGGGCCATCGATAACATGCACTTCTTGACCAACCTCATATTCAACATCTTCGACAGAAACAGCACCCTCTTCGACCTGTTTTTGCAGGCGACGCGCTTCCTCTTCGCTGACGGCGATTGGCTTATTCTTTGCACCCAAGAACATAACAACCTGGGGCATCAATTTCACCAAGGAAAATGTTTCATTGTTCAAAACCATCTGAACAACAATGTACCCTGGGAAAAACTTTTTTTCAGATTTAACACGCTTGCCGCCCTTGATTTCCGTAACCTCACGCGTTGGCACCAAGATTTCGCCAAACAACGCATTCAAGCGACGCTTGTCAATCTGTTCACGCAGGCCGCGGGCAACCTTGTCTTCACAGCCAGTATGAACGTTTACAACAAACCATTGCATTTTTTCTTCCATGATGCATTCCCCTTGCCCGTTTGTATTACTTGAAAATCCAGCCCACGATGACATTCAGCGCACCATCCACCAAAAAGAAGAACAGTGCCGCCAACGCAGAAAACGTCAGAATCATGATAGTTGCACGAATAACAGTGTCGCGTGATGGCCATACAATCTTGAACCATTCACTGCGAACTGATTTAACATAATCAATAATTTTTTTCATAAATTCGCCCACTATATTTGACCATCAAATCCCCAGAAATCCGCCACTTTTCCAAAAACATGAACAAGCCATGTTTTGGGGATTTTCTGGCAGGGGCAAAAGGAATGTTCGGACTGACGCCTCACCACTCGTACGGATTTCGCCGCGCTGCGCTTGCAAAATCCAACTCGTAAGCGAACACCATTTTACCCATTCGGGTTCGCTTCCCTTTACCACCACTAAACCCAAATTCCCAAAAACATGGACGAGCCATGTTTTGGGGAATTTCTGGCAGGGGCAAAAGGAATCGAACCCTTATCCGCGGTTTTGGAGACCGATATTCTACCGTTGAACTATGCCCCTGTTTTGGTCGCAATCGCACCTGACTTTTACGCCCCGCGAACCCCGACAGTCGTCGCCAGAGTAGCACACCTGAACGAAAAAGCAAGTGGAAAAACTGAAATATTATATGTTTTTAATCGCGATGGCGCAAGTAAAATCTGAAGAACCATACATATAAAATATGATTTTTCGTAATTTTCGCTTGCACCACCGGCCATTTTTTGTCTACAATCGACCATATACAGGGAGAGGATTTACTTGCAAGACCGCATAGAACCGCCAATTTTGCTGTCCAGATTGATGACGTTTGTGTTCGCCGGCGCGATTGTCGTGCTGGGGGTGCTGGGCATTACCCTGTACAAAATGTTTCCGTTAAATCGGCCACAGGTGTTCTTTTTGATGACCCAGCCGCGTGAAAATCTGGAAATCACGCTGTCTGAATTGCCACCGACCGACGACAATTTCAAATGGTATACACGCGCGTTTATTCGCGAATATATCAAGGCACGTAATGAAATTGTGCCTGATGGGCGCGTGATGCTGCGCAAATGGAATAATACCGAAGATGGCGTTGTGCATACTTGGTCAACGCCGGCGGTGTATGCCGCATTTACCCAGACCAACATGTGGACGGCGTTGATGAACAACACGCCGGACTTTGAATTTAGTTGCAGTGTGGAATTTGAAAACGGTGCGGTTCAACCCAGAACATCGGACTATAAAACATGGGCTGTAAATTTTAAGTATTTCTGTGAAGATAGTGGTGGACAGACCGATAAAAAAGATTATACAATCATAGTAAAATTAGAGATGGACGATAATGCGACATTAAAATGGTCGGATCGTCTGGACAACCCGTTGGGGATTCGCGTTGCCGAATACACCGTTGAATCTGGTAATGGCGATCCACTGGATACGGGCTATCTGGCCAGCGGTAATTAAACACCGCGCCACAGAAAGGTAAGGAACATGGGCATGAGTTTTAGAACTGCGATTAAATTAAACATTTCTGTTTTCTGCGTTATGGCATTGTGTGCATCTGCGCATGGTGCGGCCACTGGTATCAATTACGGTGTCCAAGATGCATGGGACAACCCAACCGCAAATATGGCTGCGGGCAGTATTAAACCGGGGTACGCACAACTGTCATGGGAATCAGGCAGTGTGTTGCCAATCAAATTACGCAACGGTATGGTAACGATGGTGTCCCTGCCGAACGGCGAACAAATTGCCGATGCCGTTATTGGCAATCAGGGTCTGTTCACGATTGAGGCCAATCAGGGTGACCGCACAATGGTTATCAGCCCAACCGCCAGCAATCAGGGTTCGGACACTAATTTGATTGTGACGGGCAAATCTGGTAACAAGTATATTTTCTATCTGCGCAGTGAACCATCAAATTCCAGCGAGATTACGTATTCACAGGTTGACGTTGTTTTGGACGGCAATGCGACATTGCCAAACGCAACCGCGGCAACCACCACAACGGGTGGTGCATCGTCAATTTTCAAAAAGGCCGCCGCCACCAGCAGTACCGTTGGCGTTGATGGCGAAGATTACGGTTGGATTAAATCTATGAAGATTGACCCATCGGAATTTCGTTTTGATTTGGACATCTTTGTTCCAAATCCTGACGATTACGTAATTGCACCAGAACGCGTATGGCGCGACCGCATATTCACATACATTGACTTTGGCGACAAGGTTATTGCAATGACCCAACGTCCGGTTGTGTCGTTGCTGGTCGAAGGCGGCGAATCCCCTGTCAGTTTCCGCACGGATGGCGAAGACGGTCGTCTGTTGATTGTAGAGGCCGTTGGCGACATGGTATTGCGCAGTGGTCAACGTATCGTTTGCATTAAAAAGCGTGAAAAGCCATTCTTGATTGCCGATACGGCGTCCGTCATGGCATTGGCAGAGGCAAACGTTGCGCAGTCCATGATGTCGGGTCAATCACTGAACACCATTGCGTACACAATGGATCAGAATGCAATCAATGCGGCGGGGCTGAACTATACTGGTTCGCCGACATATGTTTCGAACACTAATTCAGTTGCAACGTCTGGTTATTATATGCCGGCGGGCACGGTTACAACAAATGTTACAATGCCGGTTGTGTCATCGGGCACATCGGGCGTGACAATGATGCCAACCGAACGTTTGACCGCGGGTTCGTACCTGCCCCAGACGAATATTCCACTCATTACCAGCAACCAATCGGGCGTGGCGGTCGAACTGAAATCCGACACATCGGTCAAGGCATTGGATGATTATTGGACGGGTCTGTTGGCGAAATTCAGCGGCGATGATGGCGTTGGTTTGTTGACCCCGTACAAGGACAAGGTATTCTTTGCGGTTGACGAACAAGGTGTTGGTGATTTGGGTTCAACATCGCATACGGCACGTCTGTATCGTCTGCGCATTGGGCCAATGTCTGATATCGAGACGGCGCAAAAACTATGCGACCAGTTGTTGAAATTCAGCGGTTCCAGTTGCAGTGTTGTTCGTATTCAATAATCATGCTAGTGGTGGCGGTATAATATGAGTGGTATCAAACAACAAATTTCACAAATGCGCAAATCTACGCCAAAGTCGGTTCAGTGGTTGCTGCTGGGGGTGGCGTTTGTTGTGGTGCTGATTTTAATGACCATGCTGATTGGTGGGCGTGGCAAATCCAAAGATATACAAACCGAAGATGCACCAATCAACCTGATTATTACGCCAGCGACAGAATCCATCAACTGGGCCAATACCAAGGTTGGTGAAAAGCAAAAGACAACGTTAAAGGTTTCGGCAACCGCACCGGTGAAAATTATGGACGTACGTCGTCACAAAGATATTGCCGGTTTTACATCAACCGATACTTGTCGTGGTATGGGCTATATTGATGCACAGATTCCATGCACATTGGTATTGGAATACGTGCCGACAACCGCAATGGACACGGAAACGACATCGCTGTTCATTGACTGGCGTGGTGCAACGCAACCAGACGGCATGAAAAAGACAGACAAGATTGTTTTGGTTATGGGCGCGACCGCACCAGCACCGGTGGCACAACCCGAACCAGTAAAAATTGTCGAAACGAAACCAGAGCCAGAAATTGAACCTGTAAAACCGGTTCAGGTTGAAATCAAAAAAGATATTGAAACAATCGCACCGTCTGATCCGTTTGCAAATGCAGAGCCCGACCCGACGCCCAGCGTTGTGTGTTCTGAATTTGCGTTTCCGGGGTATGATTCAACCGGCAACCAGATTGGATGGATTCGTCCAGAGCACGGTGCGTATTATTTCCACCCATTTTCTGATAAAAAATGCAACAATCCGACGGGTATCTATAACCCCGACAGTGGCCTGATTACCGACATCAAAAACAACGGCAAAAAGATTGGTACAGATGCCGAACACATCGGGTATACAACGATTTCAGGGGGTAACCTGCCCCAGTTGTCAAATCCGGTGAAAAAGGTTGCAAACCGCGCGTACCAGTTGTCCACCGAAGAACTGATTTCGTCTGATGCATCGACCGCGATGCCTGCGCCCGACTATACCGGTGCAGAAGCAATTCACAATGCATTTCGCGGCGGGATTTCATTGAAAGAAAAACAAGACGATGTGATTGTTGGAACAAGTGGTCAGGATGCCATATTCTCGTCCGATCCGTTTGACCGCACGTTTGTGTTGCGCCAGTATAAACCAATTCCAGCCACAATCGTATCAGAGGTTCGCGCCGATCCAGAATTGTATAATGGCCAAGAAAAAGGCCTGCCGGTGCGCGCGACGGTTGACCGTAATGTGTATTCTGATGATGGACGTACAGTCATTATTCCAACGGGAACATTGTTGTTGGGGTATGTGACGGGCGATATTCCGGGGCCTTACAAAACCGTTGGCCGTATGGACATTCGCTGGTATCAATTTGTATTACCAAATGGTGTTGAATTTAATTTCAATGGCGACGACACCAGTCCGTTTTCGGGCGATTCACAGGGGCGCGTTGGTGTTCCGGGGTATGGCAGCACCGATTATATCGAACAGATGGTTATGCCATTGCTGACGGCGGTTGTACCGGCGGCGGTGAATATGATTGCACCAATCACCGATAAATTTGTGAACCAGATTGATTTGGACAATAACACGGTTGTTCAATCGGGGACGGTGCGTTCATCTGAATTGGCCAAGAATGAAATTATCACCGCATGGAATCAGGTCGCACAAAAGTTTATTGTCGATATGATGGACAATACCGTACCACCATTTTCCATTGCGGCGGGTACACGCATTACCGTATTTCCACCAACCGATTTGGTGCTGACATGCGGCAGCGACAAAAGCAAGAAATGTTCTGTACAACAGGTTATGGGCGAAACAGGTTTGACCGACAAAAACAAAAGGGTGTATGAGAATGCTGCATCGCGTAACCAGCGCGCGAATTGGAAACACAGTGGCATTGCCGATTATACCGATGGTTCATGGATTGGTCAGGTACGCTCGTTTAATTTGCAGGACTATTGTACCCAAGACAAGACCGGACTGTGGGACATTAATGAGAGTAAAACAGAAGATTTGTATGAGGCGGACTATGATTATCGTACCGTTGCGGCATATTGCAAATCGCTGAATTATCAGGCCATCAATAATGCAAAGCAAGATGCGCTGTACAAAAATCAACAGGACAAGGACAATACAAACAGTATTGCCAGCATGGACGAGAAAACATACAACGAAAATGTTTTGGGTCTGAAATATAACGAAGATGGTTCGATTCAGAATCCGTTCCAAACGGTCAAGAAAGAAGAAGAACAGGCAACCGCCGTTATCACATGCGAAGATGGCACGAATCCAGATGCAAATGGTTGCTGCACAGGTGAAGTATTTACCGATATGGGCGACCAAGGGTTTAATTGCTGTCCATCATCGGGTGGTGATTGTTTCCCGCCAATCTTGTAATAAAATCCCGCCGAATGGCGGGTTTATTTTTATACCACGGGGGTTGAATATGAAAATGTAATAAACTATATAGCGATGCATAAAAACGCGCACGAATGATGCGCGTTTTTTTTAACACATTTTTTCGATTCGCGCGCAACAGGAAAAAATTCCGCAACGAATCAGAAAACCGAATCAATGTTCAACCGTTGGTTGTAATATTTCACCACTTTCATTTATTCGGTTATATATCAAATCACATGAACGCGCGTGCGTTCGGGGGAAAACAAAACAACAAAAAGGGAGAAAACAAATGACAGCACAACAAAATACGCAATACGAATATGCACCTGAAAAATTTCACAGCGCAGAACAAATGTGGTTTTGGTTTTTGTATTCTAAATCCGTGCAAAACGGATTTATGCATGGCGCATCGCATGCAACGCGTCGTTGCGCTGAATTGCTGGATGTGGAAACGCTGATTACAAAACTGTATTTGTCGGGGAAACTGAGTGCAGAACAACTGGGCGTGATGAAAGAATTTGGCGATCGTCGTCGCGCGCCACATCAATATATCTGGGCGGAAAATCGTGCGGCCGACCTGTGGCGGCGGGCGATGGAAACACTGGACGCGGCGGCATTTGCGCGCGGTTGGATTGTGCATGAATAACCTTTTTTATTCGGGGGGAAAACACAAATGATAATTGTTGCATTTTGTACAAAAACATCAAAATTATTGCCACGCATTGTTTGCCGCCATTTCAAACACTGTGCACCGATTGTGCCATCGGGTGACGCGGGCACGCCAATGGTCATGTATCAATTTGTACACCGAAATAAAATTATTCCAATACCGATAACGGCGCGCGGGTTGCGCGCACTGCGTGCGCATGGTTGGTCGGTGGTATGCGTGGCAGGCGCGACGCCCCCACCCGATTTAGTACGCGCGGGCGCGCCAACCTGTGTCGCATTTACCAAGCGCGCATGTGGCCTGCGCCGTGCACGGATTCAGACGCCAGATGCACTGTATAAATATCTGCGGCAATTAAACGGTGTTTAATTTGTGCTACGCAACATTATCAACTGGATTGCTTCGTCATTTCATTCCTCGCAATGACAAAAATTCTAGCTCGTGTGTCGCCTGCGGACTGACGTCCTTGCCGCAACCTTCGCATACTGCTCGGTTTCATTGCGAGCGTAGCGTAGCAATCCAGTAAATAAAAAGCGCGCCATTCGGCGCAGCTCTTATTACCTAGATTCCGTGGTCAAGCCACGGAATGACAGAGTTTTTAAGTTTTGTATTCTTAAACTATATCACTGAATCACTTTGTCACTTTATCACTAATAAAAATGCCCCGATGGGGCATTTTTATTTAGATGTGCGTTTTATGATTTGCATTTGGGCGATACCAAACAGGTTTGAAACCGTCCAATACAGCACCAATCCCGCCGGCATCCATGCGAACAAAACCGTGAACATTACCGGCATCCATTTCATAACCCGCTGGGTCTGGGCAATGGCGTCATTATTTGTTGTGGCGTTCCGCTGTGATGCGGTCTGCAATTTTGTTTGCCACCACATTGTTGCGCCCATCAATATTGGCAGAATAAAGTATGGATCCATCGCCGCCAAATCAGAAATCCACAAGAATCCAGCACTGCGCATTTGGACTGATACCAATAACGCCTTGTACAATGCAAAAAAGATTGGAATCTGAATCAGCATCGGCAGGCAACCCGACATTGGCGACGTCTTGTGCGTTTGATACAGGCGCATCATTTCCATTTGCAGGCGAACCTTGTCATTGGCGTACAGTTTCTGAATGCGCGCCAATTCTGGTTGCATTTTCTGCATTGCAATCATTGATGTATATGATTTGCGTGTCAATGGCCATATTGCAAAGCGCAACAGTAACGTGAACATGATAATCGCAATGCCATAGTTGCCGACAATCGCGTACAGGCCGTTTAATGCCCACAACATTGGACGTGCCAAAAACCAGAACCAACCATAGTCAACCGTATCATCAATGCCTGCAATCGTGGTGGCGGCGGCGTTCAAAACCGTCTGGTCACGTGGGCCAGCAAAGATTTTTGTTGTGATTGTTTTTGAACTAGCGGGCGCAATGCTGATTGCGGCGGCGGCAATATCGGTTTGATATGCATCTGCGCCGATTTGCTTTGCGCGGATTGTTTGGTCGGCGGCATCGATTTGTGCGACCGTTTCAGAATATTGGTCTGCGAATCCCGCGAAACCATTTGTTGTGGAATACGCGTATGATTTTCTGTCCAGTTTGTACCAATCGGCGTGCTCAATATCCGCATTTACGCGCATAACCGCGCCTGTATAAACACCAGCGGATTTTTTCGCGCCCGCGCCACGTGTGATGCGTGCATATGGTGCAACCGCGATATCGCGTTTGGTGTTATTTTTAATTTCATCGTTGATGGTGATTACATAGTTATCAACAGTAATCGTGCGACGAAAATCAACGCCGTCTGAATTACGCCATGTGTATGCATCGCCCGACGATTTCCACACCGTTGTTGGTGTTGGCGCAGATGTGCCAGTGGCCAGAACGCCAACCTCTGCAAAATCATTTGTGCCCGACAACAGTGCCGCGTCGGCCGCGAAATCATTTAATTTGATATTTGATATGCGCAGGCCCTGAACCGTTGCGTTTAATTTTTCAGATGAGACATCGTGCGTTGGCACGGCGGACAGGTCAACCACCGCGGTCGTTTCCGTTGTTGCAGGCACGTCTGTTTTTGGTGCTTTGAATGCGCCAAATGCCCACATTGCCGCAAAGAACAGAATGAACCACCACAAGAAACCGCCGAATGTTGATTTCTTGGCCGTGGCGTTTTTGTTTGCATTCCACTGGGCAAAGCCCGAATTATTATCCAGATATTTTACCATTGTTATTTTACCTTTTTCGTTCTGACCGACGCCAAACAACGACGACGCGCCATGTACCAGTTCAATATATATAGTGCGACACCAACGCAAATACAAATGTCCGCCACGTTAAATGCCGGCCAATGCGCCCCACCAATATGAAAGTCCAAGAAATCCACCACCGCACCAAAGCGCACGCGGTCAATCAAATTACCAATCGCACCGCCCATAATCAGTGCCAATGGCATGCGTTCATATTTTTCTGCGCGCATGAATAAATAGTACCCGATAAATCCGATAATAAATCCCGTTGCGATAACAATCAGAATTGGCGCAAATTCGCCGACACTGCGCAGCATTGAAAACGATGCGCCCGGATTCCACGTGAATACAATGTTAAACCAATCAAACACGTGCCACATCAAATACGGCACAGGAACAATTTCCCACGCCGCACCATACACCGGCACAGTGCCCGTTATTGCGTACAGCAATGCCCCCTTGGTCAGCATATCGGCCAAGATAATTGCCAGAATGATTGGAACATAAACCAACAGTTTCTTTTTCATTTTACCCCTTTCCCATATATTCAGGTAAAATATACCAAGCGGGGCGCATAATTGCAAATATAAATGTCCCCGCGCGGGGGACATTTAATTCAATATTATTTATCTGATACGGGTTCGGCAACACTGCTGTAATTGTCCGCCCGCATTCGCGCCAACAGGCCCGCCACACTGCGTTCAGACACGCCCAAATGTTCCAGCACGCCATAGCCCAAGAACAATGAACTTTCAATCGTTTCAGGCAATGCGACGTTTGCACCGTCCGCCATCAGTAACTTGGATTCCGTCAGGTTACGCGCGCGGGCAAAGATTTTCACACGTGGCGCAATTTCACGCACCGTGATTGCCGCGTCGTGCGCCGTTGCCGCGTTGTCCAGTGCAATTACAACCGCACGCGTTTTACGTGGTTGCAGGCCCATATCGCGCAAGACGTCCGCATTGGTGGAATTACCATAGACAACGTTAAACCCGTGTTCGCGCCCCAACAGCACCGTATCGACGTCCATATCAATCGCGACGTATGGAATATTCTGGGCGTCTAACATTTGTGCGACGATTTGGCCCACACGACCAAAACCACAAATGATTACCGATGGCACTTGCGCGGGACGGCCCATCACCCCTTGGGCAATAGATTGCGAAAACAAACGACCCGAACGCTTTAACCAATCATATACCATCATCAATAATGGTGTCATCATGATGGACAGTATGATAATCGCGGTCAAGATTTCCTGATGTATCGGCGGCAATGCATCAATGCCCGATGTGCGCATGGTCTGTAACATCAACAGACCAAATTCGCCCGCCTGTGATAAAACCAATGCAATCATTGCAGCATCTGGGACATTCACGTGGCGGACGCGCGCGACCATAAATATCGCAACAAATTTTGCCGCAATCAAACCAATTACACCAAACAGAACAACATACCAATATTGCCCCAGTACTGGCAAATTCAATCCCATACCCAATGAAATGAAAAAGAATGCCAAGAACAACATTGCGTACGGGCTGATTTCCGCACTGACCTGATGACTGTAAATTGTTTCAGACAGCAACATACCCGCCAAGAACGCGCCCAATCCCGCCGGCACGCCCGCCGCATTTGCAACCGCCGCCCATGCGACAATGTTCAACATGATGGCCAGCAAGAATGCCTCTTTGGATTTTAGACGCGAAACCAATCGCATCAATGGATTCAGCACAAATCGGCCGACAATTACCACGCCCAGCACCAGCGCAACCGACCATACAAATACGTCAATCGCCGCCGCGCCAAAGTTAAACGTTCGCCCCGCCAGCACCGGCATCATGGCCAGCAATGGAATCGCCAGTAAATCTTGGAACAGTAAAATCGAAAATGTCTGGCGACCCATATCGGTGTTTATCTGGTTACGATCCGCCAGCATCTGCATATCTTCGGATGTGCTGGACATCGACAGCATCAATGCCACCATTACGCAACCGATTATTGACCAACCGGTCAGACCAAACAGCAATGGGAACAGCATTGTTGCAACCATCAAAACCTGGGCCGCGCCAAAACCAAAAATCGAATGGCGCAATGTCCACAGGCGTTTCATATTGATGTTCAGTCCCATCGTGAACCACAAAAACATAATGCCCAAATCGCCCAACAGCGTCCACGTTTCTGTTAAATGAAACAGATTAAAAACATATGGGCCGGACAGCACGCCCGCAAATAAAAATGCAACCAGTGCGCCAATACGCGCCACGCGCAGGAATGATACCAGCGCAAAAACCACCGCAACAAACGCCAATAATGTCAGGGACATTGTCATGTTATTCTCTCTCCTCTATCCTCACGTAAATTATATCAAATCGTGGGCCAGTTGTAAAAATTTTTCGGGCGATAATTCTTCGGCGCGTTCTGTACCGGTTAAATCATATCGCGCCCAATCAACGTTTGGTATGATGCCACGTATCATCTTGCGACGCTGGCCAAATAATTTCGCCGTGATTTGTTCCAGTTTCTTTATATCGCCAACCGCGCGGATTTTGTCCGCATTTGGAATAACCGACACAACCGCCGACTGCACACGTGGACGCGGAACAAACGCGGTATTTGGAACATCAAACAATATACGCGCATCCGCCACCAGTGATGTCAACACCGCCAAACGTCCATACTGCGCATCGCCCGTGCGGGCGGTGATACGCTGGGCCACCTCGCGCTGGAACATCAATGTCATGGATTTTATCGGCGCACCTGATGCCGCCGCAATCAGCCAACGCGTAAATAATTCCGTTCCAACATTATACGGCAGGTTTGCGCATATCGCATATTCACCCAATCCCAAATGCGACGTATCAACACGCAATGCATCACCATACACGACCGTCAAACGGCCAGCCGCCACCGCAACAATTTCATCAAGGATTGGTTTGGTTGCGGTATCTTTCTCAATCGCGACAACACGACGCGCCCCCGCCATCAGCAATGCGCGCGTCAATCCAGCCGGCCCTGGGCCAATTTCCATAACATCGGTATTTTTGATATCGGGCACACTGCGTGCGATACGTCCCGTCAAATTCAAATCAAATAAAAAATTTTGGCCAAATTGCTTTTTAGGTTCAAGGCCCGCCGCACGCATCATTTCGGCCACAGGTGGCAAATTTTCAACAGTCATCATATCGCCTTGCGCCCCCCGAACGCCAACGACAATGTGCCGTCGTCCAAGTAATCCAAATCACCGCCCAATGGCACGCCCGACGCCAATTCTGTGAATTGTACGTTGGATGCGTCTGTCAAAACAGACATGACATAGTGTTGGGTTGTTTTCCCCTCGACCGTATTAGGCAATGCGAAAATAATTTCGGTTATATTTTCATCGCGAATGCGCGCGGGCAGATTTGCAATATTCAAATCATCCGGTGTTGTACCGTTTGCACCCGACAGCAATCCACCAATTATGTGATAGCGGCCATGAAACACCGCAGATTTTTCAAGTGTCCAAACGTCTGACAAATCACGCACCAAGCACAGTGCACCATTTGCGCGCGATGCGTCGCGGCAATATTCGCACTTGCCCGCGCCACGGTCGGTCAACACACCACAATTTGGGCACGGCGCGATGTTTTCCACCGCGTCACGAATTGCCGCCGCTAACATTTCTGCACGACCGGTTTTGTCCTGTAACAGTGCCAACGCAATACGCTGGCCACCACGTGCACCAACACGTGGCAAACGCGCGAACTGTTTAATCAACTTTTCAATTTTCTGATTCATGATACCCGACCAATTTAATCAATGAAATACGTAACTGTCAATGCCCGCGTTTGTTGCGCGATTGCGCAATTCGGTTGCAGCGGCGTCCGTGATGCCATTTGCGCGCACACGGAACATGCCGTTTGACGCCTGTTCAATCGTGGCAACAACGCCCAGTTTATTTTTAACATTTGTAACCTGTTGCGCGGCGGCATCGCGTGATGAAAACGCACCAAACTGAACACCCGCCCCACCCCGCGCGACCGATGGTGCGCTGTATGCGGGTGCGGCATTTGCCGTTGCCGCGTTATATGCCGCCGTAAATGTTGGTGCGGCGGCGGTCGGTGCAGAATATGCCGGCTGCGCCGTGGCGATCGGTTGTACAGGCGTTGTACGTTCAATCGGCGCGGAATTATTTTTGGTCATTTCAAAACCACGGTTTAACAGTTGCGTTGCAACCGCGGCACGGACATCCTTGTTTTCTGCGCCCAAGACGACAGCCATCAAATGCGTACCACCACGATTTGCTGTTGCCACCAATGAATAGCGCGATTTATTCGTAAATCCGGTTTTCATACCATCACAGCCCGCATATGTGCCCAGCAATCGATTACCATTTGTGTATGTTTTACCGTTATATGTCCATGTCTTGATTCCAAAGTATTTCCAATATTGCGGGAAATGTTTATACACCGCCATGGACAACAGTGCAATATCGCGCGCGGTTGACATATGGTCATCATTTGGCAGGCCGGACGAGTTTTCAAAATTCGTATTTTTCAGACCGATTTCATTTGCGACACGCGTCATCATGTCGGCAAAATTACCTTCTTTGCCGCCCTTCAAATTTTCGGCCAATACGCGGGCGACGTCGTTCGCACTCATTACCGTTACGGCCTTTATCGCATCTTCGACGGTAATCTTGCTGCCCGCAGTCAGGCCCAATTTCACAGGGGATGCCGCCGCCGCATAATTCGACACAATCAGATAATCATCCAAATGCAGACGACCGTGTTCCAGCGCATCAAACGTTAAATATACCGTCATAATCTTGGTCAATGATGCGGGGTAATTCGGCTGGTTCGCGTTTTCACGAATTAAAACCTGACCCGTGTCCATATTCGCAACCAATGCCGCACGATACTGTGCCGCATGGGATGCGTCACACATCATTATGCACATGAAAAATATGGATAGTGCCATTCTTCTCATAACATGAATGTTAGTAAAAATCGCAGGTACAGGTCAACAATAATAAGCATAAAAAAACGCCCAAACGGGCGTTTTTTAATCCAATGTGCGCAAACTGATTTTATCGCCATCAACGATAACCAGATGCCCCGATGTTATGCCAAATCCACGTGCGGCGTTAAACGCATCACGCTGGCCAAACAATACCTCGTCACAGATTGGGCATACCCCACGTGACAGGCATAATTGGTTTGCAATTACATCTTCGCGGCATACGGCGATGATTGGAATGTCGGGCTTGCGGCAAGAAATCTGGGTTGTGGCGACGGTATCGCACGCAAACACAACGATTGCCGATGCGCGATTCAAATACGCCATTGACGCGACCGATCGCGACCAATCGTTTTCAGGAACATTTTCAATGCGTGACCAGTCATACGAATTTGCAATCGCATCATAGTCCGCATATGTCACAATCTTGGCCATTGTTTCAATTACACCAACCGGATTGATGCCGATTGTCGTTTCTTCGGATGTCATGGTTGAATCCGCGCGCAGGTATGCCGCATTGGCAACGTCGCTGATTTCGGCACGGGTTGGAAATTCACTGTTCACCATTGTACCCAACATTTGTGTTGCCATAATAACCGGACGATTCAATGTGCGACATGTGCGAATGATATGGCGCGAAATCGCAGGTACGGTTTCAAATGGCACTTCGACCGCCAAATCGCCACGTGCAATCATAATGCCATCGGCGACCGATGCAATTTCCGCAATGCGGTCAACCGCGTTTGGACGTTCAATTTTTGCAATAATCTTTATCGGGTGCGATGTACGCGCGGTGATGAAATCGCGAACCTCTGCCACGTCTTCGGGACGTTGGACAAACGATATTGCAACCCAATCAGGATTCTTGGTAATTGCGTATTCCAAATCATTCTTGTCCTTGGGCGTCAAGACAGATGTTGCGACATCGGTATCGGGCAAATTAAATCCGCGACGTGACCAGATTTCGTCACCACGCACAACCGTTGCGATGATTTTACCGGTTTCAACGCCCGTTACACGCATTTCAATTTTGCCATCGTTTAACAAGATTCTGTCGCCAACATTCAATGATTTCATCACGTCATCGTGTGGTAATTGAACACGGGTACTGTCCCCCGGGGTCGGATCATTATCAAATGTAAATGTTTGGCCAATTTTCAATGGATATTTATCTTCGGTGGCAAAGTTGCCGATACGATGTTTTGGCCCCTGCAAGTCAACCAAGACCGCAACCTGAACGCCGGCCGCCCGTGCCGTGCGACGAATTAAATCGATTTTTTCACCCTGAACATCGCCGGTATCATGACTGAAATTGATACGGCAAACGTTCACACCCGCCAAGAACATACGGCGCAGTGTTTCAGCATCCTCGCACTTTGGGCCGATTGATGCTGTAATTTTTGTAAATTTATTCATATTTTTCCGCTTTTTGTTTTCTTTCGTTTTTCTTGATTTTTACGAATTATGCTATATCATAAAAACTATAAAGAGACAAGGGGAAAACAAGCATGAAAAACGCAAATCACGGGGCGATTGATAACCAGCAGTTGCTGAGCATTATTCAACGTATCGAAAAATTAAACGAAGATTCCGCAGCAATCGCGGCTGATATCAAAGAGATTTTTAGCGAGGCGAAATCCGCCGGATTCGATCCGAAATATATTCGCCAGATGATACGTCTGCGCAAACTTGACCCAGATGAATTGGACGAAGCGGACGAATTGACCCAAATGTACCGCAGCGCGTTGGGATTGTGATGAAACGCTTTACCAAAACGGTTGAAGATTTTGTATGCGCCCACTGTGGCGCGCATGTTCGGGGCAATGGTTATACAAATCATTGCCCCGCATGTTTGTGGTCGCGCCATGTGGACAACACCCCGGGCGACCGCGCGGCAACCTGTGGCGGGATGATGCGCCCAATATCGGTGCAACCCGACGGCGCACGATTTGTAATTACCCACCGATGCGAAAAATGTGGCAAGACAATACGCCAGCATACGACCGATGATGACAGCATGGACGAAATAATACGGTTGAGTGCAGATAACAGTTTTATTTTCGGTAAATAAAAATCCCCCTGAATGGGGGATTTCTTATTTTTTACATTTCTGGGCGGCGGCCACGAATGCGTTAAACATTGGGTGGCCGGTAAATGGACTGGACTGAAATTCCGGATGGAATTGCCCCGCGACAAAGAATGGATGATTTGGCAATTCCACAATTTCAGGCAGGCGGCCGTCCGGACTGCGCCCAGAGATAACCATACCCGCATCGGCAAATTGTTTTTCACGCGATATGTCCATTTCATAGCGGTGACGATGACGTTCTGATATTTTATTCGTGCCATAGATTTCGGCGGCGCGTGTATTTGGCGTAATCACGCACGGGTATGCGCCCAGACGCAATGTTCCGCCCATGTCGCCGGTGTGGTCTGGCATAATATTTATGACGGGCGTGCAATTCGCATCAAATTCTGTGGAATTTGCGTTTTTAATTCCCAGCACGTTGCGCGCAAATTCAATTACCGCGACCTGCATCCCCAGACAGATTCCCATGTATGGCGTGCCCGTTGTTCTGGCATAATGTGCGGCGGCGATTTTACCGTCAACCCCGCGCGCACCAAATCCCCCAGGGACAAGGACGCCATCAACGTCCGCGCAATCGGATGGAGAAAATGTTTCGGCATTTATTTTCTTTAATGCGACGTGTACATTATTCTGAATCCCCGCGTGGAACAATGCGGCATTCAATGATTTATATGCATCGGGCACATCAAAATATTTACCAACAATGCCAATTCGCACGGTTGGCAAATCCGCCGCCAGATAATTTGATATGCGTTCAAATTTCGTCATATCGCCGGCACGATTTTCCAAACCGAAATGTTCAGCAATTATGTCAAAGACATTCTGGGCATCGTATGCCAATGGAATCTTGTAAATATTATCAACATCAATACCACTGATTACATTTTTGGCCGGCATATTACAGAACATACCGATTTTTGCGCGTTCGTCTGCGGTCAACATACGCGGCGTGCGCACAATCAGCATGTCCGCCTGAATCCCGTTTTCCAACAGGCGGCGTACAGACATCTGGGTTGGCTTGGTTTTTAATTCACCACTCTGTTCCAAATACGGGGCCAGTGTCAGGTGCACAAACATAACATTGCGGCGACCGACATCATTTGCAAACTGGCGAATGGATTCCAAGAATATTTTTCCCTCTATATCGCCGACCGTGCCACCAATTTCGCATACGACAAAATCAGTGTCTGTTGGGGCGGCAATGTATTCTTTGATTCGATTACTGACGTGCGGAATCATTTGCACCGTTGCGCCCAAATAGTCACCACGACGTTCGGCATTCAGCACGTCCCAATAAATACGGCCACCCGACACAGAATCATTGCGCGACAGTTGCACGCCCAAGAATCGTTCGTAATAACCCAAATCCAAATCTGTTTCGAATCCGTCGTGGGTGACGTACACTTCGCCATGCTGGAACGGCGACATAGTCCCTGGGTCAACATTCAGATACGGATCAAATTTGCGTGCATGCACGGAATACCCGCGCGATTGAAGAAGAGCGCCGCAACCTGCCGCTGCGACGCCCTTGCCTAAACTGGATACAACACCACCGGTGATGAATATATATTTCGCCATAAGATTTGCCCCCTTATGGGCTTTTATCATACGAAATTTATCATTGCGACGCAACGAAATAAATTCCTATAATTTGGTTATGCAACGGTTTATTGAAAATCAATCCCAGAACATATTTTTATGGACGCCATTTTTGGTGGCGATGGGTTGTGCGTTGTATTTTTCGTTGGATTCCGAACCCAGCAAATTTGTAATCGGGGCACTGTGCGCGGCATTTATCGCAGAATTGTTTTTGCGCAAACATATTGTGGCACGGGCGGCGGCGTTATTTACATTTGGCGCGCTGTATGCGGCGGCGTACACCCACATTCTGGCAACACCGCAAATCACGCGTGACATTCGCGACCGAACGATTATTGGCGTGGTTAAAAACATAGATTACACCGACAGCAAAACCCGCCTGAGCATCCAGATCGATGGCAAGTATATTGATACCACCGGCGCGCCCATCGTACGGGTATCAATATCAGATGCGGGCACGATAAACATTGGTGACACGGTTCGCGCGGTGGTAAATCTGTATCGTCCAAATGCGCCGTATGCCGATGGCGCGTTTAACTATGCCCGATGGGCATACTTTAATCATTTGACAGCAACGGGCTATATCAAGGATTATGAAATTGTATCGCATGACCCGCCACACAATATGAACACTGTGCGTGATGCGATTCATAATAAATCAAATTCGTTCTTGGTCGACAGTTTGGTGTTGGGGTACAAGAATGCCGTTCCGCGCGACGACAGTCCGATATGGACATCGACCGGCGTTGGGCACGTATGGTCAATCAGTGGATTTCATATGACATTGGTTGGCGGGTGGCTGTTTGCTTTATTCTATTCCATATTTCGATTGATTGCGCCAATTACGCGACGTGTGCCCGCGCGGGTGCCGGCAACGATTTGCGCGTGGATGGGGCTGATATTATATCTGTTCCTGTCGGGGTGCGATGTGGCGACAATGCGCGCGCTTCTGATGACAACGCTGATATTTGCCGCCGTGGTATTTGGACGCAGCGCGATATCACTGCGCAACGTTTGCGTGGCAATGTGGATTATCATTTTAATAAATCCGCACTATGTTATGCAGGCCGGATTTCAATTATCATTCGCGGCGATATTTGGGCTGATTTGGTTCTGGGGCGTAATAAAGCCCAAAATGCCAGAAAATAAAATTCTGAAAGTTTTATGCACGGCGGCACTGACATCCATAGTTGCAACCGTATTTACCGCACCGTTTGTAATTGCGCACTTTGGGGCGTTTCCGCTGTACAGTTTGGTTGGCAATCTGGTGCTGTTGCCGATATTTTCGGTTGCGATTATGCCACTGGTTATTTTGGGGACGTTTACCGCGATGCTGGGGTGGCATGCGCCATTGGCACTGGCGGCGACGATTTATGATGCGGGTCTGCGCATTGCGCATGTAATTACGGATTTACCGTATGCCAGTTTACCGATGCCCAATATGCCGAATGCCGCGTTGATTATATTTATTGTGGCTGGGTGCGCGCTAATGTTTATTCGCGGCGTACGTCGGCGCATGAATTACGTAACCGCAACCATAATTGCAATCATTGGCGCGACAGTTGTTGTTGTCACACCACGCCCCGTATTCTATGCAACGCCAGATCATGAATTGGTTGGATTTGTTGAAAATGGAAAACTGAAATTCAATAAATCGCGCGCATCAAATCATTACTTTGCATTTAACACGTGGAAGCAAATAAATGGCGAGGACGCAGACACACCAAATCCACGCTATGTGCACGCAGGCGGCGTTTACACGTATCGCGCGCAAAAATTCACATTGGTATACATTCAGAAATTTGTGCCACTGATGAACAATATTGTTTCACTGTGCAATGATGACGGTGTTGATTATATTGTGTCGTATTTTCATATTGATGCGCCAAAATGCGCGAACAAAATTTTGCACGAAGGCGGAATTATGTTGTACCCATCGGGACGGGTTAAATATCTGAATGCGATGCGTCCGTGGAATAATCCGCAGAGATAAAATACAGACCAGACGCCGGTGCGGTTGGGCCCGCGGCACTGCGATTACGTGCGGCAAAAATTTCATCAATATCGTATGGTTTGCCCAGACCAATTTCCACCAATGTGCCGACCATATTGCGTACCTGATGATGCAAAAATGAACGCGCGGAAAATTCAAAAATCACATTGTCACCATCTGTGATAATATTGCAAGTGTCCAATGTTTTTATTGGGCTTTTTGCCTGACACTGGGTGGCGCGAAAACTGGTAAAATCGTGATGTCCAATCAGACGCGTGGCCGCGGCGCGCATTGCATCAATATTCAGTTCGCGCGGAACCCACCATACCCGATTCTTGTTCAGCACCGGCGCGGCGCGACGGTTCAGTACGACATAGCGATAATGGCGCGCCGTGCAATCAAAGCGCGCGTTAAAATCATCCGCCACCGCGTCACATGACAATATGACCACCGGTTTATCAGTCAAATAAAAATTCACCGCACGCATAACGGTATTTGCATCAAATGCGCCATCTAAATCAAAATGCGCAACCATACCCAACGCATGCACGCCCGCATCGGTACGCCCCGCCGCGACAATGTCAGGACGCACGGCGCAAAATGCAAAAATCGCATCGCGCAAAATTGACTGCACAGATGGGCCTTGGCGGTTTTCTTGCCAGCCAATTAAATCTGTGCCATCGTATTCAAGTGTTATGCGGAATCGTGTCATTGCGTATTATTTTGTTTTCTGTTGATCGGCATATATCTTTGCATATTTGAAATGACGACAACAATCGTCATAGTTCACTAATTTTGGATTCTTCCACCCCAAACGGGCAAACAATGAATGATAGCATGCGTGCCACACATACATTGAACCAAAATGCTTGCAGAACTGACACCAGCGCGGGAAATCAGTACCCTGAAATCCTTGATAATTGGTGCTGCATGAACATGGTTTATCGTCTTCGCCAAATTCCATATTATTCACCTATTTTTATTTCTGCACCACGCAGGCCGTTTGTAAAACTATTCCAATCCATTGGCTTTTTACCCGCCGGTTGAATTTGCAAGATTTCCAATTCACCGTTTTGCGCAATGCGCGTACGCAGAATCTTGACATCTGTGCCATTGATTTTTGTGCGTCCCGCACCAAGCGCACGAATCTGGTTATGTACCGCGCGCGCGCCACGCGACCAATCGATAATTTCGTCCGCGCCCGTCCATTTACGTGTGAACGTGGGCGTGCCTGTTTGCGCCACGGGCGGATATGCCGCGGGATTTGCCAGATATTCGGTCAACATTTCCGTACCGATTTTTGACACACGATTTTCAATATCATCGTTGGTATCGTCGTCGCCAATATCAAATGCGCGACGCATGTACACATCACCAGCATCCATTTCCGCGGTGATTTGCATCAGGCAAACCGCACTGTGCGCATCGCCATTGTAAATTGCGGTCTTTATTGGCGATGCCCCACGATATTTTGGCAGGTCACTGGGGTGAATATTGATGCATGGTGCGGACGACAAAACATTGTCGCGCAATATCACACCATATGACACCACCACAACCATATCAGGCGAAAAATTATATTCAGACGCACGGTTAAACACGGGAATATTTTTTGATTCTGCCCACACGTGCACCGGCGATTTGGTCAAAACCTGTTTGCGCCCAACGGGCTTGGGGCCGCGCGTAAATACCGCCAATATTTCATGACCCACATTATAAATTGCGTCAAACATCGGAACAACGAACGCGGGCGTTCCCATCAGTACCAGTTTCATGCTTTGTGTTTCCTTACCTTGCGCATAACCATTTCACGACGCACCGGCGTCAGATAATCGATAAACAATATACCGTCCAAGTGATCTGTTTCGTGCTGAACAATACGCGCCGGCAGACCGGACATTTCCGCCCCTTGGGGTGCGCCATTTTCATCCGTCCATTCGACAACAACGGACGCGGGACGCGTAACATTTGCGTACACCGGCAGGTTGTCAGGCCCCAATACGGACAGGCAGCCCTCTTCCATCGTGCTGGTATCGGCACTGCGCGAAATGATTTTTGGATTTATCATTTTGAATACCTGTTCGGTATCAGGATTCATCATGACCAAGAAACGCTGTAACATACCAACCTGTGGCGCGGCCAAGCCAACGCCCGATTGATCACGCATCATACCAATCATTTCGTCCATAGTGGACAATATTTCCGGTGTGATTTCGGTAATTGGCGCGCACTTTTCACGCAGAACCAAATCACCACAAAGTTTCATTTGCAATTTACTCATCTTTATATTCCAATGCGATTTTTTTATTAGTTGTTATTCCACTTTTTTCTTTGATTCTGTCGAACAATCTGGACATATTTCCGCGTCCATCGGTCAGTTGCCCGCGCGCATTATTGTACGTCTTCATTGCGGATTCTATGCTTTTGCCAACCGCGTTAAAGTTATCAACAAAACCAGAATATTTTTCATACAAATCGTTGACCAGCGCAATAACTTCTGTCACGTTCTTGTTTTGTTTGTCCATCTTTAACAACAATTCCACGGTTTTCAGCATCGGGAACAACAGCGACGATGTGATAATCGCGACGTTTTTATTTTGCGCACTGGAATACAATTCCGGCTTTCTGCGCATTGCCAAAACATACGCGGATTCCAATGGCATAAACATAAACACGTAATCCAGACCAGAATCTTTGACCTTTTTCTGGTAATCTTTGTCGGACAGTTCGTTTATGTGCGCCTCGGTCGCGGCGACAAAATCCTTGGCATATTTTTCGCGTTCTTCGTCGGTTTCGGCGTTTTCGTATTGCAGGTAACTTTCCATAGAAACCTTGGAATCAATAATGATACGACGATTCCCCGGCAGGTTCACGATAAAATCAGGACGAATGTTTTTGCCATCATCGACGCGGGTAAATTCTTCCTTGGTGTAATCAACCCCTTCGACAAAGCCCAACATTTCCAGAATGTTTTCCAGATACATTTCGCCCCAGCAACCCTGACTCTTTTTATTTTTCAACGCATTGGCCAGATTGGTTGCCTCTTGCTGTAACGACTCACTTTTACTCAGCATATTTTTGATTTGTTCATCTATGCTGGTTTTGTTTTCCGTCGTGGTTTTTAACATTTCGGTGACTTTCTGTTCAAACCCCTCTTTCAATGCCTTCATTTCGTTCTGGACGGGGGTCAGCACGATTTTCTGGGTTTCTTGGACGGATTCTTTTTGTTTTTCAATCAGTTCACTGGAAATCGCCTTGAAATCATTCAGCATTTTTTCGCGGACACGCGTCAGGGTTTCAACCTCTTGCTTTTTTTCGGCGGCACTCTGTTGCAATGCACTGTTTTCGGTGCGCATGCGTTCGATTTCGCCACGCTGTTGCTGTAACAGTGCCTTTAACTGTGCAACCTCTATACGGCTGTCATCGGGATGTTTGGCAAACAGTGCCGTGACCAATGCGCCCAGTATGCACCCGACCGCAGTCCCAACGAAAAAAGCAATAAAATCCATGCGCAAACCTCTTTTCGGGGATTATACAATAAAAAAACTAAATAGCAAGCCGACCGCACTATTTACCGCGGCGTTTGGCTTTTGTGGGGGAATGCGCGTCCAAGATTTTCTTTTGTAATTCCAAGATTTGGGTTTCACGGTTTTTAATTGTTTCCAGCAATCGGTTATTTTCCAATCGCAATGCGTCCAAATCGCGACGACGCAGGACAATTTCACTGGTCAGGCGACGCGTTTTACGACGCGAAAACATCGTACTGATCAACGCACCAACCAATGCGCACGCAATGCCGACCGAAAAATCATATAAAAAATCCGTTATAACCATGCGATGATTATAACGGATTTATTTGCATTGCGCCCTAGGCATGTTTTCGCAGGCCCGTTTTGGCATCAACCCATACCTGTTCGGCGGCGATTTCCATCAGTGGCATATCAGATGGACTGTCAGAATAACTGCGCACGACGCGCGGTATAATTTTATTTTTTGACGCCCATGTGTCCAGTGCAACAACCTTGTTCGCGCCCCAGCACAAGAATTTATATTTCCACGGCCGCGCCGCGTCCATTTGCGATGTCAAAACCGCATCAAATTTAATATCACGCACCAGTTGTGGCACCAGGTAATCCGCACTGGCCGAAATCAAAACCACACGGCGACCCGCCGCGCGTTCGGACGCAACCTGTTCGCGGGCCCAGCCAAAGCGTTCCATTTTATGCTGTTTAATAAAATCAGGCGCAAAACGTTTAACCATATCCGCCGTTAAAAACCGACGCATTTTTTCGCGCCACCAAATGCCAGACGGGTTAAACATACGTACAATCGCCGCAACACCCATCAATGGCAAAAACAACCATGGGCGCAGCGAGTGGCGAAAACAATACCGACCAAATTCCACATTGGAATCACGCGCCGACAGCGTGCCATCAAAATCAAAAACAACGACATCTTGTTTCATCAACATATTACAAATCCTTTTGTGTTTTTCGGGCGTTATTATAACAATCTTTTGCTTGCACCGCAAATTTTATATTGTTATTATTGGATTGTTGTCACAAGCAGCTGACAGCGGGGTTTAGCGACCCTTTCTTGTACGCAGGCATACATGCGTGTTGGTATGCGTTTCTATCTCCAGCCATTGGGTTGGAGGGTGTGGAAATATTTTGAATACCACCACTATTTACAAGATAGTCGCTAACCTCCAACCGCCTTTGTTTTGTTGGCGGTTTTTCGTTCATGAAAAAACAAGGAGGTTAGAATGAAAAAACTAATATTAGCCAGCATATCTATATTGCTGGGCACGGCACCATCATATGGGGACAACAACTGTTGTGGTGCGTGTCCGTATAACACAAGCCAAACAGAATGTACCAAAAATTGTTGCAAACGCGTTGATGGAACATACAAAACAGATCTGGGCAATGGTGTAATACACGTGCAAACTTTCAGAACAGATGTGGAATGTGGAATCACCGCAGCCGATAAAAACATGGTCACGTGCCACACGTCAGATAGATACATATGTGACTCCGGTTATTATGGGAATCCAAATTCATTAGACCCGACTTGTACAAGATGTCCATCGGGGGGAGGCACCACCGGCACAGGGGCTAAATCAATCACCGAATGCTATATAACAAGCGGTTCTGATAACACAGGGGATTTTAGTTATACACAGCCCTGCCACCATGAGGCACCACCGGCACAGGAGCTAAATCAATCACCGAATACTATATAACAAGCGGTTCTGATAACACAGGGGATTTTAGTTATACACAGCCCTGCCACTATGGCGAATAAAAAACGGGGCGATGCCCCGTCTTTTATTTGTTACGCGCCAGACGACGACGTGCACGTTCAATGATAAAGAACAATGCCGGCGTCAGTGTGAATGTGAATATCAAACTGGCCAACATACCACCAATCATAACCGCAGCCATTGCGACCTTCATACCGTCGGCCGACCACAACTGGGGTACCATACCGGTGATAACCGCGATTGATGTCATCAACACCATGTAACGTTTGTCGTTCAGTTCTGTCCACAGGGCGGTTTTGGCATCTTCGCCGTTTTTAACACGTGCGATTGTCGGTTCCAGCACCAGAATGTTGTTATTCACCACCAGACCGACCAACATAACGAATGCCAACATAGCACCAACGTTCATTGACGCACCCGACAGGAACAGCATCACAAACACGCCCGCGAACGATGTCAGAATTGACGTCGCGATTGTGAATGGGTGCGCCAGCGAGTTCATAATGGCCGCCAGCAACATAAATGTCAGCACGGTTGCCAAGAAGAACGCCTGACCGATTTCGCCGGTTGTTTCGTCCTGAATTTCAGACATACCACCAAATTCAGCACCATAACCCGCGTCCCAATCAATGGTATTCAGCGCGGACTGAATCTTGGCCTGAACAGGGCCCATTGTGGATTTACCGATATTGATATCAATTTCGGTAATTCTGTTCTTGTCCAGACGGCTGATGTTTGGTGTCGCGGTGGTGTTTTCAATTTTACCCAGCGACGACAACGCAACCATACCCTTTTGCGAGTTCACGTACACATTGTCAAACATTTCAGCGGTCTTGAACGGTTTTGCAAATTCCAAAACGATTGGATATTCTTCGCCCGCTTCCTTGTACTTGTAATCGTCGTTACCGAACAACGCAGTACGCAATGTCGAACCAGCATACGAATTTTTCACTCCCCAGAAATTCATCTTGTTTTCATCAGGTATGAATTTGATTTCGTTACCTGGGGTTTGCTGGGCGCGAACGGCACTCTGAACCTCTGGTATCTGGTTTATCAATTCGATTGCGCGCGCGGCGTACGCTTCGCGTTTTGCATCATCTTCGCCGGTGATGTTCAAAACCATATCAGACGATATAGACGATGACATAGATGCGCCTGCACGAATCTGGATTTCGACATCTGGGATTGTCGCCAAACGCGGTAACATACGACGTGAAAGTTCCTTGTCAGACAATCTGCGATCGTCACGGTCAACCAATTCAACCTTGACCTTGATATTTTGCAGACCGCGTTCACCGATTTTCACAGATGTTGATTTAACCTCTTTGAAATCGCGCAACTGCGCTTCGATTTGCGATGCAATATCGCGGGACTTTTCAAACGTTGCGCCCATTGGTGCACGCGCCGTGATATTGATTTCATTGTTGTCGGTTGCTGGGGAAAATTCATTACCAACGAATTTCATCAATGACATTGATGCAATAAAGATTGCAACCGCCAAACCAACAACGCGCCATGGATGATTAAACTGTACATCAAACCATTTGTGCAGACGCGCAACCGCCGGTGATTCCGCCGTGATGGCCGCCTTTTTAACCTTTTTCGGTGCAGTGTCAGATGATGTCAGACGCAAAATTTTTGCAATCATCATTGGGGTCAATGTGAAACTGAACAGCAATGACAACAGCGTCAGGTACACAACGGTCAAACCAAACTGAACCATGAACTGGCCAACAATACCGCCCATAAATGCCAATGGCAAGAACACCACGACGTTTGTTCCAACACCCGCCAGAACAGATACCGCGACCTTTTTCGTACCATCGATGGCGGCGTTTTCTGGGTCTTTGCCGGCGCGCATTTCCTGCAATGCGGATTCAATCATAATAATTGCGTTTGACACCAATGTACCCAATGCCGACGAATACGCCAACAATGTCATTGCATTGATTGTAAATCCACTGCCGTCCATAAAGAAGAAACCAGCAACCAATGACGCAGGAATCACAACACCCGCGATAATTGTTGAACGCCAGTTACGTGTGAACGCCAACAGAACCAATACTGTAAAGATAATACCCAAAACGATACCACCAATGGTGCTGTTTGTTTCGTCGGCAACCGCGGTTGACGAATCCGAAATAATTTCCATTGTGGCGTTCGGGAAACGCGATTGCATGTCCGCCTGTAATTCTGGCATCTTTTTACGCAGTGCCTGTGAAATTTTAATTGCATTACCATCAGATGCCTTGACCACAGATGCAATCACGACCGGTTCACCGTTGTAACGCGCACCTGTTTCAATATCACGCGCGGCATCGGTAATCGTCGCAACATCAGACAGTTTGAAACGCGCGCCTTCGACCGTGGTCAGGTGCAGGTTTGCAATTTCATCAACAGATGCAAATTCGCCAATAAAACGAACGTTTGATGAATTTGCCGATGTTTCAATTTTACCCCCCGGAACATTCAGGTTACGCGCCGCCAATGCAGACACAACGTCCATAACCGTCGCACCACGCGCCGCCATCAATTCTGGGTTCATTTCAACACGAACAGCTCTGTCTTCACCACCGAATACAGACACACTGGCAACGCCCTTGGTCGCAGTGATTTTATTTGCCAATATGTTATCAACATATTCTTGCAAATCACGCGCAGACGCCCCGCGCAGAACGATATCAACGACCGATTCCTGCAATGGGTTTAATTTTTCAACAACGGGTTGTTTCAACGCATCTGGAAATTCGGATGACAGTGCGTCGATTTTTGATTTAACCTCGCTGGATTTATCATTTACGTTTACGCCCAAGTTAAATTCGGCCATAACGTAACCACCGTTTTCATACGCCTGTGATGTCAGTTTTTTTAATCCTGCAACCTCTGACATGGCGTCTTCGGCCTTTTTAATAACCTGTGATTCAATTTCCGCAGGCGATGCCCCAGGATACACGAACGATGCCGTCACCATTGGAAAGTCCAACGACGGTGTACGTTCAATGTTCATCTTTGGAAATGAAACCAAACCCAATACGACCCACATCAAAACAAACATAACGGTTGTTACGGGTCTGCGAACGAAAAACTTTAACATTTCTTTCCCCTTATTCCTTTACTTGAATTTTTTCACCGTCTGACACGTGCGTCAGAATGACGACGTCGCCATCGTTCAGACCGGACGAAATCAGTGCGTTTTCGGCATCTTGGCGTGCAACGACAACGTCGCGGGCACGTGCAATATCGCCATCGACAACCATGACAACACCGTTGTTCACGGCATATACCGGCACAAAATGACCCGTTGCACGAAATTCCGCATACTGCAAACCGTCCGCAACACCACGTGTGCGAACAACGTGCATACCAGAATCCAAATCAATATCAGGCGACACAGATACAATCACGCCACCCGCGACATGCTGGCCCGCACCGAATTTATGCGCGCGCCCCGACGCAACATATGCGCGGTTGCTTTTAACCGCAATCGGCTCACGCAATACGCCAGATGTACGTTCAATTTGCTGAACGACAACCGGCACACCATCTGTTTGCGCGACGCGCGATGCATTATAGACCGAACGCGCATTTTCAATACCAATCATTGTAAAGCGAAATACCACCCACAAGACCAGCGCAACAACCAATCCAATCGACATGATTTTGCGCGCACGGGGCTGCTTTAACTGTTCCATCAAATGTTGTAACTTTTCCATTTTTATTCACCTAACTTTTCAACTGATTCTGCCGACATCAGAATATTGTACTTTGCATTCAGCAGTGCCATATCCAACTGGTACAGGCCCGCGGACACTTCGGCCAATTCAACCGCAGATGTTTGCCCCGCGGCGAAACGATCGCTGGAAATACCGTATGCCTTGGCCGCCAAATTGCGTGCATTTTCCAATGTCTTCAAATTACCACGCAGGTGGTTGTATTTATCAACCGCACGTGTGTATTCTTCGGATGTCATTTTCTTTGCCTTGTCCAAGTCCTGATGTGCGGCCTCGGCATTCATGGCCTCGACCGTGGCGTTGGCGCGATTTAGGCCGCCGCTAAAAATAGGAACTTGCAGAGACAGACCCCAATATGCGGACTGGCTGTTGTTACGATTGAACATGTTGTTAAAATCTTTGTCCAATGCCATATAACTGTACGAACCAATCGCCGCCAATGTTGGGTATGCACCCGCGCGTTTCGAACGTGCCTGCTTTTCATACATGGCAACCTGATCCGCCATCGCCTGCAATTTTGGCGTGTTCTTGAATTGTGGCGCATTCAAATCATCAAATGCGGTTGGAAATTCATCGGTCAATGTGATTTCTTCGTTCATATCGATACCCGCCAAAATCTTTAACATTCTGTATGCGGTGTCACGATTAAATTCGGCATCCGACAGGTTGATTTCCTTGGTCGCAATATCAGATTCAATTTTTACCAAATTGCTGCGGTTTGCACGACCAGCGGACGTCAAACTCTGCTTTGCACGACGCGCAGATTCCAAATCCTGTTTGGAAATCTTGACGATTTCGTCCGTCATTTTTGCCGTCCAATAAATATCGACCGCGCTATATTTGATTTCACGACGGGTGGCCTCGCGTCCGGATTCCGCCATCTTTATCGCACTGCGCACGCCGTCAACAGCATTGCCAATTTTGCCAAATGTGTAAATCGGCTGGCTGACGTTCACGCCTGCCATAAAGATATTATCAGGCACATCTATACGCTTTACATCAACGCCCAATGTATCCGCCAAAATCCCCCCCATTTCTGGTGTCAGGTTCACGCCGTATGATTTGAACGGCTCTTTGACATTTATCAGATTCATGTATGATACACTGCCATCAATCTTGAACCAACGATTGGAATTGGCAACGTCTAATGACGCCTGCGCCTTCTTTATATTTGCATCTGCCTTTTTCAGGTCTTGGGATTCGGCCAAAATCTTGTCCACAGCCGCGTCCAACGACAAATCCATCGCATTCGCATTTGCCGTCATGGCCGCAACCGTGCCACAGAAAATCGCCATAGCACGTCCGATTTTACGCATTTTTTAACTCCATCTTTACTAAAATGTTGTTCATTGTTTTTAACGCACCAGTCAATGCCACTTCGTCTTCTGGGGTAACGCTTTCAAACATGCGGGTCAACGCATTGCGAAAACCATCCAATGCTTTTTCTGCCACCTTGGCCCCCGCCGCCGTGCATTCGTACCACGTGTTACGACGATCGTTTTCATCAATAGTGCGCGTAACCATACCATCGCGTTCCAGTTTGCGAAATGTCGCACACAAATTAGGTGTTGGAACCAGTTCGCGACGTGCAATTTCCTTTAACCGCGCGCGACCGCCCATATGCAGACGCACCAGAACAGTCATCTGATTCTTTGGATAAATACCGGATTCCAGCGGTTCTTTGCGCAGGCGTTCCGCCAACTTGTCCAAGGCCAGTATGTTTGATTCCAGCAAACGAATAAATTCTTTGCGAGCCATTTTTGCCCCCTTTTGGCAGATGGTGTGATTGTTCCCTTTTAATGATTAAAACACTTTTAATTATTAAAAACTTGAATGATTATATTTACAAAACAATTAAAAGCAAGTACAAAAACGTAAAAAAATGAAATTTTTTGGTGTTATTTTACGGCACGCGCATTTTTATTATTGCAAAAAAGCAAAAGATATTTATAATCATAGACGCCTTTGGGGTGTCGTCTAATGGTAGGACAAGAGATTTTGGTTCTCTTTATCATGGTTCGAATCCGTGCGCCCCAACCACCCTTCGCGTCTGCGACGCGGGGCTTATCCCCTATAATTATCTGGTATGTGCGGGGGCGACGCGCGCGAACAAATTCGCAAATGGATCGGGCACGTTCAGCGGATTATACGGGCACGCGGGATTCATGCGGTACGCCCGTTCGGTCGACATATAACGCCCCATGCCGTCGCGTTCCATGCGATAGAATATGCGGCCACTGTGACCCAACGTATGTTCATATGACATATTATAACCCGCGGTCAATTTTGTGCCCGCTGACAATTTCGCCCCGCACATCAATGCGTCCAGACCACACGCGATTTTTGCAAATTCGGGCGCGGACGATGGGTATATCGTAAATGCCTTGGCATACTGGCAACATGTCGGTGATAAAATGCGTTCAACCGAAAAATCGTCGGGGCTTATTGTCTTGAACGTGACGCTGTTTTGAATCATCCACGGCATAATCGTACCCGCGACACGCAACCAATCGGCAACATCATACGCGGCGACGTGCATTTTCCATTCGTAATCGGTGTCTGAGTTTGCGCCATTGTGAATTACCCACACCGAACCATCGCACGGTCGCAATGCGCCAGACGCAAAGTAAGGTTTGAAAAAATCGTCGTATACAGACATTATCACCACCCCACGTTTAATATAATACACCGCAAAATTTTGTCAATCGCGCTGAATTATTTGCAAAGCGCAAAAAATCCTGATATGATTGTGCCGTTTGGTCCCATCGTCTAGCGGTCAGGACATCAGATTCTCATTCTGAGAACAGGGGTTCGATTCCCCTTGGGACTGCCAAAATAAAAAGTGCCCTGCGACAGCGGGGTATTTTTATTTTGTTGTATGTCACATGGGGAATCGAACACCGTGGTTGGGGTTCGACCCGCAACAAAAAGGCGGGTGGCGGCACGCCGGTTTGCGCCAGCAAATTTTGCAAGGGCGGCGGCAGCCAAGCCCCGCACGGGACTGCCAAAATAAAAAGCGTCGACTTGTTCGGCGATTTTTATTTTGTTGTGTGTCAATTTTTAGTGCGCTGCGCGCGGCATCATCTATTTACTGGATTGCCACGCATCGCTACGCTTGCTCGCAATGACAATGGGGGGGGCTCTAATGAATTTATTTGGCGGATGCTGTCGTGCGACGGGCGCGTTTGCAACCGGATTTATACAGCACGTCATATTCGTGACGCACCGCGTCCATCAATTCACGCTGGGGTGAATTTTTGTTATACCCCATCTGGGGCGACAGGTCACCGAAACGCGCATCTTCCCAATCAATAATTGCAATGACCTGCATCGTTTTGGGATCTGCGAAAAAGTTATCACACAAATCACCCTGTGACCAGCCGTACATATAGCGTGGCGCATCATCGGGCGTCGGTTTCAAATCGCGAATTTCAGCGGGGTCGGCACACGCCACCTGATATAAAAAGTTTGCCAGTTGGCGCGCCAATTTTGTTTTGTGTTTCAAGACCATATTTGGATTTAACTGGCGCACACCACAACCGTGCACAAATTCGTATTTACGAACGGGGATTTTATCGCGCCCCATATACAGCAATTCAACCGATGGAATATGTATCGGTGAAATCGGTTGCAGCGCATCGACAATGCGTTTTTCATTTTCCGCCAATTTGCGAAAATTACTGCGATACAATGGAAACTTGTATATCCATTGGTCGTTGACGGCAATCAGCAAACTGCGCCCCTGATAACCAACGAATGTTTTTATTTTGAAAATCTTAGTTCCCAAATCGCGACGAATAAAACGAATTTCACGCGCAACCGGTGAATTTAGAACCGCACGCACACGATTGCGTTCACGTTTATTCCAAACAAACGTGCACAACAGGTTTGTTAAAAAATGTGGCATTGATGTGAATATCATTGCGCCACCGTCAACAACTGTTTGGCGGTCAATAACAAATCAATCGCGGTGTCAATTTCATCGGCGTGATTCTGCGGCGTGGGCGCACTGGGTGCGGTGGTGGCAGCCGTCGGCGCAATATTTAACGCGGACGCGGTGTCTGGGAATGTGCCATCACGCAACAGTTTTTTTACCCCCGCGATTGTCATACCGCGCGTGTAGAGCAAATCACGTATCACCGTCAGGCGTGCAACCGTCTCAACGCGATAGTAACGGCGACCGCCCGCCCCCGTTGTCGGCTTTATGGCAACGGGAAACTGGCGTTCCCAATAACGCAGGGTATGCGCGGGTATGCCCAACTGTTTGGACACTTCGTTTATTGACGCAAAGTATTCAGTGTTTTGCATACGCGCCCCCGTGATTATTCTGCGATTTGAGCTGCGTCGGCTTCGACTTCTGCCTCTTCGGCTTCGTC
>ERZ808245.21-NODE-21-length-126983-cov-5.098489_pt1 | contig 126983 bp, 107 predicted proteins | sample MGYA00521243_ERZ808245 | MGnify/ENA primary metagenome ERZ808245 (study PRJEB31516, sample SAMN03275576) | gut metagenome | biome: mammalia-associated habitat; material: feces | host: Papio cynocephalus | place: Kenya | collected 2012-07-07 ... | reverse complement strand
CCACATTTTACATGGTTGTAAAGAGGTTCAGCGAAAGTTTGTAAGGTTAATTTCCACATTTCACGAACGCTCCCTGAATTTAACCTTACAAACCGGAAGTTACCTTTGCAAGTGAGCACTTTCCCGCTGTGTTTGCAGTTTTTTTGCGCGCTCGTGCGCCGGCGCCCTTCAGCGATCCCTTCTCATGCTGTAGAGCGCCGCGCCGATGGCGGTGGCAAAGGTGGCGTTTTCGGGGATGATGTACTCCACGCCGTAGAGCTGCGTGAAAAGCTCGAAGGTCTCGCGCGCGGGCGGGAGCATCGTGAGCGCGCCGGTGAGCACGACGGTGTTCGTGCCGCAGGTGCGGCAGGCGAGCACGGACATCGTGCCGATGGCCTGCAGGACAAGATTCACGAGGCCGCGCATCTTGTCGGCGCTCGTGGCGTCCTCGGCGAGCTTGGCGAAGTTTGCCGCCGTCGCCTCCGGCGGCAGCGTGCCGACCTTCCCCTTGGACATATCGCCGATGGTGAGGTCGATCTGGGAGAGGTCGCCGTCTTGACAGAGCTTGCGGATGAGCGCATACTGGTGAACGCCCGTGATGAGCTCGCTGAGGCCCGAGAGCGTGCCGCCGCCGATGCCGCTGCCGATGATGTGGCGGATCTCGCCGCCCTTTTCCGCCCAGAGCAGCGAGGTGCCGGTGCCCATGCTCACCACGACCGCCCGCTCCTTCCGGCTCAGCGCCAGACCGCCCACGCCGACGGAGGGGAACTCCTCGACCTTGACCGTTCGCACGCCGTAAATGTTGCCGTCCACATACGAGGCGCCCACGCCGGTGAGCGCGATGTGGCCGATGTCCGCGAGCTTTAGGCTGTGCGTGGCGAGGAAGTTGCCGAGTGCGCCGTAGAGCGAGGTGAGGGGGTCCTCCGCCTTCACACGCAGCATATCGATGACTGTGCCGTTCTCGTGCAGCCCCACGATCTTCGTGCTGCTGCCGCCGATGTCAATGCCCAGAATAACGCCCATGTTGCGCTCCTCCGATGAAGTAAATTCATGCATATCATAGGAGACTTGCGGGGCAAAGTCAAGCAAAAGCCTTGCTTTATCCGTAAAATCGGGCTATAATGAAAACATCATAAGGCCGTGGTGAGCATACCGCGGCCGAATTTATATGAGGTGTTCCATGAAAACGGAAGAAAAACTGAACATGACCATGCTCTGCGACTTCTACGAGCTGACCATGGGCAACGGCTATTTCCAAACCGGCTTCAAAGATCGCATCACCTATTTTGACGTTTATTTCCGCTCGGTCCCCGACGGCGGCGGCTTTGCCATCGCGGCGGGCCTCGAGCAGCTCATCGAATACATCGAGGACCTGCACTTTGACGAGCAGGACATCGCGTACCTGCGCGGCAAGGGTATTTTCTGCGAGGAATTTCTGGAATATCTGCGCACCTTCCGCTTTACCGGCGATATCTACGCCGTGCCGGAGGGGACGCCCGTGTTCCCGAAGGAGCCGATGGTCATTGTGCGCGCGCCCGCCATCGAGGCGCAGCTCGTCGAGACCTTCGCGCTGCTGACCGTCAACCACCAGAGCCTGATCGCCACGAAGGCCAACCGCATCGCCCGCGCCGCCAAGGGCCGCGGCGTGATGGAGTTCGGCTCCCGCCGCGCGCAGGGCACCGCCGCCGCCATCGTCGGCGCGCGCGCCGCCTACATCGGCGGCTGCATCGGCACCGCCTGCACCATCACGGACGAGCTCTACGGCGTGCCCGCGCTCGGCACGATGGCCCACGCCTGGGTGCAGATGTTCGACACGGAGTACGACGCCTTCAAGACCTACTGCGAGCTTTACCCCGGCAACGCCATCATGCTGGTGGACACCTACGACACGCTCCATTCCGGCATCCCCAACGCCATCCGCGCCTTTGACGAGGTGCTGCGCCCGAAGGGCATCACCAAGTGCGGCATCCGCCTCGACAGCGGCGACATCGCCTACCTTTCCCGCAAGGCGCGCGAGATGCTCGACGAGGCCGGCTGGGAGACGGCGACCATCACCGTTTCCAACTCGCTCGACGAGTACATCATCCGCGATATGTGGATGCAGGACGCGAAGATTGACTCGTTCGGCGTCGGCGAGCGGCTCATCACCGCGCGCAGCGAGCCGGTGTTTGGCTGCGTCTACAAGCTCGTCGCCGTGGAGGACAAGGACGGCAATGTGATCCCCAAGATTAAGATCAGCGAGAACGTCGGCAAGATCACCACGCCGCACTTCAAGAAGCTCTACCGCTTCTACGGCCGCGACACGGGAAAGGCCATCGCGGACTATCTGTGCGTTTACGACGAAACGGTGGACGACAGCGACAAAATGACGATCTTCGACCCCGAGGCGACCTGGAAGCGCAAGGAGGTCTATCACTTCGAGGCGCGCGAGCTGCTCGTGCCCATCTTCAAAAACGGCGAGCTGGTTTACAAGCAGCCCTCGCTCGAGGAGATCCGCGCCTACTGCGCCGCGCAGGTCGATACGCTCTGGGACGAGGTCAAGCGCTTCGACAACCCCCACCGCTACTATGTGGACTTGAGCCAAAAGCTCTATGACATCAAGCAGGAGCTGCTGACGAAGAACGGCAGCCATTAAAGAGACCGACGAGAGGGAAGGAGAGGACGGATGAAAAAGCCGCGGTTACAGCAAAAGGGAGAGCGCCGCATCGCTGCGGCTTTGCGCATCGCGCTGGCGGCGGCGCTGCTGGCGGTGCAGGTCTTGTTCGTGGTGCTCACAACGCGCTACCTCAAGGATCACTTTGCGCTCATCTACGGCGCGCTGGAGGCGATCGCCCTGGTCACGGCTCTGTATATCTATAATAAGCCGGGCGACCTTTCCTACCGTGTGGCGTGGATCATTCCCATCCTCTTTGTGCCGGTGGTCGGCCTAATCCTCTACCTTCTCTGGGGCGGCGACACGCAGCGCAAGCGCTTACAGCGTCAGACGGCGCCGAAGCTCCCGCCGGAGGAGCCGGAGAGTCTGCGAAACCGCAGCGCGCTCAACGCGGACCGCCTGCAGCGGGTGCTGCCCGGCTGGTCGCGCACGGTACAGTATCTGAGCAGCCGCGGCTTTTCCCTCTATCAGAACACGAAGGCGGTCTACCTCCCCGAGGGAGCGCTGCTGTTGGAGGATATCCTCGGCCGCATCAAAGCGGCGGAGCGTTTCATCTTTATGGAATATTTCATCCTCGCCGAGGGGAAGCTCTGGGACCGCATGAGCGCGGCCCTGTGCGAGCGCGCCCGCAGCGGGGTGGAGGTCAAGATCATCTTCGACGACTTCGGCAACATCAAGCGCTTCGGCGCGGAGAGCCTGCAGACGCTGCGCGACGCGGGCGTGGAGGTCATCGTCTTCAACCCCGTGCATGAGTATGTCAACCGCCTCTATTTCAACTACCGCGACCACCGCAAGATCACGGTCATCGACGGCGAGACCGCCTACACCGGCGGTGTGAACATCGCCGACGAGTACGCGAACCTCATCGACCGCTTCGGCTACTGGAAGGACAGCGGCATCCGTCTGGAGGGCGAGGGCGTCTGGGGCCTGACTGCTGCGTTCCTCAATATGTGGAGCTTCCTCGGCGGCGAGCTGCACGAGGAGCGGGACTACTACCGTCCTCACACCTCGCCGGCGTCGGACGGCTTCTGCCAGCCGTTTCTCGACGGCCCGCAGAATAACCCCGACAACCCCGCTGAGGATACGTTTTTGCAGCTCATCGGCAGCGCGCGGCGCTTCCTTTATATCACGACGCCGTATTTTATCCCCGACGAGAACATCATGCGCGCGCTGTGCATCGCCGGTGACGGCGGGGTGGACGTCCGGCTGATGCTGCCCGGTACGCCGGATCACTGGTACGCCGACGCGGTGGCGGACTCCTACATCGGGGAGCTGCTTGAACACCATGTAAAGGTGTACCGCTATACACCCGGCTTCCTGCATGCCAAGAGCATCATGGTCGACCGCGAGGCGGCCTTTGTCGGCTCGGTCAACTTCGACTATCGCAGCTTCGAACTGCACTACGAGTGCGGCGTCATGCTCTACGGCGCGAGCGCCATCGAGAGCCTGCTGGAGGATATGGACGGCATTCTGGATAAAAGCCACGCCGTCACGCCCGAGGAGTGGGCGCACCGCGGCCTGCTGCGGCGGATGTTTGAACCCATCCTGCGCATCTTTTCCATTTGGATGTGAGGACGGCCGGCCCGCGTTTGCTCACGGCCCCGCGAGCTGCAGGTTAATAGAGAAAGCATGACCGCCAGTTTATCGGCGGTCATGCTTTCTTGATTCCATGTGAGTGGGGACGCGGTCAGAGGCCGTTTGTCACGGCTTGACGGCAGCTATTTCCTTCTTTTTCGGCTTTTCCGTGCGCCAGTAGAGTGTGGTTTTGTTAAAGAGCGGCTCGCACACGCACAACAGAGACGGGATCAGAAAAATGCTGACGAGGGCGGAGATGACCGCGCCGCGCGCGAGCATCACGCAGATCGCGCCGATCAAGTCGATGGACGAAACAAAGGAGACACCCAGCGTGGCACAGAAAAGCACCAGCGCGCTCGTGATGATCGAAGCGTCCGAGGATGCGCCGGCGATGAGCGCGGCCTCGTGGCGATCTTTGCCGGCGCGCAGCTCCTCTTGAAAACGGGAGGCGAGCAGAATAGCGTAGTCCACGGTCGCGCCGAGCTGGATGCAGCTGATGACCGTCGGAGCGACGAACGGCACCTCTGTGCCGGTGAAATACGGCACGCCCTGATTGAGAAAAATGGCAAATTCGATGGCGGCGACCAGCACAGCGGGAACCGAAACGGACTTAAATACGATCGTGACGATGAGGAAGATCGCAAGGATGGAAATGTAGTTCGTCACCACAAAGTCCACGGCGGTCGTCTCAATCAGGTCCTCCGTCATGGCGGCCTCGCCTGTGACCATAGCTCCCTCGTCAAACTCCTTGACGATGGCGTTGATTTGACGCAGCTGCTCGGCAGCCTGATCCGAAGCAGTCTCGCAGCTGGAATTGAGCATCATCATCTGCCAGCCGCCTTGCTTGAGCATATCCCGGACCTCCTCGGGAATGAAGAAATCGGGGATGCCGGTACCGAGGAGAGAATGATAGGAGATTATGCCTGTGATGCCGGGAACTTCGTTCAAACGGTCCTCTATCTCGCTCATATCAGCGGCAGAGAGATCGTCGCGCAAAAGAATGAAATGGTTGGTCGCCATGTCGAACTCGTCCTTGAGCCTGCTGTTGGCGACAATGGACGGCAGATCGCGCGGCAGGGACTCGTCGAGCTTGTAGTAGACGCTCGCGTGCTTCTGTGCGTAATACGCGGGCAGCGCCAGCAAAACGGAAATGACGACGATGGCAACACGGTGCTTGAGAATGAAGCGGTTGAGGCCGGTGAAATCGGGCAGCAGGCTTTTATGCTTGTGCTTGTCGATCTGCTTGTCTGCCAGCAGCACGAGCGAGGGCAGCACCAGAATGACCGTGGCGACGCCGAGCATCACGCCTTTCATCATTACCACGCCAATGTCGCGGCCGAGCGTCAGGCGCATGAAGCACAGCGCGGCAAAGCCCGCGACTGTGGTGAGGCTTGAGCCGGAAAGCGAGCGGAACGCCGCAACGATGGCCTGCGCCATTGCGTCGCGCTTATCGTCGTAGTTCCCGCGCTCCTCCTCATAGCGACGGTATAGGAAAACGGAATAGTCCATGGTGACGCCGAGCTGTAGCACGGCGGCGATGGCCTTGGTGATGTATGAGATCTCGCCGAGAAACACGTTTGTGCCGAAGTTATAGAGTACGGCAATGCCGATGTTGGCGAGCAGCACGAACGGCAGCACGGTGGACTCCATCGTCAGCAGCATCGCGGCGAGCGCCAGAACGACGGCGAGGCCGACGAAGATAGGCAGCTCCTTGTCCACAAGGTCGCGCGTATCCTTGATGACGACGGAGAAGCCCGCGAGGAAGCATTTTTCGCTGCAGATCGAGCGGATCTCGGAGATGGCGTTCATCGTCTCCTCCGACGCGCCCGCCTTCTCGTACTGAATAATCATCATGGTCCCCTCGCCGGAGAAAAAGAGGTCGCGGAAGCTCGCGGGAATCATGTCAGTGGGGATCTGGATGCCTACCATGTTGCTGATCCATACGGCGCTGCTCACACCGGGAACCTCTTTGATCTCATTGATGAGGGAGTTGGTGTAGCCTGCGGGCATATCCTCTACGATGAGCATACTGGTGGCCGCCATCTGGAACGGTTCTTCGAGCAGGTTCATGCCCTGCGCGGATTCAAGATCCTGCGGCAGATAGGTGAGGATATCATAGTTGACGCGCGTGGCGGCGTAGCCGATGGCGGATGGAAGGAGTAGGGCGACGGCGATCAACGCGACCAGCTTCGGCTTACGGCTGAGGCCGTGGGCAATTTTTTCCAGCATGGCCGATCAGTCCTTTCCCTTGAAAATGCTGGTGATGGCCGCCCAGAAGTCGCGGAACATCTGTGCGACACGGCCCCAAAAGGTCGTCTGCGCGGCGGTCTCGACCTCGATCTCCGCCTTTGCACCGTCATCCTTCTTGATTTCCTGTGTGCGGATGAGGACTTGAATGCTTTGTGGAGAGTCGTTGCGCGTGTCGGTCAGAGAGACGGCCTCGGCGTTGGCATCCATGAGCAGGAGGTTATTGACATCGCCGGTGTATTCGTTCCAGGTGACCTCGATGATATCGCCGATGCTGTTCTTGGCGGACTTGACGTCGCTGGTCGTATTCAGGCTGCGGGCGGTGGCGCGCAGTGCGGCGGAAAGCCCCTCGAGCGTCTGCTTTGTGCCGGCGTCGAGTTGGGCACCGGAGGCCTTGAGCAGCTCTTCAAATGTACCCAGGAAATCATTGGCATCCGCAACCGTGGTGGAGAGCGTGGTAAGGACTGCTTTTGTGTCGGTGAGCGTCTGCTTAAGCTCCGGAACATTTTTGTCCATGATATCGTGCAGCTCATCCGCAGCGTCAAGCACATCGTCTAAGCCGTCGAGCAGATCGTCAATATCATCGGAGATGCCGTCTAAGTGATCAAGCGCTTTTCCGGTCTCGGTGAGCAGCTTAGCTGTGTGACCGGTCAGTCCGCTTGTGCCCAGCAGATCTGCAAGCTCGATCACGTTATCCGAAAGGCTGTTCGATTTTTGAAACAGCTCCCAGCTCTGCTTTGCCTGCTCTGTCGTCATGCCGGTCATGGGCAGGACCGTAAGGAAAAAGGTTTCCTCGCTCATTCCGGCCTTAACAGCCGCGTACAGCGCTTCCAGCTGCTTTGCCTGCGTGTAATAGCTCTGCTGCTCCGGGGAGAGCGCTGCAAGCACGGCGGCAAGGGCGAGATCCTGCGTCAGCTCCGGGTTTGATTCCATCGCTTGTGCGACTGTGGCATCGACTTGAGCAGAGAGAGACTCCAACTGTCCTGCCATGGCGGCCGCATCGGTTTCTCCGCTCGCCGTCCCGCTTAGGAGGAGCATCTTGGCGATAAACTGCTCCCGTGTCAGCTTACCATTCTTTGTCACAAGATAAAGCGTCTCAAGCGTTTTGGCGTCGCTGAGTTTGGCGCTGAGCTGAGCTGCGGTCATTCCCTGCAGGGTAATATCCCCGCCGTTGACTTGAATGTTCAGCGCGGCGATCTCGTCGAGCAGGCCGTCTGTTTTGCTCTTCAGCTGATCGATATGCCTGCCGAGGCTCTTAAGGTCGGATGCAGTGGAATTGCCTGCACGGCGAATGGTATCCGATTCATCGCGCAGCTCGTCTAGCTCATCCTGTATGGACTTGAGCTGCTTTTGCACATCGTGAAGCGCTGTATTAATGCTGCCGAGAGAGCGATTGGTGTCATCCGCAAGCTTCGAAGCGGTGTCGAGGTGGTCGGGCATAGCGTCGAGAGATTTCTTCAGTGCATCAAGATCGCCGCGCACAGCGTCCGCCTTTTTGTACAGCTCGGCTTTGCCGTCCGAGACCGTGCCGCGGGCGGCGTCGAGCTGATCGAGACCACTCGCCGTGGCGTACAGGCTGCTGCTGATGCCGCTCATGGAATCGAGCAGCACGTCAAGGCTGGAGGAGAGCTTATTGTAGTTGTCCTCCAGGTCATCCTTGCGCCTAGAGAGCTTGGAGAACTCCTCCAGCTGGCTCAACGTTGCGGGGACCATCAAAAAGGTCATGCCGCCGAACGAGAAGTCGTCGCTGCCGACGCGGATGGTGAAGTGACACTCCTCACCGGGCAGGCCGATGAACAGCACCGCGCGCAGGTTGCCGACGAGCTGCACCTGCGCGCCGGGGGCTTCGAGGGAGAGAATGTCGTCCTGATTGAAAACAGCCATCGCCTCGAGCGTATAGTTGTTGCGGGCGTATTCGGCGGCGGACGCATTGGGAACGGCGTCTACGAGGATCTCGACCACACCGGTCTTGCCGGCGAGGTCCTCGGCCTTCGCCGCTACGCCGTTGAGCGTATAGTGGACCGAGAGCGTCCACGGAAGCTGCGCAAAGGGCTTTGCCGTTTTGCCTTCAAAGTAGAAGTGGTCGGGAATGGCGTCCTTGGCAAACTGAAAAACCGCCTTTCCAGCGACGGCCGTTGGCACAAGGCCGTTCGTCAAGTTGACGATCTCATCGTAGTCGCCGTAGTCCGTGAGGGATTCGGCACCGTTGGTCGTGTAGCTTTTGACTACGCTGCCGTCGGTGAGATTGCCGTAGTAGTCGGTCATGGCGTAGTAGGCTTCGTCATAGGTCGGCTTCACGCCGTCATCTACGGCAAAGGCGGGGATACTGCCGAGCAGCAGAACGGCGCACATGGTGAGGGCTGCTGTCCGGTGAAGGGGATGGGTACTGCTGCGGAAATTGCACATGGTGATCCGTACTTCCTTTCTGTGTTGGGAGGATTGCTTATGCAACAGATACCATAGCATTTTTGCCATCACCAGAAAACAGACAGGAAAAATCGAATGTACGTTTTTTTATCATGGGGAGGGCTTTGTATAAATGTTGCCCCGGGAATCCCGGACTCTGCATCGAAAAGACAGCGGCCATTTGCTTCCTTAAAGAACAACCATGCGGCGCACCATCGGCGGAAAGCAGCTTTAAAACGGTCAAAGGGTAAAATGAAGGAGAGAAGGACAAAAGAAGAAGGTCCTAAAGCCTTCGGCTTTAGGACCTTCATTGGCAGCGGGAGAAGGATTCGAACCCTCACATACGGAGTCAGAGTCCGCTGTGCTACCATTACACAATCCCGCTATGTTCGCTTGACGAACATTTGTTATTATACCAGCGGTTTTACATTTGTCAAGAACTAATTGCCAATTTTCTGGAATTTTTTCATTTTGGTGCTGCGGGCTGTTTTCGGCCCGCGTTTCGGCGGCGAAGGTGCGCGGGCGGCGAGGGTAGGAAGCGACTTGCGCGCGGGGCGTGGCCCCGCCCTGCGGATAGGAGCCGTGGGGGCGGGAGACCGGAGCGCGGCTTGGCTGTTCTGGTGGAAGGAAAATCGGCAAATTTTACGGATTTGGTGAAAATGCCGATTCCCTTTTGCGCTTTAAGCTGTTATACTGCATACATCAAGGCTTCCGAGAGGAGCACAGACCATGACCGTAATGAACCGCAGTGCTGAATACCGCTACTTTAGCTTTACCTATTTTATGGGTAAGGCTTATTCTGGTTTGGCTGAAAGCAAGCGCGTGTAAGAACGGGTCCTTTGTCGGAATGACCGTAAATGCATGACGAACCGCAGCCGGACCGGCTGCGGTTTTTTTCATCGCTTAAGGAGGAATTTTACCATGATCGTCGTACTCAAGCACAATCCGAACCCCGAGCAGCTGCAGAGCCTGATCACATGGCTGCAGGAAAAGGGCATCATCATTCACACCAGCATCGGCGAGGGCAATATGCTCCTCGGCCTGGTGGGCGACACCTCGAAGATAGACGCCGATCTCATTTCCGCGCTGGACATCGTCGAGGACGTCAAGCGCGTGCAGGAGCCGTATAAGAACGCCAACCGCAAGTTCCATCCGGAGGATACGGTCGTCAAGGTCGGCAATACGCAGATCGGCGGCGGCAATCTCACGCTTATGGCCGGCCCCTGCTCGGTGGAGTCCGAGGAGCAGGTGGTTGCCATCGCGAAGGCGGTCAAGGCCAGCGGCGCGACGATGCTGCGCGGCGGCGCGTTCAAGCCCCGCACCTCGCCCTATTCCTTCCAGGGCCTCGGCGAGGTCGGCCTGCGCTACCTCGAGATCGCCAAGGAGGAGACGGGGCTGCCCATTGTCACCGAGCTGATGGATCTCAGCCAGCTTCCGCTCTTCAAGAACGTGGACGTCATTCAGATCGGCGCGCGCAATATGCAGAACTTCGACCTTTTGAAGGCTGTGGGCCGTCAGGAAAAGCCCGTGATGATCAAGCGCGGTATGTCCGCGACCTACGAGGAATGGCTGATGAGCGCGGAGTACGTCATGGCCGGCGGCAACGAGAACGTCATTCTCTGCGAGCGCGGCGTGCGCACCTTTGAGAGCTACACCCGCAACACGCTCGATCTCGCGGCGATCCCCGTGCTGCGCAAGCTGTCGCACCTGCCCATCATCGTCGACCCCAGCCACGCCACCGGCAAGAGCTGGCTGGTCGACCCGCTGGCGATGGGCGCGGTGGCGACCGGCTGCGACGGCCTGCTCATCGAGGTCCACAACGACCCCGCGCACGCGCTGTGCGACGGTCCGCAGTCGTTGAAGCCCGAACAGTTCGACACGCTGGCAAAGAAGCTGCTTCGACTGAAGGAATTCGTCAAGACGATAGAGGAGTAAGACCATGACAGTCGGCATTGTCGGCCTCGGCCTCATCGGAGGCTCGATGGCCAAGAGCATCAAGGCACGCACCGCGCACACCGTGTTCGGCTGCGACCTCGATCAAGAGACCATGATGATGGCGCGTATGTGCGGCGCCATCGACGCGCCGCTGACGGCGGAGAATTTGAAGGAGTGCGACCTTGTGCTGGTCGCCATCCGCCCCGCCGCGGCGGTAAAATGGGTGAAGGAGCACGCGGAGGGAATCCGCCGGGACGCAATCCTTGTGGACCTGTGCGGCGTGAAGCGCGCGGTGGTGCGCGAGCTCGCGCCCGTTGCCGAGGAGTACGGCTTTGCCTACATCGGCGGACACCCGATGGCGGGCCGCGAGCGCGGCGGCTTTACCTCCGCGACGGACAGCCTGTATGTGGGCGCGTCCATGATCCTTACGCCGGACAAGCGCACGGATATGCAGCTGCTCGAAACACTCAAGGCGTTTTTCCTCGATACCGGCTTTGCGAGCCTAACCTTCTCCGATCCCGAGGAGCATGACCGCATCATCGCCTTTACCTCGCAGCTCGCGCACATCGTTTCGAGCGCCTACGTCAAGTCGCCCGAGGCGCAGAAGCGCCGCGGCTTCTCCGCCGGCAGCTTTCAAGATATGACGCGCGTGGCGCGGCTCGACGAGGATATGTGGACGGAGCTGTTCCTGGACGACGCGGACTATCTGACGGACGAGCTAGATATCCTCATCGGACATTTGCAGGAGTATGCCGACGCGCTGAATAGCAAGGACGCCGAACACCTGCGCGCGCTGCTGCGCGACGGCCGCGAGAAGAAGGCCACCGCGGGCGGCAACTGAAAAATCAACGAAGATCGACCGGGGAGGGAAGAGCTATGTCCTCTGTTCAGACCATCGAAGTCCATACCGCGCCGGCCTACGAGGTCACCATCGGCGCGGGACTGCTGCGGGAGTGCGGCGCACGGCTGAAGACCGTGCTGGGCGGCTGCCGCATCGCGGTCGTCGCCGACAGCAATGTGGCTCCGCTTTATCTTGAGACGGTGTGCGCGAGCCTGCGCGACACCGGGTTTGCCGTCTGCTCCTATGTGTTTCCAGCGGGGGAGGCACATAAGAATTTCACGACGCTCTCCGCCATTCTGGAGTTTCTGGCCGAGTCTCAACTCACGCGCACGGACTGCGTGGCGGCGCTCGGCGGTGGCGTGACCGGCGACATGGCGGGCTTCGCCGCGGCCTCGTACCTGCGCGGCATCCGCTATGTGCAGCTGCCGACCACGCTGCTCTCCGCCGTGGATTCCTCCGTCGGCGGCAAAACGGCCATCGACCTTGCGGCGGGGAAGAACCTTGCGGGCGCGTTTTTGCAGCCCGCCGCCGTGCTGTGCGATACGGACTGCCTGAGGTCCCTGCCCGCCGCCGTCTTTGCCGACGGTGCGGCGGAGGCCATCAAGACCGGCGTGCTGAGCGGCGAGACGCTGTTCTCCCTCTTTGAGGACGGCACGCTCACCGGCGCGCCCGCCGAGGTCATTGCCCGCTGCATCCGCTGCAAGGCGGGCGTGGTCGAGCGCGACGAAAAGGAGCAGGGCGAGCGGCGCAAGCTGAACCTCGGACACACCGTCGGTCATGCCATCGAAAAGTGCAGCGGCTATGCCATCTCGCACGGCCACGCCGTCGCGGCGGGGCTTGCCGTCATGGCGCGCGCCTCCGAGCGGCTCGGCTGGGCTGAGCCGGGGGTGTCCGCACGCATCGCGGCGTGTCTGGAGAAGAACGGCCTGCCGACCGGCACGGACTATTCCGCTGAGGCGTTGGCGAAAGCAGCACTGGCGGACAAGAAGCGCAGCGGAGACAGCATCACCATCGTTGTGCCGAGGGCCATCGGCGGCTGCGAGCTGAAAAAGGTGCCGGTGACGGAGCTTCTGCCCATCATCGCCGCCGGACTGGGGGATTGAGGATGGATGTTCGTATCCGACCGCACGCCCTCGAGGGTGCGGTCACGCCGCCGCCGAGCAAGTCGATGGCGCACCGCCTGATGCTGGCTGCCGCGCTCGCGGACGGCGTGAGCACGGTCAGAAATGTCGCGCTCTCGCAGGACATCGAGGCGACGCTGCGCTGCATGGCGGCACTCGGCGCAAGCTGGGAGCGGGCAGACGAAGGGACCCTCCGCGTGACCGGCATCAGCGGCAAGAGAAAATCCTTTCCGGAGCTTCCGCGCTTTGAATGCGGCGAGTCCGGCTCGACGCTGCGCTTTCTCATTCCCATCGCGCTGGCGGTCGCGGGTGGGGGCGTGTTCACCGGCCGCGGGCGGCTGATGGAGCGTCCGCAGAAGCCGTATTTTGACCTCTTTGACGAAAAAGACATTTTCTACGAGCAGACCGCCGGCGCGCTCGCCGTGCGCGGCACGCTGACGCCGGAGGAGTACCGGCTGGCGGGCAACGTCTCGAGCCAGTTTTTCACGGGGCTGCTCTTTGCGCTGCCGCTGCTCGGCGGCGGCTCGACGCTGGTATCGACCACGCGGCTCGAGAGCCGCGACTACATTGCCATGACGCGCGGTGCGCTCGCGCGTGCCGGCGTGCGGGTGGACGGGGAAGCGGAACGCTTTGCCGTGCTGCCGTCGGTCTACCGTCCCTTTGACGCGGCGGTGGAGTCCGACTGGTCGCAGGCGGGCTTCTGGTATGCCGCGCGCTTTCTCGGAGATCATGTAGAGGTCTGCGGGCTGGACGGTGCTTCCGCGCAGGGAGACCGCGTGATCGCCGCGCTCTTTGAGCGGTTCAGGGCGGCGGGGGAGCAGAGCGTGGATGTGTCCGACTGCCCCGATCTGCTGCCGCCGCTCGCGGTGATGGCCGCGCGGCGGGACGGCACAACGCATTTTGTCAACGCGGCCCGGCTCCGCATGAAGGAGAGCGACCGCCTGACCACGACCGCCGCGCTGCTGCGCGCGCTCGGCGTTCCGGCAGAGGAGACGGCGGACAGCCTAACCGTTCGCGGCGTGCCGTCCTTTTCCGGCGGCACGGTGGACGGCGCGAACGACCATCGCATCGTGATGGCGGCGGCGGTCGCAGCAACCGCCGCGGCGGCTCCGGTCACCGTTACAGGCGCGGAGGCGGTGCGGAAATCCTATCCCTCCTTCTGGGAGGAATACAAACGGCTGGGAGGTAGCTTCGATGTCCTCTGAATTCGGAAGAACGCTGCGCGTCGGCGTGTTCGGACAGTCCCACGGAGCCGCGATCGGCGTGAGCATCGACGGTCTGCCCGCGGGCGAGCGCATTGATCTTGCGGAGCTGCAGGCCTTTCTGGACCGGCGCAAACCCGGAAAAAGCCCGCTTTCGACCGCGCGGAAGGAAGCTGACGCGCCGGAGTTTCTCTCCGGTCTGCGCGACGGCGCGACCTGCGGTTCGCCACTGTGCGCGGTTATTTACAACAGCGACCAGCACTCCTCGGACTACGCGGAGCTGGCTGACAAGCCGCGCCCCTCGCACGCGGATTATACCGCGTGGGTGAAATGGGGCGGGCAGGCGGATATGCGCGGCGGAGGACACTTTTCCGGCCGCCTGACGGCTCCGCTGTGCATCGCCGGCGGCATCGCCAGGCAAATTCTCGCGCGGCGCGGCGTATTCGTCGGCGCGCATCTTGCCGCTGTGGGAACGGAGGACGACGAAGCCTTCCCGCTCGATCCGACCGACGAGCTGTTCCGCGCCGTGGCGGCGAAGCCGTTCCCGACCGTTTCCGACGCGGCGGGCGAGCGGATGCAGCACCTTATTTTGACGGCGCGCGAGGCGCAGGATTCCGTCGGCGGCATCGTGGAATGTGCCGCCATCGGGCTGCCCGCCGGTCTCGGCGACCCGATGTTCGACGGCATCGAGAACCGCCTTGCCTCGGCGCTGTTCGGCATCCCCGCCGTCAAGGGCGTGGAGTTCGGCGCGGGCTTCGGCGCTTCGCGCCTGCGCGGAAGCGAAAACAACGATGCCTTCCGCGTGGAGGACGGCCGCATCGCCACGGAGACGAACCGCGCCGGCGGCATCCTCGGCGGCATCACCACCGGTATGCCGCTCACGCTGCGCGTCGGCATCAAGCCGACGCCATCCATCGGCAGACCGCAGAAAACGGTCTCGCTCGCGCGGATGGAAAACACCGAGCTGACCATCCGGGGCCGTCACGACCCCTGCATCGCGCACCGCGCCGTGCCCGTCGTCGAGGCGGTGACGGCCTGCGTGCTCTTAGACTTACTGTTGGAGGAACATCATGGAACTTTCTGAGATCCGCACCCGCATCGACGCCGTGGACGATCAGCTCCTGAAGCTCTTTCTTGAGCGCATGGAGCTGGCCGAGGAGGTCGCGGCCTACAAGAACGAGCACCATCTGCCCATTCTGAACAAGCAGCGCGAGCGCGAAATTCTTGCCAAGGTAACAGCCAAGGCAGGCGACAAGGAGCGCTACGCCTATCATCTCTACTCCACACTCTTTGAGCTGGCACGCTCGCGCCAGGCGGAGCTGGTGGACCTGCCGACCAGGGTGGCCGAGCGGGTGGAAAAGTCCCTCGCCGCAGGCGGCCCGATCTTCCCGCAGACGGGGCTTGTCGCCTGTCAAGGCGTGGAGGGCGCGAACTCGCAGGTCGCCTGCGACCGTCTGCTGCCACGCGGCAGCATCCTGTATGTCAAGACCTTTGACGCGGTGGTATCCGCGGTGGAGTCCGGCCTGTGCAGATTCGGCGTGCTGCCCATTGAAAACAGCTCCAACGGCTCGGTGCGCGCGGTCTACTCGCTGCTCCAGCAGCATCAGCTCTCCGTGGTGCGCTCCACGAGACTCTGCATCCGCCATGAGCTTTTGGCCATGCCGGGTGTAAAGTTAGAGGACATTACAGAAATCTACTCCCATCAGCAGGCCATCGGTCAGTGCAGTAGGTTCCTCAGCAGCCTTTCCGGCGTGCGGGTGATCCCCTGCGGCAACACGGCGGAGGCGGCGAAGCTGGTCGCAGAGAGCGGCAGCCGCCACGCGGCCGCCATCTCCTCGCATCCCTGCGCCGCGCTGTACGGCCTTGAATGCGTGAGCGACAAAATTCAAGACAGCGAGAATAACTATACCCGCTTCTTCTGCGTGGCGAAGGACCCCGTCATCTACGCCGGCGCGAACCGCATCAGCCTTATCCTTTCGTTTGAGAATAAGCCCGGCGCGCTCTATGAGATCCTCTCCAAGCTCGCGGCGCTGGATATCAACATGACCAAGCTCGAATCCTGCCCCGTCGCGGGGAGCGATTTTGAGTTTGTGTTCTTCCTTGAGCTGGAGGCAAGCGTGCAGGATCCGAGCGTGCTTGCCATGCTCGAGGAAATGGAGCGCAGCTGCGCGGAGTTTGTATTCCTCGGAAATTACGCCGAGGTGTGAACGATGGGGGAGAAGATTTACGGACTTCTGGGACGAAAGCTCGGTCACAGCTGGTCGGCGCCCATCCACGCCGCGCTCGGCTGCGCGGACTACCGTCTCATCGAGCTGGAGCCGGAGGAGCTGGGCGCGTTCCTCGCACGAGAGGACATCGGCGGGCTGAACGTCACCATTCCCTATAAGCGCGACGTGATGGCGTACTGCGATGTGCTCGACCCGATGGCGGAGGCCATCGGCAGCGTCAACACGCTCGTGCGCCGCGCGGACGGAAGGCTCTATGGCTATAACACCGACGCCGCGGGCTTCTGCTTCATGGCGCAGCGCGCGGGCATCGGCTTTGCGGGCAGAAAAACGCTTGTGCTTGGCAGCGGCGGCGCGTCGCGCACGGCGGCCGCGTGCGCGAGGAAGCTCGGCGCGCGCGAGGTGGTCGTCATTTCCCGCTCGGGAGAGAACAACTATACGAACCTCGGCCGCCACGCGGACGCGGAGCGGATCGTCAACACCACGCCGGTCGGGATGTATCCGGACAACGGCGCGGCGGCGGTCGATCTGACCACCTTTCCCGCCTGCGCGGGCGTGCTCGACTTGATCTACAATCCCCGCCGCACGGCGCTGCTGCTGCAGGCGGAGGCGCTGAGCATCCCGTGCTCGGACGGCCTTCCGATGTTGGTGGCGCAGGCCAAGGCGGCGGAGGAGCACTTCTTTGACAAGCCCATCGCCGACAGCGAGAACGAACGCATCCTCGCGCAGCTGCGGCGGGAGATGACGAACCTTGTGCTCATCGGGATGCCGGGCAGCGGCAAGTCCACGGTCGGCGCGGCGCTCGCCGCGCTGACGGGCCGCGAGGCCATCGACATCGACGCGCGCATCGCGGAGAAGGCGGGCTGCTCTATTCCCGAGATCTTCGCCAAGGGCGGCGAAGCCGCCTTCCGCGAACTCGAGCGTGAGGCGACGGCGGCGTGCGGCGCGCTGAGCGGGAAGCTCCTGCTCACGGGCGGCGGTGTGGTGAAAACGCCGGAGAATTACGCCGCGCTCCATCAGAACGGCCGCATCTATCAGCTCCTGCGTCCGCTGGAGCTGCTGCCGACGGACGGCCGTCCGCTCTCGCAGGGAGCGGACCTTGCGGCGATGTGGGCGGAGCGCGCTCCGCTCTACGAGCGGTTCCGCGACGCGGCGGTCGACAACAGCGGCACGGTCAGGCAGACCGCGCAGGCGATCTGGAGGGATTTTTGTGAAAATTCTGGTCATTAACGGCCCCAACATGAATATGCTCGGCATCCGTCAGCCGGAAATATACGGTCATGCGACCTACGAGGACCTGAAGAGCATGATCGCGGATGAGGCGGAACGGCTGGGCGCGGAGGTCTCGTTCTTCCAGTCCAACCACGAGGGCGCGCTGGTGGACGCCATCCATCAGGCGTACTTCGACCGGGTGGACGGCATGATTATCAACCCCGCCGCCTATACGCACACGAGCATCGCGCTGCTCGACGCGGTGAAGGCGGTCGGCATCCCGACGGTGGAGGTCCACGTTTCCGACCCGGACAGCCGTGAGGACTTCCGCCATGTGTCCTACATCCGCGCGGCCTGCATAGCGACCATCCGCGGCCACGGGCTTCCGGGCTATTTGGAGGCGCTGCGGCTGCTGTGTGAGCGCGGGGAGAGCAGAGAATGAAGCGGACGGAGTACGACGTCGCTGCGCTCGGCGAGCTGCTCATCGACTTTACGGCGCAGGGAGCGGGAGCGGACGGCTATCCGCTCATGGCGGCGCATCCCGGCGGCGCGCCCGCCAACTTCCTCGCGGTCATCGCGCGGCTCGGCGGCAGGACGGCGCTTTTGAGTAAGGTGGGCGCGGACGCCTTCGGCACGATGCTCACCGGGACGCTGCGCGAGGTCGGCGTGGATACGCGCGGCATCGTCATGGCGGACGATGCTTTCACGACGCTGGCGTTCGTGACGCTCGACGCGCGCGGCGAGCGCTCCTTTTCCTTTGCCCGCAAGCCGGGCGCGGACACGCAGCTCCGCGCTGAGGAGCTGGACCTTTCGCTCATCGAAAAAACAAAAGCGTTCCATTTCGGAACGCTTTCTCTGACCGATGAGCCGGCACGCGGCGCGACACAGCGCGCCGTCGCCTATGCGAGAGAGCACGGGAAGCTCATCACCTTCGACCCCAACCTGCGCCCGCCGCTCTGGAGGAGCCTTGACGACGCGCGGGAGCAGATGCTCTGGGGGCTCGGGCAGGCCGATGTTGTGAAGATCAGCGATGATGAGGTGGGATTCCTCTTCGGCCTTTCACCGCGCGAGGGCGCGGCATACATTCGGGAGCGGTTCGGTACGCAGCTCGTCTTTGTGACCTGCGGCGCGGACGGCTGCGAGTTTGCGAACCCGAGAGCGCAGGGCCATGTGGAAGGCCTCGAGGGCTTGACGGTCACGGATACTACGGGCGCGGGCGATATTTTCGGCGGCTGCGCGGTGTGGAGACTGCTCCGAAGCGGCAAGACTCCCGCGGCGCTGGACGAGGCAGAGCTGCGCGGCATCGCGGAATTTGCCTGCCGCGTCGCCGGACGCTCCACCGAAAAAAGCGGCGGCATCTCCGCGATCACGGAGATGCCGGATGAGGTCTTTATGGGGTGACAGGCGCGGCTCAGTCGCCGACGCCGGCGTGGATCACCTTGCCGATGTTCCACAGATGCGCGACCTGCCTGGCCGCCGCGAGGCGTTCCTCGGGCGTTTCGTAGGCAGCGTGGACGGTGTGCGAGCCGCAGTCAAGGCAGTCTACATAGACGCACCAGCCCTGTTCGTCCTGTATGGCGCCGACGCCGCCGCAATGGGGACAGACGTCCAGGTCAATTTCATAAATAGGGTCCATCGTGATCTCTCCTTTTCTTTGCTGATGGCAGTATAGCACATCGCGATGGGAAGAACAACAGGAAATTGATGAGCTTTTCACTGAAAAAGCCGCCCGAGGGGGCGGCTTTTTTGCTTAATCCTGCGTTTTATCCTGTGCTTTTTCGAGATTCAGGATCTTCATGAACTCCTCGCCGGTGATGGTCTCCTTCTCGTAGAGGTATTGGGAGAGCTCATCGAGCTTGGCGCGGTGGTCGTTGAGCAGCTTGACGGCCTTTTCATGCTCACGCTTGACGAGCGCGACCACCAGCGCGTCGATCTTTGTCTGCGTTTCGGCGGAGCAGGCTAGCGAGGCGTCGCCGCCGAGGTACTGGTTTGTGACTGTCTCGAGCGCGACCATGTCGAAATCCTCGCTCATGCCGTAGCGCGTGACCATCGCGCGGGCGAGCTTGGTGGCCTGCTCAATGTCGTTGGAAGCGCCCGTGGTGACGGAGCCGAAGCGGACCTCCTCGGCGGCGCGGCCGCCGGTGAGCGTCGCGATCTTGTTCTCCATTTCCTCACGCGTCATTAGGTAGTGGTTGCCCTCCTCGACCTGCATCGTGTAGCCCAGCGCGCCCGAGGTGCGGGGGATAATAGTGATCTTCTGCACGGGGGCGGAGTGGCTTTGCAGCGCCGCGACGAGCGCATGACCGGTCTCGTGATAGGCGACGATCCATTTTTCATGGTCGGTGAGGATGGCGTTCTTCTTCTGATAGCCTGCGATGACGACCTCAATGCTTTCCTCCAGATCGGACTCGGTGGCGAACCGACGACCCGCGCGCACGGCGCGCAGCGCGGCTTCGTTGACGATGTTCGCAAGCTCCGCGCCGGAGGCGCCGGAGGCCATACGGGCGATCTTGTTGAAGTCGACGTCCTCCGCGACCTTGATCTTCTTCGCGTGGACCTTCAGGATCTCCTCACGGCCCTTGAGGTCGGGAAGCTCGACCGGCACGCGGCGGTCAAAGCGGCCCGGGCGCGTGAGCGCGGGGTCGAGGGATTCGGGGCGGTTGGTGGCGGCGAGGATGATGACGCCGTTGTTGCCCTCGAAGCCGTCCATTTCGGTCAAAAGCTGGTTGAGCGTCTGCTCGCGCTCGTCGTTGCCGCCGTACTGGCCGCCGCTGCGCTTCTGGCCGATGGCGTCGATCTCGTCGATGAAAACGATGCAGGGCGCCTTTTCCTTGGCCTGCTTGAAGAGGTCGCGTACCTTGCTCGCGCCCATGCCGACGAACATCTCCACGAACTCCGAGCCGGAGATGGAGAAGAACGGTACGTTCGATTCGCCCGCGACCGCCTTGGCGAGCATGGTCTTGCCGGTTCCCGGAGGGCCGACGAGCAATATGCCCTTGGGCATGGACGCGCCGATCTCTTGATACTTGCTGGGGTCGTGCAGATAGTTGACGACCTCCTGCAAATTCTCCTTGGCCTCGTCCTCGCCAGCAACATCGGAGAAGTGGATGCCCTCGGTGGACTGGACGTAGACTTTGACGTTGCTGTTCCCGCCCAAGCCGAACATCATCGAGTTGCCGCCACCGAGCTTGTCCGCCATCTTCTTGGACATATACTGCCCGAGGGCAATAAAGATCAAGATGGGCAGCACCCAGCCGAGAATATCCACGAGCAGGGAGGTCTGCTCGATCTCCTCGCCCTTGAAGGAAACGCCTGCCTCCAAAAGCCGGGCGGAGAGGTCATCGTCCGACACCATGGCGGTCTTATAGATAACGGTCTCGTCCTTATCGGTAAAGAGAATGCGGTTGTCCTGCTCCTGAATTTCGACCTTGCCGACCTTGTCCTGCTCGACCATTTCGACAAAGGTGTTGTAATCCACCTCCTTGATCTGGTGCTGTGCGAGCCACGGCATGGCGAGAAAATTGAAGAGAAATACCGCGAGCATGGCGACGGCGTAGTAGAAGATCAGGGGCTTTTTCGGGGTCTTGACTTCTTTCATAAGCGTTCCTCCAAATGGAATGGAACGGCTGCGCGGAGGGGAACGATCCGCCTCGTCACAGCCGTGGAAAGGATACGGAAATCATAGTGGAAAAGCCCACTTTTGTCAAGCAAGAAGGGAGAAGATTTACATATAATTCAATCTTTCGGCACGGAGTAGCGCTATCTTACAAATAATATCACGCTCGCGTGTCTTTTTGTTGCAATTTCGGACGAATGTGATACAATGAGAATGAAAAATAATAAGCAGTCCAAACAAAAAGTTTGGGAAGGGAGACCCCGCTATGGCGACATTTACCGTGAACGGACAGACCGTGCAGGCGGAGAAAAATCAAAAGCTCATTCGTTTCCTGCGCGACGAACTGCGTCTCACATCCGTCAAGGACGGATGCAGCGAGGGCGCGTGCGGCACCTGCCATGTCCTCATCGACGGCAAGGCGACAAAGGCCTGCGTTCCCTCAACGGACAAGCTGGAGGGAAAGACCATCCTTACGGTCGAGGGCCTTTCCGACTGGGAGAAGGACGTATATACCTACGCCTTCGGCAAGGCCGGCGCAGTTCAGTGCGGCTTCTGCATCCCGGGCATGGTCATCTCCGCCAAGGCGCTGTTGGACGCGAATCCTGCGCCGACGCGCGAGGAGGCGGCGTTCGCCATCCGCAACAACATCTGCCGCTGCACGGGCTATGTGAAGATCATCGACGGCATTCTGCTCGCGGCGGAGATCTTTCGCAGCGGCAAGCTGCCGGAGGAGGAAAAGACGGGCTATGGCGTCGGCGAGCGCGCCGTGCGCGTGGACGTGGCGGAAAAGGTGCAGGGCTACGGCAAGTATCCGGACGACCTGTATGTGGACGGTATGCTCTACGCCGGCGCCGTGCGCAGCAAATATCCCCGCGCGCGGGTGCTCGCCATCCATAAGGAGAAGGCGGAGGCCCTGCCCGGCGTGGTCGGCGTCTACACCGCGGAGGACATTCCGGGGGAGATCAAGGTCGGCCATCTGCAGCAGGACTGGGATGCGATGATCCCCGTCGGCAGGATTACCCACTACCTCGGCGACGCCATCTGCCTTGTGGCGGCGGAGACAAAGGAGGCTTTGGAGCAGGCGAAGGCACTCGTCGAGATCGACTACGAGCCGCTCAAGTCGGTGTTCAGCCCGACCTATGCCTCCCAGCCCTTTGCGCCGCTCGTGCATGAGTCCGGCAACCTGCTGTGCGAAAAGCACGTCAGCCGCGGCAACGCCGATCGGGCCATCCGCGACGCGGACTATGTGCTGATGTATCACTACGAAACGCCGTACACGGAGCACGCCTTCCTCGAGCCGGAGTGCGCGGTCGCCTATCCCGACGAGGACGGGCTGACCATCCTCTCCACCGATCAGGGCGCTTACGACACGGCGCGGGAGGTCTCCCGCCTGCTGGGGCTTCCCAAGGAAAAGATCCATGTGACCAATATGCTCGTCGGCGGCGGCTTCGGCGGCAAAGAGGATATGACGGTGCAGCACCACGCGGCGCTCGTCGCTTATCTCACGGGCCGCCCGGTCAAGGTGAAGCTCAGCCGCAAGGAGAGTATGCTCGTCCACCCGAAGCGGCACCCGATGAAGGTGACCATCACCATGGGCTGCAACCGCGATGGGCTTATTCAGGGCGTCAAGGCCGAGGTGGTCGCCGACACTGGCGCGTATGCCTCCCTCGGCGGCCCCGTGCTCGAGCGTGCCTGCACGCACGCGGCGGGCCCCTATCATTACGAAAATTTTGAGATCACCGGCAAAGCGTACTATACGAACAATCCGCCTGCGGGCGCGTTCCGCGGCTTTGGCGTGACGCAGACCTGCTACGCCATGGAAATGACGCTCACGAAGATGGCGCACGAGCTGGGCATCTCCCCGTGGGAGATCCGCTACCGCAACGCCATCCGCCCCGGGCAGACGCTGCCCAACGGGCAGATCGCGCCGCCGTCCACCGGCCTTGTGGAAACGCTCGAGGCGGTGAAGGACATCTGCGAGCAGAATAAGAACATCGGCATCGCCTGCGCGATGAAGAACGCGGGCGTCGGCGTGGGCATCCCCGATACGGGCCGCTGCATCGTGGCGGTCAAGGACGGTAAGCTCCATATCCGCTCCGGCGCGTCCTGCATCGGACAGGGGCTCGGCACGGTGCTGACGCAGATCGTCTGCACCATGCTGCACTGTGAGCGTGAGGATGTCGTCTACGAGGCTGCCAACACGGTGAATGCGCCGGATTCCGGCACGACCTCCGGCTCACGCCAGACGCTCGTGACCGGCGAAGCCTGCCGGCGGGCCTGTCAGAAGCTGCTCGCGGCGGCGGGCGCCGACGTGAGGGTGTCCGATTATTCCGGCATCGCGCACCGGCAGGGTATGGAATCGCTGCCCGGCGGTAACAGCAGCGGCACGGTCGGCACCGAGCTGCCCGAGGGGGCAAGCGTGGACTGGAGAGCGCTCGAGGGGCAGGAGTTCTACGGCGAGTACCTCGCCAAGACCGACCCGCTGGGCGCGCAGGACGTTGCCAATCCCGTCAGCCACGTCGCCTACGGCTACGCCACCCATGTGTGCGTGCTCAACGACGACGGAACGATCCGCGAGATCGACGCGGCGCACTTCGTCGGCAAGGCCATCAACCCGCTCTCCTGCGAGGGGCAGATCGAGGGCGGCGTCACCATGGCGCTCGGCTTCACGCTGACGGAGCATTATCCGCTCTACGACTGCATCCCCAGCGCAAGGTTCGGCACGTTGGGCCTGTTCCGCGCCGATCAGGTGCCGCCCATCCACAGCATTCTGGTGGAGAAGGAGGGGCAGGACATGGCCTTCGGCGCCATCGGCATCGGCGAGATCACGACCATTCCAACGGCCCCCGCCGTGGCGGGCGCGTACTTCGCGCTCGACGGCGAGATGCGCACCAGCCTTCCGCTGATGAAAACGCCGTATGAGCGGCCCAAGATGCCGCGCTATTGGTGGTAAGCCGTATGAAAAATGTTCTGATCATTTATACCGGCGGGACCATCGGCATGACGCGCACGGAAAACGGCTACGCGCCGCAGAGCGGACAGTTCCGCCGCGCGATGGAGACCATTCCCGACCTGTACGCCGGGCAGATGCCCCGTTGGGATATGCTCGAAATGGACCCGCTGCTCGACTCCTCCAACATGACGGTGCATGAGTGGAACAAGATCGCGCAGCTCGTTGCCGACCATTACGACGCCTACGACGGCTTTGTGGTGCTCCACGGCACGGACACGATGGCCTATACCGCCTCCGCACTTTCCTTTATGCTTGAAGGACTGGCGAAGCCGGTCATTCTCACCGGCTCGCAGATCCCCATGTGCGAGATCCGAAGCGACGGGCGCGACAATCTTATCACCTCACTGCTCATCGCGGGCGCGGGGGAGGTGCATGAGGTCTGCCTGTACTTTGGCGGGAAGCTCCTGCGCGGCAACCGCGCGACCAAATTCTCCGCCGACGGGCTGATCGCCTTCCTTTCACCGAACTATCCGAGCCTCGCCGACGCGGGCATCACCATCCGCTACAACGAAAGCGCCCTCCTGCCGAAGCCGAAAGGCGCTTTGAAGCTGCAATTATTGGACAATATTCCCATCGGGGTGCTGAAGGTATTCCCGGGCATTCAGTTCTCGCTCTTTGAGCAGATCATGACCGAGCGGCTGCGCGGCATCGTCATCGAGACCTTCGGCGCGGGGAACATCCCCGGGGACGGCGGCGCGCTGCTGCCGATCATCGAAAAAGCCTTTCACAACGGCACGGTGCTGACGGTCTGCTCACAGTGTCCACAGGGAGCGGTGGCGCTCGGCACCTACGAGACCTCGAACGCCCTAAAAAGGGCGGGCGCGGTCAGCGGACTGGACATGACGACCGAGGCCGCCGTCGCCAAGCTCTACTATCTCTTTTCCTGCGGCTATGAGAAGGAGCGCGTCAAGACGCTGATGGAGCAGGACCTCCGCGGCGAAATGACGGCGCCGTAGCTCACGCGAGCGTGTCGCGCAGCGCGGCGAGCGCCATCGGCGTGTCCACGTCGCGCAGCTCGTCGGGGGAGATCTCGAAGAGCGCCAGCGCGTCCTCATGGCGGCGGATGACGGCGCTGCCGCCTTGGTCGCCCTCGAGCGCCGTCAGCTCGGGGAAGAAGCGGGCGGGAAAGATGCACGGATTGCCGCGCACGCCGCCGTGTCCCATCGCGACGATGCGGTCGGGGTGTCGGCGGAAAAATTCAACCTCCGCACGCACGCTTTCGCGCCGCAGCAGCGGCTGGTCGGCGACTTGATAGAGAATGGCGTCGCAGTCCGCCATCGCCTCGGTGCCGAGCCTGACGGTGTGGCTCGCGCCCCACTCGGGGAACGGGTTGACAAGGACAGTAAAGCCGAATCGCTTGGCGAGCACGAGGACCTCGTCGTACTGCGTGACGACGGTCACGCGGGCAAATTCCTCGCGGGGGACGGTCTCGAGTGCGTGCTCGATGAGCATTTTGCCGTTGACCTCGGCGGCAAGCTTATTGGAGCCGAAGCGGCTGGCGTTTCCGGCCGCCATGACAAGGCAGCCGATCCTGGGCGGGTGGTTCATGGAGTTCATCTCGCTTTCTCGGTTATGATTACTTTATCATAAGCAGTCTCCCCAATGCAACTGGAAAATACACGCGCTATTCTGAAAGTAGGACTACGCCGCCTCTGTACAAATCGGGCGGTTGGTGCTAAAATCACAGCAAGAAAATAGGCTGATTCGCTGAAAATCAAGAGTTAGGCTATCTTGATTTTGTAAGAATTTCTAAAAATGTTCAAAATTTACCGAAGGAAGCGTCCCGGCAGGTGGGAACGCTGAAGGAGGTCTTTTATGTCGGAAGGATACAGCAGCAAGCCGATGCAGGCGACGAAGATCGGCGACCGCATCGTCCGTGTGGACGCGGTGCAGAAGGCAAGGGGCGAGGCGGTCTACGTCTGCGATATGACGCTGCCCGATATGCAGTACGCCTACATGGTGCGCTCCACCATCGCCCGCGGAAGGATCAAGGCCATTCATGTGCCGGAGCTGCCGGAGGGGTACTATTTCATCTCCGCGAAGGATATTCCCGCGCAGGGCAAGAACGAGCTGTGGATGATCGCCAAGGACTGGCGCTGCTTCGCCGAGGACTATGTCCTCTACGTCGGTGAGACGATCGGTCTTGTGGTCGGCCCCGACCGCGGCGTTCTCAAGCGGCTCAAGGCGCAGATCAAGATCGACTATGAGGAGCAGACGCCCGCCGTCACCATTGACGATGGCATCAACTGCGTCGGCGGCCCGATGTTCCCGGAGAAGAACAGCAACGTCATGTGCGAGCTGTTCTGCGAAAAGGGCCGGCCGATGGATGAGGTGTTCGCCGAGGCGGACGAGGTCTTTGAGGAGACCATCGAAACGCCCTATCAAGAGCATGTCCATCTGGAGACCAACAGCGCCATCGCGGACATGGAGGACGGCAAGTTCGTCTTCTACGCCTCCGCCCAGTGCCCGTTCTACATCCGCAAGTCCATCGCAGGACTGCTGGACATTCCCTACGACGATATCATCGTCCGTCAGTGCACGACCGGCGGCGCGTTCGGCGGCAAGGAGCATTTCCCCGATGTGCTCTGCGGCGCTTTGCTGGTGGCGGAGAACAAGATCCGCAAGCCCATCAAGATGGTCTTTGACCGCGAGGAGGACACGCAGTTCTCCGTCAAGCGCCACCCGTCCAAGTGCATCTACAAGACTGCGGTGAAGGACGGGAAGATCACCGGCGTGTACGGCCACATCTATTATAACTGCGGCGCGTATCTCTCCTCGTCCTACGTCGTGCTCCAGCGCGGCGTGTTCCACGGCAACGGCGTCTACACCTTCGACAATACCTACCTCAAGGGCGAGGGCATCGGCACGAATATGTTCCCGTCCTGCGCGTTCCGCGGCTTCGGCGCGCCGCAGACGCTCTTTGCCATCGAGACGCATCTGGACCATCTGGCGCATCACCTCGGCGTGGACCCGCTGGCGTTCAAGATGCAGTACCTCGCCAAGAAGGGCGATGAGACCACGACCAACGGTCACATCATCGAGGAGGTCAAGCTCCCCGAGATGCTGGACGTCATCACCCGCGAGTCCGATTACTGGCGCAAGGCCAAGGAATACAAGCCTGGCTGCGGCAGGGGCATCGGCATCGCGCTCTACAACCACGGCGGCGCGTTCACCGGCAACGGCGAGCAGGCCATCATCAAGGCGCACGCGCGGTTGGTCAAGACCGGCGACCGCGTGAGCATTCAAGTCGGCTCCACCGAAATGGGGCAGGGCTTCAAAACGAGCCTGCGCAAGATCTGCGCCGCCACGCTCGGCGTGAGCATCGATCAGATTGAGTATCTCGATCCCGACACCTCCAAGGTCGTGGACTCCGGCCCGACCGCGGCCTCCCGCTCCACCATGATCGTCGGCCGCCTTGTCGAGCGCGCCGCGCAGGAGATGAAGGAGCGCTGGAGCGAGGGCGACTTCACCACCGAGGTCGAGTACGAGCATCCCGACGGCTATCCGTGGGATCAGGCGACCTTCCGCGGCGACGCCTACCTCGGCTACGGCTGGGGCGTTGCCTGCGTTGAGGTCGAGGTGGACAAGCTGACGAACGAGGTCAAGACGCTTGGCGTCTGGTCCTCTCACGAGATCGGCAAGGCCATCGACGAGCTGATCGTTCACGGTCAGATCAACGGCGGCATCCTCCAGTCCCTCGGCTACGGCTCGATGGAAAAGCTGGAGGTCAAGGGCGGCCGCTTCAAGCAGAAGAGCATGTCCGACTATGTGATCCCCACCTCGATGGATTTCCCAAAGCAGTTCTACCACATTCAGGAAAATCCCTATCCCTGGGGACCCTACGGCGCCAAGGGCATGGGCGAGCTGGTGTTCAACGGCGCTTCCGCAGCCTATGTGGACGCGGTCGAGCGCGCGCTCAACACGCGCTTCACGTCCATTCCCATCCCGCCGGAAGCGATTGAGGAGGCTATGAAACATGTACACTGAGATTCGTTTTACATTGAACGGCGAGCAGAAGCTCTATCAAGGCGACCCGCTGAGAAGACTGCTCGACGTGCTGCGTGAGGACTACGGCCTCACCGGCAGCAAGGAAGGCTGCGGCGAGGGCGAGTGCGGGGCCTGCTCCATCATCAAAAACGGTGAGCTGGTCACGAGCTGCATCATCCCCGTCGGCGCGGTCAACGGCTGCGAGCTTTTGACCATTGAGGGCATCCGCGACACGGAAAAGGGCAAGTGCATCATCGACGCCTACGCCGAGGGCGGCGCGGTGCAGTGCGGCTTCTGCATCCCCGGCATGGTCATGGCGACCTATGTGCTGCTGAGTAAGAATCCCGATCCCACCGAGGAAGAGATCCGCGTCGGCATCAGCGGCAACATCTGCCGCTGCACCGGCTATGACCTGATCGTCGAGTGCATCCGACTCGCGGCGAAGAAAGGAGCGGCCTTATGGAACAGGTAAAGTGCTTCATTCCCGAAACGCTTGAGGAGGCGCTGCGCATCCGCAGAGAGACCGGCGCGACCATCCTCGCCGGCGGCTCCGACCTAATGGTCGCGAACAGCATGGGCGCGGGCGTGACGCCTGCGTTCAAAAATGATGTGATCATCATTTCCGGTTTGAAGGAGCTCAAGGGCATCCGCGCGCTGCCCAACGGCAGCGTGGAGATCGGCGCCTGCACGACCTCGGCGGAGATCGCCCGCTCGCCCATCGCGCCCGAGCTTTTGAAGGACGCCGCGTCCCGCATGGGCGCGATCGCCCTGCGCAACAGCGCGACCATCGGCGGCAACATCGGCAACGCCTCGCCCAAGGGCGATATGCCGCAGCCGCTCATTCTGATGGACGCGGAGGTGGTGCTCACGAGCGTGGACGGCGAGCGCCGTATGCTCGTGGACGACTACATCATCGCCACCAAAAAGACCGCGCTGCGCGAGGACGAGATCATCACGAAGGTCATCATCCCCAAGCAGGACTTCACCCATATTTTCTTCCGCAAGATCGGTATGCGCCGTGCGAATGCCATCTCCAAGCTGACGCTGTCCGCCGCCGCCACCGTCCGTGACGGCGTGGTGGTCGACTTCCGTGCGTCCTCCGGCGCAGCGGGCCCCAAGGTTGCCCGCTCCCGCAAGGCGGAGGAGCTGCTGATCGGGAAAAAGGTCAGTGAGCTTCATACCTGTAAGGAAGAATTCCTTGACGCATGGAACGTGGTCATCAGCCCGCACGCCATGCCCGAATACCGCAGAAACACCACGCGCAGAATGCTCGCGTTTTTCATCGACGCGCTCGAAGCCGGCCATGCGCCCGGCCGCGTGGATATCCAGGAATAAAAGGGAGGCAATGCCATGATCTACCATCCCCGGACCCCGCAGGAGGCCGTGAACCTCCGCAAGGAGCACGCCGACACGGCGGTCTACCTCGCGGGCGGCACCGATGACCTCCGCCTCGGCGGTGCTGCCGAGGGCAAGGACCTCATCGACATCACCGGCTTCGACTTCAACACCATCACCGAAAAGGACGGCAAGGTCTACATCGGCGCGCTCTGCACCCTGCAGGACGTGGTCGAGAGCGACTTGGTTCCAGCGTTCATCCGGGAGGCTGCCGGCTTCTGCGCCTCCTTTGCCAAGCGAAACAGTGCGACGGTCGGCGGAAACCTCGGTCTGCGCCGCTCCGACAGCTATCTTGCCGCCGCGCTGACCGCGGCGGACGCAACGCTCAAGTCCGTCACGCCGCACGGCGAGCAGGACAAGCCCGTCGGCGAATACCTGCAAAGCGGTTGTATGCGGCTGATCGAATACGTCGTGGTCGATAAAGACCGCAAGGGCAGCGTCAAGCGCTTCGGCAACACCTCGTCGAGCCACGCGACGCTCATCGCCGCCGAGAGCGGCGGCATCTACGCGCTGAGCGTGCAGGGCAGCGACCTTGTCTACGGCGCCACGCCGGATATCGCCGACAAGGTCACCTATGTCGACGACCTGACCGGCAGCGCCGCCTATAAGAAGTATCTGGCGGGCATTGTTTTCACACTCGGGAGGTAAGGACGATGGAACTGAAATGCAGGATCAACGGCGAAGAGGTGACCCTCCGCGCCGAACCCACCGCAAGACTTCGTGATGTCTTATATCATGCCGGTTACCGCAGCGTCCGCGACAGCGACGACGCCGAGGGCTTTGCCGGCAGCGATACCATCGTCTTCAACGGCAAGCTCAAATATGCGAACTTCATCCTGTTCTATCAGGCCGAGGGCGCGGAACTCCGCACCGCCGAGAGTCTGCTGAACGGACGTGAGCTGAACAATGTGCAGAAGGCCATGGTCGCCGCGGGTATCGTGCAGAGCGCGTACAACGCGCCCGCTGCCGCACTCATTCTGACATGGCTACTCGAACAGAAGTCGAACCCCACCCGCGAAGAGATCAAAGATGTGCTGACGAGCATTTTCATCCGCGACGCGGGCTACGAGCATTACTATCTCGCCGTGAAGCTCGCGACCGAGCTGCGCGACTTCGGCGAATTCCGCAGCGAGATCGCGCCGTCCTTCCGTCCCAGCCTTGAGGTCGTCGGCAAGCCATGCGGCAAGATCGACGGCGCGGCGCTGGTCTCCGGCGAGCCGGTGTTCGTCGAGGACAAGGTGCCTGAGAACGCCTGGTGCCTGCACGTCCTGCGCAGCCCCTTTGCCAGCGCTTACATCAAGTCCATCGACACGAGCGAGGCGGAGAAGCTGCCCGGCGTTGCTGCCATCCTTACCGCGTACAATACGCCGGAAACGCACTATATGCAGGCCGGTCAGGGCAATCCCGAGCCGTCCCCGCATGATCGCCGGCTCTTCAACATGAAAGTCCGCCACGTCGGCGACCGTGTCGCGGGCATCATCGCCCGCACGCCGGAGGTCGCCGATCGGGCCGCCGCGCTCATCAAGGTCGAGTATGAGCCGCAGGGCGCGGTCTACACGGTCGAGGAGGCCATGGCGGAGGGCACGCCGCTCGTCCACAACGGCGAGGTCATCTACAACGCGGGCGCGCCCGCGGACCTCGCGGAGTACAACAAGCTCGCGGGCGACGAGCGCGAGGGCAAGGTCGTCTACCAGTTCCCGCTGGGCGCGGACATCCACAAGAATATCGCCGCCTCCAACAAGGGCGGTATCGGCGATATGGAAAAGGGCTTCGCCGAAGCGGATGCCATCGTGGAGCGCACCTATCAGACCAGCCAGATCCAGCACACGCCGCTCGAGCCGCACGTCTGCTACGCGCACATCGAGGGCGGGCGTCTGGTGCTCAACTGCGCCACGCAGGTGCCGTATCATGTGCGCCGCATCGTCAGCTGGGTGTGCGGCATTCCTGAAAATAAAATTCACGTCATCAAGGAGCGCGTCGGCGGTGGCTACGGCAGCAAGCAGGACATTCTGGTGGAGGATCTGGCCGGCTACGCCGCGTGGGTCACCGGCAGGCCCGTCTACTACCGCAACACCCGCGCCGAGGAGTTCTACGCTAACTCCACCCGTCACCCCATGCGCGTGAAGGTGAAGATGGGCGGCAAGAAGGACGGCACGATCACCGCGCTCTTTATGGAGGTCTGCGCCAACACCGGCCCGTTCGGCAACCACTGCCTGACCGTTCCGATGAACAGCTGCTCCAAGACGCTGCCGCTCTTCGCTGTGGACAACATGGCGTATGATCTCAAGGTCTTTTACACCAACACGCCGCCCGCGGGCGCGTATCAAGGCTACGGTACGCCGAAGGGCACCTACGGCATCATGATGGCGATGGCGGAGCTGGCGGACAAGCTGGGCGTGGACTACCGCACGATGGTGGAAAAGAACCACGTCAGCGAGGGCTATATGCTCGAGATCCTCAAGGGTCTTGGCGAGGGCCGCGAGGGCAACGTCGTCCCCGTCGGCTCCTGCGGTCTGGACGAGGCCATTGCCAAGGGCTGCGACATGATCGAGTGGGGCAAGAAAGAGGTCTCCGACGATCCCGACTGGAGGATCGGCAAGGGCTTTGCCATGATCATGCAGGGCAGCGGCCTGCCCGGGTTGGATCACGCCGAGGCCATCGCCAAGCTGGAAACGGACGGCACAGTCATTCTCAACAGCGGCGGCGCGGACCTGGGCACGGGACTTGACACCATCTCCGCCAAGGCGGTGAAGGAGGTCCTCAAGCTCCCGATGGAGAAGATCACGGTCGTGTCCGGCGATACGGACTCCTGTGTGTTCGATACCGGCGCTTACGCCTCCTCCGGTACGTTCTTCAGCGGCAACGCCTCGCTGCTGGCGGCGAAGAAGCTCAAGGAGAAGATCTTGGCAGAGGCCGCATTGCAGATGAACGAAAAGGTCGAGGATCTGGACGTTCGCGCACCCGGCGAGGTCTATTCCAAGACGAGCGGCAAGGCGCTCAGCTACGGCGAGCTGTCCCACGCGGCGATCGCCGGCGACGGCCGCGGTCAGATGGTCGCGCACGGCAGCTACGTCACCACCGCGTCCTCCGTGCCCTACGGCGCACACTTCGCGCAGGTGGCGGTCAACGTCAAGACCGGTGAGATCAAGGTGCAGAAGTTCTACGCCCTGCAGGACGCGGGTACGCCCATCAACCCCGAGATTGCGCTGTGCCAGATGTACGGCGCCGCGATGAAGTCCATCGGCCATACCCTCTATGAGGACATGAAGCTGGACGAGAACGGCAGGTGCATCAACGCGAACCTGACGGATTACGGCGCGCCGATGATCGGCGAAGCGCCCGAGGATTTCAAGTCCGTGCTGATCGACGTCAACGACGACTTCGGCCCCTTCGGCGCGAAGTCCATCTCCGAGATCGCCTGTAACGGCGCGGCGCCCGCCATCGGCATCGCCATTCACGACGCCTGCGGCGTTTGGATGCGCTCCTGGCCGATGACGCCGGAGAAGCTGCTCCACGAGCTTGGCAGGATCTGAACGACTCGCTTCGTAAAAAAGGATTGAACCGAAAACAAAATGGTGCTATACTTTAGATAGCACCATTTTGTTTTGCGATAAAGGAGGAGTCCTTATGGTCATTACCGTTGGAAGACAGTACGGAAGCGGTGGCCGCGAGATCGGCACGGCGCTGGCGAACAAGCTCGGCATCGCCTACTATGACGATCTGCTGCTCAAGGAGGCGGCGGAGGAAAGCGGCCTCTGTGAGGAGCTGTTCCACAGCTTCGACGAGCGCCCCAAGAGCTTTCTCTATTCCATTGCGATGGACCCGTATTCCTTCACCATGCACCATGTGACGCCCAAGGGCAGCATCGAGCAGCAGGTGTATCTTGCGACCTATGACACCATCAAGAAGCTCGCGGACAAGGGCCCTTGCGTTCTCATCGGCCGCTGCGCGGACTACGCGCTCAAGGACCGTGACGACGTTATCAACCTCTTCATCTCCGCGCCGCTCGAAAGCCGCATCAAGCGTGTGGCCGCGCGCAACAACATCTCCGAGGCGGAGGCGAAGGAGCGCATCAAGAAGACGGACAAATCCCGCGCGTCGTACTATAACTATTATTCCTCGAAGGACTGGGGCGAGGCCAAGAGCTACGACCTGTGCATCGACTCGTCGCTCCTCGGCATCGAGGGGACGGTCACGCTGCTCGAGGAGCTGGTGAAGCTCAAGGGCATGAAGTAAAAAGAGAAAATGAAAAAAAGAGCTTTGCGCCGCAGCGCAAAGCTCCTTTTTACGCAATAATGTTACTTGTCCTCTTCCAGCTTTTCCAGACCCGCGCGCAGCGCATTGAAGGCGGCGGGCAGGGAGGAGACGCTGTTTTCGGCACGCCGAAGCTCACCGGTTACACTGATGCAGGTGTTGCCAAGCGTCGAAAGCACACTGTCGCAATGGGCACGGCAGTCGCCAATCATGGCGGAAAGCCGCTCGTGGACGCCGCGCTCATACTCCTCGGCGCGTTGGTGCGCATCCAGCTCGATGCCCGCAAGGTGCTCCTTGATGGTGGAATACTGCTCGGCCATGGGGCGGAGCTTATCATTCTCCGCGCGCAGGGAAGCGTTCTCCGCGCGCAGCGCTTCGGCCTCGGCGCGCAGCGCGGTCAGCTCATCGTTGGACGTATCCAGCGCGGTGCGCAGGTTGTCGCGCTCCGCCGCAGCGTCGCTGTGCGCTTGGGTGAGACGGTCGTTTTCGCCGCGCAGGGTGCTGACCTGCGTGCGCAGCTCCTGCTCCTGTGCGCAGAGCTTATCGATGTCGCCCTCGAGCGACTCAATGCGGGCGGTGCTCTCCGCCGCGGTCTTTTTGATATAGTCAATGACGTCCTCACGGTTGAAGCCGCCGAACAGGGAACCCTTAAAGGTATTGTTTTCCATCTTGAATCCCACCTTATTTATACTCTTTCGATAGTGTAGCACAGTTTTTACCCGATGACAAGCAGAAAAAGAGCAGCCTTAGCCGGCTGCTCCGTTTTCTTTCTTGCTTGGCTTGGCGGTCTTTTTCCCGCGTCTGCGGTGGACGACGCGAGCAATGAAGAAAGCCGCTGCGGCGATCAGCACGAGGAAGATCGCCCAGAGCCACCAGACGGCCGCCGTGGTCAGCACGGCGAGCTGCACGTTCTCGCCCTCCGCAGTGAAGAGCAGGTAGCTGCCCATCGAGGTCGTCTCGGCCCGCTGCCAGCTCCCGTCCGACCGGCGGACGAAGATGGCGCAGTGGTCCATGCTCACATCCTCGGGAGGGAGGTAGCGGATCGTGTGCTCGGCCAGCGCGTCGCGCGGGAAGGAAAGCTCCCACTGCTCGGCAACGGAGCGGTAGACGGTCATGGCGGGCAGCGTCCGCTCGGAGAGGAAGGAGAAATAGTTCTTGAGCGCGGTGCGGCGGTTATCCGCGAGCTGCGGGAACGCGCCGGGATCGGGCGTCTGCGCGGCGGCGGTGAGCGTGTCCGTCTCGTTGAACTCGCCCTCGACGAAGAAGATGCTGCGGCCGTCCGCGCGCTGCGCGTCGCTTTGGAGGGAGGCGCGGTAGGCGGTGTGCTCGGCGGTGACGACGGTATCAAAGCGCAGGTCGGTCAGGTCGGTGCGGTCCCAGACCGGATAGCTCCCGCTTTGCTCCGTCAGACTGGGAAAGACGGAGGAATCGAAGGAATCGCCGTAGTCGAAGCGCAGCGTTTTGAGCGTCCTGCCGTCGCAGACAAAGCACAGTGTGAAGCTGAGGAAGTCCTCGGGCACACCGTCGAGCGCGCAGAGAGCGGCATAGTCCATCGGCTCCGCTTGACCGGATAGACTGCGGCGGTCGATGCCGCGCAGCGTGTCGGAGACAAAGTAATTGCCGCGAAAGACGCCGAGGTCGCGCCCGGAGATCGCACCGGCAAACTGGTCGCAGTCCTCAATGACAACGAGGCTGCGGCAATTCGTCACCGTGCAGCCGGAGCCGGCTGACGAGGAGGTGTCCTCGCTGCCGGAGCCGACGATGCCGCCCACGCTGCTCTTGCCGGAAAGCGTGAGCTTTGCCCAGCTGGAGCGGATGCCGGCGGAGGACAGTCCCGCGATGCCGCCAACATAGCTGCCGGTCTCGCTTCTTGCGCTGCCGTAGGCTTCACAGGAGAGCACGATGCCGAGGTCCATCTCACCGACGATGCCGCCGATGCAGTCCTTTTTGCCGCTGATGCTGCCGCGGTTGACGCAGCGCTGCACGACCGCCTTCGTCTCGTATACGCGGTCAAACACGGAGGTGGACTGCTTTGTATCGTCCTCGGGGTCCAGCTCGTATTCGATGGCCATAGCGCCGGCGATGCCGCCGACGTTCAAATCGGCCTCCACGGTTCCGTGGTTCGTGCAGCTGCGGACCTTACCAAAGGTTACTGTGTCGATGTTTTCATCGGAGGTATCCTCAAAAATATCCGAGGTGTCGGCATCGGTCATATCCACAAAAATGTCGAGGCACAGATTGACGACCACGTTCATCTGATCGTTCACCGCGCGCAGGTCGGCGGTGAGCGTCGAGCCGTTGCCGGAGAGGTCGTCGCTGAGCGCGTCCAGCTCATCCATCGTGCTGCGCAGATTGGTGAAAAGGCTGTCCAGCGTGTCCTGATAACCGTCGCCGAGGGGATAGAAGGAGAGATCGCCGCGCGCATTGAGGTCCTCGATAAGCTTGCGCGTCTTGCTCGTCGCCGTGCCGAGATGGTCGGAGGCATCGCCGAGCGCGTCGAGCGCCTGCTGAATGTCGTCGTGCGCCTTGGGTGCGGCGGTCTTGAGGAAGTCGGTGAGAATGGCGGTGATCTCTGCCACATCCGTTGCGATCTCCGCCATCGCGCTTACCGCGTCATCCAAGCAGCCGATGGCATCGGAGAGCAGCTTGCGCACCTTGTCGGTGTCCCAAGGGTTGGTACCGTCAAGGTATTTCTGCAGCTCCCCGACAATGGTGCTCAAGGAGTCCGAGGCATTCTTGAGCTTGGTGCTGTTGGATCGGATGCGGTCGCTGGCCGCGCTGATCGACGCACGGTCGGCGGCGCTCATCGTCAGGTCTTTGTTGCACTGCTCGAGCGCGTCGACGGCATCGCCCATGCTGTCCTCCGCCGCTTCAAGCGCCTTGAGAATGTCCGGAAGCGCCTCCATCACGTCGTCCGCACGGTCGGTCAGCTCGTTGACCGTGCCGATGTTCTTGTCGATGAAGTCCGTGGTCTGACTGGCGAGCGAATCGGCGTCGTCCACCGCAGCGTTTGTGTAGGACGAGACCGAATCGAGACGGGTGGAGAGCGCGGCGTTTGCGCCGTCCATATCGTCCAGCGCGGAGGAAATGAGGGCGTTGAGCTTATCCAGCTCCGTGCGCAGCATGGCGATCAGGTCGTCACGCAGCGAGAGATGGAGATAGGGCTCCATCTGACCGACGATGCCGCCCACATCCTTACGGCCGTAGATCATGCCGTAGTTGGAGCAGAAATCCATAAAGCCGTCGCTGCGGCCCGCGACGCCGCCGACGTTGTAGCCGAAGTGCGGGTAGCCGACCGCGCCGCGGTTGATGCAGGAGAGCAGGCTGCCGGAGGAATAGCCGGCGATGCCGCCGGTATCCGAGGTGGCGTTCCGGCTTTCCGCTGCGCCGACGGAAACCAAATCGGTGAGGGAGGAGGCGGGGTCGATGCTCAGATCGTCAAGACTGAGTGAGGAATCGACATTGGAGGTGTTCACGCCTGCGGAGTTGATGCACGCACGCAGCGTGCCGAGGTTATAGCCGGCGATGCCGCCGGTGTAGCGATTGGCGGAGATGCTGCCGCTCACGGTGCAGTTGGCGATGAGACCGCCCTCCTCGTTGCGGCCCGCAATGCCGCCCACGGCGCTGTCGCCCTTGACGACGCCGAAGAACGAGCACTCCTCCAGCGTGCCGTAGTTGCGGCCGACGATGCCGCCGACGGCCTCCTCCGTGCCGCCGGGCGTGATCTGCCCCTCGACCTTGAGCGCGTGGACGAAGGCGCCGCGCTCGAGCGTGAGAAAGAGACCGGCGGGGGAGAGCGAGTCGGTCAGCGTCAGACCGCTGATGGTGTGCCCGCCGCCGTTGAAGGTGCCGCTGAAGCTGGCGATGGGCTCGAAGTCCACGCCGCGCAGGGAGATGTCGGCGGTCAGAAGAACCGTCTTGCTGCGCGACCAGGCGTCATAGGCGCAGCTGTCCGAAAGGGCGCACAGGTCCTTCGCCGTGTGGATATAGATGATGTTGTCCTCCCCAGCGGCAAGCGCGGGCAGGGACAGGGGAAGGCTCAGCACGAGCGACAGGGCGAGCGCGAGCAGGCGGGAGGAACGCTTATTCGGTTTCATTGGCTGCGCCTCCTTCTTCGACCATGCTGCCGGAAATGACGGTCACGTTCACATCGCCGTCCACGACCGCGCGGACCACGCCGCTGACCGTGCCGTGGATCTCGCCGCGCACCACGCCGTCGAGCCGGATGCGTCCGTCCGCCGCGTGGCGGTGAATGACGTTCGGCACGGCGAACGAGGTCCGGTCGATGACCTTGGAGCCGATGAGCAAGATCTGCGGCAGGGCGAACATGACCATGATGATGGAGATGACCGTGCCGCGGCCGAGACTTTCGCCGATGCCGGCAATGACCGGCTCGGAGGTCATGCGGCCGATCAGAAAGCCGCTGATCGACAGGATCGAGCCGGAGGTGATGATGGTCGGGAACGCGAAGTTGAGCGTTTCAATGATGGCATCGCGGTGGTGCATCTTGGCCTTGGTCTCTTGAAAGCGGCTGGCGATGACGATGGCGTAGTCGATGTTCGCGCCCATCTGGATTGAGCTGACGATTAGGTAGCCCAAAAAGAAGAGGTACTTACCCGTGATGGTGGGGAACGAGAAGTTGATCCAGATGCAGCCCTGAATGACCAGGATCAGCAGCACCGGCATACCGGCGGAGTTGAAGGTGAAGAGCAGCACCGCCATGACGATTAGGATCGAAACGATGCTCACGACCTTATTGTCCACGGCGAAGGACTTTTCAAATTCGTACTCGTTGGTGGAGTCACCCGCCAGATAGACCTTTTCGCCAGGGTAATACTTCTGCGCGATCGCGGTGACGGTGTCGGTGAAGGCGTAGGTCTCATCGCCGCTGACCGGCAGCGTGGAGTAGATGAGCATACGGCTGAACTGCTCGCTTTGGAGCTGGAGCTTGGCGTTCGTCATCTGCGTGTAGGCGTCGTCCAGCGTGCTTTGCAGCTCGTCGTCCAGCGTGACATAGCCCTGCTGTACCTCGTCGTAGAGGAAAAGGAACATATCAATGAGCGGGACGGAGTAGGTGGACAGGCCGCCGACGATCTTGCCGTAGCTGTCGTGATTCGCGGCGTAGGCGGCATAGAGAAATTCGGAGACCTCGTAGTCGAGATCGGTCAGCTCGGAGAACTGACGGGGCGTGAGCCTGTCGGTGAGCATATACCCGCCCATGGCCTCGACGTTGGAAAGCCCCAGCGTGGAGTCGACCTCGTCGTACTGCTCGAGCTCGTCGAGGATGGCGCGCTCCTTTTCATAGTCGCCCGCGGGGACCACGAGCGCCATGAGGTTTTTGGTGCTGAAGTTGTCGTCGATCATATTCTCGGCGATCTGCGTTTCGTTGAGCTTAGGCGCGGAGATCAGCCCGTAGCCGTAGGCGTAGGGGCAGTCGGACGAGAGACGGCAGCCGATCACCGCCAGCGCGACAAAGAGAATGGGAACGACGTGGCGCGTGGCGTAGGCGAGCTTTCCGACAAAGGAGATCTTGGGCACAAAGCTGCGGTGGCCGGTTTTGTCGATAAGCGGGCCGAAGAGCATCAGCAGACCCGGCATGACAACGAACGCCGAGAGCAGCGCGAAGAGAATGGATTTGATGAGGCACAGCGCCATATCGGGGCCGAGCTTGAACTGCATGAAGAGCATGGCGACCAAACCGCCGATGGTCGTGAGCGAGCTGGCGCCGATCTCGGGGATGGACTTGCTCAGCGCCACAATGACCGCCTCGCGCAGGGGCAGGGAACGGTGCTCCTCCTTGAAACGGTTGCAGAAGATGATGGCGTAGTCGATGGAGAGCGCCAGCTGCAAGATGCTCGTCACGGAGTTGGAGATGAACGAGATCTTGCCCATCATGAAGTTCGTGCCCTGATTGAGCACGAGCGCGACCACAAAGGTCAAAATCAGGACCGGCACCTCGCCGTAGGTCTCGGAGGTGAAGAGCAGCACGGTGACGATGACGATGGCGACATAGACCATGATGATGCTGATCTCGCGGTCGATGGTCTCCTCCTGCGTGTTGCCAAGGTCGGTGGAGACATAGAGATCGTAGCCGGCGAGCGAGTCCTTGACGCGCTCGAGCGCGTCGAGACAGCGCTCGTCATCTTCATCATAATCAAAGGTGACGGAGAAGAGCGCGCTGACGTTGTTGTAGTGCTCGTCGGTCTCGTCGAACGCCACGCTCTGCACGCCCTCGATGTCCTCCAGCTGCTCCTGCAGGCCGAAGGCGTCGGAGAGCGGGAGGTTGGCGACCATCACGCTCGCCGTGCCGAAGGTGGTGAATTGCTCGTCCATGACGTCGAGCGCCTGGCGCGTTTTGGAATCGGCGGGCAGATAGGCGGTCAGGTCGTTCTCCACCTGCACCCAGCTGCGGGAGAAGACGGAGAAGATGAGTCCGATGATGACGATAAGAAAAACAAGGTTGCGTTTATCGACGATAAAGCGGGCGAGCTTGAGCATAAAGCTCTCGCCGCTTTGTTCCGTTGGCTTTGCCATAGGCGGACCTCCTGTATCGTGCTATGCCCGGCGCGCCGTGCGCCGAAGCAGAAAATTCAACACCTACTATATAGCACAAGCGGCGCAAAAATGGAATATGGAAAGCGTGAAAAATCTGTGAATAAAAGGGAGTCAAGCTGTGCCTGACTCCCAAAATCGAGAGAAAATCGGACATATTCTACGCTTGGCCCATATGACGAAAGGGGCCGCACCAAGCATTACTTCTCCACGATGACCTTCTGGGCGTTCTTCTCGCGGATGGCGGCATAAATGCGGGCGATGATCTCGTCCGGCGCGCCCTTGGTCTGCTCGCCGGTGGTCATGTCCTTGCAGGTGACGACGCCGGAGGCGACCTCGTCCTCGCCGAGGAAGAGAACGTAGGGAATCTTCGTCTTGTCGGCGTAGTTCATCTTGGCCTTGAACTTCTTGTTCTCGGTGTAGAGCTGGGCGCGCAGGCCGCGCTCGCGCAGCCGGGTGGCGAGGGAAACGGCGAAGCTCAAGTCCTCCGTCATCGGCAGGAGCAGCACGTCCGCGGGCGCGGTATTGAGCGCGTCGTTGAGAAGGCCCTGCTCACCGAGCACATAGAACAGGCGCGTCACGCCGATGGAGATGCCGACGCCCGGCAGCTTGCGGTCGGTATAATACTCGGCGAGGTTGTCGTAACGGCCGCCGGAGCAGACCGAGCCGATCTGCGGATAGTCGAGCAGAGCGGTCTCGTAGACCGTGCCGGTGTAGTAGTCGAGGCCGCGGGCGATGGTCAGGTCGACCTTGAAATTCTCCTGCGCGACGCCGAAGCCGCCGAGGTACTTGATGACGGTGGAAAGCTCCTCATAGCCCTGATCGAACATTGCGTCGCGGCCGCAGTAGCCCTTGAGGGCGGCGAGCACCTCGTCATTCGTGCCGGTGATGGCGATGAACTTGAGGATCTCGTCGGCCTGCTCGCCCGTGAGCTTGACGTCGTCGACGAGAATGGCGCGCACCATGTCGGGACCGATCTTTTCGATCTTATCCACCGTGCGCATGATCTCGCCGCTCTGCTCGGTCAGACCGAGCATGGAATAGAAGCCGTTGAGCACGCGGCGGTTGTTGATGCGGATCTGGAAGCGCTTGAGGCCCATCGCAGAGAAAACGTCGTAGATGATGGCGGGGATCTCGGCGTCGTTCATGATGTCCAGCTCGCCGTCGCCGATGACGTCGATATCCGCCTGATAGAACTCGCGGAAGCGGCCGCGCTGCGCTCGCTCGCCGCGGTAGACCTTGCCGATCTGGAAGCGGCGGAAGGGGAAGGCGAGCTCGTTGTAGTGCAGGGCAACGTACTTCGCCAGCGGCACGGTCAGGTCAAAGCGCAGGGAGAGGTCGCTGTCGCCCTTGGAGAAGCGGTAGATCTGCTTTTCCGTTTCGCCGCCGCCCTTGGCGAGCAGGATCTCGCTGGCCTCGATGATGGGCGTGTCGAGCGGGGTGAAGCCGTAGCGGCTATAGGTCGTGCGCAGAATGTCCATCACGCGCTCCATCTGCTGCTGCTGCGCGGGAAGCAGCTCCATGAAGCCGGAGAGGGTACGGGGCTTGATTCTTTCCATATCTATCTTCCTCCGTGAAAATCGTTGTGTGCGAATCTGCCAAAATCAATAATAATATATTGTACAAGTTTACAAAGAAAATGTCAACCCCTTATTTGCTTATAAAGTATTACGACAGCGCATTAGCACGCGAAATAACATCTTTGACCGTTGCGTTTCGCGCGAAAGGGCGATATAATAGCGGCAATATCGAAACAGGAGAAGCCTATGACCGATTATTTTTCCTATATGCTCGACGCCGACGCCATCCGCGCCATCAGCAGCATCGGGCTGGCGCACCTCGGCGATGCGGTGTACGAGCTGCTTGTGCGCACCTATCTCTGTGCGCACGGCAAGGCGACCGGCAAGGGTCTGCACCGCGCGACGGTGGAGCTCGTCTGCGCGCCGAAGCAGGCGGAGCTGGCCGACGCCATTTTCGGGGAGCTGACGGACGAGGAGCACGATGTATTCCGCCGTGGGCGCAACGCCAACGTCCATACCGTTCCGCACAGCGCCGACCGCGCGCAGTATCAGAAGGCCACGGCGCTCGAGGCGCTCTTCGGCTGGCTCTATTTACAGGGGCGGCACGAGCGCATCAACGAGCTGTTTAACCGGATGATGGAGGCGAACGATGCCGCTTGACGCGATCTGCCTGCGGGCATTGACAAACGAATTGAAGGGGCAGCTCCTCGGCGCGCGCATCGACAAGGTGCAGCAGCCTGCGCGCGACCAGATCGTGCTGCTCCTGCGCGGCAATCTGCGCCTGCTTATCAACGCGGGGCCGAACCAGCCGCGCGTGCAGCTCACGGAGGTCCTGCGCGAGAATCCCGCCGAGCCGCCGATGCTCTGTATGCTGCTGCGCAAGCACCTCGTCGGCGGACGCATCACGGAGATCGAGCAGAGCGGACTGGAACGCATCGTGACGTTTACCGTCCGCAGCGTGAACGAGCTGGGCGAGTCCGGTACGAAGAAGCTGGTGCTTGAGGCGATGGGCCGCCGCTCGAACCTCCTTCTGCTCGACGAGGACGGCCGCATTTTGGATTGTATGCGCCGCGTGGAGTTTGAGGCCTCCGGCGCCCGGGCGCTGCTGCCGGGGCTGTACTATCAGCTTCCGACGCCGCTCGACAAGCTCTCGCTGCTGACCGACCCTAAGGGGGCGGTCGAGCTGGCCCGCCGCGGCGGGGGAGCGGAGGAGACCGTCGAGCGCTTTCTGCTCGACCGGTATCTCGGCATTTCGCCGCTCATCGCGCGCGAGCTGGCGCTTCGCGCCTTCGGCGCGTCCGACGCCCGCTTCGCGGACCGGAGCGACGGCTGCGAGCGCCTTGCCGGAGAGATAGAACGGCTGACGAACACTGTACAGGAAAATAACTTTACACCGACCATGCTCTCGCGCGAGGGGAAGCCCGTGGACTTCACCTATTGTCCCATCACGCAATACGGCGCGGAGACGGTGCAGACGACCTTCCCGACCTTCTCCGCGCTGCTCGACGCCTTCTACACCGAGCGCGACCGGCAGGAGGCCGCGCAGCGCCGGGGCCGTGAGCTGACGCGCACGGTGACCTCCGCGCATGACCGCGTGGTACGCAAGCTCGGTATGCTCGAAAAGGAGTACGCCGCTTCGCAGGACCGCGACACGCTGCGGCTGTACGGCGACCTCATCACCGCGAACCTCTACCGCATGGAGCGCGGGGCGGCGCGGCTGACGGCGCAAAATTACTACGACGAAAACGGCGCGGAGCTCGACATCCCGCTCGACCCGCTGCTCACGCCGCAGCAGAACGCGGCGAAATACTACAAGCGCTACACCAAGGCCAAGACCGCAGAGAAGCATCTGCGCGAGCAGATCGACAAGGCCATCGGCGAGCGCGACTACCTCGAGAGCGTGCAGGGCGAGATCGCGCTGGCGCAGACCGAGGCGGAGTTCGCCGAGCTGCGCCGCGAGCTGCAGGAGACCGGCTACCTCCGCCGCAGCGGAAAGGAAAAGAAGGGACGCGAGAAGCCCATCGCGCCGCGCGAGTTTCGCTCGTCGAGCGGGCTGCGCATCCTCGTGGGCCGCAGCAATGTGCAGAACGACGCGCTCACGCGCAAGGCAGACAAGCGCGACCTGTGGCTCCATACGCAGAAGATCCACGGCAGCCACGTCATCCTCTGCACCGAGGACGGCGCGTATGACGACGAGAGCTTGCACGAGGCCGCGCTGCTCGCAGCGTACTATTCGCAGGCGCAAGGCGGCAGCAACGTACCCGTGGACTACACGAGCGTCAAATACGTCAAAAAACCCGCGGGCGCCAGGCCGGGCATGGTGGTCTACGAGACCTACCGCACCCTCTATGTCACGCCGGACGAGGAGACGATCCGCCGTCTGGACCGCAAAAATAAGTAAAGAAAGGAAAAGAGGGCGGCCGCCCTCTTTTTCTTCTTATGCGTGTTATGCGTGCGCGTCGCCCTCGATGGGCTCCGTTTCACGGAAGAGCATCGTGATGCACCATACGCCGGCAAGGCCCACGAGCGTGTAGATCACGCGGCTGACCGTGCCCATCTGACCGCCGCAGAGGAACGCGACGAGGTCAAAGCCGAACAGACCGATGCTGCCCCAGTTGAGCGCGCCGATGACGGCGAGCGTTAATGCCACTTTGTCGATGACCATGGATCTCCCTCCTAATCGTGTTTGGTTGGCTGTGCATAGTGTCCGCAAAAGGCAGGAAAATATACATCCTTAAAAATTTTCAGCAAAAGCAGAAAAATAATCAGGTAAAATTTGCCGCAATGGATTGCTTTTTGCGCGGGGGATATTGTATAATCTACACGATATCTACCGCACGTAAGGGGCACTGCCCTGTTTCAACAACGAACATCAGGAGGAAACACCATGAACGAAAAATTCAGTAAGCTCGGCTTCTATCCCGCTGACATTCTGCTGCCCAACAAGGGCGTCGATATGGAGAAGTGGGCCGTCGTCGCTTGCGACCAGTTCACGTCCGAACCCGAGTATTGGGAGCGCGTGGAAAAGACCGTCGGCGATGCGCCGTCCACCCTGCGTCTCATCCTGCCCGAGGCTAACCTGAAGGCCCCCAACGTCGACGAGTTCATCGCCGACATCAACGCCTCCATGGACAAGTATCTCAAGGAGAGCATCTTCGAGACGCTCAAGGATTCTCTTATCTACATCGAGCGCGGCCAGAGCGACGGCAAGATCCGTCACGGCCTGATCGGCATGGTCGATCTTGACCAGTACGATTTCACCCCAGGCTCCGGTGCGTTGATCCGCGCGACCGAGGGCACCGTGCTCGACCGTATCCCCCCGCGCGCCCGCGTGCGCCGCAACGCGCCCATCGAGCTGCCCCACGTCATGCTGCTCATCGACGATCCCGATAAGACCGTCATCGAGCCTCTGACCGCCGCAGCCGACGGCATGGAGAAGGTCTATGATTTCGACCTCATGGAAAACGGCGGCCACATCAAGGGCTTCAAGCTCTCCGCTTCTCAGATCGACGCGGTCGCCGACGCCCTGACGGGCTTGACCACCGACGAGGCGATGAAGAGCAAGTACGGCGTGTCCGGCGTGGCTCCGCTGCTGTTCGCGGTGGGCGACGGCAACCACTCTCTCGCCACCGCCAAGGCCTGCTACGAGGAGCAGAAGAAGGGCAAGACTCCTGAGGAATACCTCGCTCTGCCCGCCCGCTACGCGCTCGTCGAGGTCGTCAACAACCACGACGACGCGCTGCAGTTCGAGCCGATCCACCGCGTTATCTTCGGTGTGGACCATGAGAAGTTCATGGAGGAGTTCAAGAAGTTCTATCCCAACACGCACGAGGGCAAGGGCAAGGGCCATACCATCGAGGTCTGCTGGGCCGGTCACGACGATTTCATTACCGTTCCCGATCCCAAGGTGCAGCTGGCTGTCGGCACGCTCCAGGCGTTTATCGACGAGTACCTCAAAAAGTTCGGCGGCGAGGTGGACTACATCCACGGCGACGAGGTCACCCGCGAGCTCGGCTCCAAGGAGGGCAACATGGGCTTCCTGCTGCCCGCGATGGGCAAGGAGCAGCTGTTCAAGACCGTTATGGCCGACGGCGTGCTGCCCCGCAAGACCTTCTCGATGGGTCACGCGCAGGATAAGCGCTACTATGTCGAGGCCCGCAAGATCCGATAACCAACGCAGGAGAAAGCGCCCGCCGACGGGCGCTTTCTCTGATAGGAGGACCATTCGATGAACTATAAGAACGCCAGAATATGGCAGGACGTTCTTCTCTTCGGCGGCGCGTTCGTCGCCGGCGTCGGTGTGTGGGGCTTTGACAGCACGTTTTTGGGACTTCTGGGTCTGGCGATGGTGCTGCTGTCCATCCTTGTGTGGTGGCTGTACTACCGCTGCCCGCAGTGCCATGAGAGCCTCGGACGCGGGAACCCGAAGCATTGCCCGCACTGCGGCGCGTGGCTCGGCGACGAGCCCGAGCCGGAGGAGAAGAAAAAGATCCAACACAAGAAAAAGAGAAGATGAAAACACAAACGGTTCCCGCCTACGCCAAGCTCAACTTGACGCTGGACATCTTAGGCAAGCGCCCGGACGGCTATCACGAGATGCGGATGGTCATGCAGACCGTTTCGCTCCATGACGATGTGACCGTGACGCTCACCGACGGCACAGGCATCGCCTGCCGCGTTGCGGGCGCGGAGCTGCCGTGCGACGAACGAAATCTTGCCGTCAAGGCGGCAAACGCCTTCTGCGAAGCGTTTGATCATCACGGCGGCATCGGCATCGCGCTCACCAAACGCATCCCGTCCGAGGCCGGGATGGCGGGCGGCAGCGCGGATGCCGCCGCCGTGCTGCGTGCGCTGCGCGATCTGATCGCACCCACGCTCACGGACGAGCGGCTCGAGGAGATCGGCGTGCGTGTCGGCAGCGACGTGCCGTTCTGCGTCCGCGGCGGCACGCAGCTGGCCGAAGGTCGGGGTGAAAAGCTGACCGTTCTGCGGAACGCGCCGAGGCTCTATGCCGCGGTCTGCAAGCCGGACTTTCCCATCTCCACGCCCGCGCTCTTTCAGCGGTCGGACTGTGTGACGCTGACTGACCGGCCCGACACGGCGGCGATGCTCGCCGCGCTGGAAGCGGGCGACGCGGCAGCGCTGTGCGCGAGCGTCAAAAACGTCTTTGAGCAGGTACTGCCGGACGGGCAGCGCACGCGCATCGAGGATGTCAAGCGCACTCTGCTTGTCCACGGCGCGGGCTGCGCCGCGATGACCGGCTCGGGCAGCGCCGTGTTCGGACTGTTCCGCGAGGAGGACGCCTGCCGCGCGGCCTGCGGCGCGCTGCGGAGCGCGGAGCTGAAAACCTTCTGCACGATTTTTGTTTGAAAAACGAAAAAACCGTCCATACTCAAGCTATTACTTGAAACGGACGGTTTTTTCTTATGAAATTTCGGAAGATCGAGATATCCCTTGCCGTCGGCCTCCTTTGCGCGCTCGTGTGGTGCGCGCTGGAGCCGAGTTTTCTGATGAGCTGGTGGGGCGCGGCGTTCGAGCCGCTGTGCGACGGCGTGCTGACCGCCGAGGGCGGGGACGGCGAGGTCGTGCTGCGCTCGTTCTTCGCCGAGCTGCTGGAAAAGCTGCTGTCTTGAAAAAGCCGCCTGCGGGCGGCTTTTTCTTATGCCAGAACGTTGAAGAGCATGATGACCACGCCAAGGATCACGAGCACCACGCCGGTCGCGCGGTTGAGTGTTTTGGGCGAAGCCTTGTTGGCGAACACGGCGGCGATGCGCGCCCAGACAAGCGTGAAGAGCACGCAGAGCGCGAACACCGTCCAGTCCGGCGCGCCGCCGATGGCGAAGTGCGAGACCGCGCCGGTGAGCGCCGTGAAGGTCATGATGAAAACGCTGGTGCCCACGGCGGTCTTGAGCTCGTAGCCGAGCACGGAGGTGAGGATGAGCAGCATCATCATGCCGCCGCCCGCGCCGATGAAGCCGCAGATAAAGCCGATGAGCACACCGCAGAGAATAGACTGCACGGCGCGCTTTTTCGCGCTCACGCCGGCCATGGCCTCCTTGGTCGTCATGACGGGACGGACGATGAACCTTACGCCGAGCAGGAAGGTCATAAAGACCGAGAAGCCGCCCATCGTGGTCGAGGGGACAAGGCTCGCGGCGTAGCTGCCGACCACGGTGAAAGCCAGCACGCTCACCATCATGATGAGGCCGTTGCGGATATCGAGATTCTTGTTTTTACCGTAGGTATAGGCAGACACGGCGCTCGCCAGCACGTCGGACGAGAGCGCGATGCCGACGGCCATGTAGGGTTCCATGCCGAGGAAGGTGATGAGCATGGGGCTGATGACCGCCGCGGCGCTCATGCCCGCAAAGCCGGTGCCGAGGCCCGCGCCCATGCCGGCGAAAAAGGTGACGCATAGAGTGATGACAAATTCCATTTTTAAGGCTCCTTTTCTAACATGGCGTCGAGATCGGCGTCCATAACGGCAAGCGTTCGGAAGAAGCTCGCGCGCATTTCTTCATCTGTGTGAGCAAAGAGCCGCGCAAAAAAGGCAGACTGCACCGCGCGGCCCCGCTCGATGACCGTCTGCGCCCGCTCGGTGCAGACGAGCAGGGTTTTTCGCCGGTCGCCCTCGACCGTCTCGCGCCGCAGGTAGCCCTCACGCACGAGCTTATCAACATTCACCGAAACGAGGTTGGCCTTGATGCGCCGGACCTCCACAATGTCGCCCGCCGTCCGGTAGACGGGGTTATTGGCGAGGAACATCAGAATGTCAAAGGCGGTCTGCGGCAGTTTCAGCTCGCGGCACAGCGGCTTGCAGGCGGCGGCATAGGCGCGGGCAAATTTATGGGCAAATTCCATACCGGCGTTCATACGCAGGACTCCTTTTCAAATAATGCAAAATTGAACAGTTCAAATTTGAACTAAAAGATAGCACACATCGGTCTCCATGTCAAGGAAGAAGATCGACGCTCGTTCAATTCAAGGAACGGCGGAATATCCACGGTTGCCGAACGGCAGGAATGATGGTACAATAGGAAAAAACGACGAAAGGGGGCGGACGCCATGCTGCGTATCCTGCTGGGCCGCGCCCGCACGGGCAAGTCCGCGCGGGTGCTGGAGGAGATCCGCGCGCTGGGCGATTCCTCGCAGCAGATCCTGCTCGTGCCGGAGCACGCCTCGCACGTCGCAGAGATAGACGTGTGCCGCACGTGCGGTGTGACCGCGAGCCGTCACGCGGAGGTGCTGACTTTCAAGCTGCTGGCCTCGCGCGTGCTGACGCTCACCGGCGGCGCGGCGGAGGTGACGCTCGACAACGGCGGCAAGCTCCTGTTGCTCCAGCGCGTGCTGGTGTCGCTTGCGCCAAGCCTGCGCGTCTACCGCCGACCCTCGCAGCGCGCGGCGTTTCTGGAAAGCCTGCTTGCGCTCGTCGAAGAATTGCAGGCTTATGCCGTCGCGCCAGAGGTGCTGGCGGAAAAGGCCGAGGCCATCACGGGTGAAAGCGGCGAGCGGCTGCGCGATGTGGCGCTCCTCTACGGCGCGTATCTCGCAAAGCTCCACGAGGGCGGGCGCGACGCGCGCGACCGGCTGGAGAAGCTAGAGGAGAATCTTGCGGCCTCCGGCTACGCCGACGATAAAGACATTTTTCTCGACGGCTTTTCCTACTTTACAGGCCGCGAGCGGAACATCCTGCGTATTCTGCTCAAGCGGGCGAGGAGCGTCACGGTGACGCTGCTCGGCGACGGCAGCGACAGCGAGCTGTTCGCCGAGGGTCTGCGCGTGCGCGAGCAGCTTTACGCCCTTGCGCGGGACGCGGGCGTTCCCTGCACGGAGGAGGTGCTGCGCGGCGGCGCGCCGCGCGATGCGCTCGGCCATGTGGAGAAGCATTTCTTCGGCGGCAATGTCCGCTGGGACGAGCCGACGGAGCAGCTGCGGCTGTATGAAGCCTCCACCGCTTACGACGAGGCGGAATGGATCGCTGCGGAGATCCTGCGTCTGGTGCGCTGCGAGGGCTACCGCTTCCGCGATATCACGGTCACCTCGCGCGATATGGACGCCGCGGAGCCGGTGCTGCGCACCGTATTCGCGCGCTGCGGCATCCCGCTCTACTGCGCGCGGCGCAGCGATATCCTGCGCCGCGGTGTGCCCGCGCTGCTGCTCGGCGCGCTCGACGCGGTGAGCGGAGGCTTTGAGTACGAGGATGTGTTCCGCTGCCTCAAGACCGGCCTTGCGGGGCTTTCGGCGGAGGAATGCGACCTGCTGGAAAACTACGTTATCAAGTGGGACATCCGCGGCGCGATGTGGACGCGCGACGTTCCGTGGACGGCGCACCCCGAGGGCTACGGCGTGCCGTGGCGTGCAGAGCATGAGGAAATGCTCACGCGGGTGAACGCCGCGCGGGAAAAGGTGCGCGCGCCGCTGAGCCGTCTCTACGAGGGTGTGCGCGGCACGGGAGACGTTGAGGATAAAGTGACAGCGCTTTACCGTTATCTGACGGAGATCGCGCTGCCTGAGGAGCTGCAGCGGCAGACGGAGACGCTATGGCAGCGCGGCGAAACGCAGCGGGCGGAGGAACTGGCGCAGCTCTGGAACGTTCTGTGCGGCGTGCTCGACCAGTTTGTGGAGATACTGGGCGGTACCGAGCTGGACGCGGAGGAGTTCGCGCGGCTCATGCGTTTGGTGCTCACGCAGTATTCGGTCGGTACGATCCCGGTCTCGCTCGACCGGGTGAGCCTGGCCGAAATGACGCGCAACGACCGTCACGCCGTGCGCGTGCTGTTTTTGATGGGTGCGAACGACCATGTTCTGCCCGCTGTGGGCGGCAGCGGCGGCATTTTGAAGGACGAGGACCGTGCGGCGCTCGAAGCGCTCGACGTGCGCCTTGCGCCCTACGGCATGGCGCAGTTCCGGCTGGAACTGCAAAATCTCTACGCTGCGCTCGCCCAGCCGACCGACCGGCTCTACATCTCTTATCCGCGCTTTGATAACGCGGGCGCCGAGCTGAGGCCCAGCTTCATTGTCGGGCGCGTGCAGACGCTCTGCCCGTCGGTAAAGGTCGAAACAGAGAATGCCGACAAGGTATACCGCCTTACAACAGAGAGCGGTGCGCTCGACTACGCGGGCGAGCACGTCGGCGGGGAAGCGTGGCGCTATCTGGAGCGACGCGGCGGCTGCGCCGCAGTGCTTGCCGCCATGTGCGACGCCTCACGCTATACGCGCGGGAAGCTCTCGCGCGAGGCTGTCCACACGCTCTACGGGCGCAGCATCACGCTCAGCGCCTCGCGCATGGACAAGGCGCGGAGCTGCCATTTCGCCTATTTCATGCAGTACGGTCTGCGCGCGAAGGAGCGCACGGCCGCGGGCTTCGACGCGCCGCAGGTCGGCACCTTTGTCCACGATGTGATGGAGCACACGCTCCGTGCGGCGAGCGAGCGTGGCGGTCTCAAAACGCTGGAGCGTCCGGCGCTGCACGCTCTTGTGCGGCAGGCGATCGGGGCGTACATCGAAAAGAATCTCCCCGACCTTGACGAGAAGAACGCGCGCTTCCGCTATCTTTTCCGCCGACTGTGCGAGTCGGTCTACCGCATCATGGATTCGACGGTGGAGGAGCTTTCCAACTCCGATTTCGAGCCGCTGGCCTTTGAGCTGGGCTTCGGCGCGGACGGACAGCTCCCCGCCGTGACCATCCGCGAGGCGGGGGAGGAGCTGCGCGTGGTCGGCAAGGTCGACCGCGTGGACGGCTGGCTCAAGGACGGCAAGCTGTATCTGCGCGTGGTGGACTACAAGACCGGCGCGAAGCGCTTTGACCTCGCGGAGCTGCGCTACGGGCTCGGCCTGCAAATGCTGCTCTATCTCTTCACGCTGCGGGACAAGGGGGAAAAGCTCTTCGGCGGCTATCCCATTGAGCCGGCGGGGGTTCTCTATCTCCCCGCGCGGGAAAAGCTGCTGAACCTGCCGCGCAATGCATCAGGGGAGGAGATCGAGCGCGCGATGCACAAGGAGCTGCAGCGCAGCGGCATGGTGCTGAACGATCCTGCGGTGCTGCGTGCGATGGAGCACAGCGCGCTGGAAGCGCCGTGCTATCTCCCAGTGCGCGTAAAAAAGGGCAAGGATGGCGGGATGGAGATTACCGGCAGCATCGCCACGAGCGCCCAGCTCGGCAAGCTGGGCCTGTATGTGGAGGAGCAGCTGCGCCGCATGGTGCGCGAGCTGGCGAGCGGCAACATCGACGCCGACCCGTGGGCGCGCAGCGAGCAGGACAGCGCCTGCGCTTACTGCGAATTTGCGCCAGCCTGCCACTTTGAAAACGGCTGCGGCGGCGACCGCATCGAATACATCCGCGCGACCGGAGCCGAGCAGCTCTGGGAGCACGTTGACCGGACGATCGGGGAGGGGGGGAAACGTGATGGCTGACATTCTGACCGCCGAGCAGCAGGCGGCGGTGGAGAACCGCGGGCGGAGCCTGCTGGTGTCCGCCGCAGCGGGCAGCGGCAAGACGAAGGTGCTCGTCGAGCGGCTTTTTTCCTACGTCGAGAGCGGCGAAGCGAACCTCGACGACTTCCTCATCATCACCTACACCCGCGCCGCGGCGGCGGAGCTGCGCGGCAAGATCGCCAAGGTCCTCGGCGAAAAGCTGCAGGAGGACCCGACAAACGCGCATTTGCAGCGGCAGATGCTGCGCGTCTACCGCGCGGATATCAAAACGGTGGACGCCTTCTGCACGGCGCTGCTGCGCGAGAACTGCCACCTGCTGCGTGAGGACGCGCGCGGTCACGCGCTGCGGCCCGATTTCCGCGTGCTCGACGAGAACGAGGCGCAGCTTTTGCGCGAGCGGGTGCTCGCGCGCACACTGGATGAATTTTACGAGACGATGCGCGAGGGCGACGGCGCGTCGCTTCTGGCGGATACCCTCGGCGCGGGGCGGGACGACCGCGCGCTCGGCGCGCTGGTGCTCGAGCTGCACGGAAAGCTGCAGGCGCAGCCGTACATGAACCGCTGGCTCGCGTCGCAGGAGCAGCTCTGGCACGAGCTGCCGCTGCGCGTGGAGGATACGGTCTACGGGACGCTGCTGCTCTCTATGGTGCGGCGCAAGGCGCTCCATTGCGCCGCGCTGCTGCGCGGCGCGGCGGAGGAGATGGTGTCGGACGTCGCGCTTGTGGATAAGTATGCGCCGCTCTTTCTCGACGCGGCGGAGCAGTTCACGCTCCTCGCCGCGTCAGCGGAGGAGGACTGGGATGCGGCGGCGAAGCGCCGCGTGGACTTCCCGCGCCTGACGGCGGTGCGCAAATGCGAGGACGAAGCGCTCAAGGCCAGGATGCAGGGCGTGTGGAACGGCTGCAAAAAGACCGCCAAGGGCGTGGACGAGGTGTTTTCCGTCACCTCCGCCGAGGCGATGGAGGACCTGCGCGCGATGGCGCCCGCCATGCTCGCGCTTTTAAAGCTGACGGCGGATTTTTCCCGCGCCTATCAGGAGGAGAAGCGCCGCCGCAACGCGGCGGATTTCTCCGACCAGGAGCATGAGGCCATCGGCCTGCTGCTCGGTGCGGACGGACAACCTACCGACCTTGCGCGGACGGTCTCGCAGCGCTACCGCGAGATCATGGTGGACGAGTATCAGGACACGAACGAGGTGCAGAACTGCATCTTTTCCGCCATTTCCCGGGAAGGGAAAAACCTTTTCACCGTCGGCGACGTCAAGCAGAGCATCTACCGCTTCCGCCTCGCCGACCCGCGCATTTTCCTCGACCACTATCTGCGCTACCCGCACGCCGCCGACGCGGCGGAGGGCGAGAGCGCGAAGCTCCTTTTGAGCAAAAATTTCCGCTCGCGCGATACGGTGCTGGAGGCAGCGAACTTCGTGTTCCGCAACGTCCTTTCCCGGGAAATGGGCGAGCTGGACTACGGCGAGGATGAGTCTCTGCACGTCGGGGCGGGCTATCCCGAGAACCCCGACTGCTGCGCGGAATTCCATTTTGTGGAGATGTCCGCGCAGGAGAGCGACACGGAAAAGCTCCGCGCGGCCCAGGCCGAGGCGAGCTTTGTCGCGGACTACATACAAAGACTCATTGCCGGCGGCTTCACGGTGCAGGACGATAAGACGCGTGAGCCGCGCGCGGTGCGGGAGGAGGATATCGTGATCCTCATGCGCTCGCCCCGCACGCGCCTAACAAATTACCGCCGCGCACTGGAGAGCCGCGGGCTGCACTGCGCCGCCGAGAGCGACGGCGGCTTTTACGAGACGATGGAGGTCGCCGTGACCTTCGCGCTGCTCGAGATATTGGATAACCCGCGGCAGGACGTGCCGCTCATCTCCGTGCTGCGCTCGCCGCTCTTCGGCTTCACGCCGGACCGTCTCGCCGAGCTGCGCGCGAAAACGCCGGGCGGCGATTTTTACGATGCGCTCGTCTCGGACGAGGGCGAGGACTCTAAGCGGTTCCTCGCGCTGCTGCGCGAGCTGCGCGAGAGCGAGCAGACGCTCACGCTCACCGAGCTGGTCGCGGCGCTCTATGAGCGCTGCCATATCCCGGCGGTGTTCGGCGCGATGCAGGGAGGAGCGGCACGCCGGGAAAATCTGCGCGCGTTCTTTTCGCTGGCGGAGGAATTTGAGCGCGGCGGCGGGCGGGGGCTGTTCGCCTTTGTCCGACATCTGCGCGAGCAGCTGGAGTCCGGCGAGCCGCCCGTGCCGCAGACCACGCACGCCGCGCAGGGCGTGCGTATCATGAGCATCCACAAGTCCAAGGGACTGGAATTTCCGGTCGTGATCCTCTCGGATCTCGCGCGGCCGTTCAGCCGCATGGACTTTCAGAGCTCCGTGCTCGTCCACCCGGAATACGGCCTCGGACCGGTCTGCGTGGACACGAAGCGTTCTATTAAATATCCCACGGCCGCGCGGCTCGCGCTCGAGCGTCAGCTGCGCCGCGAGGCCAAGGCCGAGGAGCTGCGCGTGCTGTACGTCGCCATGACGCGCGCGAAGGAAAAGCTCGTCATGGTCTGCGCCCGCGCGGGCGCAGCCAAGCACCTTGCCGACCTCTGCGCCGTGACCTCCTGCCCCGTGCGGCCGGAAACGGTGGAGGAGCAGAAGTGCATGGCGGACTGGATCCTGCTGCCGCTTTTGTGCCGCCCGGAGGCCGCGCCGCTGCGTGAGCTGGCGGGTGCGGACGCGGCGGCGGTCACGGGAAGCGACGCGCCGTGGCGCGTTGAGGTCCACAACGGCTACGACTTTACGCCCGCCGAGCGCGCGGCGGAGGAGCACACGGAGGAGACCGCCCCCGAGCTGCCGCTGGACACAGCGGCGCTGGAGTGGCGCTATCCCTACGAGCCGGAAACGACGCTCAGCGCCAAGCTGACCGCGACGCAGCTCAAGGGCCGCGCGCTCGACGAGGAGATCGCGGAGAACGCCCCGCTCCCGCCGCGCCTGCGGAGCCTCACGAAGCCGAAATTTCTGGAGGGAACGGCGGCGCTCACGCCCGCCGAGCAGGGCACCACGATGCACGCGGCGCTGCAATTTCTGGATTTCTCGACGCCGCCGGAGGAGAGTGCGGTGCGCGCCGCAGTCAAACGCATGGAGGAGCGCCGCCTGCTCACGCCCGAGCAGGCGCGGGCGGTCGACGCCGCCGCGCTGACGCGATTCCTGCAAAGCCCGCTGTGCGCGCGTATCCGCGCGGCAGGGGAGAGGGTCAGACGGGAATACCGCTTCTCGCTGCTTCAGAGCGCCGCGCGCTTTGTGCCGGAGGCGAGCGCCGGAGACGAGATCCTTTTACAGGGCGTGGTGGACTGCTTCTTTGAGGAGAACGGCGCGCTGGTTGTGGTCGATTTCAAGACCGACCGCGTCGCGCCGGACGCGCTCGCCGAGCGCGCGGAACATTACCGGCCGCAGCTCGAGGCGTATTCGCTCGCGCTCGCGCAGGTGATCGGAAAGCCCGTGAAGGAGAAGATCTTATACTTCCTCCGCCGCGGCGAACAGGTCACATTATAGTTATAAAAACGAAAAATCTTTGCGAAAATGCAAAAAGTGCTTGCATTTCCACGCTTGATGTGATATTCTATCCGAGCTTGAAAAGGGCGGTCCTCTGCCGTGCGCGGGTGAAAGCACCCCAATGCGCCATGGAAAAGCGGTCACGAACGCCTATAAATTAGGAGGAAATATCCATGGATCTCATCAAGGAACTCGAAAGCCAGCAGATGAAGGCTGAGAAGCCCGTTGCCAACGTCGGCGACACCGTCCGCGTCCACGTCAAGATCAAGGAAGGCTCCCGCGAGCGTATTCAGGTCTTCGAGGGCATCGTGATCGCCAAGAAGCACGGCGGCATCGAGGAGACCATCACCGTCCGCCGTCTGGCCTATGGCGTCGGCGTCGAGAAGGTTTTCCCGCTGCACTCCCCCTCGATCGAGAAGATCGAGACCGTGCGCACCGGCTTTGTCCGCCGCGCGAAGCTCTACTATCTGCGTGACCGCGTTGGTAAGGCTGCCAAGATCCGCGAGAAGCTGTAAGAAAAGCAAAATAGAAACGACGTGGGCGACCGCGTCGTTTTTATTTATGTTGTTTTTTTGCGTGGCGCGTGGTATCATACATCATGAAATATTCTGCGGCCCCGCGCCGCCCGAGCGATGGAGAAACGAGTATGAACGATTTTGATAACGAGATCCTGCCCACCGATCCCGACGAGGGAGAGGAGATCACCGAGCGCGTCGCCGGGCGCGAGACCTACGAGTGGGTGCGCTCGCTGGTGGGCGCGGTACTGGCTATCACGCTGCTCTTCACCTTTGTGGTGCGTCTGATGGGCGTTGACGGCCATTCGATGGTGCCGACGCTGCAGGACGGCGACCGCCTGATCGTGGTCAGCGGCTGGCTGTGCGGCGATTACAAATACGGCGACATCGTCATTGCGTACAAGGAGAGCTTCGATGCCGAGCCCATCGTCAAGCGTGTTATCGCTACCGAGGGACAGACGGTCGATATCGACTTTACGCTCGGGCGCGTGTTTGTGGACGGCGAGCTGCTGCAGGAGGATTATGTCAACGACTTGACCTATCTCGACGAGGGGACGCAGTTTCCGCTGACGCTCGGCGAGGGCGAGCTGTTTCTGATGGGTGACAACCGCAACCGCAGCAGCGACAGCCGCGACGAACGACTCGGCGCGGTGGACGAGCGGCTCGTCATCGGCAAGGCGGTGCTGCTGGTATTTCCGGGCAAGGACAGTCTGACCGACAAGCGCGATTTCAGCCGTCTCGGCTCTTTGAAGATGAAGTAAGGGGGAGACGTTATGCAGCTGGAAAGTCTGAGCTGGTTCCCCGGACACATGACGAAAACGCGCCGCATGGTCGCCGCCGAGATCGGCAGCATGGACGCGGTGTGCGAGATCATCGACGCGCGCATCCCGCGCGCGAGCCGCAACCCAGACCTCGACGATCTGACGGCGGGCAAGCCGCGCATCGTGGTGCTCAACCGCGTCGATCAGGCCGACCCGAAGGCGACGAAGCAGTGGGCGGCATGGTTCCGCGCGCAGGGCTATGCGGTGCTGGAGGTTGACGCTAAGTCCGGCGCGGGCGTGAAGCAGTTCGCGCCCGCAGTTCGCGCGCTGCTTGCGGACAAGCTGCGCGCCTACGAGGAAAAGGGGCAGATCGGGCGCGTGCTGCGCGTGATGGTGCTCGGCATCCCGAACGTCGGCAAATCGACCTTCATCAACAAGGTCTCCGGCCGAAAGACCGCCAAGGCGGAGGATCGCCCCGGCGTGACGCGCGGCAAGCAGTGGGTGCCGGTGGACAAAACGCTGGAGCTGCTGGATACGCCCGGCATCCTCTGGCCGAAATTCGAGAACCCGAACGTAGGCGTGCGCCTCGGCTTTACCGGCGCCATCCGCGACGACGTGATGGATATGGAGGATCTGGCCTCCCGCTTGATGGCGTACCTCGGCGCGCATTACCCCGAGGCACTGACTGAGCGCTATAAGATCGCCGTCGAGCCGGGAGAGCCGGGCTGGGAGCTGCTGGAGAAGGCGGGCCGCAAGCGCGGCTTCCTTGTGTCCGGCGGCGAGGTGAACACTGAGCGCATGGCACGCATTTTGCTCGACGAATACCGCGCCGGCAAGCTGGGACGCTTTACACTTGAGCTGCCGGAGGAGAACGCATGAGGGAGCACGTTTCGCTCGCAAGCTATGAGCTGGAAGCCGCCGCCCGCGCAGAGGGGTATGCCCAGGTCTGCGGCGTGGACGAGGCGGGCGCGGGTCCTCTGATGGGCCCGGTGTACGCCGCTGCGGTGATCCTGCCGGAGGGCTGCGTCATCGAGGGACTGGACGACTCGAAGAAGCTCAGCGAGAAAAAGCGCGAGGCGCTGTTTGACATCATCTGCGAAAGGGCGGTCGCTTACAGCGTCGCGTCCGTGGACGCGCGGGAGATCGACGAGATCGACATTTTGAACGCCCGCATGAAAGCGATGCTGCTTGCCATCGACGGTCTGAGCGTCAAGGCGGACTTTGCCCTCATCGACGGCAACCGTGACCATGGGACGAAATACGCCGTCTCCACGCCGCACCGCACGGTCATTGGCGGCGACGGCGTGAGCATGAGCATTGCCGCGGCGTCGATTTTAGCCAAGGTCAGCCGCGACCGCTTTGTGACCGACGTGCTGGACAAGCAATATCCGCAGTATCAATTTGCAAGGCACAAGGGCTATGGGACCCGGCTGCACTACGCCATGCTCGACGAGTACGGTCCCTGCCCCTGTCACCGAAGGACCTTTCTCAAGAAGTGGGAGGCGGGGAGAAAATGAGTACGACCAAGGAAGCCGGCGACCGCGGCGAAGCGATGGCCGCAGAGTATCTGCGAGAAAACGGCTATGAGCTTCTTGCCTCGCAGTTCCGCTGCCGCTTCGGGGAGATCGACCTTATCGCCCGCCGGGGCGGTATCCTCTGCTTTGTGGAGGTCAAGCTACGCAGCGACCGGCGCTTCGGTCTGCCGCGCGATTTTGTCACCACTGCCAAGCAGCGGCGTATCCGCACCACGGCGGCCTTTTACATGACGCGGCACGACCCCGACCTCTGCGCCCGCTTTGACGTGGCGGAGGTCTACGACGACGAAACGCCGCCGCGCATCGAGTACATTGAGAACGCATTTGAGTAAGCGGCAGGAAAGGGGGCGGCTATGGCGCTCTACACGATCGGCGATCTGCACCTCTCGCTCGGCGGGAGCAAGCCGATGGACATTTTCGGCGATAAATGGGCGAACCACGTTGAGCGCCTGCGCGCGTCCTTTTCGCACCTGACGGCGGACGATGTGACGGTGCTGGCGGGCGATCTTTCCTGGGGCATTTCGCTCGAGGAGTCGCTGCCGGACTTTCGGTTCATCGACGCGCTGCCCGGGCGCAAGATCATTCTGAAGGGAAACCATGACTACTGGTGGGGCACCGCCACGAAAATGAGGAAATTTTTCGAGGCGCACGGCATCGAAAGCATCGACATTTTGTTCAACAACTGCTTCTTCTATGGGGACTATGCTCTCTGCGGCACGCGCGGCTGGTTTTATGAGGAGGACGCCGCCGGCACGCACACGGGCAAGATGCTCGCGCGCGAGGCGATGCGGCTGGAGGCCTCGTTCAAGGCGGCAGGGGAGCGGCCCATCCTCTGCTTCCTGCACTATCCGCCGCTCTACCAGGGCTACCGGTGCCCGGAGCTGCTCGAGCTCATCGACCGCTACCGCGCCGAGCGCTGCTATTACGGCCATCTGCACGGTCCCACGCATCGCCGCGCCTTTGAGGGACGGCGCGGAGAGACCGACTATGCCCTCATTTCCGCGGATTATCTGGGCTTCGTCCCGAAAAAAATCTGCGATTAAAGGAAAAATGATAAAAAAAGGGTAGATATTTTCCAAAACCTATGGTAAAATACCACTTTGCAATGAGCATCATTTGCTTAATACGGAGGAAAAAGAAACATGAATGTCAAGTCTGTTGAAAAGCTCGAAAAGAGCCAGGTCGCCGTCACCGTCGAAGTGACTGCCGAGGAGTTTGAAGCCGCCGTTCAGAAGGCGTATCTCAAGATGCGCAATAAGATCAGCGTGCCCGGCTTCCGTCCCGGCAAGGCGCCCCGCAAGATGATCGAAAAGCTCTACGGCGAGGGCGTGTTCTACAGCGACGCTGTGGACGCTGCGCTTCCCGATGCATATACGCAGGCCATCGGCTCCAGCGGCCTTGATGTGGTCGGCTATCCCGAGATCGAGATCGTTGACGACCAGATCGGCAAGGACGGTTTCACCTTCAAGGCGACCGTCGCGGTCTATCCCGAGGTCGAGTTGGGCCAGTACAAGGGCGTGAGCGCCGTGAAGGAAGAGGTCAAGGTCACGGCGGACGACGTCAAGGAGCGCCTAAACCAGATGGCCGAGCGTGAGGCCCGCCTCGTTTCTGTGGACCGCAAGGTCAAGAAGGGCGATACCGCCGTCATCGACTTTGAGGGCTTCGACAACGGCGTTGCTTTCGAGGGCGGCAAGGGCGAGAACCATGAGCTGGAGATCGGCTCGGGCAGCTTCGTTCCCGGCTTCGAGGATCAGATCATCGGCATGAAGGCCGGTGAGGAGAAGGACATCGACATCACCTTCCCCGAGAACTACACCAAGGATCTCGCCGGCAAGCAGGTCGTGTTCCACGTCAAGGTCAACGAGGTCAAGGAAAAGCAGACTCCGGCGCTCGACGACGAGTTCGCCAAGGACGTTTCCGAGTTTGAGACGCTCAAGGAGCTCAAGGACGACACCAAGGCCAAGATCGCGGCCGAGCGTGAGCAGTCCGTCAAGATCGCCTTTGAGAACGCGCTGCTCGAGAAGGTCGCCGGCGACATCAAGGCCGAGATCCCCGAGGTCATGATCGAGGAGCAGTGCCGCCGCTTCCTCGACGAGTTCAAGCAGCGCCTGCAGGCGCAGGGCATCCCCTACGACCAGTATTGCAAGATGACCGGCATGGACGAGGCCAAGTTCATGGAGGACGGCCGCGAGCCCGCCGTCCGTCAGGTCAAGATGGACCTTGCCATCGCCGCCATCATCAAGGCGGAGAACCTCGACGTTACCGACGAGGAGATCGAGGAGAAGTATAAGTCCATGGCCGAGCAGTACGGCATGGAGCTCGATATGCTCAAGAAGTATCTCGACGCGCCCACCGTCCGCAATCAGCTCCTGAACGAGAAGGCCATTGCCGTGGTCGTTGACAGCGCCAAGGCAGAGAAGCCCGCCAAGGCCGAAAAGACCGAGGGCGAGGAAGAGAAGAAGCCTGCCAAGAAGACCGCGAAGAAGGCCGCCGAGGGCGAAGAGGAAAAGAAGTCCGCCGCCAAGAAGACGACCAAGAAGGCTGCCGAGGGCGAGGAAGAGAAGAAGCCCGCCAAGAAGACCGCGAAGAAGGCCGCCGAGAAGGCTGAATGAGCCGGAAAACGGTTATACTTCAGCAAAAAAAAGTAAACAGGCATAAATAGAGACAGCCAATCAACCACAAATGAGGAGCATTTGTGGTTGATTGCATACATACCGAAAATTTGAACAGGGTATGAACATTTTGAACGGACACCAAGGAGGTAACCCTATGAGCTTAGTCCCTTATGTTGTCGAGCAGACCAGCCGCGGCGAGCGGTCCTATGACATTTTCTCCCGCCTGCTCAACGACCGCATCATTTTCCTCGGCGAGGAGGTCAACGACACCACCGCGAGCCTCGTCGTCGCCCAGCTCCTCTATCTTGAGGCGCAGGACCCCGACAAGGATATCCAGCTTTATATCAACTCGCCCGGCGGCAGCGTGACCGCCGGCATGGCGATCTATGACACCATGCAGTATATCAAGTGCGACGTTTCCACCATCTGCGTCGGCATGGCGGCGAGCATGGGCGCGTTCCTGCTCTCCTGCGGCGCGAAGGGCAAGCGCATCGCGCTGCCCAACGCGGAGGTCATGATCCATCAGCCCTCCGCCGGCACGCAGGGCAAGGTCACTGATATGGAGATCGACGTGGAGCACTTCCTCAAGATCAAGCAGCGCATCAATAAGATCCTTGCCGACAACACCGGCAAGACGCCCGAGCAAATCAAGTCGGACTCCGAGCGCGACAACTGGATGACGGCGGAGGAGGCCAAGGAGTACGGTCTGATCGACAAGGTCATCTACAAGCGGTAATCAATACCTGTAAAGGGAAAGGTCATTACACGAATGAGTGAAGAAAAAAGCAAAAAGCAGCTTCTCCGCTGCTCGTTCTGCGGCAAGTCGGAGAAGGAAACGCACCGCATGATCCAGGGCCCCGCCGGTGTGCGCATCTGCGACGAGTGCGTGCGGCTGTGCATGGAGATCGTGGAGGACGGCTATGAGGCCGAGCAGCACGAGTTCGACACGCCCGACGAGATCCCCACCCCGCACGAGATCCGCGCCGTGCTCGACCAGTATGTGATCGGGCAGGACGAGGCCAAGGTCGCGCTGAGCGTGGCGGTCTACAACCACTACAAACGCATCTTCTTCGGCGGCGGAGACGACGTGGAGCTGCAAAAGAGCAATATCCTGCTGCTCGGTCCCACCGGCAGCGGCAAGACGCTCTTTGCCCAGACGCTCGCCCGCATCCTCAAGGTGCCGTTCGCCATCGCGGACGCGACCACGCTCACTGAGGCGGGCTATGTCGGCGATGATGTGGAGAACATTCTCCTGCGCCTTCTGCAGGCGGCGGACTACGACGTGGAGCTTGCCGAGCGCGGCATCATCTATGTCGACGAGATCGACAAGATCGCCCGCAAGAGCGAGAATACCTCCATTACGCGCGACGTCTCCGGAGAGGGCGTGCAGCAGGCGCTGCTGAAGATCGTCGAGGGCACGGTCGCAAACGTCCCGCCGCAGGGTGGACGCAAGCACCCGCATCAGGAGTTCATTCAGATCGACACGCGCAACATCCTCTTTATCTGCGGCGGCGCGTTCGAGGGACTGGACAAGATCATCGAGAGCCGTCTGGACCGCAAGAGCATCGGCTTTGACGCGGTCATCGAGGGCAGAAAAGAGAAGGATCACGCGAAGATCCTGCGCGAGGTGCAGCCGCACGACATCCTCAAGTTCGGCATTATCCCCGAGCTTGTGGGCCGTCTGCCGGTCATCGCCGCGCTCGACGAGCTGCGGCGCGACGATCTGGTGCGCATCTTGACCGAGCCGAAGAACGCCTTGGTCAAGCAGTATCAGAAGCTCTTGAGCTACGACGGCGCGGAGCTCGTGTTCGATCGCGACGCGCTTGAGGAGATCGCCGACAAGGCCATTGAGCGCAAAATCGGCGCGCGCGGCCTGCGCGCGGTGATGGAGGGCCTGCTCACCAAGGTGATGTACGACATTCCCTCCGACCGCACGATCGAGCGCGTGACCATCACCCGTGACTGCGTGGACGGCAGGGAGCCGCCGCGGCTCGGGCGCAGAAAAGAAGCATTGCAGGAGGGGAAGCCGGCGGAGCTGCCGCCGGTCGAGCCGGCCTCCTGACGTAAGGAGACCCTATGGAAACCATCACCAAAAACATCCCGGCCCTTGCGCTGCGCGGACTCACGGTATTCCCCCGCATGACCGCGAGCTTCGACGTGGAGCGCGAGATCTCCGTGCGCGCGCTGGAGCGCGCGATGGAGACGGGGCAGGAGATCTTTCTTGTCACGCAGCGTGAGCTGGGCGTTGAGCTGCCGGAGGAAAAGGACCTCTACGAGGTCGGCACCGTCGCGCGTGTCATTCAGATCCTGCGCGCGTCGAACTCCATGATGCGCGTCGTCATGGAGGGCGGCAGCCGTGCGCGGCTGCGCCGCCTGTGGCAGCGCGAGCCGTTTCTGCAGGCACAGGTCGAGCTGATCGGCGAGGAAAAGTCGCCGCGGCACGGCACACGCACCGAGGCGATGCTGCGCCAGACCTACGCGCTCTTCGGCGAGTACAGCGAGCTGCTGCCCAAGCAGCCCGAGAGCATTTTCACCACGGTCATGGACGCGACCGACCCGGGCTTCCTCGCTGATTTCATTGCGCAGAACAGCAATCTGCGCTATCAGGATAAGCAGTCCGTGCTTGAGGAACTGCGCCCACTGATGCGTCTGCGCCGTGTGAACGAGATCCTCAAGCGCGAGATCAGTGTCATTGCGATGGAGCAGGACATTGAAAGCAAGGTGCGCGAGCGCGTCGGCCAGATCCAAAAGGACATGATCCTGCGCGAGCAGGTCAAGGTGCTGCAGAACGAGCTGGGCGAGGGAGACAGCGACGCGGAGTTCGACGAATACCGCACAAAGATCCTTGACTGCCATCTGCCGGAGGAAACGGAGAAGAAGCTCCTCAAGGACGTGGACCGCCTGTCGCGTCAGCCGTTCGGCAGCGCGGAGGCCAGCGTGCTGCGCAACTATCTCGACACCGTGCTCGATATGCCGTGGGGCGTGGAGACAAAGGAGCGCGTGAGCGTGGAAACGGCGCGCCGCCGCCTTGACCGCGACCACTACGGCCTGGAGAAGGTCAAGGAGCGTATTTTGGAGTTCATTGCCGTGCGCAGGCTCAATCCCGACGCCAAGGGGCAGATCATCTGCCTTGTCGGCCCGCCGGGCGTGGGCAAGACGTCCATCGCGCTGAGCATCGCCAAGGCGATGAACCGCAAGGTCGCGCGGCTGTCGCTCGGCGGCGTGCGGGACGAGGCGGACATCCGCGGTCACCGCAAGACCTACATCGGCGCGATGCCCGGCCGCATCATCGAGGCCATCTCCCGCAGCGGCTCGATGAATCCGCTGCTCGTGCTCGACGAGGTGGACAAGCTCGCGAGCGACCAGCGCGGCGATCCCGCATCGGCGCTGCTCGAGGTGCTCGACAGCGAGCAGAACAGCGCCTTCCGCGACCACTATCTTGAAAATCCGGTCGACCTCAGCCGCGTTATGTTCCTCATGACCGCCAACACGACCGAGACCATTCCCCGCCCGCTGCTTGACCGCATGGAGGTCATCGAGCTTCCCAGCTACACGGACGAGGAGAAGCTACATATCGCCGTGGACTATCTGCTGCCCAAGCAGAAGAAGGCGAACGGCATCGCGCCCGCCGCGCTGCGCGTGGACGAAGGGGCGCTGCGGACGGTCATCGCGCGCTACACGCGCGAGAGCGGTGTGCGCAGTCTGGAGCGTGAGCTCGGCAGACTTTGCCGCAAGGCGGCAATGGCTTTTGCCACAACGGATGTAAAGCGCATTTCCATTACGGCAGAGAATGTGGAAGGCTATCTCGGCACACCGCGCTATACGCGCGACGAGGCGGCGAAGACCGATCTGGTCGGCGTGGTCAACGGCCTTGCGTGGACGCAGGTCGGCGGCGAGATCCTTCCGGTCGAGGTCGGCGTGATGGACGGCAGCGGCAAGCTGGAGCTGACCGGCAACCTCGGCGAGGTCATGCAGGAGAGCTGCAAGGCCGCTATGTCCTGCCTGCGCCAGCGTACGGCGGAGCTGGGCATTCCGACGGACTTCTATAAGACGAAGGATATTCACATCCACTTCCCCGAGGGGGCGGTCCCCAAGGACGGGCCGAGCGCGGGCATTGCCATCACGACGGCGCTGCTCTCGGCGCTGACGGACCGCGCGGTGCGCCACGATGTTGCCATGACCGGCGAGGTCACGCTGCGCGGGCGCGTCATGCCCATCGGCGGGCTGCGGGAGAAGACCATGGGCGCGCTGCGCGCTGGCATCCGCACCGTTATTCTTCCGAAGGAGAACGAAAAGGACCTCGACGAGATCGACCCGAACGTGCGCGCAAAGCTGCGCTTTGTGCCGGTGGAGACGGTGGACGCCGTGTTCGCCGAAGCGCTGGTCTATCCCGAGGCGGCTCCCGCCGCGCGGCTCGACACCGTGCTGCCGGGCGCTGCGGAGGGCGGCAAGCTGCCCGCGCTGCGGGTCTGAAAATCAACAGAAGCGGAGTGACCCCTTATGGCGATCAACTTCAACAAGGCGGAATTTATCCTGAGCGCGACCGTGCCCGCGCAGTTCGTCCATGACGGACTGCCGCAGGTCGCGTTCGCGGGACGCTCGAACGTCGGCAAATCGAGCGTCATCAACCGCGTGGTGAACCGCAAAAATTTTGCCCGCGTCGGCGCGAGTCCCGGCAAAACGACGCAGATCAACTACTTCAAGATCGACGGCAGGCTCTACCTCGTCGATCTGCCCGGCTACGGCTACGCGAAGGTCTCCAAGGCCGAGCGCGACCGCTGGGGCCGCCTGATGGAGAACTACTTCCGGAGCGCGGGGCTTATTGACCTCGGCGTGCTGATCGTCGATGCCCGCCACAAGCCGACAGCGGACGACGTGACGATGCGCGAGTGGTTCCGGGGAAGCGGCTGCCCAATGGTGGTCGTGGCGAACAAGCTCGACAAGCTCAAAAGGAGCGAGATCGAGCCGAACCTCGCGCTCATCCGCGAGACGCTTGACCTCGGGCCGGACGATGTGCTCGTGCCGTTTTCCGCCGAGAAGGGCGAGGGCAAGGACGCGCTTATCACCGCCCTTGCCGGGCATCTCAAACGATAAAAGGAAGGTCTTCCCGCGGAGGCGCAGGGGAGACCTTCTGAATTTGAAGAAAGGGTCATGCATGGAGAGAAAGAATTACCGCATCATTGCGTTGGATATGGACGGAACGCTCCTGACATCGGACAAGACCATTGCCCCGGACACTGTGCGCGATATCCGCGCGGCAAGCGAGCGCGGCATTCATGTGGTGTACTGCACGGGTCGTGCCGTGCCGGAGCTGGAGCTGTATTTTGACATGGTGCCGATGATGCGCTATGCCGTGTGCAGCACGGGCGCGTTCGTCTATGACCGTGTGGAAAAACGCTGCATTGACCGCCGCCCGGTCAAATCGGAAATAGCTGCTGCGTTGGCGGAAACTGCAAAACGGTATCGCGCGATGCCGCATATCCTTACGGACGACGAGACCGTTGTTGCCGCAGACGATGTAACGCACATGAAGGACTTTCACGCGGGGATCTATCAGCCTATGTTTGAGAGGATCACGCGCAAGGTCGCCGATATGGCCAAGGAGGCACGGCACCTTACATCCATCGGCAAGGTGAACATTTACTTCCGTTCATCGGAGGATTGCCATGCATGCTATGAGGAGCTTAGGATGCTTCCCTTGTCCTTTGCAATGCCGGAGGAGACTACATTGGAGATGACGGCGCAGGGCGTCACCAAGGGCAGCGGCCTGAGGGTGCTTGCGGACTATCTGCATATCCCAATGGCACAGACTGTCGGCATCGGCGACTCGGACAATGACCGCGCGATGCTGCACGACGCGGGGCTTTCCGTGGCGATGGGCAATGCGTCGGAGGACATCAAGGCCCGCTGCGATCTGGCCACAGCGGACAATGACCACAACGGCGTGGGCGAGGCGATCCGCCGCATTTTGGCGCTCTGACGCACGCGCAAAGAGAAAAAACGAGAACGGCATTGCATTCCGCAGGAGCGGCGTGCAATGCCATTTTTTACAATTTCTTAACTTCCTCTTCTTATTTCTTAACTTTCACTTTGCTTTTGAGAAAACTATACTGAAATTACCGATCCATACGTTGCATTCGCACAGACAATTTACCGGCAGAAAGAGGTCCTTTCATGAATACATATCGCGCAGGCATCGACATTGGCTCCACCACCGTGAAGCTCGTCCTTCTGGACGAGGAGGGAAAGCTGCTCTTCGGCGAGTACCGGCGGCATTGCGCACACACGCAGGAGGCGCTTTCGACGCTTCTGCGTGAAGCGCGTGAGCAGGTGGGGGACTGTGCCCTGCGGGCAAAGATCACCGGCTCGGGCGCCATCAATCTGGCCAAGGCGCTCGGCATCCCATTCGTACAGGAGGTCGTGGCCGTCGCGGACGCGCTGCGGCGCGAGGCTCCACAGACCGACGTGGCCATAGAGCTCGGCGGCGAGGACGCGAAGATCATCTACTTCGGCACGACGCTTGAGGAGCGCATGAACGGCGTCTGCGCCGGCGGCACCGGCTCGTTCATCGACCAGATGGCGGCGCTTTTGCAGACCGACGCCGCAGGCCTTGACCGCGAGGCGGAGAATTATCAGCAGATATATCCCATCGCCGCGCGCTGCGGCGTGTTTGCCAAGACGGATATCCAGCCCCTCATCAACGAGGGGGCGACCAAGGCGGATCTTGCTGCCTCCATCTTTCAAGCAGTCGTCAACCAGACCATTTCGGGCCTTGCCTGCGGCAAGCCGATCCGCGGTCACGTCGCCTTCCTCGGCGGGCCGCTTCACTTCCTGCCGCAGCTCAAGGCGGCGTTCATCCGCACGCTGAAGCTCACGGACGAGACGGCGATCGACCCGCCGAACTCGCACCTTTTCGCCGCGATGGGCGCGGCGCTTGACGAGACGGAATGTGCGGCGCTGCCCATCGCCTCGCTCATTGACCGGCTCACGAGCGGCGTGGAGATGGCCTTCGAGCTCCATCGCTTGCCGGCGCTTTTTGCCTCGCAGGAGGACTATGACGCTTTCTGCGCGCGCCACGCGCGGGCGGTGGTGGAAAAGGGAGACCTGGCAAGCTACACGGGCGGCTGCTTCCTCGGTGTGGACGCCGGCTCGACCACGACGAAGCTCGCGCTCATCGGCGAGCGCGGCGAGCTGCTGTGGTCGTACTACGCGAACAATCAGGGCAGCCCCATCGAGACGGCGAAGCGCGCCGTCTCCGCGCTCGCGCGTGAGCTGCCGGAGGGCGCGCACATCCTGCGTGAGTGCTCGACCGGCTACGGCGAGGCGCTGCTGAAGGCAGCGTTTTCGCTCGATGAGGGCGAGGTCGAGACCATCGCCCACTGCACCGCCGCGGCCTTCTTTGATCCGCAGGTGGACTGCGTGCTGGACATCGGCGGGCAGGACATGAAGTGCATCAAGCTGCACAACGGCAGCGTGGACAACGTGCTGCTCAACGAGGCGTGCTCGTCCGGCTGCGGCTCGTTCATCGAGAATTTTGCCGCCTCGCTCGGCTACAGCGCCGAGGGCTTTGCGAAGGAGGCGCTGTTCGCGCCACACCCGGTCGATCTCGGCACGCGCTGCACGGTGTTCATGAACTCCAACGTCAAGCAGGCGCAGAAGGAGGGGGCAGGCGTGCCGGATATTTCGGCGGGGCTTGCCTACTCCGTCATCAAAAACGCGCTCTATAAGGTCATCAAGCTCGCCGACCCGAGCGAGCTTGGCGCGCACGTTGTCGTGCAGGGCGGTACCTTCTACAATAAGGCCGTGCTGCGCGCGTTTGAAAAGATCTCCGGCGCGGAGGCGGTCTGCCCCGATATTTCGGGTCTGATGGGCGCCTTCGGCGCGGCGCTGATCGCCCGTAGCCACTACCATGGGCAGGAGACCGCGATGCTCCCGCTCGCGGAGATCGAGACGCTGGAGTATAAGACGCAGACGCTGCGCTGCGGCGGCTGCTCCAACCGCTGTATGCTCACCGTTACGCGCTTCCCCGGCGGGCGGCGCTACACCACCGGCAACCGCTGCGAGAAGGGCGCGGGCAATACGGACGCGCACGAAAAGGGCGCGGACCTGTTCGCCTACAAGCGCGAGCGGCTGTTCCGCTATCCGCCGCTTGCGGCCGAGGATGCGCCGCGCGGCGAGATCGGCATCCCGCGCGTGCTGAACATGTATGAAAACTACCCCTTCTGGGCGACATTTTTCAAGGCCCTCGGCTTCCGTGTGATCCTCTCGCCGCTCTCCGACCGAAAGCTCTACGAGCGCGGCATGGAGTCCATTCCCTCCGAGTCCGAGTGCTATCCTGCGAAGCTCGCCCACGGCCATGTGCAGTGGCTCATCGACGAGGGCGTGCATACCATCTTCCATCCCTGCGTGTTCTTTGAGCATCAGGAAACGCCGGACGCGCAGAACCATTTCAACTGCCCCATCGTGGTGTCCTACCCCGAGAATCTGAAGAACAATGTCGAGGCGGCCGCCGACGGCGAGGTGGAGTACCTGAAGCCATTCCTTGCCTTTACGAGCGAAAGGACAGTCGCCGACCGCATGGCGCGCTTCTGCCGCGAGCAGTGGGGGATACCGGAGAAGGAAACGCGGCAGGCGGTTTCCCTTGCATGGGCCGAGCAGCAAAGGGCGAAGGAGGATATCCGCGCTGAGGGTGCGCGAGTGCTCAAAAAAATGCGGCAGGAGGGACGCTGCGGCGTGGTCCTCGCGGGGCGTCCCTACCACCTTGATCCCGAGATCAACCACGGCATCCCCGAGCTGATCGCTTCCTACGGCCTTGACGTGCTGACCGAGGACAGCCTGCCCATCCACTTCACGCCCGAGCGTCCACTGCGCGCGAACGACCAATGGGTGTACCACTCCCGCCTCTACACGGCGGCGGAATTCGTGCGCCGCTGCGACGATCTCGAGCTCATTCAGCTCAACTCGTTCGGCTGCGGTCTTGATGCCGTGACCACCGATCAAGTCTCCGAAATTCTCGAGGGCAGCAACAAGCTCTACACCGTTCTCAAGATCGACGAGGTCAACAACCTCGGCGCGGTACGCATCCGCATCCGCAGTTTGCTTGCCGCCATGAGCATCCGCCGCGAGAAGGGCATCTACGCGCACCCGCAGAGCGCGGCCTACCACCGCGCGGCCTTCACGAAAAAAATGCGCGACGAGAAATGGACGCTGCTCGCGCCCCAGATGAGTCCCATTCACTTCGATGTTCTCGAGCCGGTGTTCGCCAAGCACGGCTACAACGTGGTGCTGCTCAAAAACGACGACCGCAAGGCCATCGACATGGGACTCAAGTACGTCAACAACGACGCCTGCTTCCCGTCCATCACGGTGGTCGGCCAGCTCATGGAGGCGGTGACATCGGGCCGCTACGACACCGATCACCTTGCTCTTATGATGACGCAGACGGGCGGCTGCTGCCGCGCGAGCAACTACGTCGGCTTCATTCGCCGCGCGTTGGAAAAGGCGGGCTACGGCCACATTCCGGTCGTCTCCGTCAACCTCAACGGCATGGAGAGGAACGAGGGCTTCACGCTCTCTAAGGGGCTCATCATGGACGCGGTCCACGCGCTGGTCTACGGCGACCTCTTCATGCGCTGCCTTTACCATGTTCGCCCCTATGAGCTGGAAAAGGGCAGCGCCGAGGCAATCCATCAGAAGTGGAAGGAGATCTGCGTCGATTCGCTCGTGAACCCCAAAACGAAGTGGCGCTATGCCGACGTCTGCCGCGGCATCGTGGCGGACTTTGACGCGCTGCCCATCGACGAGACGCTGCGTAAGCCGCGCGTCGGCATCGTGGGCGAAATTCTGGTGAAGTATATGCCGCTCGCGAACAACCATCTGGTCGAGCTGCTGGAAGCCGAGGGAGCCGAGGCGGTCGTACCGGACCTGCTGGACTTCTTCAACTACAGCATCTACGGGCGCGACTTTCGCCATAAGAACCTCGGCACCTCATGGAAGGATTCCGTGGTCGCCAAGGCCGGCGTGGAGATGCTCCGCCGTCTCCGCGCGCCCGCGCTCGAGGCGCTGGAAAAAAGCCGCCGCTTTGAAGCGCCCATGCCCATCGAGGATGTGGCGAAGCTCGCCGAGCCGTTCCTCGCCATCGGCAATCAGTACGGCGAGGGCTGGTTCCTCACCGGCGAGATGGCGGAGCTGCTCACCTCCGGCACGCCGAACATCGTCTGCATCCAGCCGTTCGCGTGCCTGCCGAACCATGTGGTCGGCAAGGGCGTCATCAAGGCGCTGCGCAGGTCGTACCCGTGGGCGAACATCGTCGCCGTGGACTACGACCCCGGCGCGAGCGAGGTCAATCAGCTCAACCGTATCAAGCTGATGCTTTCCTCCGCGCGCCGCGCGATGCACAGCGGAACTGCGCCGGACGCGGAAGCGCTGCCGATGGTCCGCTGAGCACCGGGCGCAGCAGAAAAAAATGACCGCTCTCCGATGGGAGAACGGTCATTTTTTGCGCGGTGTACGAACCGTGCGCCGTATTTCTTGCAATTCCCGTGTATGCGTGGTAGAATCAATGCACTAATCGAAACGGAGACTATTATGAGCATTCTTTTTGAAAACTGCGATCTTCTGCTGCGCGGGGAGGACGGCGTGTACTCGACGTTGCACGGTTTCCTCGGCGTGCGCGGCGATACCATCGACTACATCGGCGCGGAGAAACCGGCGGGGGAGTACGAGGAGCACAAAAGCATGGAGCGTAAGCTGCTCATGCCCGGCCTCATCAACTGCCATAATCACTCGCCCATGGTGCTGCTGCGCGGCGTGGGCAGCGGCCTGCCTTTGCGGGAGTGGCTGTTCGACAAGGTCTTTCCCATCGAGGACCGGCTGGTGCCGGAGGACATCGCGGCGGGCAGCCGCCTTGCCATCCTCGAGATGCTGGCGAGCGGCACGACGAGCTTTTCCGATATGTACTTTTTCCCCGCCGAGACGGTCGCCGCCGTCGCGGAAGCGGGCATGAAGGCGAACATCAGCCGCTGCGTGCAGTGCTTTGACGAAAACCAGACCGTGGAGCAGAACACGCAGATCCCACAGTCGGTGGAGCTGTTTGAGAAGTACCACAACGCCGAGAACGGGCGCATCCGCATCGACTTTTCCATTCACGCGGAGTATACCTGCAAGCCGCACATCGTCCGCGCCTACAGCGAGCTCTGTAAGGCGCACGGCGGGCGGATGCACATTCATCTCTCTGAAACACATCGCGAGGTGGACGAGTGCATCGCGCGCTACGGCAAGTCCCCTGTCGCGTGGTTCGAGGAGCTGGGGTCGCTGGACAGTCCCACCGCCGCAGCGCATTGCGTCGCCGTGAGCGACGAGGACATTGCCATTCTGAAGCGCCACGGCGTGAACGTTATCCATAATCCCACGAGCAATCTCAAGCTCGGCAGCGGCTTTGCGCCGGTGCGGAAGCTGATGGATGCGGGCATCAACCTCGCCCTCGGCACGGACGGCGCGGCGAGCAACAACAATCTTGACCTGTTTGAGGAAATGCACCTGGCCGATATCATGCCCTGCGGCTATTCCTGCGACCCGACGGCGGTCAGCTCTGCCGAAGTGCTGGACATGGCGACAGTCAACGGCGCAAGACTGCAGGGACGTGACGACACCGGCGTGCTGGCGGTGGGGAAGAAGGCGGATATCATCGCGCTCGATCTGGACAAGCCCCACCTCTATCCGAACTTCGATACCCCCGCGCTGCTGACCTGCGCGGCGCACTCATCCGACGTCTGCATGACGATGGTGGACGGGAAAATTCTGTACGAAAACGGCGAATACAAGACGCTCGACTGCGAGAAGGTATTTTATGAGGCCCGCGCGGCGGTCAAGCGGCTATATGCGTAAGGAGGAGAACGATGCAGAGAGCGGATCACGATTTAGCCTTTATGCTGCAATATGAAAACATCGCGTGGTACGAGGACGGTAAAGTAAAAATACTTGACCGGCGTATCTATCCTGCGAGGGTCGAATTTGTCACCTGCCATACCCATCAGGAGGTCGCACAGGCCATCACCGACATGGTGACGCAGAGCGCGGGACCGTACACCGCCGTGCCGATGGGCATGGCGCTCGCGGCGCATGAGTGCCGCGATAAGACCGCTGCGGAGCAGATGGAATATCTGCGGAAGGCGGCACACACCATTTCCCACGCGCGGCCGACGACGGTCAAGCGCATGGCGCTTTTGTGCGACCTCTGCCTTGCCGAGGCTGAGCGCGCCCTCGCTGCGGGCGAGGACGCGGCGCAGGCCATCGTGAACAAAACGGTCGAGCTGAACAACACCCGCTACGAGCGTGTGGCGAGGATCGGCAGGTACCTTGTCGATCTGTTCCCCGAGAACGGTACGGTGATGACGCACTGCTTTGCCGAGACGATCGTCGGCATGATGCTGCGCGAATGTAGCGAGAGAGGGAAGCATATCCGCCTCTTCTGCCCTGAGACGCGCCCCTATTTTCAGGGCGCGCGCCTAACCGCGACGGTCTGCCGCGACATGGGCTTTGATGTCACCGTCATCTCCGACAATATGCCGGCCTTCGTCATGCAGCGCGAGGGTGTGGATGTGTTTACCACCGCCGCCGACGCCATCTGCTGCGACGGCCATGTGGTCAACAAGGTCGGCACGTTCCAGAACGCCATCGTCGCCAAGTACATGGGCATCCCGTACTTCGTCACCGGCGCGCCCGATCAGGGGCATCCGACCGTGGACACGGTACACATCGAGATGCGCGACCCGAACTTCACCCTGCAGGCGATGGGCGTGCGCACGGCGGCGGAGGGCGTGAAGGGCTACTATCCCGCCTTCGATATCACGCCGCCGCATCTGGTCTCCGGCGTGGTGACCGACCTCGGCATCTATTCGCCCTACGATCTGCACCGCTACTTCACCGACGGGCACATCGACGAGCACAACCTTGTGGTGTGAGGAGGGAGACGATGAAAACGATTACGGAGCTGCGGCAGGAGATCGTGGACCGTTCCCTGCGGGCCTTCCACGAGGGACTGTTTTCCGGCACGAGCGGGAATATGAGCTGCTATCTGCGCGAGGAAGACCTTCTGCTCATTACGCCGACTTCGGTGCGCTACGACGTGATGCGCGCGGAGGACATCGTGGCCCTGCGGCTCGACGGCACGGTGGTGGAGGGACATTTGAAGCCCTCGAGCGAGTGGCGGATGCACGCGGCGGTGTATGAGGGCTGCCCCGATGTGAACGCCGTGTTCCACACCCATTCGCCCTACGCTACGGCCTTTGCCGTGAACCACCGGATCATTCCCGCCGTGCTGATCGAGGCGCTGGTGTTCCTCGGCGGCGATATCCGCTGCGCGGACTACGCGACGCCCGGCACGAAGGAGGTCGGACTGAACGCAGTTCCGGCACTTGAGGGACGCAGGGGCTGCACGCTTGCGAACCACGGCGTGCTCGCCGTGGGCGGCGACCTCGCGCAGGCGTATCTCAACGCCGAGTACATCGAGGATGTGGCGAAGATCTACACCATCGCCAGCTCCGTCGGCACACCGGTGGAGCTGAAAAGCCTATAAAAAAGCAGGAGAGCCGTTCCGAATGGAACGGCTCTCTTGACAGCTGCCGGCGGGGGAGAGGGATCTCGCCCTTTTGCTTTTTTGGGCAGCGCTGCGCAGGCGTAATTGTGCGGTGTTTCCTTAGAGCTCAGGCCCATGATTCTTCCTTGCCGCGGCGACCGCTTCCTGCGGCGCGAAGTAGCGGGATAGCGGGCGATAGAGCAGCGCGGTGATGGCGAGGCAGAGCACCATGTCGATGAACACATAGCTGCCATTGTAGACGGCGGAATAGAGGTAAGGGTTGGCAAAGGTCGTGTTGAACAGCACGGTCGGCTCATAGATGCGGTAGATGGTCACGCCGCTGATAAAGTGGACGATGAAACGGCACACACAGCCGACGACCGTGCCGACGAAGACGCCGCCCTTCTGCTTACGGAACAGGCAGGCTACGCCCAGCACGCCGTAGGCGAGCACATAGTCGAGCAGCATCGAGGTCGGGCCCCAGGCGTAAGCGCCGTCGAAAATGAGCTGCAGAAGGCCGTAGGCGAAGGAGACGAGGAAGCTCTCCTTGCAGCCCCAGCGGGCGCAGTAGAGGAAGATCGGCAGCATACCGATGCACACGCTGCCGCCCTGCGGAAGATCGAGGAGCTTGGCATAGCTCAGCGCGGTGGCGGCTGCCACCATCAGTGCGCCCTCGGTGAGGGCGCGGGTCTTGGTTTGGGTCATGGTTTTTCTCCTGCTTTCTGAAAAGATCAACCCCAATGGTCCGATGAAAAAATGCCGCATTGCGGCGATCGCAATGCGGCATACCTCATCAATATCCTTCGCATTCCTACGCCGGCATTACCCGGATCAGGTTCGAGGGACTGGGACGGCATTACGCCCCGATCTCAGCCGGCTTGCGCCAGCGCCCCTTGGAATTGTCGAGCTTTATTATAGGTTTTTGAACGGGCTTGTCAAGGGGCAATGTGCACAATTTTTGCGGCTTGCCATCGCGCGCGGCTTACGGTACAATAAGAGCCACAAACCATCCCGGGGAGGGAAAACCATGAAACGATGCTTTATCTACGCCGCAGGCACCTTCTACGGTCTGCGGGAGCGGCCGCGCGAGGGCGATCTTCAGATCGCCGCGGACGCGGGGCTGCATCTGTGCGAGCGTCTTGGTGTCAGGCCGGACATCGTGCTCGGCGATTTCGACTCCATGGACGTTCGCCAAGCGCCGGCGGACTGCATCCGCGTGCCGGTCGAGAAGGACGACACCGACACCATGCTCGCGCTCCGCGAGGGTCTGAGGCGCGGCTGCGATATCTTCTATCTCTACGGCGCGACGGGCGGCGCGCGGCTCGATCACACGCTCGCCAATCTCCAGTCGCTTGCCTTTCTCCTGCGTCACGGTGCGCGGGGGTATCTCTACGACCGCGACTTTGTTTACACGGCGATTGAAAACGAAACGCTCACGCTCGAGCGTGAGGTGGACTGGGGCATCGTCTCGCTGTTCAGCATGGGCGACCGCGCCGGGCACATCACGCTGGAGGGGCTGCAATACCCGCTCGAGGACGGTGAGATCGACTGCGGCTTCCCGCTCGGTGTGAGTAATCACATTGTCGCGCCGTCGGCGCGCATCACTGTGGGGTGCGGACCGCTGCTCGTCGGCTGGGAGCTGCCGAAATTGGAAGGGGAAGAGTAAAATTCTCGCACGGCGAGAGACAGTCCCGCTCCGTTGGGTGGCATTCTCTCTGACGCGGCGGTAGAATCGGGCCATCCAAAGACCAAAAGGAGGTCGCTTTTATGGAAAAGAAAACGATGGGCAGCTTCCTCGCGGCCCTGCGCCGCGCGAGCGGCATGACGCAGAAGGAGCTGGCGGAACGGCTGAACGTGTCGGACAAATCCGTTTCGCGCTGGGAGCGCGACGACGGCGCGCCGGATCTTTCGCTTATTCCGGTCATCGCGGAGGTGTTCGGTGTGACCTGCGACGAGCTGCTGCGCGGCGAACGCGCCGCGGCAGGGGAGGGGAGCGCCGGGCCGCAGACCTCGCCCAAGGCGGAGCAGCAGCGCAGGCACCTGCTCGCGTCAAGCCTTTCCCGCTTCCGCTCCCGCTGCTGCATCTCGCTGGCCTGCTCCTTCGGGGGCTTTCTGGTTGCCATGGCCTTCAACAGCGCGCTGGAGCGGGCGCTGCTCGGCTTCTTCCTCGGCGCGGTGTTCTTTGTCGCGGCGGCCGCCGTCGAGACCGTGCAGCTCAATGCCGCGCTCCTTGCGGTACACGACGAGGAGGGGGAGGACATTGACGCCTTCCGCCATGCGGTCGTCCGCGGCGCGGAATGGACCTACGGCGCCGCATGGGTGCTCTTTGCCTGTACGCTGCCGCTGCTGTGGGCGTTTCATCCGGTCACGATAAACGGCTTCACCGTCAGCCGCACAGGCGTCGGGATCTCGCTCACATTCCGGCAGGCGGCGCTGGTTCTGCTTGTCGCGGCGGTGATCGCCTTTTTCGCCGCGCGGCTCGTCGAGCGGCGGCTGGCAAATAAGGGCTTTCTCCCGCCGCCGGAGGAGAAAACAGAGGCGCAGCGCAAAAACGACAGGCTCCTGCGCACCACAGCGCTCGCGCTCTGCGCGGCGCTGGCGGTGAGCGCCTTTGCTGCTCGCGCGCTCGTCGGCTTCGGCGACACGAGGCGGCTCGCCGAGGGCGTGGAGTTCACGGACTTTGACTCGTTCAAGCGTTATATGCGAAAGCCCGTCAAGCCGACCTATGACAGCGGCGGAGGGTTTGCGACGGAGACCGCCGTTGCCGAAAGCCCGCTCTACTACGAGAATGACACGCCGATCTACCGCTCGCAGACCGAGGGCGCGACCATTGAGGACGACAACGGAAATGTGCTCTGCAACTTCATCTGGCGCAACCGCTCGGTCGTTCTGTGGCGGACAGGGTCAAAGGCGGACGGCTATCTGCCGGTGACTGTCTACACGCAGGAGGCGATGTCGCTGGCACGGCAGAAGGCGAAGCACATCAACATGGTGTTCTATGGCGTCTATGCTGTTGAGGTCGTCGCCGCGGCGGCATACTATCTCCGCAGGCGCGAAAAGTGAAAAAAGAGCAAAGAGAAAGCGCAGCCATCGGCTGCGCTTTTCTTATGCTGCTTTCAGATGTGAACGACCTTCAGCTCGCTCGCCTCAAAGAGGCCGAGGCGCTTGCCGACGTTGACGTACACCTGCGGGTCGCCGCTGGTACAGATGGTGAAAGTGCCCTTCTTCTGCGGATTCAGGGCGTTCTGCTCGGCAAGGTACGCCTTGACGGCATTCGCCTGCTCCAGCGCAGGGTTGATGAGGTGGAGCTGGGGATAGCACTCGTGGAAGTTCTCCTCCACGATGGGGTAGTGCGTGCAGCCGAGGATCAGGTCGCTGACCTTTTCGCGGGAGAGAATGTTGTCGACCTGCGTGGTGATCTCTAAATTGATGTCGTGTTGGTTGAAGTCGCCGCGGTCCACGAGCGCCGCGAGCAGGGGAGAGCCCTTGCCGACCACATGGCAGTCCGGCGCACCCTGATGGATGAGCTCGGCATACTTGCCGGAGGCGACGGTGAATTCCGTGCCGATCAGGCCGACGCTGGAGAGCTTCTCGTGGATGACGTACTTGGCGGCCTCCTCCACGATGCTGATGATGCGGAAATCGAAGCAGGGACGAAGGCGCTCCGCCATCGTGGAGATGGTGTTGCACGCCACGGCGGTACACTTCACGCCGTTGGAGCCGAGGAACTGGAGCATGTGGCAGCTCAGCTCAAAGATCTGGTCCGCGGTCTTGTTGCCGTAAGGGCAGTTGGCGCTGTCGCCGAAGTAGATGATGTCCTCACCGGGCAGAATGCGCTGCAGCTCGCGCACGACGGTCAGCCCGCCGATGCCGCTGTCCATCACGCCGATGGGATTGGACTTGTTGAGCATGGTAAAACCTCCTCAAAATGCAATGGCATTTTCTTCCGCTATTGTACCACAGGAAGGAAAAATTGCAAGAAGAAAGATAAGGACGGAAATTATATGGGACTTTTCTGCGAAAATCCTTGCAATTCTGTAAATTTCTGCTACCATAATATTTGGTGGAGTTTGGCGCAGTATGCCGCCTCTGCCGCAGGAACTGCAAAATACGGATCGGGAACACACAGAAGATTGGTGACGGTATGACGATTTTTAACTTTATTTCCCTCTTCGGCGGGCTGGCGCTGTTTCTCTACGGTATGCAGCTCATGGGCGACGGCCTGAAGAAAGGCTCGTCCGGCGCGCTCAAGGCGGCGATGGAGAAGGTGACGAACAATCCGCTCGTCGGCTTCCTGCTCGGTCTTGTGGTCACGGCGGTCATTCAGAGCTCGACGGCGACCATCGTGCTCACCTCGGGCCTTGTCGGCGCGGGCGTGCTGACGCTGCACCAGTCCATCGGTATTATCCTCGGCGCGAACGTCGGCACGACCATCACGGGCCAGATCATCCGTCTGCTCGACCTCAACGCCGACGGCGGCGCGTGGCTCAACATCTTCAAGCCCTCCACGCTCGCGCCCCTCGCCGCCATCGCGGGCATCCTCTTCATCATGGCCATCAAGACGCCGCACAGCGACACCGTCGGCAGTATCACGATGGGCTTCGGCATCCTCTTCACCGGCCTTCTGAACATGACCGCAGCGGTCAGCCCGCTTTCCTCCTCACCGACCTTTGCGCAGATGTTCTCCGGCCTTGCCAACGCGCCGGTGCTCGGCTTCCTTGCCGGTACGGGCGTGGCCTTCCTCATTCAGAGCTCGTCGGCGACCATCGGTATCTTGCAGGCGCTTTCCATGACGGGTGCGCTGACCTTCGGCTCGGTCTACGCCATCATCATCGGCGTGAACATCGGCGACTGCGTGACCACCGCCATCGTCTGCTCCATCGGCTCGAAGGCGGACGCCAAGCGCACGGGCGTCGTTCATATCATCTTCAACCTCTGCGCCTCCGTTATCATCATCACGGCGCTGACCGTCCTCCACCATGCGGGTGCGCTTGACGGCCTGTGGGGGCAGACGATGACCTCCGGCGCCATCGCGAACGTCCACACGATCTTCCGCCTTTCCACTGCGGTCCTGCTTCTGCCGGTGTGCGGGCAGTTTGAAAAGCTCTCCCGCGTCCTCGTCAAGGACGATCAGCAGATCGGCGAGAACGTCGACCACGAGCTCTCCCAGCTCGACGAGAAGTTCTTCGCCTCGCCCGCGTTGGCGCTCTCCGCGGCGTCGGATGCCATCAGCGCCATGGCGCGCCTTGCGCGCACGGGCGTGATGAGCGCGCTGGATGTGCTGCATCATTTCGACCAGCATACCATCGACGTGATCGACCGCAACGAGGACCACATCGACGCGCTGGCCGACAGCGTGGACAATTATCTCATCAAGCTCTCCAGCCACGTTCCGCCGGGACACGGCAACGACCTGCTGAACTACTACATCCAATGCTTTTCCGAGTTTGAGCGCATCGGCGACTATGCCGTGAATCTCACGGAGAACGCCGAGGAGCTGCGCAGCAAGGGTATCGAATTTTCCGAGACCGCGCAGCAGGAGCTTCAAGTGCTCGGCGAGGCGCTGCGCGAGATCATGGACTACGCCTACCGCAGCTTCACCGCCGTGGACGCGCAGACCGCCCGCCGCATCGAGCCGGTGGAGGAGGTCGTGGACGACATGGTGGCGACGCTCCGCACCAACCACATCCGCCGCCTGCGCGACGGACAGTGTACGGTCTATGCGGGGCTCGTGTTCCTCGATATCCTCATCAACGCCGAGCGTATCGCCGACCAATGCTCCAATCTCGGCGTCTACACCATCTCGCAGTTCGATCCCTCGGTCATGAACAGCCACCACGAGTATATCCACCGCCTGCACCAGGGCAACGATCCGGTGTTCAACCGCGAGTATCAAGAAAAGCACGAAAAATACTTCGGAATGCTCAGCGCCATCAACGACTGAGCAAAAAAGACAGAGAAAAAAGCGCTGCGGCCGCGGCGCTTTTTTGCGTCCTTATTTCAGCGTATCGCTGTTGTTGAGCACCGGCACGCTGTAGAGGAACAGTACGTCCGCGTCGGTGAAGTCCAGCAGCTTGCCCATCTGGGAGGAGGGAAGATAGCGGATATCCGCCAGCGTGATTTTCGCGTAGCCCTCCGCCAGCAGGGGCGCGAGGGAGCTGCCGAAGGAGTCGCGGAAGACGATCAACTCGCGGTCGGTTTCGGCGTTCGGATTTTCAATCGACAGGAGGGAGATCGAACCGGAAAGGAACAGCTCATAGGGATCGTTCCCCGCGCCCTTTTCCATGTCGTACACCGTGCCGAACGTATCCGTCTCGTAGTTGTAGACTGTGCAGCCTGCGAGCGTCTCACTCGTGAGATAACGCAGCTCGTCGGGCTGCATGGGCAGCGCCGCGTAACCGTAGTACACGCCGTAGTAGGGGCGGTCAAGCACCTGCTCCGTGTACTCGCCTGTGAGCGTCACGCCCATCTCACGCGCGAGGTAGGCGGCAACGGCGGGCAACTTTTCCTGCCGCCAGTGGGAGTCCGTGCGGTAGTAATCGTCCAGCGTCAGCTGACCGAAGAGGTCGATATACTGCGCGAAGTCCATCTGCTCCCGCAGGGCTTCAACGAAGGCTTCGTAGTCGATGGCGGGGTAGCCGTTCGCCTCCGCGAGGAAGTAGTTCTTGTCGGGGATGACGGAGAGATAGACCCTTGCGCCCGCGTCCGCCATGAAATTCTCGTAGAGGTAGCGGAAGCGCTCGGCGGCGTGGCCGATGGAGCTTTCGTTCATCGGATATTCGAGCTTCGCGGCATAGCCGTCCTTGATATAGACGCCGTTGTTGTCCTTCTGCCGGTAGACGTAGAGCCGGTTGAGCGCCTTGAGCGTGCGCCACTCGTCGCGCAGAGGAAACTGGTCGAGCGCATAGCCCTCAAAGTCGGACATGAATTTGCCGCTGAGCACGGCGTCCATGCGGACGGCGGGAAGCTGCTTGAGCTTACGCCGCTCGCTGAGCGAGAGGCTGTCGGCGGGCTTGAGCGTCGCCCACGCCCCAAAACCGAAAAGAAACGCGGCAAGGAGCACGACGGTCACGATATTTTTGATGCGTTTGTTCATCCTCGCACCCCCTTAGAAGCGGAAATACAGGAACGGATTGAACGAGCCGTCCACAAGATAGCCGGTCGAGACCGCGAGCACAGAGACGAGCACGAGCGGTTCGAGAATATCAAGCACCACAGCTCCAGCTCTGGTCGAACCGAGCTGCTCCACGGCCCGCTTTGGCAGCGGCGTCGCGCCGACGATGCCGATGAGAAACACCACGGCAAAGCTCCGGAGGTAGTACAGGCTGATCGGGTTGACCGCGCTCACGCCCGCCGCGCCGAACAGCCCGCCGATGGTCGCGGCTGCTTCGCCGACGCTGTTCGCGTCGAAGAGCACAAAGCTCACGACCACGAGCAGCAGGACATAGATGTGCTTGAAAACGCGCGTTTTCGCAAGCGCCCTGCCGTACCAGAGCTTTTCTGCCATTAGGAACACGGCAAAGAACAGCCCCCACAGCACAAAATTCCACGCCGCGCCGTGCCAGAGACCGGTCAGCAGCCAGACGACCAGAATATTGCGCAGCCACTTTGCTTTGCTCACGCGGTTGCCGCCGAGCGGGATATACACATAGTCGCGGAACCATGAGCCAAGGCTCATGTGCCAGCGCCGCCAGAACTCCGTGATGCTCGCGGAGATGTAGGGATAGTCGAAGTTCTCAAGATAGCGGAAGCCGAAGATGCGCCCAAGGCCGATGGCCATGTCGCTGTAGCCGGAAAAATCAAAATAGATGTTCAGCACGCAGGCAGCGGCGTAGAGCCAGTAAAAGAGCACGGAGCGGTCGTCGCTCGCCTTGAACGTCGTGATAAGCTCAAAAAAGACGTTCGCCAGCAGCACCTTTTTACCCAGCCCCAGCACGAAGCGCCGTGCGCCGGCGGCGATGTCCGCGAGGGAGTGGGTGCGGTGCTCCAGCTGAGAAGCGATGTCGGAATAGCGCACGATGGGGCCCGCGATGAGCTGCGGGAACATGGCGACATAGGCGGCAAGGTCGATGAAGCTGCGCTGCGCTTTCACGTCGCCGCAGTAGACGTCTACCATATAGCTGAGGATCTGAAAGGTGTAGAAGCTGATGCCGATGGGCAGCGCCGCATGAAGCAGCGGGATATTCAATCCCGTGAGCGCGTTAAAGCCGGAGAGGAAGAAGTCTGCGTACTTGCAGTAGCCCAGAAGTCCCAGACTGAACACGAGCGAGAGCGTCAGAAAGAGCTTCGCGCGCCTGTGGTCTGCCCGGTATTTCTCCAGCAGACGGGCAAGCACATAGCCCTGCACGATGGACGCGAGCATGAAAACAACAAATTTCGGCTCGCCCCAAGCGTAGAAGAACAGGCTTGCGAGCAGCAGCACGGTATTTTTGCAACGCATCGGTACAAGGAAATAGAGCACGAACACGCAGGGCAGGAAATAGAAAAGGAAGGGGATACTGGAAAACAGCATACGGTTGGCTCCTCATTTGAAATGGACAGCGCCCGTACCGCAAGGCGCGGGCGCTGTGGGGAAGCGCTCAGGCAACCGGGGAGAAGGCGACCACGCCGCCGTCGGTGATCTCCCCCTCGCCGATCGTCTCGTCGTAAACGACGGAGGCATCGGTGTAGGCGGCGAGCAGCTTATCACGGAAGGTGTCGATCAGATCGGCGTCGCCGTACATGGAGATGACGTAATTGCCCAGCGTGGCGATGACCAGCTTATCGGGGAAGCCGCACATCCACTGCTTGCCCTGAATGGCATCGCGCAGATCGTCGGCGAGCTTCGTCACATCGTCGCTGTTCGTCACGCGCATCGCGCCGCAGGTGAAGGTGTTCATGTTCATCATGTGCATGAGAGAGGCGGCGTCGTCAATGAGGGAGGCATCCTCCGCCGGCACGGTGAGCATGTAGCTGAGGTTGTCCGCGTCGGAAAGGTCGAACGCACCGGGCGCGTCGTCCACGCTGTGCTCGTAATCGCCGCCGGCGGCGGGGAACTTCTCATCGTCGGTGTAGCTCTCCCAGACCTTATTGAGAATGGTGAGGGAATCGGCGGGAGCGTCCGCACCGTCGGCCTTGCCGCCGTCCTTCTTGCCGCAGGCGGCCAGGGACAGGGCCATGACGAGGGCGAGGATGAGGGAAAGTGTTCTTTTCATGTGGTTGGTTCTCCTTGAAAAATGTATTTTGCCGGTCACAAAAGTGACTTCGGGATGTATAGACGCAGGAAAACCGAAAAGGTTCCCACATTTTACAGGAAATTTTTGCATTTGTCAAAGACGCCGCGCACAGACGCTTGCATTGACGCGGAATCGTTGCTATAATACCCAAAAACCATTCTTTGTAAAGGATAACGCAATGAAAGAGATTTTAAACACGATGCTCTCCGCTTTGTCGCGCGGTGAGGGCGTGATGCTCTGCAGCATCCTGAAGGCCGACGGCTCCTCTCCGCGCGGGGCGGGCGCGCACATGGCGGTCTTTGCCGACGGCACGGCGCTCGGCACGGTCGGCGGCGGCGCGGTGGAGCGGCAGTCCATTCTCCTCGCGCGCGAGCTGCTGGAAAAGAAGCGGAACGCCCTGCGGGACTTCGCGCTCCACCCCGAGGCGGCGAACAGCACGGGCATGGTCTGCGGCGGCGACGTGACGGCATGGTTCCAGTATATTCCGCCTGAGAACGCCGCGCAGATCGGGGTGCTGCGCGCCTGGCGCGACGCGCTCGGCAGCGGCAGAAACGTCTGGCTCTATCTTGTGCTCGACGGCGAAGCGCTGCGCGAATTCCGCCTCCTTACGGCGGACGAGCTGCGCCACGGCACGGAGAGCTTCTTGACCTCAAAACCTTACTGGGATGGCAGCACCTTTGTCGAGCCTATCGTCCGCGCGGGGTGCGTCTACCTCTTCGGCGCGGGCCATGTCGGCCGCGCCCTCGCACCGGTGCTGCACTATGTCGGCTTCGAGGTCACGGTGTACGATAACCGCGCGGAGCTGGCAAGCCCCGCGCATTTCCCCACGGCGCATGAGATCATCGTCGGCGATTTCCGCCGTATTTTTGACAAGGTGTCGCTGACCGCCGACGACTACGCCGTGGTCATGACGCCGGGCCATCAGGCGGACTACGAGATCTTAGAGCAGGTGCTTCGCACGCCGGCGACCTACATCGGCTGCATCGGCAGCAGGAAGAAGGTCGCGCTCACGCGCGAAAGGCTCGCCGCGGCGGGCTTCTCGCAGCAGGACATCGACCGCGTTCACGCGCCCATCGGTCTGCCGATCCTGGCCGAAACGCCGGAGGAGATCGCCATCAGCGTCGCGGCCGAGATGATCCGCCACCGCGCGGAGCATCTATAAAGGAGTATTGCTATGCAGATCGCACCGTTGTTGAATATCGGTCGCGGCGTCACCGCGCTCATCGGCGGCGGCGGCAAAACGACGCTGCTCTATACGCTCACGGAGGAGCTGCGGAAAAAGGGCACGGTCCTCCTCTGCACCTCGACCCATATCATGCGACCTGTGCAATATCCGGTGCTGGAAAACGCGGACGAAGCGGAGGTATCCGCCGCACTCAGTACGCACGGCGCGGTCTGCGTCGGGGAGACATCCGCCGAGGGAAAGCTCGGAGCGCCGTCGCTCTCCTTTGACGCGCTTGCGCGGCTCGCCGACCATGTGCTCGTTGAGGCCGACGGCTCAAGGCAGCTGCCGCTCAAGGCGCACGCGCCGCATGAACCGGTCATTCCGGCGAATGCCCAGCGCGTCGTGTTGGTCGTCGGCGCGGACGGCTTCGGTAGACCCATCCGCGATGTCTGCCATCGGAGCGAGCGTTATGCCGCACTGTGCGGCGTCAGTGAGAACGCGCTTGTCACACCGGAGCTGGAAGCTGCGGTCCTGCTCGCCGAGGGCTTCGGCGACCGCGTTTACATCAATAAGGTCGAGACGGCGGAGGACTACGACCGTGCCGCCGCGCTCGCGAACCGGCTCACCTGTCCGGTCACGGCGGGGAGCCTGCACAAGGGGGTATATCTATGCTTGCGCTGATCCGCGGGGCGGGCGATCTCGCCACCGGCGTCGCGCTGCGCCTTTGGCGCAGCGGCATCCGGGTCGTGCTGACCGATCTGGAGCGCCCGACGGCCATCCGCCGCACGGTCGCCTTCTCCGAAGCCATCGTTCACGGCGAAACGACGGTCGAGGGCGTGACCGCCCGTCTGGCTACAAACGCGGACGAGGCGCGCGCCCTGCTCGCGCGGGGCGTCGTTCCCATGCTCGCCGACCCCGGCTGCACCTGCCGTGAAGCGCTCGCGCCCGACGCGCTGGTGGACGCTATTCTTGCCAAGCGCAACCTTGGCACAAGGATCACCGACGCGCCGGTCGTCGTCGGCGTCGGCCCCGGCTTCACGGCGGGGGAGGACTGTCACGCGGTCATCGAGACCATGCGCGGCCACACGCTCGGCCGCGTCATTTACTCCGGCAGTGCCATTCCGAACACCAATATCCCCGGACTCATCGGCGGCTTTGCCGGCGAGCGCGTGCTCCGCGCGCCCGCGGACGGCGCGTTTCGCTCCGTGCGCAGGATCGGCGACCTTGTGAAGGCCGGCGACGTCGCGGGCTATGTGTCCGGCGAGCCGATGGTCTGCACCATCGACGGCGTGCTCCGCGGCTTGATCGCCGACGGCATCCCCGTCCGCAAGGGCATGAAGTCCGGCGACGTGGACCCGCGCGGCAATGTGGAAAACTGCTATACGGTCTCGGACAAGGCGACCGCCGTCGGCGGCGGCGTACTCGAGGCGATTTTGCACCTGTCCGGTGCGCTTCTGGAGGACTGACATGAGAGAGCTGCTGCTCATCAACAACGAGCCGACGCCCGGTGACCGCGGTCGGATCGCCCACGCGGGAGAGCTCGGTCTTACCGACCCGCTTTATAACATCGACGCGCTCGCCGCGAAGCTCTCTGAGTTCGGAACGGTCACCGTGCGGCACTATACACAGCTCAAGACGCTCGACTCTGCGCCGGATGCCATCTTTCTCTCCGGCTGCTTCACCGACTGGGACCGCGAGCGTCTGCGCGAGACTTTTGCCGACGAGCTTGCGCTCATTCGTGAAACAACGGTCCCGCTCTTTGGCATCTGCGCGGGCCTACAGCTCATCGGCATCGCCTTCGGCGCGCCGCTCGTCTATCCGGGCGAGAGATACGAGGAGTTCGGCTTTCTGCCGCAGACCGTCCTCGCGCAGCATCCGCTGACTGCCGGTTTTGGCGATACGCTCCATTGCTTCGAGCACCATCGCGGCCAGCTCAGCGCGGTGCCGGATGGCTTCCGCCTGCTCGCCTTGCGGGAAAGCTGCCGCGTGCAGCTGCTCGCACATGAGTCGCGCCCCATCTTCGGCACGCAGTTCCACCCGGAGCTGCAGAAGGCCACGCACCGGGACGGACAGCGCATTTTGGAAAATTTCTTTGCCCACTATGTCAAATGACTGCAAGAGCCGCCGTGGGCGGCTCTTTTTCTGCGCACGGGCATAAGCGGCGATGCCGCGGCATAGACTGTCCCAAAACGAAGGGCAGGGGAGGAAGAGCCTATGACCGTAAGGATGCGCCTGCGCCGCTGGGCGCGCGCACAGGGGAAACGCCGTGCTGCCGCGCGGACAAAGCGAAGCGCCGCAGGAAGCCACCGCAGGGAGCAGCCCTCCGGCGCGTCGCAGCTTCGCCTTCTGCGTCTGACCGTCTGCGGCGCGCTGTTCGTCTCGCTCGTGCTGCTCAAGCTCGTGCTGCCGGGGAATCTTTCAGCCTTCCGCGGCACGCTTGCCCAATGGCTCGTGCGCGACGCGGACTTTACCGAGGCGTTCTCTGCCATCGGCCACGCGGTCGCTGCGCCCGAACGCTTCGCGGAGTCCCTCGGCAATGCCTATGTCGCCGTGTTCGGCAGCAGCGGCGCGGAGGACGCCGCGGAGGTCGGCGGCAGGGCGGAGATCGCACGACCGGACGGAGCAAACGCGGAGGACGCCGCGGCCAGGTCCCTGCCGGATTATGTGCTCGACGCGCAGCCGACGCTGCCCTTTTCCTGCACGCCGCCGCTCGACGGCGCGCTGACCTCGGGCTTTGGCTGGCGCGAGGACCCGAACACGGGCGCGGAGGCCTTTCATACCGGTCTCGACCTTGCCGCCGACGAGGGCACGCCCTTCGTCTGCTTTGCCGACGGCACAGTCGGCGTGGTGGGGGAGAGCACCGTGCTCGGCAAATATCTGACCGTCCGCCACGCGGACGGCTATGAGACGCTTTACGCCCATTGCAGCAAAATAGCGGTCTCCTCCGGGCAGAGCGTTCTGCGCGGCGACACGCTCGGCGCGGTCGGCGCGACCGGCAACGCCACGGGCGCGCACCTGCACTTCGAGCTGCTCAGCGGCTCAAAATACCTCGATCCCATCGCCTATGCCGCAAAGACCGTTTAGCGCCGCCGTGCGTGTGAACGCGAGCTTTTGGCTGCTCGTGCTGCTCGCCGCCATCGTTTCCCCGCTCACGGTCGTCGCGGCGGTCCTGACCGCCGCGGCGCTGCACGAGCTGGGCCATCTCGCCGCTATGCGCTACTACGGCGTATCCGTCAAGCACTTTCACCTTACAGCACTCGGCGCGGAGCTGGATGCTCCGGCACTCGCGCGGCTCTCCTACGGGCGCGAGCTGATCGTCACGCTCGCGGGGGTGACGGTCAACCTCTTCTGCGCCGTTCTCCTCGCGCTCCTCGGCCTGCGGACGTGGCGGGAGTGGCCCTTTGTCTTTGCCGGAGCGCACCTTGTGCTCGCGGCCTTCAACCTCCTGCCGGTCGTTCCGCTCGACGGCGCGCGGGCGCTCTGCCTTGCCCTGTCCTATTTCCTCGGGCCGGCCGTGGGGGAGCGTATCACTGCGGCGGTTAGCGTTGTCTGCTCGCTTGCGCTGTGCACGTTGGGACTCAAGCTCTCGCTGGGGCTGCACAGCGGATGGCTCTTTGCTTTTGCTGCCTTCGGCCTTCTCTGGGGAACGCTGCGGCAACTGGGGCTTGCGCGCGGCGGGAAAAGCGTGTAAAATACGGTCAATGTCTCTCAATAGAAAAGGAGCTTGCCTGTGGACAAACGATTGGAACGCATCCTGCCCCGCGTGCAGAAGCCGGCGCGCTATGTGGGCGGCGAGTATAACGCGGTGATGAAGGACCTCTCGCAGGTCGATACCCGCGTGGCCTTCTGCTTCCCGGACACCTACGAGATCGGTATGTCGAACCTCGGTATGCGGATCCTCTACGGCATTATGAACAACATGGACGGCGTCTGGTGCGAGCGCGTCTTTGCCCCCTGGGGCGACATGGAGGAGGAGATACGCAGGGCGGGCCTGCCGCTCTACGCGCTCGAGTCCGGCGACCCCATCCGCGATTTTGACATCATCGCCTTTTCCGTCGGCTACGAGATGGCGTTTCCCGCCATGCTGAATATGCTCGATCTGGCGGGCGTGCCGCTCCACGCGAGCGAGCGCACGGAGCTGACCCCGCTCGTCATCGCGGGCGGCACGGCGATGTTCAACTGCGAGCCCATTGCCGACTTTTTGGATATCGCCGAGATCGGCGAGGGCGAGGAGATGAACGTCGAGCTGATCGAGCTGCACCGCAGGGCGCGGCGCGATGGCTGGACGAAGCAGCAATTCCTCCGCGCCGCCGCGCAGCTCGACGGCATCTACGTTCCCAGCCTCTACGAGGTGGACTACAACGCCGACGGCACGGTGAAGTCCATCACGCCGAAGGACGGCGCGCCGAAGGTCGTCACCAAGCGCATCATGCGCGATATGGACAAGGCGTGGTATCCCGCAAAGACCATCGTCCCATCCACCGAGATCGTGCAGGACCGCACGACGCTTGAGCTGTTTCGCGGCTGTATTCGCGGCTGCCGCTTCTGTCAGGCGGGCTACGTCTACCGCCCGGTGCGCAACCGCTCGGAAAAGCTGCTGGTCGAATACGCCAAGGAGGCCATCGAGGATTCCGGCTACGAGGAAATGACGCTCTCCTCGCTCTCGACCTCGGACTTCCGTCCGCTTGTGCAGCTGTGCGACGATCTGGAGGAGTTTTGCGCGCAGCGTCATGTGAATCTTTCGCTCCCGAGCTTGCGCGCCGACAACTTCTCCATGGCGCTCATGGAGCGGCTGCAAAAGGGAAGAAAGACCGGCTTGACCTTTGCGCCCGAGGCCGGCACGCAGCGCCTGCGCGACGCCATCAACAAGAATCTCACCGAGGAGGATCTGCTGGCCTCCTGCCGCCGCGCCTTCGCCGGCGGCTACAGCGCGGTCAAGCTCTACTTCATGCTTGGCCTCCCGACCGAGACGGACGAGGATGTGCTCGGCATCGCCGAGGTTGCGTCCCACGTCATGCACGCCTGGCGCGAGAGCGCGAGCAACAAGAACCGCGGTGTGCGCATCACGGTCTCGACCTCGTGGTTCGTGCCCAAGGCGCACACGGCGTTCCAGTGGGAGCCGCAGATCCCCAAGGAGGAGTACGAGCGCCGCGTGAAGCTGCTGCGCGAGAATATGCTGACGAAATCCGTCACCTACAACTGGCACGATTCCGATACGAGCTATATGGAGGCCGTCATTTCCCGCGGCGACCGGCGCCTTTGCAGGGTGATCGAAACGGCGTGGCGCAAGGGCGAGCACCTCTCCGCGTGGGAGGAGTATTTCTCCCTCGACCGCTGGCTCGAGGCCTTTGCAGAATGCGGTCTTGATCCGCACTTCTACGCCAACCGCAGGCGCGAAAAGGACGAGCTGATGCCCTGGGCGATGATCTCGAGCGGCGTGACGGAGCAATACCTCTGGCGCGAGCACGAACGGGCGTATCAGTCCGTCACCACGCCGGACTGCCGCACGCACTGCAACGGCTGCGGCGCGAATCTCTTATTGGGGAGGCCCTGCGATGGCTAAGCTGAGACTGCTTTTTACCAAGGAAGCACAGGCTTCCTATATCTCGCATCTCGACACGATGCGCACCTTTCAGCGTGTGTTTCCCCGTGCGGAGCTGCATCTCAAGCACTCTAACGGCTTCCACCCGCACCCCATCATCTCCATCGTCCTGCCGCTACCGGTGGGGCAGTCGAGCGACTGCGAGCTGCTCGACTTTGAAACGGTGGAGGAGACCGACGGCGCGGGCATCGCCGAAAAGCTCAACACGGGTCTGCCCGCGGGCCTGCGCGTGCGGGAGTGCTATCCGGTCACGCGCCCCGTGCGTGAGTTTGCCTTTCTCCGCGCGCGGTTGGAGCTGCTCTACGATAACGGCGTGCCCGCCGGCACGGCGGACGCGCTGCGCGCGCTGTTCGCCCGTCCCTCGCTGATGATCGAAAAGCGCACCAAGCACAAGGAGCTTGCGCAGATCGACATTGTGCCGCTGATCCGCGAAATGACGCTCACCGAGACGGACGGCAGCATCTTTGCCGACGCTGTGGTCGCCGCGCAGAACCCGGGGCTGAACCCCGCCTATCTCGCTCAGGCGATCGAGCGGGAGCTGCCGGCGCTCAAGCCGGACTTCGTCCGCGTGCGCCGCACGGAAATTTACGATACAGAGGGGAACGTTTTCCGCTGAAAATTGCACGCGCCGCGGCAACCCTTGATGATTTTATCGAAAAGTACAAAATTTGTGCTTGCAATTTGGCGAAAAGCGTGATATTATCCTTTTTGGCTTTCTGACGAAAGCACTCTCGGATCGGAAAGAGGTGAACACGAGCAATGAAGGAAGGAATCCATCCCAATTATCAGCAGACTACTATTACTTGCGCCTGCGGTAATGTGATTGAGACAGGTTCCACCAAGGCGAACATCAAGGTGGAAGTGTGCTCAAAGTGTCACCCCTACTTCACGGGCAAGCAGAAGCTGGTCGATACCGGCGGCCGCGTTGCCAAGTTCAACAAGAAGTTCGGTCTGGACAAGTAAGAAGAGCGAAAGAGGTCTGCGGAAGCAGACCTCTTTTTCTTTACAATTTTCGCTCTTCTGCGTATACTGAAAGCAAAGAACGCAGAAAAGGTGATTCCTATGGAAGAAAATAAACTGAAAACCGTGGAGCAGCCGCGCGACCGCGTGGTGCTCGTCGGCCTTTCCTCACCGGTGCTCAAGGCAGACAGCGCGGACGAGGAGAGCATGGACGAGCTTGCCGCGCTCGTTGAGACTGCAGGCGCGGTGAGCGTTGCGACCGTGCTGCAAAACCTCCCGTCCCCGAACCCGCGCAGCTTCATCGGCGAGGGCAAGGTGGCGGAGATCAAGGAGCTCATCGGTTCGACCGAGGCGACGATGGCGATCTTCGACAACGACCTGTCGCCCTCGCAGATGCGCGTGCTGACAGAGGATCTGGGCGTGCAGGTGCTCGACCGCAGCGGGCTGATCCTCGATATTTTTGCCCAGCGTGCCAAAACAAAGGAGGGCCGCTTGCAGGTCGAGCTGGCGCAGTACCAGTATCTGCTGCCGCGCCTGATCGGTATGTGGACGCACCTCGAGCGTCAGGCGGGCACGAGCGGCAAGGGGCCCATCGGCTCCAAAGGCCCCGGCGAAACGCAGCTCGAGACCGACCGCCGCCACATTCACCGCAAGATCGACAAGCTCAAGGAGGATCTGGACGAGGTGCGCCGCGTGCGCGGCACGCAGCGCGAGCGTCGGATGAAGAATGAGATCCCGGTCGTCGCCATCGTCGGCTACACGAACGCGGGCAAATCGACGCTTCTCAACGCCCTCACCGGCGCGGACATTCCGGCGAATGACCGCTTGTTCGATACGCTTGACACCACCACCCGGCTGCTGACCGTCTCCGACACGCTCGACGTTGTGATCTCCGACACGGTCGGCTTTATCCGCAAGCTGCCGCATCAGCTCATCGACGCTTTTAAGGCGACGCTTGAGGAGCTGGAGTATGCCGACCTTCTGCTGCACGTTATCGACATTTCCAATCCCGAGTGGATCGCGCAGGCGGAGGTGGTCGATCAGCTCATCCACGATCTCGGCGCGGAGGGCATCCCCTGCATCCGCGTGTACAATAAGTCCGACCTGTTTTACGGCGACATCCGCCCGCACGGCGAGCGCACGGTGAATCTCAGCGCCAGGACCGGCGAGGGGCTCGACGAGCTGCTGCGCGCCATCGACGCCGAGCTCGATAAGGGCACGCGCCGCGTGACCATCCATTTGCCCTACGACAAGGGCGGCTGGCTCGACAGCCTCTACCGCGAGGCCAAGGTCGAGAGCGTGGAGTATGGTGAGACCATCGACATCGTGGCGGTCTGCACGCCGCGCGTGCTCGGCCGGGTCAAGGACTACGTCGAGGGCTATACCGAGCCGAAGGAGGATTGGGAGTGAGCACGCCGCAGAGCTACTATGTTCCCGTGGACGCGGGCGAGACGGAGTTCACCGAAAAGCGCTCGCGTTTTCTCGGCCACGTCCGCCGCGTGGAGACCGAGGCCGAGGCCCGCGCCTTCCTCGACGAGACGCGGAAAAAATACTACGACGCGCGCCACAACTGCTGGTGCTACGTCCTGCACGAGGGCGGCGTGGTGCGCTACGGCGACGACGGCGAGCCGCAGGGCACCGCCGGTCAGCCAATGCTGAATGTCTTTCAGCGCGAGGGCGTGGAGAATGTCGTCTGCGTCGTGACGCGCTACTTCGGCGGCGTGCTGCTCGGCGCGGGCGGTCTGACGCGCGCCTACGCGAAGTCGGCAAAGGATGCGCTGGATGCGGCAGGCAAGGCGAGGATGCGCCTGTGGTCCGCTGTGACCGTGGACTGCCCCTACCCAATGCTCGAGCGCCTAAAGCTGCTCGCCGCCGCCCACGGCGGCACGGTGGAGGGCACGGACTTCGGCGCGGCAGTGAGCGTCCGCATCCTGCTGCCGCAGGAGAATGCGGCGGGCTTTGACGCCGCGCTCACCGAGCTGTCCGCCGGCACGATGACCGCGCGGCGCGGGGGAGAGCGCTTCCTGCCGGGACCGCGCGAATAGAAACGAGAAAAAAGCAAGGAGGAACGACCGATGAAGGAACCCATTGCCCGCTCCGACCTGCGCCTCGCTCTCGGCGGGGCTTACTATGGGACCCTGCGCAGGCTCCTGTGGCTCAAGGAACGAAAAGCGTTCGCGCGCGAGCGCTGTGAAGCGATCTTACCTTACGGCGCGGCGAGCCACAAAACGCCCCTGATGCGCAGGCTGCGGGACGTGGATATGTGGATGCAGGAGAACAAGGTGACAAACCTCCGCCTTGCTTCCGCGCGGGTGAACGGCGTCGTGCTCCGCCCGGGGCAGACTTTCAGCTACTGGTATCTCATCGGCCGCCCGACGGCGAAAAAGGGCTATCTGCCCGGTATGCTGCTGCGCAACGGCAGAGCCGTTGCGGGCGTCGGCGGCGGACTGTGCCAGCTCTCGAACCTCATTTTCTGGATGACGCTCCACACGCCGCTGACCGTCACCGAGCGCCACCGCCACGGCTACGACGTCTTTCCGGATTCGGACCGCACGCAGCCCTTCGGCAGCGGCGCGACCTGCTTTTATCCATATGGCGACCTGATGATCCGCAACGACACGGCGGACGAGTATCAGCTTCTCGTCACGGTCGGCGAGCACGACCTCATCGGCGAGTGGCGCTGCTCCGCCGCGCCGGAGTGCCGCTACGAGATCGTCGAGCGCGGCCATGAGATGCGCGCGGAGTATTGGGGCGGCTACACGCGCCACAATGTACTTTGGCAGCAGCGCTTCGACGCGGACGGCGCGCTGCTCGACGAGAAGCCCGTCGTGCGAAATGACGCCATCATGATGTATTCGCCCTACCTCGAAGAGGGAGGTGCGAGCGGATAAACGAAAGCATCTGCCTTGCGGCAGATGCTTTTCTGCTATGCGGAGTGCTCGCCGTCCGCGCGCTCGAGCCAACCGCCGCCCTCGGCGACGCGGGCGACGAGGAAGGAAGCGGCGTAGTCGCCCGCGGCGTTGACCATCGTGGCCGGCGGGTCGACCAGATTTCCGATGGTGACGGCGATGGGGTAGGCAACCGCCATCTGGTCTGGGAAGAAGAGCGAGCAGAGAATGAACTCGGCGATGTAGCCGCCGCCCGGGATGCCGCTCATAGCGACGGAGGAAAAGACCGCCACGGCAAGCACCTCGGCAAACAGTCCCGCGCCCTCAAACGGCAGACCGAACACGCCGAAGAGGAACGCGACCTTGAGCACGCAGCTGAAGCACGAGCCGTCCATGTGCATCGTCGCGCCCAGCGGCAGCACAAGGTCCGCGACCTCGTGCGGGATGCCGCTGTCCTCCGCGGCCTCCATGTTCGCGGGAATGGTGGCGACGGACGAGCAGGTGCCGAGCGCCGTCACCGCGGGGCGCAGGATGTGCCGCCGCAGCCGCCGCACGCCCTCGCGCCCGCCGCCGAGGTAAGCCAGAAGAGGGAAGGCGAGCAGCGCGTAGACGAAGCAGAGCGGGTAGTAGGCCAGCATCGCGCGGGCGTAGGACGCCGTGATCTGCGCGCCGTAGCTTGCGACCATCGCGGCGAAGAAACCGAAGAAGGCGATGGGGGCGTAGCAGCTCACGAGCGAGACCATCTTCAAAAGGCACTTCGTCGCGTCGTCCAGCACCCGCGCCGTCACGGTGTCCGGCCCGCCGCAGGCGGAGACCGAGAAGCCGAAGAGCAGGGAAAAGACGATCAGCGGCAGCATCGCCCGCCGCGAGAGCAGCGCGGAGAAATCGTTGACGGTGAAGAAGTTGACGAGCAGCGTCGCAAGCGGCGCCGGATCGTCCACCGTGCCCGCCGCGGCGTCGGTCCACGGCGTCAGCACCGGCGGAAAGACACGCACGATGACCAGCATGATAAAAGCCGCGAGCAGTCCCGTGACGACGAAGACGCCGAGCGTCGCGCCGAGGATGCGCCCCGCCTTGCGCCGTGAGCGCGTATTGGCGATGCTCCCCGCGAGCGAGCAGAACACCAGCGGCACGACGAGGCAGAACATCATGTTGATGAACACGGTGCCGAGCGGCTCAAGGCAGACAGCCCCGGGCCAGACCGCGCCGACGGCGCAGCCGAGCACGATACATCCGAGCATCGCGGCAAGGAAGCCGTAGCTCCGATAGAAGGAATGGGTCATAAAAAGCCCTCCGATCTCCCAGATTTTTGTGTCTATCTCTATCCATAGCGGGAGACAGGCTCGAATATGACCGAAAAATTTTGAAAAAGGGCTTGACTGTCAAGTTGCTTTATGCCTTACAATGCGGTATCATAGCATTGGAAAGGATCGGCGCAGAGCGCGGAAGGAGAGCCTATGAACATCAAAGAGATCGAAGAGCGCAGCGGTCTGTCGCGCGCGAATATCCGCTATTACGAGCAGGAGGGGCTGCTCGCTCCCGCGCGGCGGGAGAACAAATACCGTGACTACAGCGAGGAGGATCTGGAGACGCTGCTGCGCATCGCGCTGCTGCGGAGCCTCGGCTTTTCGCTCGAGGAGATTCGAGGGCTGCAAAGCGGTGAGGCGGACTTTGCCGCTGCCATGCGAGAGCGCTGTGCGGCGCTGGAGAGCGAGGGGCAGCGCCTGCTGGCGGCGCGAAACGTGTGCGAAGCCATCTCCCGCGAGGTGACAAGCTATTCCGCCTTACGGCCGGAGGACTACCTCAACGGCTTTGAGCCGGACGCGGCGGCGAAGCAGCGGGACGTTGCCGAGCCGCACCCGTGGCGGCGCTACTTTGCCCGCGGCATCGACCTCTCGCTCGTAAGGCTTCCGGTCTCATTCGTGCAGTATGTGCTGCTGCACCGCAACTACACAACGGTTTCCCGGTGGGAGGACATCGTCTGCACTCTGATCGGCTGGGGATTGCTGCTCCTCCTTGAGCCGCTGCTGCTCTCGCGCTTCGGTACGACCGCCGGCAAGTGGTGCATGGGTATCACCGTGACGCGGCCGGACGGCGAAAAGCTCAGCTACAACGAGGCGCTGAACCGAACGGCGCTCGTGTGGTTCTACGGCGCCGGACTTGGCCTGCCGCTTGTGGAGCTTGTGTGCAGTTACCTCAGCTACCGCCGCTATACGCGGGGCGAGGAGCTCGCGTGGGAGGAGGGCAGCGTCGAGCGCTTCGACGAGCGCGGTACGGGGAAAATGGTGCTGCTCTGCGCGGCGAGCTGGGCGTTGTGCTTCGCACTGAGCGTCGCTATGCTGCTCGCCGCCATGCTGCCGCCGAACCGCGGCGACTTGACCGTGGCGGAATTTGCGGAGAACGTCAATTTCTACCGCAGCTATTTTGACTATGGCGAGCGCTGGTCGCTCGATGAAAACGGCGAGTGGGCAGAGAACCAATATGAGAACGTGGTCTACTTCGGCGGGGGCGATGATCCCTCGCCGTTCACCTATGAGGTGGAGGACGGAACGCTCCGCGCCGTGCATTGGGCGTATGCCGAAACGGCGGAGACGATCTACGACACGGGCGATGAGAACGCCCGCATGGCGTACCTCGCGCTCGCCGCGGCGCAGAAAGGCACGAGCCTTTTCAACATCCGCAGCGTGATAAAGCAGGTCACCACAGACAGCTGGCCGGAGGACGCGCCCTGCTCGAATGTATGGAAAGATGTGGAAATGCGCTACGATGCCAAGATCGAGGGGGAGTACTATTACGGCGAGGGCTTCTTCCTCTCCATGCAGGACGGTCAGCCCATCACGGTCACGCTGACCTTTGACGCAAAGCTCACGGAATAACGGAAGGAAAAGGGGAGCGGCGGCACAAAGCTGTGCCGCCGCCTCAAATTTTATCCATCCGGGGCTTGCAAGGAGAAAATTTCTGTCGTAAACTAAAAGCATACCAAAGATAAGGGGAATCCGATCCATGCAAAAAGCAACGCAAATGACCGCTACCAAACGCCTTGTCCTCACCGCCGTGAACATCGCGCTCTGCCTTGTCCTGCCGATGGCATTCCATTCCGTCCCGAACGGCGGCAAGATCATGCTGCCGATGCACATTCCTGTGCTGCTGTGCGGCATGGTCTGCGGTGCGCCCTACGGCGCGGTCTGCGGCCTGCTTGGCCCCATGCTTTCGAGCGTTCTCACCGGAATGCCGACGGCGGCCCTGATGCCTGCCATGATGGTCGAGTGCGCGGCCTACGGCCTGACGACCGGCTTGATGCTGCGCCTTGTACGCACGGGGAAGACCTATGCCGACATCTACCTTTCGCTCGTCACCGCAATGCTTGTCGGCCGTCTTGTCTCCGGTGTGACAAAGGCTCTCTTTTTCATGGCGGGACAGTATACCATGCAGGCATGGATCGCCGCGAGCTTTGTGACGGCGCTGCCGGGCATCGTGCTCCAGCTCGCCGTTGTGCCGAGCGTCGTTTACTATCTCATGCGTGCGGGATTGATCCCGCAGCGCTATCCGAAATGAGGAAAGAGCCGTGAGAGGGCGGGTGTTCGCCGTTCTTTTCGACCGCCGCAGACGGAAGATCATCGTCCGCGTGTCGGACGAACGGTGTCGCCGGGTGACAAGGCTCTTAACGGGAAATTAGCAAATATAGCGGCTTTCTTAATTTTCAGACGCAAAATCTTGCGGTTTTTCGATTGCGGGACCTGCGCGGCAGACGTATAATACCCTCACTTGCATCTTGGAAATGGGGGTTTTTTCTATGCTTGCGCAGGTCATTGCGATCTGTATTTTTCTCGGGATGTTTCTTCTGATCATCCTCGATCAGTTCGAGCGGCATGTCATTACGCTCGTCAGCGGAGCGCTAGTACTTATTCTCGTCTTCGGCGTTTGTATGCACTCGCCCGCGGCGATCTGGGAGGCGCTCAATCTCCGCTCGTTCTTCATGGCGGGCTTCTGGTACGGAGCCAGCGAGGAGAGCACGGCGGGCATCAACTGGTCCACCATCCTCTTCATCGCGGGCATGATGATCATGGTCGAGGGGTTGGGCAAGGCGGGCTTCTTCCGCTGGCTGTGCCTGTCGCTGGCAAAGCTCGTGCGCTATCATGTGGTGCCTCTGCTCGTCTGCTTCATGTGCCTTTCGGCGGTGCTTTCGATGTTCATCGACAGCATCACGGTCGTTCTTTTCCTCGCCACCGTCACGCTTGAGCTGGCGCAGACGATGAAGTTCGACCCCGTGCCGATGATCCTCTCGGAGATCTTCTGCGCGAACCTCGGCGGCGCGGCGACCATGTGCGGAGACCCGCCGAACATCATCATCGGCACCTCGCTCGGCTACACGTTTTTTGACTTCATCGAAAATACCGGCGCGATCGTCGCGGTCTGCTTCGCGGCTGTCGCCGTCTATTTCTGGCTGTGCTTCCGCAAGGAACTGCTGCGCGAGGAGCGCGCGAACGGCGGGCCGGTCGTCTGCCCGGAGCCGTCGAGCGCCATCACGGACCGCAAGGCCTTCGGCGCGAGCGCTGCCGTATTCCTGCTGGCGGTCGTGCTGCTCGTGACGCACGCGCAGACGGGCTTGACGGTTGCCTGCATCGGCGTGATCGTCGCAGCGCTGACGCTGCTTGTGATGGCGCTGTCGCACGGAAGGGCGACGGTGCTTGAGGTCATCCGCGGCGTGGACTATAAAACGCTGCTCTTCTTCATCGGCCTGTTCGTCTCGGTCTGCGGGCTGGAAAAGACGGGCGTGCTGGATATCATCGCGCGCTTCATCACCAACATCAGCGGCGGCCATGTGGCGACGATCGTCGTCATCATTCTCTGGCTCTCCGCCGTCACCAGCGCCTTTGTGGACAATATTCCCTTTGCCGCCACGATGATCCCGGTCATCCGTTCCATCGCTGCGGTCGAGGGCATGGACGTGGGCGTGCTGGCGTGGGCGCTGTCCCTCGGCACGGACCTCGGCGGGAACGCAACGCCCATCGGCGCGAGCGCGAACGTGGTTGGTACCTCGGTATCTGCCAAGGGCGGCTATCCCATCGGCTGGGGCCGCTACTGCCAATACTGCGTGCCCGCCACGGTCCTCGTGATGGCGGTGTCCACGGTGTGTCTGTTCCTGCGCTACCTCTGAGAGAAGAAAGGAGTATACCGCGATGAAAGACCAGATCATCATTACCATGGGCCGTGAGCACGGCAGCGGCGGCCATTACATTGCCGACATGATCGCCCGCGCGCTCGGCATCAAGCTCTATGACAAGGACTCCATCGAGTCGGAGATCGTCTCCGAGGGCTACAGTGAGGAGCTGATCCGCCGGATGGACGAGAAGCCGGTCAACTTCTTTGCCTCCCGCCGCATCGGACACTTTTCCAATTCGCTCGAGGTCAACGTGGCGGAAAAGACCTTTGATATGATCCGCGCCAAGGCGGCGAGCGGGGAATCCTTCCTGCTCATCGGCCGCTGCGGCGAGCAGGTGCTCAAGGACGATCCGCACCGCGTCAGCCTCTTCATCGGCGGCGATCCGCACGCCAAGCTCTGCCGCGTGATGGAGAAAAAGGGGCTCTCCGCAGAGGAGGCCATCGAGGAGATCCGCACGGTCGATCACCAGCGCAAGGCTTACCACAACTACTACTGCGAGATGAAGTGGGGCGACGCCCGCGCCTATGATCTCACGGTCAAAAGCGACGTGCTGGGCATGGAGGGTACGGCGGAGATGCTGATCCGCTACATCCGAGCCTTTCAAGAAAAGGACTGAACAAGAGAAAGAGGAAGCCGCGGCAATGCCGCGGCTTCCTTTGTTCGATTCCGATGTGCGCTTACAGCAGCAGAATGCCGGCGTCCGCGCAGGTCTTGAGGGTGTCGTCGTCCCAAAGGCTGACCTGCACCTCGCCGATGTGGGCGGTGCCGATCATCAGCATACAAAGACGGCTCTGACCGATGCCGCCGCCCATGGTCAGGGGCAGCTCGCCGGCGAGCAGCATCTTGTGGAAAGGAAGCTCCCGGCGGTCGTCGCAGCCGGAGACGGTGAGCTGGTGGTCGAGGGACTCGGGGCTGACGCGGATGCCCATGGAGGAGATCTCAAACGCGCGGCCCAAGACATCGTTCCAGAACAGCAGATCGCCGTTGAGCGTCCAGTCGTCGTAGTCGGGCGCGCGGCCGTCGTGCTTGATGCCGGAGTGCAGGGTGAGACCGATCTGCATCAGGAAGACGGTGCCGTGCTCACGGCAGATGGCGTCCTCGCGCTGCTTGGGGGTGAGGTCGGGGTACTTGTCCTCCAGCTCCTGCGTGGTGATGAAGAACACGTCGCGGGAGAGCTTGGTGTGCAGGCTCGGGAAGGCGATGCCGAGCGCGTCGTTCGTCTCGACGATGGCGCCGACGATGTCGCGCACCGTGCGCTTGAGGTAGGAGACGTTGCGGTCGCCGGCGTCAATGACCTTTTCCCAGTCCCACTGGTCGACGTAGATGGAGTGGAGGTTGTCCACCTCCTCGTCGCGGCGGATGGCGTTCATATCGGTGAACAGGCCCTTGCCGACATTGAACTCGTAGCGCTTGAGCGCCAGACGCTTCCACTTGGCGAGGCTCTGCACGACCTGTGCGTTGTGGCCGACGTCGGGGATATCGAAACTGACGGGGCGCTCCACGCCGTTGAGGTTATCGTTCAGACCGGAATTTTCTTCCACGAAGAGGGGAGCGGAAACGCGGCGCAGATTGAGCGCGTTGCTCAAGTTGACCTGAAAATTACTCTTGATGAATTCGATGGCGCGCTGCATCTCGTAAACGTTCAGCGGCGTGTGATAGTGGGCGGGAATGTAGGTCTTGCTCATTGCCGGTTCACTCCTTCAAAATGTTTGTATGTTTGATATGGATAAAAAATGCAAATTTGATTATAGCAAGTTACACAAAAAAATCAAGAAGAAAATGTGTAGAAAGCGTAAAGTTTCTTTGCCCCAAAATCCCTTGACGCTGCGGGCGAAAAACGGTATCATAAGCGGAGCTTACGGAAGAAACAGCGGAGGGGATCGGATTTGGAAGAGAAGAAGTGGAACGCGGGCAGCATCGGTCTGACCTTTGCAGGCTCCTTTCTCGGCGCGGGCTATGTGTCGGGGCAGGAGCTGTGGCAGTTTTTCGGCTCGTTTGGCGGCGGAGGACTGCTCGGTGTGCTCGCCGCGATGGCGCTGCTGGCGGTGTTTGGGCTGGCGCTGATGTACATCATTTCCCGCACCGGCATCGCGGATATGGACGCGGTGCTCGTGCCGTGGGAGCGGCTGGCGTGGCTGCGGAAGCTGTCGTCGGCGCTGCAGCTGATCCTTCTTTTCGGCGTCATAGCGATCATGTACGCCGGCGGCGGCGCGCTGCTCGAGCAGCTTTTCTCGCTGCCGACGTGGCTCGGCCGGACGCTGATGGCGGTGCTCGTGACGCTCGTGGCGCTGCGGGGACTGCGCGGCGCGGTGGGAGCCTTTTCGCTCATCGTGCCGGTGATCGTCGCGCTCACGCTGCTCTTCGGCGGCATGGCGCTCGCGCGGTACGGCGTGAGCCTTCCGGCCTTCGGCGCGGCGGAGGGGAGCAATCCGCTCATGCGCAGCGCGGCCTTCGGCGCGGTGACCTTCGCCTTCTATAATTTCTTCGGCTCGGTCGGCATTTTAGCGCCGCTCGGCGAGGCGGCATCCTCCAAAAGGGCGGCGCGCCGCGGCGTGCTCCTCGGAACGGCGCTGCTTCTGCTCATCGCTTACAGTGTGCTGCTTGCGGTGATGGCCGTGCCGGAGACTGCGGACGCGGAGCTGCCTATGCTGGCGTTGGCCTACGGCCTCAGCCGCCCGTTGGGCTATGTCTACGGCGTTTTGCTCCTGCTGTGTATGTACGGCTCGGCGCTGTCCATGACCGTTGCCATCACGACCTACGCCGCGGCGCGGTCGGAGCGCGTGGAGAAGCGGCGGGGATGGTTCATTCTCGCGCTGGGAGCGCTGGGCTACGCCGCGAGCAGCGTTGGCTTCGGCGACCTCATCAGCGTCGTCTATCCGGTCTTCGGCTACTGCAGCAGCGTGTTCATCGTCTGCCTGCTCGTCCATGCCGTGCAGACGCGAAAAAAGAAGAAAAAAATTTTGAAAATTTAGGAACAAAAGAGAAGAAAATTTCGTCTTAAAAACAGCACAAGGAAATGGTTACATTTTGTTTCCAAATTGTAACCATTTCGCAAAGACTTCTTAAGAAACCTGTGTTATACTGTATGAAGTGTATTACACACGGCAAATCCGGGAAAGGAAGAACAGCAATATGGAACAGACGATGGAACCCGTCGCGCAGACGACGCCGGCGCAGAGCGCCGTGGAAACGCCTACCCCTGCCGGCGCACCGAACGGCGCTCCTACGCCGCCGAAGAGCAAGAAAAAGCGCAAAAAGACCACACGCCGCATCATCGCGCTCGTATTGGTGATCGCGCTTGGCTTCGGGCTTTACCGGCACTTCGGCAAGAAGGACGGTACCGGCGAGCAGCAGGTCGTGACCGACACGGTGATGTACGGCTCGATCACCTCCACTGTGGAGGGCAGCGGCATGGTCAAGGCGAAAAAGAGCGAAAGCATTACCCTTGCCTCCGCCGGCACGGTGCTAGACGTGTTCGTTACCGAGGGTCAGCGGGTCATGGCGGGCGATCCGCTCTTTACTTACGATTCCCCCGACGCGGAAAAGCGCGTGCGCGACGCAAAGACACAGATCGAGGGCTATCAGAAGAAGCTCAACGCGGCGTACAAGGATATCGCTGCGCTGACGCTGACGGCGCCCTACGCGGGCAAGCTCCTTGACACCGTGGAGCTCACGGTGGGCGACGAGGTCAGCGGCCAGAAGGTCGCGACGCTCGTGGACGACACGCGGATGCGCCTGACGCAGTATTACAGCTACGCCTACGAGGGCGAGCTTTATGCCGGGCAGACCGTGCAGGTCTCCGTCCCCGCGCTGATGGCGACGGTCGAGGGCACGGTAGAAAAGGTACATATGGTCAAGCGCGTGACGAGCGAGGGCTCCGAGCTCTTCAGCGCAGAGATCGTGGTTCCGAACGCGGGCGTGCTTGCCAAGGATATGGAGGCCTCCGCCACGGTGGTCGTGAACGGCGAGACGGTTTATCCCTATGAGACCGGCAAGCTCGATTACTACCGCACGAGTGAGCTGAGTATCCCGTCCGGCACGGTCGTTTCCACCAATCTGATCGACTACCTCTCCGTTTCCGCCGGTCAGCTGCTGGTGCAGGTCAACGGAGAGAACACCGAAAACACCATCTTCGACCTTGAGCAGAGCCTGCAGAAGGCGCAGAAGGAGCTGGAGGAGGCCGAGAAGAACGCGGCCTACGCCAACGCGGTCGCGCCCATCGACGGCACGGTCGTTGGCCTAAGCATCTACGCGGGGCAGGAGGTCACCGGCAGCACCACGGCGCTGACCATTTCCGATACGAGCGCCGTCACCATCAGCGCGACGGTCGACGAGCGCAACGTCAGCTACCTCAAGGTCGGCATGAGCGTCAACCTCTCCCAGTGGAACGGCCAGAGCTTCGGCACGATCAGCACCGTCAGCCTTTCGAGCAGCGCCAATAACGGCGTGGTGACGTATCCGTTCACCATTGAGGCGGACAACACGGACGGCTCGCTGCAGGTCAACAGCTATGTCGATTACAACCTGACGGCCAGTCAGAGCGACAACTGCCTGGTCCTGCCGATTCAGGCGGTCCGCACCGTCGGACTTGAGGACGGCACGAGCGCGACGGTCGTTTATGTGCAGGCGGACAGTGAGCCCGACAACATGGTCCAGGTCCCGTACACGGACGAGGAGATCCCCGCGGGCTTCTACCCCGTGCAGGTGGAGATCGGCATTCAGGACAACTATAACGTTGAGATCAAGTCCGGCGTGGAGGAGGGCACCGTTGTCTTCACGCAGATCATGTCGGATAACGTCTGGGGTTAAGCATATGGCAAAGCTGATCGAACTGCGAAACGTCTATAAAATCTACTCCGAGGGCCTTGAGAGCGAGGTCCGCGCACTCGACGGCGTTTCGCTTACCATCGACCGGGGCGAGTTCGTCGCCATCGTCGGTCAGTCCGGCTCGGGCAAATCGACGATGATGAACGTGCTCGGCTGCCTGGACGTCCCGACCTACGGCGAGTATCTGCTCGACGGAACGGATGTGAGCGAGCTGAGCGATACCCAGCTCTCGCGCATCCGCAACAAGGAGATCGGGTTCATCTTCCAGCAGTACAACCTCATCCAAACGCTCTCCGTGCAGGAAAATGTCGAGCTGCCGCTGGTCTATCAGGGCTTCGGCATCGACGACCGGCACGAGCTGGCCATCGAGGCGCTCGAGCGCGTCGGTCTGGCCGACCGCCGCAAGAATAAGCCCACGCAGATGTCCGGCGGTCAGCAGCAGCGCGTCGCCATCGCCCGCGCCATTTCGACGCACCCGCCCATCATCATGGCGGATGAGCCGACCGGCGCGCTGGACTCCAAAACGGGCCACGAGGTGCTGAGATTCCTCCAGCAGCTCAACAAGGAGGGCAGCACCGTCATTCTCATCACGCACGACAACGGCATCGCCGCCACGGCGCGGCGCTGTGTCCGCCTCGCCGACGGCAAGATCATCGAGGACCATGAGCAGGAGGTGGATTGGCTGTGAACATTTTACAGGCGTTCAAAATGGCATGGAAATCCATCGCCGGCAAGAAGGGCCGCAGCGCGCTGACCATCCTCTCCATCTTCATCGGCATCGCCGCCGTCATGACCATCGTTTCGGTCATGGAGGGCATGAAGGAGGAGATGATGAAGCAGCTCAACGCGATGGGCTCCAACCGCCTTACCGTGTATATGTATTCGTGGATGTACGACGCGGACGGCAACGACATCAGCCCCGACTATTTTCCGGATCTCTATGACTACTGCCAGAGCATGAAGGAAACGGTCGTCGGCGTGACGCCGAACGGACAGGCAAATGCCACCGTGGTCTACGGCACGAAGAACAGCGCGAATATGGAGACCAAATACGACGAGCAGTGGAACCTCATCAGCGGCCCGCCGACCATCTATTTTGGCTCTGACCAGTACAGCGCGTGCAGCAATCTGACGCTTGCCAAGGGACGCGACCTCGCGTATCTCGATATGCAGAACTACAATCAGGTCTGCGTCATCGGCGCGGAGGCGGCAAAGATCTTCTTCGGCTCGGTCGATCCGGTCGGGAAAGAGGTCAAGATCAACGGCAACAAGTTCACCGTGGTCGGCGTTTACGCCCCGCGCGGCGAAGAAGGGGAGAACAGCATCAACCAGATGGACAACATCTTTGTCATCCCCTATACAATGACCCGACTGCTCGGCGGCAGCAGCGTGGACCAGTACACGGTCAAGGTCCGCAGCAGCGAGGACATGACGGAGGTCACCTCCCGCCTCGGCGGCTTTCTCAAGGGACTGATCCCGCAGGGGACCGGCGGCTACGATGTGTACAACGAGGGCCAGTGGCAGCAGTACCAGAACGAGACGATGAACACGATCTCGATGGTGCTCGGCGGCATCGCCGCCATCTCGCTGCTCGTCGGCGGCATCGGCATCATGAACATCATGCTTGTCACCGTGACCGAGCGCACGCGCGAGATCGGCATCCGCCGCGCCATCGGCGCACAGCGCGCGAGCATCGTCACGCAATTTTTGATCGAAGCCGGTATGCTCTGCGGCATGGGCGGCGTGGTCGGCATCGCGGTCGGCACGGTGGGAAGTGTGGTCGTCAGCCGATTGATGTACCAGATGACCATTTACCCGCCGGTGTGGGTCGGCCTCGCGGCGTTCGCGCTGAGCGTCGCGCTGGGCGTGCTCTTCGGCAGCTATCCCGCCATCAAGGCATCCAAGCTCCAGCCGGTCGAAGCGCTGCGGGCGGAATGAGAGGAGAAAGAACATGAAAAAAAGAGTATTTTCCCTGCTGCTCGCGCTTGTGCTCGCACTTTCGGCAGCGGCGATCCCCGCCTCGGCGGCGGAGAGCTTCTCCGATGTGACGGACAAGAAGACGGCGCAGAACGTGGAGGTCCTGCGGCTGCTCGGCGTGGTCGAGGGCAATGGCGCGGGGCAGTTCAACCCGAGCGGCCTGCTCACCCGCGCGGAATTCTGCAAGATGGTGGTCGTGCTCATGGGCAAGGGCGACGACGCCATGCGCTACAAGACCGTGACCATCTTCCCCGACGTGCGCGCAACGCACTGGGCGGCGGGCTACGTCAACCTTGCCGTGCGCCAGAGCGAGCCGAAGCTGCTCGCGGGTCTGCCGGACGGCACCTTCCAGCCGGACAGCTACATCACCTACGGGCAGGCAGTTACCATCCTCATGCGCGTGCTCGGCTTCGCGGATAAGGACAGCGGCGGCATCTGGCCTGACGGCTACATCAACCTTGCAAAATCCACCGGTGTGAGTGCCGGCGTGAATCTCACCGGCAAAGCGAACATCACCCGCGCGCAGGCGGCGCAGCTCTTTGTCAACGTGCTCAGCACGGGCAAGGACGGCAAGGGCTACACGCCCGCCGGCTGCACGAAGGGCGAGGAGGTCACGCTCGTCTCCATGTCAGCCAACACCATTCGCGTGAGCGGCGGCAAGACCGCGAAATACGATCTGGTGCGTCCCAGCAGTTCCTCCGCGCTCAACGGTCTCAAGGGCTACCTGCTGACGAACAGCGACGGCAAGGTCGTGACCTTTGTGCCCAAGACCAGCAGCACCACTGGCGCGGCGGTGAGCAACGCGGCGGTCATTCTCCCGGCGGATAAGTCCACGAGCGGCATCAGCGCCCTAACGGACGGCAGGACCGACTACACCATTTACCGCAACGGCGTGCTCAGCTCCGTTTCCGCCCTGCGTAAGAACGACGTTGTGACCTACGACGCGGTGAGCAACACTGTTTATGCCTGCGATACCCGCGTGGCGGTCTACTACGAGAGCTGTGAGCCGTCGCCCAGCGCGCCCGTGAGCATCAAGGTGCTCGGCGGCACGCAGTTTGATGTCCTGCCCACGGCGCAGCAGAGCCTGAGCAAATTCAAGCCCGGCAAGACCATGACGATCCTCCTCACGAGCGACGGCGCGGTGGCGGGCGCGGTGGAGAACGACTACTCCGCGCGCGGCAATGCCATCGGCATCGTCTCCGGTGGCAAGGTGCAGCTGCTCTGCGGCAGCACGACCATCGACCTTGCGCTCAAAGATGTCAAGTCCGACGCGGCGAAGCTCGAAGGCAAGCTCGTGAGCATTTCGGCCTCCTCCAAGACCTCGGTGAGCCTGTACGCCAAGACTGGCGGCGTGAGCGGCGATCTGAACGTCCGTGAGGGTACCCTCGGCGGCAAGAAGCTCGTCTCCGGCGTGATGCTCTTCGACGACGGTGTGCTCAAGAATCTGAGCGACTTGACCGACGTCAGCGTCCCACAGAGCCGCATCTCCTATGCCCGCACGAATGCGAACGGCGAGATCGATTTGATCGTGCTGAGCAGCACGAGCGGCGAACTCTATGGCCGCGTGGAGAGCGTTCGGGAGGATGAACAGGAAGGTAGCTTTGCCGGTACAACATATACCTATACAGTTAGATATGCTACGATTAGTGATGGTAAGTCCTCGGTCGAGAAAAAGACAGCCTATAACGTTCGTTCTGGTGACTTTGTTTCCTATAAGATTGCCAACGACACTTATACAAACGTAGCGGCGCTCGACAAGCTCGGCGAGGTGTCTGCCTCCGCATGGATCGGCACGACCGCGGTCAACTACGGCGGACGCACCTACACCGTGCCCTCCGACGCGCTGTGCTGGAACCGCGACGGCGGCAGTTGGCTCGACGGCGGCGCCGAGGCGGCGATCGCCTACGGCGGCACGATGAACCTCTACGTTAGAGACGGCGTGGTCCGCGTGATTGAGGTCCACGGCTGAGCGAGACCCCAACAATGTAAAAAAGCTCCCGCTGCCGGAAGGCAGCGGGAGCTTTTTCAGATTGGAAGCGAAGCGGTCAGAGCACCATCCCCAGCAGGCGCGGCGTCACATAGGTCTCGATGAACGCCGCGGCGGCGAGCAGCGGCAGAATGACATAGAGGAAGAGCGTCGAGACCTCGGAGAGCGTCCGCAGGATGTGGACCTCCTTGTCCCCGCGCACACGCGCGGTCACGCGCGAGCAGAGGTACAGCCCCGCCGCGCAGAAGAGCACGAGCGCGGGCAGCTCGAAGACGCCGTGCGGGAGGATGCCGACGAGGTAGACGCCAAGGCTTGAGCCGCTGCGCACATAGTACGCGCCCAGCGCGCCGATCAGGAAGAAGTTGAAGCCGAGCGGGAAGGCGGCGAGGTAGGCGAAGGGGACAAGGCCCCAGAGGATTGCCGAAAACGCGGCGGTGAGGTTGTTGGCGAAGATGGCGGCCGCCACGTCCCGCGTCTCAGCGGTTGAGCTGAGACCGGCGCTGTCGACAGCCTGCTCGAGCACGCCCATGACGTGGTCGGTCAGCTGCGGGAAGAACCACGCGGCGGCGAAGCCAAAGAGCGCAAGGAGCGGTGCGACGATGGCGGCGCGGCGCGCCTCCTCACCGTAGCCGTTCCGCCACGCCTCGGAGAGCGTGCGCCGGAGGTAGGAGCTGAGTTCGTTCATCCGCCGAGCTTTTCGATGCCGCACTTCACGCGGCGGATCGTCTCGTCCTTGCCGAGAATTTTGCAGATCTCGACCGCGCCGCCGGGGGTGACGAGCTTACCGGCGCAGGCGATGCGCAGGGGCCACATGAGCGTGGCGTTCTTCACGCCCAGCTCCTCCGCGAACGCGATGAGCATATCGTGGATGCCGTCGGCGGACCAGTCGTTCAGCGCCTCGAGCTTGGGGAGAACCTTCTGCAGCATATCGAGCGACACCGCCGCATCGGTCTTGGACTTTTTGTTCGTGTAGAACGCGAGGTCGTAGTCGGGCAGGGCGTCGAAGAAATCGACCTTCTCGGGAATGTCGGTCAGCTTTTCGCAGCGGGCCTGCAGCAGCGCCGCGATCTCGGAAACGGAGTACGCCTCGTTCTTCACGCTCTGGCGGATGAACGGCTCGGCGGCTTTGGCGAAGTCTTCGGGGGCCATATTGCGGATATAGTTGGCGTTGAAGTAGGTGAGCTTTTCGATGTCGAAAATGGCGGGGGACTTGGAGATGCCCGCAATGTCGAAGGCCTCGGCCAGCTCGGACATGGTGAAGAACTCCTGCTCGGCGCGCTCGCCGCGCGGCGACCAGCCGAGGAGTGCCACATAGTTCAGAATGGCGGGCGTCAAGAAGCCCTGCGCCTTGAGATCCTCGTAGCTCGGGTCGCCGTGGCGCTTGGACATTTTGTGCTGGCTGTCGCGCATGACGGGGGAGCAGTGGACGTAGGTCGGGACCTCCCAGCCGAACGCCTCGTAGAGCAGGTTGTACTTCGGTGCGGAGGAAAGGTACTCGCTGCCGCGGACCACATGGGTGATGCCCATGAGATGATCGTCGATGACGTTGGCGAAGTTGTAGGTTGGCAGGCCGTCGCGCTTCAAAAGCACCTGATCGTCAAGCGTCTTGTTCTCCACCGTGATGTCGCCGAAGATGGCGTCGTGGAAGGTGGTGGTGCCCTCCTTGGGGATGCGTTGGCGGATGACGTAGGGCTCGCCGGCGGCAACGCGGGTGCGGGCCTCGTCGAGCGGCAGGTCGCGGCAGGGATCGTCCGCGCGGTCGAACTCGCCGGAATCCTCGGCGCTCTCCGTCTTTTCGCAGAAGCAGTAATAGGCGCCGCCGCGCTCGACGAGCAGCTCGGCGTATCTGCCGTAGGTGTCGCGGCGCTCGGACTGGATATAGGGAGCCACGGGGCCGCCGACGTCGGGGCCTTCGTCGTGGTCGAGTCCGCACTCGGCCAGCGTGCGGTAGATGACGTCGGTCGCGCCCTCGATGAGGCGGCCCTGGTCGGTATCCTCGATGCGGAGGATGAAGGTGCCGCCCGCATTGCGCGCGATGAGCCAGGTGTAAAGCGCGGTGCGCAGGTTGCCGACGTGCATATAGCCAGTCGGTGAGGGAGCGAAGCGCGTGCGGACCTTGCCGTGCGGGATCTTCGCCTCCATCTCGTTGAAGTACGTCATATCAAGGGACATGGGGTGACCTCCTGAAGCAAAAATTTCAGTGTTCTTCAGTTTACATTTTGTGCCCGCGCTTGTCAAGGTTCTCTTGTCTTTTTAGAATAAGTGTGGTATGATATCAAATTGAGAATATAGGCACTTTCCGCGCCCTGTGCGCCAATCACGATAGAAACGAGGAAAATCATTATGGAAGCAAACGCTCCGGCCAAAAAGAGAATTTTCAGCGGCATCCAGCCCAGCGGCGAGCTGACGCTCGGCTCCTACATGGGAGCCATCAAGAACTGGGTGAGCCTGCAGGATGAATACGACTGCCTGTACTGCATCGTGGATATGCACGCCATCACCGTGCGCCAGAATCCCGCCGACCTGCGCCGCCGCTCGGTCAACCAGCTCGCGCAGTACATCGCCTGCGGGCTTGATCCCGCGAAGAACATCATGTTCATTCAGAGCCATGTGCCCCAGCACGCGGAGCTTTCGTGGGTGCTCGGCTGCTACACGCAGTTCGGCGAGCTGAGCCGCATGACGCAGTTCAAGGACAAGGCCGCCAAGCACGCGGACAACATCACCGCGGGCCTGTTCACCTACCCGGTGCTGATGGCGGCGGATATCCTTGTCTATCAGGCCGACCTCGTGCCGGTCGGCCAGGATCAGAAGCAGCACGTCGAGCTCTGCCGCGACATCGCGCAGCGCTTCAACGGCGTGTACGGTGACACCTTCACGCTGCCCGAGCCGTTTATCCCGAAGATGGGCGCGCGCGTGATGAGTCTCGGCGACCCAACGAGCAAGATGTCCAAGTCCGACCCCGACGGCTGCGTTTACATGATGGACAAGCCCGAGGATATCATGCGCAAGTTCAAGCGCGCGGTGACGGACTGCGACGCCTGCGTGAAGTTCGATAAGGAGAATAAGCCCGGCATTTCCAACCTGCTTTCCATCTACTGCGCCGCGACCGGCAAGACCGTCGCCGAGGCGGAGGCCGAGTTTGCCGGACAGGGCTATGGCATCTTCAAGCCCGCTGTGGCCGAGTCGGTCATCGAGCTGCTGCGTCCCATCCGTGAGGAGGCCGAGCGCCTGACGGCGGACAAGGCATACCTTGAGGGCGTCTACAAGGACGGCGCGCAGAAGGCGTCCTACCTTGCGGAAAAGACGCTGCGCAAGGTCTACAAGAAGGTCGGATTCGTCGCCAGATAAGAGGGAACATGGATATTCAGAAAGAGCTTTTGCTTTGGGTGGGCGCCGCGCTCGTGTGCGCGATGGTCGTGAGCTTCATCATGTGCCCGCTCGTGAAGTCGTTTGCCTACAAGATCGGCGCGATCGACGTGCCGAAGGACAGCCGCCGGATGCACAAGAAGCCGGTGCCGCGGCTGGGCGGACTCGCGATCTTCCTCGGCTTCATGGTCAGCATCCTGCTCTTCGTCCACATCGACCACCAGATGAAGGGCATTCTGCTCGGCGCGGTCATCATCGTGGTGCTCGGCGTGGTGGACGATATGACGCCGCTGCGCGCGAAGTTCAAATTCCTCGTGCAGATCTGCGCGGCGCTGGTCGCCGTGTATCACGGTGTGGTGATCGAGATCCTAACGAACCCCAACGTCTTTTCCGATGCGCCCTACTGGTCGCTCGGCTGGATGAAGTATCCCGTGACGGTGCTGTGGATCGTCGGCGTGACGAACGCCGTGAACCTCATCGACGGGCTCGACGGTCTGGCCAGCGGCGTTTCGACCATCAGTGCGATGACGATGCTCGTCATTGCCATCCTCGTCTCCGAGCAGCAGGTCGCCATCGTGATGGCGGCGCTTGCGGGCGCGTGCCTCGGCTTCATGCCGTATAACAAGAACCCGGCGAAGATGTTCATGGGCGACACCGGCTCGACCTTCTTGGGCTACATTTTAGCGACCTATTCCATTCAAGGCCTGTTCAAGTATTACGCCATCGTTTCGTTCGCGGTGCCGTTTCTGGTGCTGGGCCTGCCGATCTTCGACACGGCCTTTGCCATCGTGCGCCGCGTGGCGCGCGGGCAGAGCCCCATGACGCCGGACCGCGGGCACATCCATCACCGCATGATGGATATGGGACTCAACCAGAAGCAGACGGTGGCGGCGCTGTATGTGGTGAGCAGTCTGCTGGGCCTGTCCGCCGTCGTGCTCACGACGAGCGGCGAGCTGAAGGCGATGCTGTTGCTTCTTACGCTCGCGGCGGTGGCCTATGTCGCCTCGCGCGTCATTTTCCCGCGTGAGATCGCGGAGACCGCCCACGAAAAGGAACTGGAGCAGGAGGGGACGCAGGCGCAGCCTGCCGTACCTGCGCCGGAGGAGAAGGAAGAGAAGCATGAAGAAGATTAAAGTGATGAGCGTCTTCGGCACGCGGCCGGAGGCGATCAAGATGGCTCCGCTCGTCAAGGAGCTCGCGCAGCGCGAGGGCATCGAGAGCTTTTGCTGCGTGACGGCGCAGCACCGCGAGATGCTCGACAGCGTTATGCAGGTCTTTGACCTCAAGGCGGACGCCGACCTCGACATTATGACCCCGCGCCAGACGCTCTCGACTATCACCTGCAGGTGCCTAACCGGCATGGACGAGGTCATCGACCGCTTTGCGCCCGACATGATCCTTGTCCACGGCGATACCTCCACGACCTTTGCCGGCGCGCTCTCAGCGTTCTACCACAAGGTGAAGATTGGCCACGTCGAGGCGGGGCTGCGCACCTACGACAAGTATTCGCCCTATCCCGAGGAGATGAACCGTCAGCTCGTCACGCGGCTCGCCGACCTCTATTTCTGCCCCACGGAGAATAACCGCGCGAACCTTGCGCGCGAGAGCGTGACCGAGGGCGTGTTCGTCACCGGCAACACAGTCATTGACGCTCTGAAGACAACGGTGCGCAAGGATTATCACTTTACGACAGAGCTGCTCAACGAGCTGGACTATGCGAACAGGAAGGTCATCCTTGTGACCTGCCACCGGCGAGAGAATTACGGACAGCCGATGGAGGACATCATGTCCGCGCTTGCGGAGCTTGCCGGGACGCACCCAGAGGCGGAGCTGGTCTATCCAGTGCATCTCTCTCCGGTGGTGCAGGAGTGCGCCCACCGGCATCTGGACGGCATCGGGAACGTACACCTAATCGCACCGCTGAGCGCGGACGAGATGCACAACCTGATGGCGCGCTGCTATATGGTCATGACCGACTCCGGCGGCTTGCAGGAGGAGGCCCCGGCGCTCGGCAAGCCGGTGCTTGTCCTGCGGCGCGAGACGGAGCGCCCCGAGGCGGTCTCCGCCGGCACGGTGAAGCTCGCGGGCGTGGAGCGTGACGCGATCCTTGCGCTGGCAAACGAGCTGCTGAACGATCCCACCGCCTACGCGGCGATGGCGCACGCGGTCAATCCTTACGGCGACGGTCACGCCTGCGCGCGCATCGCGGATGCGATCGAATGGTACTTCGGCCTGCGCGCGGAGCGGCCGGAGGATCACAGGGCTTAAAGGACTGCGGCGGAAAGGAGGCGGCAGGATGGGAAAACAGAAAATGACGCCGATCGGCATCGCGTGCATCCTGCTGGTTCTACTCGTCGTCGCCTTTATGGTGCGCGGTAGTCTGCGCGAGCCGGAGAAGATCGTGCTGCCGCCGGAGCCGAGCACAACGGAGCCGAGCGGCCCCATCGTGGACAACGAGGCCGTTGACCGTGTGGAGGTCCGACCCGACACAGTGCAGAGCGTCATTGAGGTGCTCGCGCGCCCACGCATGTACACGCGCACCATCACGGTCGAGCGCTACTGGAGCGGCGGCAGCGGCGTGAGCGTCATCACGGCGACTGCCGCAGACGGCTGGCTTCGGCTCGACGTCACGGAGACGGATGGACAGATCCGTCACGTCATCACCGGCGATGATTCGGTCTACATCTGGTACGGCAGCAGCCGAAAGGTCTATTCCGGCGCCTCCGCGCTCACGCAGGACGCGGAGCAGGGGATATTGACCTATGAGGACATCCTCGCACTGTCGCCGGAGCGCATCGCGGCAGCGGATTACCGCGCGCTCGAGGACGTGAATTGCATCTATGTGGAGACGGAGCCCGACGACGCGGGCTATGTTGAGCGCTACTGGGTCAGCGTAAGCTCCGGGCTGCTTGCCGCGGCGGAGCGCGAATGTGACGGCGCGGTCGTCTACCGCATGGCGGCGCTGACGGTCAGCTACGACGGCGTGGACGCGGAGGACTTTACGCTGCCGAACGGCACGGTGCTCTATGAGCCGGTCGTTGCCGTGATCAAGGAGATAAGCGAAAACGACTGACCGCCGGTCAGTCGTTTTTTCATAGAATGAGCAGCAATCCGAGGGCAATGAGCAGCTCGTCGTCTGCCTTTTCCTCAAAGAGAAAGAAGAGCAGGAGCAGCAGCATCAAGTCCGCGCCGTCGAGATCCTGCAAATGGAGCTTTTCCAAAAGACTGTCGAGAAACGGAATGCCCTCGCGGAACGCGCCGCCGTCCGCCTCCGGTCCGCTGCCGTTCGGCGGGGGAGGAGGCGTATCCCGCGGCGGCTCCCTTGGCGGAGGCTCGCGGTGCGGGGGCGGCGCACTGCTTCCGATGGGCTCCGGCCGCAGCGAACGGCGCGGTTCCTCCTGCGGGACACAGGTGTAAACGCCTTGATCGTTGCGCAGATAACGATTGTACACGGCTACTCCTCCCGCGTCGTCAGAAATACCTTGGCCAGATGGATGAGCTTGGCAAGCTGCGCCGCCCGCGCGACCTTGTCGCGCCGCTTGTCGCGCAGAAAGGGCTGCAGCGCGTAGAGGAGCGCGGAGGTCTCGCTGCTCTCGTTCCGGTTCATCTGGCTCAGCACCGGCAGGAGCCGCGATAAAAGCGCGGGATCCAGCCCGCCGGTGAGCTGCGAGAGCATGGCGTTTAGGTCGCCCGCGCCCGGCATGGCATTTCCCGCCGCTGCTCCGCTCTGCGGCGGAGGAGGCGAAGCCGCGCTCCCGCTGTCCGCCGCTCCTACGCCCGACTGCGACAGGCTCTGCGCGAGCTGCATGACCTGCGCCATCGCGTCCTGGTTGGAGAGCAGACTATTGAGTTTGTCTTCCAGCTCACTCATGCGGCCCGCCCTCCGTTTCGCTTATTTTTTCGCGCTCTCGCTGATGCGGTTCATCACTGCCATGCCCTCGGGGCTCTGCATCAGATTCGAGAGCATCGCCGCGAGCTCCTTGGTGTTGCCCATTGCGGCGCTCTGCGCCGCGCGGTTGAGCGCCGCGCCGCCGTCCTGCCGGGTGAGCAGCTGCATGAGCTTCTGCCCGTCGCCGGATTGCAGGAGCGACTGCGCCATGGCGGGATTCCTGCGGAATTTTTCAATGAGCTGAGCGGTATTTTGATCCATGTCCGTGCCTCCGTTCCGATTCGTTCAAAGCAGTATATGAGCGGGAACGAAAAAACGTGCCTGCGAAATCGCAGACACGCTTTCCGGTTTTCTGTTTTATGCCTTCTTGTTCTGCGCCTTGCCGAAGTCGCAGTCGGCGCGCAGCGGGCAGCCGTCGCAGTTCGCCTTGCGGGCGGTGCAGCGGTCGCGGCCGAAGAGCACCATGCGGTGGCAGAAATCGCTCGACTCCTCCGGCGGGAGGACGGCGCGCAGCTGCTTTTCCACGCTCAGCGGGTCCTTGCTGCCGTCGGTGAGGCCGAGGCGGCCCGTGATGCGGATGCAGTGCGTGTCGCAGACATAGGCGGGCTGGTGGTAGATGTCGCCGAGAATGAGGTTCGCGGTCTTGCGCCCGATGCCGGGGAGACTCGTCAGCTCCTCCATCGTGCCGGGGACCTTGCCGCCATACTTCTCAAGAAGAATTTTCGCGCACTCGACGAGGTCTTTGGACTTGGTATTGTAAAAGCCGCAGGACTTGATGGCCTCGCCGACCTCCTCATAGCTGGCATTGGCGAACGCCTCGAGCGTCGGGAACCTCGCGTACAGCGAGGGGGTGACCATGTTCACGCGCGCGTCGGTGCATTGAGCGGAGAGCCGCACGGCGAAAAGCAGCTCATAATCCTTTTGGTATTGCAGCGAGCACAGGGCGTCAGGGTAGAGCGTCTTCAGCGCCTCGACGATGCGGCGGACAGCGGCTTTGGATTTCATGGGGCGACCTCCCGAATCATTCTTGCCAAAAGCATACCACACATTTCCCGAAAAATCGACAGAAAAAGTGTGGGCAAATGAGAAAAAATATGCTATGATAAAAGCACCGGAGAAATGGAGGTGCGGCCATGCGCTTACTCTTCAAGCAGCGCTTTTTTTCATGGTTCGACAGCTATGACATTTATGACGACAACGGCGCGACGGTCTTTACGGTCGAGGGCAAGCTCGCGTGGGGTCATTGCTTACATATTCTCAACGCCGCCGGCGAGCACATCGGCACGGTGCAGCAGCGTATGCTGACCTTCCTGCCGAAGTTTGACCTGTATGAATCCGACCGCTGCATCGGCACGATCAAAAAGGAATTTACGTTTTTTGTGCCGCATTTCACCGTGGAGGGCAGCGATTGGGAGGTCGAGGGGCAGTTCATGGAATGGGATTACACCATCGTCAGCGCCTCGCGCGGCACGGTCGCGACGATCGGCAAGGAGCTGTTTCACTGGACGGACACCTATGTCATCGACGTGGCAGACCCCGCCGACGCGCTGCACGCGCTGATGGTCGTGCTGGCCATCGACGCGGAGAAATGCAGCCGCAGCAATTGAGGAGGGGAGCGCATGAGCACAAGACCGCTCGCGGACGAAATTCGCCCGCAGAGCCTGGACGAGGTCGTGGGTCAGCGCCATCTGATCGGGCCGGGCGGCGTGCTGCGCCGTCTGATCGACGCGGGCACGAGCGCGAACATGATCTTCTACGGCCCCTCCGGCACGGGCAAGACGACCATCGCCAACATCATCGCCAACAAGACGAATAAAACGCTCTACCGGCTCAACGCGACGACCGCGAGCTTACAGGACGTGAAGGATATCATCGCGAGCGTCGGCACGCTGATGGCGCCCGGGGGGATTCTGCTCTACCTCGATGAGATCCAGTATTTCAACAAAAAGCAGCAGCAGAGCCTGTTGGAGTTCATGGAGAACGGCTCCATCACGCTCATCGCGTCCACAACGGAGAATCCCTTTTTCTATGTTTACAACGCGCTGCTCTCGCGCTCGACGGTGTTCGAGTTCAAGCAGGTCGAGCCGCGCGAGCTGCTGCCCGCCGTCGAGCGGGCGCTCGGCATCCTCAAGGAGCGCAGTCCGCTCCCGCTTGCGTGGGAGGAGGGCGTGCCCATGCAGATCGCGACCCAATGCGGCGGTGATGTGCGCAAGGCCATCAACGCCTGCGAGCTGCTTTATGAGGCGACAGAGGCAAAGAACGGCGAGCTCCTGCTGACAAGCGTGGACGCCTTACAGGTGGCGCAGCGCAGCGCGATGCGCTATGATAAGGGCGGCGACGCGATGTACGACATGGCCTCAGCGCTGATGAAGTCGCTGCGCGGCAGCGACCCGGACGCGGCGCTCCATTACCTCGCGCGTTTCCTCGAAGCGGGCGACCTCGTGACGCCCTGCCGGCGGCTTTTGTGCTCGGCGAGCGAGGATATCGGCATGGCATACCCGCAGGCGGTCGCCATCGTGAAGGCCTGCGTGGATACCGCGATGCAGCTGGGACTTCCCGAAGCGCAGCTGCCGCTGGCGCAGGCGGCGATTCTGCTTGCCACCGCGCCGAAATCCAACAGCGTGGTCGAGGGCATCAACGCGGCGTGGGCCGACGTCAAGCGCGGCAGGACCGGCGATATTCCGCGCGAGCTGCAAAACGTTCACGCGGACTCCACGGGTCTCGAGCGCGAGCAGGGCTACAAGTACCCGCACGAGTTCCCGAACCATTGGGTGAAGCAGCAATACCTGCCTGACCCGATCAAAAAAGAGGTCTACTATCGCTACGGCGACAACAAGGTCGAGCAGGCCGCAGCGAAATACTGGGAGGCGATCAAGCATGCCGATGGACATTAGGCTCCATGACAGGGTCGAAATGAAAAAGCCCCACCCCTGCGGCGAAAAGTTTTTTGAGATCACGCGCGTGGGCATGGACGTGAAGCTCAGATGCACCGGCTGTGGCCATGAGGTGATGCTGCCGCGCGCCAAGGCGGAGAAGGGCATCAAGAGGATTCTCGAACGGGAGGAGAAAGCCGATGAATAAGAAAACGCGCGCGATGGCGCTCATTCTGGTGGTCGTGATGATCGTCTCGCTGCTTGCGAGCATGGTCATCCCGTTCCTGTAAGCCGATATGGAGTGACCGCAGGGCCGTCCGTACATTTTGTGCGGACGGCCCTGTTTCGTCCTTTTTCCGCGTCCGCGCTGTGGTATGCTGACGGCACGGAACAGGGGGTGACCGGCATGGTGGTCTACTGGGACCTTGCGGCGCTGGTGAACGGCGCGGCGGATTATCTGCTGCTGCTCTCGGCGGCGCGTCTCGCGGGACGGACGGTGCCGCGGCTGCGGCTTCTCGGCGCGGCGGCCTTCGGCGCGGCTTACGCTGTGCTCCGGCTCGCTCTGCCGTGCTCGCTGTGGCTGAACGCCGCGGCGTTCGTCGGGATGGCGCTGCTCGCCTTCCGCGGCACGGGGCGGGCATTCAAGCTGGGGCTGCTGACCCTTCTGCTCTCCTGTGCGCTCGGCGGAGGCGTGCTGCTGCTCGGTCAATGCTGCGGTGCATTGGAACGCGTCGCGCGCGGTGTGATCCTCGCGCAGCTGCCGTGGGGTGTGCTGCTCGGCGCGATGGGCGTGACCTATCTGCTGCTCTCGACCGTTTTTCGCGGAGGAGCGCGGCACGACGGCGGGGAGCTGCTGCACGTGACGCTCACGCGCAGCGGGAAGACTGTCACGCTTCGCCTGCTGCACGACAGCGGCAACCTGCTTATGGATCCCGCCACAGGGGAGAGCGTACCGGTCATCGGGCAGAGCGCTCTGCGCGCGCTGCTGCCGGAGCGCGAGGAGGGTTACATAACGCTTCCCTGCACGACGGCGGGCGGCATCGGGACGCTGCGGGCGTTTTACTGCGACAGCGTTCGCGTGAACGGCAGGGACTTGGGACGGCGGCTGGTCGCCGTCTCGCCGGACATTTACGGCGACAACGGCTTTCAAGGCGTATGGCGCATGGAGGAACAGGAGGGAGCACATGAGTTGGTTCGGACGGCTTTGGGATAGGCTCTGCGCGCGGCTTGCGCGGTTCGGCCTGCTGCCGCGCAGCGGCATCTTCTACATCGGCGGCAGCGATTCGCTCCCGCCGCCGCTCTCGCGCGACGTGGAGGCGCAGATGATCGCGCGGCTCGATAAGGGCGACTTCGAGGTGCGGCAGATCCTCATTGAGCACAATCTCCGTCTTGTCGCCTACATCGCCCGCCGCTTCGACAACACCGGCATCAACGTTGAGGACCTTATCTCCATCGGCACCATCGGTCTCATCAAGGCCATCAACACCTACCGCAGCGACAAGAACATCAAGCTCGCGACCTATGCCTCGCGCTGCATCGAGAATGAAATACTCATGTACCTGCGCAAGAATGCCAACCAGAAGGTCGAGGTCAGCTTCGACGAGCCGCTCAACACGGACTGGGACGGCAACGAGCTGCTGCTCTCGGATATTCTCGGCACGGACGGCGACACGGTGCTTCGCCCCATCGAGGATGACGTGGACCGCCAGCTGCTGACGACCGCGGTCAGCCGCCTTTCCGAGCGCGAGCGCGAGATCATCACGCTGCGCTTCGGCCTCGGCGGGCGGGAGGAAAAGACGCAGAAGGAGGTCGCCGACTACCTCGGCATTTCGCAAAGCTACATCTCAAGGCTGGAAAAGCGCATCATCGCGCGGCTCAAGCGCGAGATCCTCAAGATGTCTTGACAAATCGGTCGATATTGCATATAATAACAGCCGAAAATGCAAGGAAGCGGAAGAGTACGCGGCTCACGAAGCGCAGAGAGAGGGCGGATGGTGCAAGTCCCTCGTGAGCGGGCCGCCGAAGTCGCCGCGGAGCAGCCGGGCTGAACGATGCAGTAGGCCGGACGGGAACTCCCGTTACAGAGTCACGAGTGTCCGCCGATCCGGCGGGAATTCAGGTGGTAACACGGACGTTTGGTTCGCCCTGAGCAGGCTTGCTCAGGGCGTTTTTCTTTGAAAGGGAGGCTTTATGGACTACTTTGTACTGCGCTTTGACCACAGTTACCGGAAGGAAGATATTCTGGCTCTCAGCAAGCTGTCGAGCAGGATCATGCGCAAGTGGCGCAGCCGCATCATGCGCGTCTTCTGCACGGTTTTGGGGCTGGGGATTTTAGGGAGCGGCATAGCCGTTCTGACGCTGCCGGGGATGACGCTGAATGGCATCGTATGGATCTTATTGGGCGTGATCCTGCTCCTTGTCTCTGCTTTCTACAACCGCATCAACGCATGGGGCACAAGGAAACAGACGCTTCAGGTCGAGAACTTGACCATAAAGTTCAGCGACGAGGGGCTGGCGCAGAGCAGCAGCAAGGCTGTGGCATCGGTGCCGTATCACGCGTTTGAGCGCTTGTATCACTATCGGGACCGCTATTTCCTCTTTGTGGACAAGCTGCACGCCTATATCCTGCCGGAGGATCGCTTTGTGGTCGGCGACAGCGCGGATTTCCGCGCGTTCATCGAGGCCAAGACCGGCAAAACGGTGGAATATATCTGAGCGAAAATCAAAACGATAACAGGAGAGAGAAGATGAAATTCGTATTTGAAGCCAAGGCGAGCGACTACGACCTCGCCGCGGAGCAGGAGATCCTGCTGCGCCATGTCAGCAACCGCAAGGCCAAGTGGATCGCGGCGGCGGCGCTGTGCGCCGCGACGGTCGTGTTGTGCATCCTGATCGCCGTATTCCGGCATAAGGACATGACGGAGGCCGTGCAGGTCGCGGCGCTGGTCGTTGGCGTGATCCTGTTTCAGCAGGGCTATCTGGACTATACGAGCGGAAACCCCAAGGCGTTTCTCAAGCTGCTCTACCGCGGGCGGAGAGATCAGACCTACGCCGACCTAAATAAGGTACTGCGCATTGAGATCACCGAGGACAGCCCCGTCGTTGAAATTTACAACGAGGACGGCAAGGCCGGCGAGTGGGACTTCCAGAATCTCAACCGTGTGACAGAGAGCGACCGCATTTTTGAGCTTTGCCGCGGCGGCGGACGCTCCAGGCAATACCTTGCGCTGCCCAAGGACGCGCTCCGCGAGGGCACGGTCGACGAATTCCGTAATTGCATGGACCGCTGGCTCAAGGGCAGTAAGACGGTCGAGCGTTATGAGATCTCCGAGCGCCGCCAAAAGCAGCTTATGAAGGCCAAGTATCAGCTTTTCAAGCATTAAAAATCAGAAATTTACCATAAAGACAGGAGAAAACCAATGAAAGAGCTACCGAAAGTGTATGAGCCCCAGCAGGTCGAGGGCCGCATCTACCGGATGTGGATGGACAACGACTGCTTCAAGGCGACCCCGGACCCCGACAAGAAGCCGTTTTCCATCGTCATGCCGCCGCCGAACGTCACCGGCCAGCTGCACATGGGCCACGCGATGGACGCGACGCTGCAGGACATCTTGACCCGCTTTAAGCGGATGCAGGGCTATGAGGCGCTGTGGCTCCCCGGCACCGATCATGCGGGCATCGCCACGCAGATCAAGGTCGAGGAGGAGCTGCGCACCAAGGAGGGCCTGACCCGCTACGACCTTGGCCGCGAGAAGTTCCTCCAGCGCGTGTGGGAATGGAAAGAAAAGTACGGCAACCGCATCGTCGAGCAGCAGAAGAAAATGGGCGCGAGCTGCGACTGGTCCCGCTCCCGCTTCACGATGGACGAGGGCTGCTCCAGGGCCGTGCGCGAGACCTTCTGCGAGCTGTACGACAAGGGCCTCATTTACAAGGGCAGCCGCATCATCAACTGGTGCCCGCATTGCCTGACGGCGCTGTCCGACGCGGAGGTCGAGTATGTCGATAAGCCCGGCCACCTCTGGTATATCCGCTACCCGCTCGCCGACGGCAGTGGCGATATCGTCGTCGCCACCACCCGTCCCGAGACGATGATGGGCGATACCGGCGTCGCGGTCAACCCCGAGGACGAGAAGTTCAAGCACCTCATCGGCAAGAAGTGCATCCTGCCGATCATGAACCGCGAGATTCCCATCGTGGGCGATGAGTACTGCGAGATTGGCTTCGGCACGGGCGCGGTCAAGATGACCCCCGCCCACGACCCGAACGACTTCGAGGTCGGCCTGCGCCACAACCTTGAGGTCATCCGCGTTATCGCCGACGACGGTACCATCAACGAAAACGGCGGCCCCTACAACGGCATGGACCGCTACGAGTGCCGCAAGGCCATTGTCAAGGACCTTGAGGAGCAGGGCTACCTCGTCAAGACCGAGCCCTACTCCCACAACGTCGGCACCTGCTATCGCTGCCACAACGACGTCGAGCCGCTCATCTCCGCGCAGTGGTTCGTCAAGATGGAGCCGCTCGCGAAGGAGGCCATCCGCGTCGTGCAGGACGGCACCATCAAGTTTGTGCCCGAGCGCTTCACCAAGACCTATATCAACTGGATGGAGAATGTGCATGACTGGTGCATCTCCCGCCAGCTCTGGTGGGGCCATCAGATCCCCGCGTGGTACTGCGACGACTGCGGCTACATCAATGTCAGCCGCGAGGACCCGACTAAGTGCGAGAAGTGCGGCAGCACGCACCTCACCCGCGAGGAGGACGTGCTCGACACATGGTTCTCCTCCGCGCTTTGGCCGTTCTCCACGCTTGGTTGGCCCGATCTGGACTCCGCCGACCTCAAGTATTGGTATCCCACGTCCGTCATGGTCACGGGCTACGACATCATCTTCTTCTGGGTCGCGCGCATGATCTTCTCCGGCATGGAGCAGATGAAGAAGGAGCCGTTCAAGACGGTGTTTATCCACGGCCTCGTCCGCGACGACAAGGGCCGCAAGATGTCCAAGTCCCTCGGCAACGGCATCGACCCGCTGGAGATGGCGGAGAAGTACGGCGCGGATGCGCTGCGCTTCAACCTCATCACCGGCAACTCTCCCGGCAACGACGCACGCTTCTATGTTGAGAAGTGCGAGGCCATGCGCAACTTCGCCAATAAGATCTGGAACGCCAGCCGCTTCGTGATGATGAACCTCACCATCGACCATGTCGAGCTGCCCGAGCAGCTGGAGCTGGAGGATAAGTGGGTGCTGAGCAAGCTCAACACGCTCGTGAAGGAAGTCACCGACAATATGGACGCCTTTGAGATCGGCGTCGCGTCCGCGAAGGTCTACGATTTCATTTGGGACACCTACTGCGACTGGTTCATTGAGCTGTGCAAGGCGAGATTGACCGGCGAGGATGAGCAGGCGAAGGTCAACGCGCAGAACGTGCTGTGCTATGTGCTGATCGAAACGCTCAAGCTGCTGCATCCGTTCATGCCGTTCATCACCGAGGAAATTTACCAGGCGCTGCCGCATACGGCAGAGGATAAGGGCGAGTTCATCATGCTGCAGAAGTGGCCGGAGTACCGCGCCGAGCTCAGCTTCCTGCAGGAGGAAGAGGCGATGGGGCTTATCATCGACGCCATCACCGCCATCCGTGCCCGCCGCAATGAGATGAACGTCGCGCCCTCGAAGAAGGTGCATTACACCATCGCCACCGCGCACGCGGACACCTTTGCGCGCGGCATCCCGTTCTTCAAGCGCCTCGCTTCCGCGAGCGATGTGACCATTGCCGACGCGGACATTCCCGCGCCCGACGGCTCGATCGAGGTCGTGACCCACGCCGCGCGTGTGCTGATGCCGCTCGCCGAGCTGGTGGATTTCGAGAAGGAGCTGGCCCGCATCGCCAAGGAAAAGGCGAACGCGGAAAAGCAGCTCGCCGGCATTGAGAACAAGCTCTCGAATCAGGGCTTTATCGCCAAGGCGCCCGAGGCCGTCGTCAACGGCGCTCGCGAGGACGCGGCGAAGCTCCGCGCTCTCATCGAGAAGCTTGACACCTCCGCCGCCGCGATGAAGAAGTAAACGATATCCGAAACGCCCTGCCGCAGGACCTCCTGCGGCAGGGCGTTTTCATAGAATGCGCGTGACTACTTCTTTTTCATCTACTTGATGCACATGACAAGGATATAGACCAGATAGCCCAGGAAAATAATGACTGCGGGAAGGACCATAACGACGAAAAAGAAGTTTGCGACGGATTGCATGAGCGCTTGATAGATGAGCTCTCCCATAAAAGTCCTCCTCTCAAATTCCGGCTTGTCTGCGATGCTTTCATGGCAGCAGAGAGCTGTAAGAAAGTCAACAGCAAAATGAGGGCTTTTCAAGTCCTTGTTCTTTTGTTATACTTACCTTACTATCAAAGGAGGGTGACACCTATGCAGAGGATCGAATTCGGCTCAACCGGTCTTGTGATCGAAAAGAACGGCTTCGGCTGCCTGCCCATTCAGCGCATCAGCGAGGCGGAGGCGGTGAGGCTGCTGCACAAGGCCTGCGACGGCGGCATCAACTTTTTCGACACCGCCCGCGCGTATTCCGACAGCGAGCAGAAGGTCGGCGCGGCCTTTTCCGGGATGCGCGACCGGATCGTGCTGGCGACCAAGACCGGCGCGCAGACCGCCGAGGGCTTTTGGCGCGACCTTGAGACCAGCCTGCGCACACTCAAGACCGACTACATCGACATTTACCAGTTCCACAATCCGGCCTTCTGCCCAAAGCCGGGCGGCGAGGACGGCCTGTACGACGCGGCGCTCGAGGCAAAGAAGCAGGGGAAGCTCCGCCACATTTCCATCACGAACCATCGCCTTGCGGTGGCGCAGGAGGCCATCGACTCCGGATTGTATGCCTCGCTGCAATTTCCGTTCAGCTATCTTGCCGGGGAACAGGAGCTCGCATTGGTCGAGGGCTGCCGCGCACACGGCATGGGCTTTATCGCGATGAAGGGCATGGCAGGCGGCCTGCTCCGCGACGGCTTGACCGCGGCGGCCTGGATGGCGGTGCAGGAAAATGTGGTGCCCATCTGGGGTGTGCAGCGGGAGAGCGAGCTGGATCAGTTTTTGCAGTGCATCCGCGAGGGCGCGGAGCTGACGGACGAGCGCCGCGCGACGATCGAGCGCGACCGCCGGGAGCTTTGCGGTGAGTTCTGCCGCGGCTGCGGCTACTGTATGCCGTGCCCCGCGGGCATCGAGATCAACCAGTGCGCGCGTATGTCGCTGATGCTGCGCCGCGCGCCGGCACAGGCGTGGCTCACCGAGGACTGGCAGGCCAAAATGCACCGGATCGAGCAGTGCAGGCACTGCGGACATTGCATGGCAAAGTGCCCCTACGGCCTCAACACGCCGGAGCTGTTGCAGGCAAACTACAAGGATTACTGGGAGGTTCTGGCGCAGAGCCGGAAGTAAACCACAGTACCGTCAAGACAAAGATCATATCGGAAAAGCGCAGGGAGCCCCCTGCGCTTTTTCAATGCTTTTTTGCCTTTGCGCTCAGCGACTTGACACGGATGGCGAGAACTGCCACACCGCGCGCCTGCTCTTCCGTAAAGGTATCCTCACGGCCGGCCATGTGGCGCATGAGCGCGGAGAGCGCTTCGAGCTTTTCCGCCCCCTCAATGAATTCTGCCGTGCCGCTGCCGATGACGGAGGCATAGTAGTAGCCGTAGCCGCAGGCGTGATCAGCGGACTGCAGCTCGCCGCGACAGTCCATTTCAAAGGATATGCGCGGATCGCGGCGCAGCAGCTCAAGCTTGCGGCCTTCCTTGGCGCTATGGCAGTAGAAGGTAAAAAGGCCGTCCGCAAAGCGGTAGCCGAAATTGAGCGGGATAATATAGGGGAGTCCCTGCTCATCAAGCATGGCAAGGCGAATAACTTTACATTCGTTGACAATGGAGAGGATCTCCCGGCTGTCGGTGATCTCACGGTCGTTTCTGCGCATGGCACTGCCTCCTTATATCGGGCCGTTCGGCCCTTGATATGATAGCAGCATTTTACAATGTCCGATGGGAAAAGAGCAAGCAAAAAAAAGACAGAACAGGCAAAAAGAAACGGAATGGCACATTCTTTCGACAAAAAAACGGCCGCGGACAGGCTATACTGAAAGCGCACAGAGGTGCAGAACGAGCAAGAGGAGGTCGGGACATGGAGGTTCTGACAAGAACAAACGGAAGAGAGATGACGCTTGCGATCAGCGGAGAGCTGGATCACCACGGCGCGCACGGCGCGATGCAGCAGATTGACCACGCGCTCGACGCGGCGCTGCCACTGTCGCTGACGATGGACCTTTCGGGGGTGTCCTTCATGGATTCCTCCGGGATCGCCGTGGTGC